>Ga0334894_1000138_pt1 | contig 107280 bp, 116 predicted proteins | sample GraSluR3_MG_6_FD_207225 | JGI IMG/M metagenome (GOLD analysis project Ga0334894, IMG submission 207225) | Sludge microbial communities from methane-producing bioreactor in Wageningen University, Netherlands - Granular Sludge_12_05 R3 | ecosystem: Engineered > Bioreactor > Anaerobic >...
AGATAAGAGGGGCTCTACCGGAGAATGAAGAAGGCTGCCGCAAGGCCCTTGAATGGATTTTCGCCTTCCCGGGCAGAAAAATAACCCTTAGCGGCCTTTCAGCCCAGGCAGGAATATCAAAGGCAACTGCAAGCAGGGCTATAGGCAGGCTTGAAAAGGAGGGCTTAATTAAAAAAGAGGCTGTGGGCAGGGCATGGCAGATATACGGAAACCAAAGCGACCCTTTGTTTATTCGAAAGAAGATTGCCTACAATCTCGGCCTTATATACAATTCGGGAATAATTGAGGCGATAGGAAAGGAGTTTTCCGGATTTAAGGCCGCGGTTTTGTTTGGGAGCTACCGCAAAGGCGACGACTTGGAAACAAGCGACATAGATGTAGCTGTTGAAGTTGCGGGCGACTTTGAGCCAAAAATTGTCGAGCTGGGCTATCTGCCAAGTTTAGGCCACAGAAAGAAAGTTTTGGTGAGCCTGTATGTTTTTTCAAGGGAGAAAGTAGGCCTGAATATGTTTGCCAACATTGCAAATGGGATTGTCCTTGAAGGGTTTTTGGAGGTGAGGCCCTGATATGAGATATCGCCGACCGGATAAGAAAAATGCCTTAAGCATAGTTGAAGCCGCCAAAAGGGAGATGGCATTTACCCTTACCCTAAAGCCCACCCAAGATTCAGGCTCAACAATTGTTAGAAATATTTATGAGTGCTTTAGAATGCTTGGTGATGCCATTCTTGCATCAAAAGGAATTGAATCGGGCGACCACATTATGCCTATTACTGTGCTTTTGAATATAAAGGCCGCCACGAAGCGCCCGATTCAGGTGATAGACAGCTTAAGGAGACTGCGCCACAACATAGATTATTACGGCTACCGCCCGAATCTCGCCGAAGTCAGGGAGGCGATTTCAATCGCCGAATCATGTTTTGGGCCGCTGGCTGACGCGGTTCTTGCGCTTGTGGAGGGATAATTTTTGCCGCCCGCCCCAAACCCTCGGCGCCCGATAGATAGCCCTGTTTGAAAGAAAGATAAATTCAAAAATTAATTAAAAAATAAGACTTAATCGAAGTAGTCTGCGCTTATGGTTTGGGTTCTTGTCTGAACTAATGAACTGCCGCTTTGTTTGAACTGTAAGGTTAGCTTAACGTCTTGGCTGCCATCCCCATTAATCTCTACTTGAAATAGGCTGCCTGCTGCCACGGCTGTTCCACTTTCAGTCTCATTACCAACAATAGAACATGCACTTGCTCCTCCCGGATCGGCAGAACAATCCGCATAGGACATACTTGCAGGACCATTCTTCATTTCTATTGTTAGTATATCTGCATCTGCATCCCAGGCTCGCGCATTGTATGCAAAGTCACTGAAGCAGTTTGAGCATGGCGGAGCTGTTGTTGTGCTCCCCGAGAAAACTCCCATTGAGTACAATGCCGCTACCGCTATGACAACAATTGCTATCGCTATTCCGTAAGTCATTAGGTATTCTAAGGAAACTTGTCCTTTGAATCGTTTTATATCCATAACTATAGATTATCTTATATATTTATATACTGCTTAAGCCAAAAAAATACTAATTCGTAGCAGGAATCGCCCACTTGCCCTTCTTTCTGCCCATCATCTGGTATTTCTTGCACTTGGACGAGCAGAAGTGCATGTTCTGGCCTTTATTGTTTACTAAAAGCACGCCGGTTCCCCTGTCAATTCCCTTCCCGCAATAAAAACAGTTCGCCATCTTAAACACCCATATCTATATCACTCTCTTTGAGGTATATAATATCCCCTTCTTTCACCTTCCCTATTACAGGGCGGTTTAGGGTCTTGTTTTGCTTTGGGCCGTCCATTATTCTGCACTTTACAAGAGTTATCCCTTTTGGGCCCTTTCTTTTGATGACCTTCACAATCTCTGCCGCTTCTGCCATAAAGCCTTTTCGCGAAATAAATTAAAAAGGCTTTCTTAATGGGAATATATATTTTAGCGGACATATCCGCCCTTTTTTCCGTCAGAATAGGATATTTTAGGCAATTCTTGGGGAAAAAGAGAAAAATTGGCTTACAATCAGGCAAAAGGGGAAAAAACCCAAGAATTTTAAAATATAAAACCAATTATGGAGTGCATAGAGGAAATAAAGAAAAAGATTGCGGGCGAAATCGTCCTCTCGGAGGCCGCCGGGGACACAATAAAAAAGTGGAGAAAGCTCTTTAAGATTTCCCAGACCGAGCTTGCGCAAAAGCTTGAGGTCAGCCCCTCTGTTGTTTCCGATTATGAGTCCGGGCGAAGAAAATCCCCCGGCACAAAGCTTATCCAGAGGGTTGTGGACTCATTGATTGAGGCCGACCTTTCAAGAGGCGGAAAAATTGTTCAGGAATTTGCGGGCCTCTACAAAAGCGACAGGTTTAACACTTTCATAATCGCAATGAAGGAATTTTCAAGGCCTGCGGGGATAAGGGACTTTTTAAGGTCAATTGATGCGGAGCTGTGCTACCCTGCAGAGGAAGACTCAATTTACGGGTATTCCCTGATTGACAGCGAGGCGGCAATCGTTCACTTCTCGCCGACCGACCTAAACAGCGTCTCCTCCCTAATCAACAAGCACTGCCTTATATTTACAAACCTCACAAGGGGCCGCTCACCTCTTGTCGCAATAAGGCTTGCAAACCTAAACCCCGGGCTTATTGTCCTGCACGGGATTGAGAAGGTGGACGAGACCGCCCTAAGGATTGCAAAGCTTGAAAAAATCCCCCTTGCAATTTCATACACTTCAACAAAAGAGAGGCTGTTAGAAAAGCTCAAGGCAGCTGATACCCGATTTTGACTGTTCGGAATTTGTTTGCCCCTTCAACCATAAGGTACTGCATCAGGGGCCCGTTTTTTTGGGCAGGGTTTAGCTCAACCTCAAAGCCAAGCTTCAGCCCAAGCTCAATCTCAAGTTCAGAATCGCTTAAGGATTTAAGCTTTCCTGATTTTTCAAGCGCATCTAAGGCCTGAAAAATCCTGGCTTCCTTGTCTGAGGGCTCGCTGAAAGTGTGGCTGATAGAAAGGGCGGCGGACAGAAGGACTAAAGCGGCAATCAGGGCTTCAAGGGAAAAGAAATAGCCTCGCATAATAAATGTTTCTTTTAGGATAAGGGATACGCAGGTAATGGTTTTGTAGCTTATATGCGCTACACTAAAGGCCTTCTTTTAAAGATAGGGGAGCTTACTTACTAATGGGATTTGAAAACTTTGCCTCTGAAACTCCACCTTCTACTGAGATTTTCTCCGATTTGGATCCCGGAATATTTACAAGTGGAGATACTAATAAGGTGTATGAGGTGTATGCCGGAGGGGAACCTAGATTAACTATTAATCGGAAGCCGCGCCTCAAAGACCCGCGCCTCAAGGAAATTTACGGCTCTAATGAGGGGGTTATTTTATATAGAGGCTCTTTTGGGGAAAACCGGGAATTTATCCCGCAGGGAAAAGTCCCCTATGAAGAATTGTCCTCTATAACTGAGAGGGATATTGCCTCAATCTTTGGAGAGGGCGACAAATACATGGCAATTGTGGGCGGGAATGCCCTAAAACATGTCATTGTAGGCAGGGGGACTGCAGATTGGAGGTTTGGAGAATTCAGAGTTGATGAGGCTTATGAAGGGACCGTTCCCGAACTGCTTTATAGGGCCTGCCAAACTATTGCGAATAGCCGAAAATAAGGATTTCAGTTATATTTTAAAGTGTAGAATACTTATGAAAGTTCCGCTTACCGGAGGGCATGCCGTGGCTGAAGCTATGAGGCAGATTGGCCCTGATGTTGTCGCCGCATACCCAATCACCCCCCAGACTCCTATTATAGAAAAATTTTCAAAGATTGTCGCGGATGGAAAGGCAAAAACCGAGATTATAAGGGTTGAGTCAGAGCACTCCGCAATGTCTGCGTGCGTTGGAAGCTCTGCCGCAGGCGCAAGGACATTTACAGCTTCAAGCTCGCAGGGGCTTGCCTTGATGTTTGAGATTTTGCCGATTGCCTCCTCTCTGAGGCTTCCGATTGTGATGGCGGCTGTTGCAAGGGCGCTTTCGGGGCCTATAAATATACACTGCGACCATAGTGATGTGATGGCCTGCAGGGAAACCGGCTGGATACAGATTTTCTGCGAAACCGCTCAGGATGCCTACGACTATACATTCCTTTCCCTTAGGCTTGCGGAAAAAGTGGGTTTGCCTGCAATGTTTATTCAGGACGGGTTTATTACCTCCCATTCTGTGGAAGGGGTGGATATACTGCCCGACTCCGCCGCAAAAAAATATGCGGGGCAGTATAAGCCGGATGTTTCCCTACTGGATACCGACCGCCCGATTACAATGGGGCCTTTTGCCCTTCAGGATTATTATTTTGAGATTAAGCGCCAGGAGGAGGATGCAATGGAAAAGGCAAAAGCGGAATACCTGTCGGCAGGAAAGGAGTTTAGTGAGATTACCGGCAGAAAATACCCTTATTTTGAGGAATACCGCCTAAAGGATGCCGAGAGGGTAATTGTTGTTGCGGGCTCGACTGCGGGGATGGTTAAGGATGCGGTTGATGAGCTTAGGGAAAAGGGCGAAAAAGTGGGGCTCCTAAAAATTATTCTGTTTAGGCCGTTTCCGTATAAGGAGATAAAGTCAGCCCTTAAGGGAAAAAGGATTGCGGTTTTGGATAGGAGCATGGCTTTTGGGGCAAAGCCGCCGATGTTTCTAGAAATAAAGTCCGTTGCCGATGATGTTTCAGGTTATATTTACGGGCTTGGGGGAAGGGATATTTTCACATCCGACATTAAGAAAGTTTATTCCGGCATTAAAAAAGCCCCGTCAGATGAGATAAAATATATTGGTCTTAGGGAGTAGTAAATAATTTGACTAATATAAATAACTTATCCTCTAATGTTATGAAAGCGGCGCTAAACTATATAGGAAAAGGCCTTAGGGCCTATAGAAGAAATTTCTTTGCATTTCTGGGCTCGGCCCTTATAATCGCTTTTGTATCTTCATTTATCCTTGGGGCGGGGCTTTTGATGATAGCCCTCAGTTCAGCTTCATTCCTTAATTCAGAGGCTTTTATTTCAGGAGCGCTTCCCCCGGAGGATATATTTCTGGCTATGGCTTCCCCCCTGAATATAGCCCTTCTGGTTATCACCCTTATTTTTGCGTTTGCGGCTAAATCTATCCTTAGCGCGGGGATTTACGGAGTGTTTTTGGAAGGGGCAAAAGGCAGGGCGAAGATGGGCCATTTTATTGATTATGTAAAATCAAGGGGCGCGCATTTCCTGATTATTATGGCTATTATATTAATAATTGCCTCAGTTTTTCTGGTGGTTTCCTATATGTTTGGGCTTTATGCGGGGGATGTTTTCGGTCTGGCTTTCCATGAGGCAGTTGGGCTTTCGGATGCGGTATTTTCCCTGCTTGCAATTTTGTTTATGCTTCCTTTTTTGGCTTGCGCGCCTTTTGGAGTTGCTTATGGGAAGCCGATTATTGCTTCATTTAAGGAAAGCACCTCTATTGGCAAAAAGTATTATCCGGAACTCTTGGCTTTTTGGGTTTCAGTTTATATTCTAAGCCTTGTTTTTGCGCAAATCCCTTATGCGGGCCTCGGGATTTTCCTGCTTTTGCTGTTCCCTGCGGCGCTTTTCACTCTTGCCGGCTTTTATCTTGAAAAATCAATTAAGCTGCCCGAAAAAGGCGAGCCTGAGGCGGATAATCCTGCAGGGGGCAAACCCGCGCCTTCCCTGAAAAAGGAAAAAACTTTGGCGGCAAAAACAGGCCCCGATGGCAAAAAGCCCGCAAAAAAATCAGACAAGCCTGCCAAAAAACAGAATAAGGCCGCAAAAGCCCCAAAAAAACAGGCAACGCCCGCCAAGTTGCCCGCTTCAAAGAAGCCTGCAAAATCAAGATAAATCCGGGATTAAGTAGGAGGCAAGTAGGGGAATAATTAGGAGGCAAGTAGGGGAATAATTAGGAGGCAAGTAGGAGAATAATTAGGAGAATAATTAGGAGAATAAATAGGTAAATATTTGGTGTATAGTTATGTTCAGTGTCTTGAAGAGCATTAGAAAAAGCGGAGATGCTTATCGCTCCAATTTTTACACAATTATTATAGCCTCGATTCTAATGTCCCTGCCTGTTACGATTTTAGTAGGGCTGGGCTCAATGTATTTATTTGGCTTATCATCTATGGAAGATGGATCTCTTCAGGACAGATATAATTCCATTATATATGACCCTGATATAAGTGAGCGCTACGGGCAGGATGCAATGGAGGGGCAACTCGAAGGCAATGTGTGGCTTTTCCTTATCTTGTCGCTCTCGGGGATGCTCCTTTTAGCATACCTTTCCGCAGGATTTTATGGGGTATGCCTGCTGTCCCATAAGGGAAAAACCAATATTTCTGTTTTTTTCACGCAGGTCAGGCAAAACGGCATTACAATGGCGGTTTATTTTACCTCTCTACTTGTAGGGCTTAGCATATATTTAGTTATTTTGGAGTTTGCCTCAGGTATAGCGGTAATTCAGCTTGCGCTTTTGGCGGCAGCTCTAGCCGCAGCGCCTCTGCTTTTGCTCGCATCTCCGGCTATAGTTTCGGGAAGGTCTGTTGTCGGGGCGATTAAGGAGAGCATTTTTTTGGGCAAAAAGGCTTACCTGAAGATGTGGGGGGTGGTAATTTTTGCATTTATTCTTCAGTTAATCTCGGTTATGGCGCTTTTTGTTTCGCCGATTGTGTCTAACTTTTTTGCCCTGCTTTTTGCCACACCGCTTATTGCCCTTGTGCAGTGTTCCGCGTATCTGGATTTGCTAAAGGAAAATCGGGGTCCGCTAAAGAGGCTCGAGTTTTTAGGGAAAAAGGCCTCCTCGGTCAAAAAAGCGGCAAAAAAGGCCGCAAAGAGGGCATGAGGCAGTAATTAAAATAAGTATATAATTATGTTTGATATAGGAAAACACATTAGAGAAACCTTAGCCTGCTTTAAGGAAGCTATGGCGGCCTACCGCAATAATTTTAAGGCGGTTATTTTGGCATCTGCCTTTTTGGCTATTCTGGCGGTTGTTATTTCAACAGCCACAAATATGGCCACTTATGGAATGTCTTTTAAGAATGCTTTTCTATTGAATTTCGGGTTTGGATATGGGGCCGGATTTATGCAGGCGCCTGCAATCACAGTTCAATTAAGCCCTATCGGATATATATTTGCGGCAATTGCTCTCTTGTCATTTTCTCTCCTCTCTGCATATGTTTCGGCAGGATTTTACGGGGTGTGCCTCTCAGCCATAAACAAAAAGACAGATATTTCTGAGTTTTTTAGAAGCATGAATAAGTACGGACTTTCCATGATTGGGGTCCATATCGTTTGGTTGATTGCGGTTGCCGCCTTAATTCCGGTTTCTTTGCTGGCCTTTGCCGTTATGTATGCTTTAGCATATTTTGCAGGCATGATTTTGTCGGTTTCACTGCCAAATTTTTTGTTGCTGGCATTAATGCCCGTACTTATCATCTTACTGATTGCCGTAGGGATAAGTTTCATGCCTTTTTTTGTTTTTTTATTTCCTGCAGTAGTTTCGGGGAAAGGGGTTATAGGCTCATTTAAGGAGAGCATAAGGACTGGAAAAAAAGCGTATTGGAAGATATGGCTGCTGTTGCTAGCCATTCTTTTGGGTTTGATAATATTAGTAATAGCGCTGGTTATAGCAGGCATAATTATTTTTGCGGGGCTTTATTCAACAGGGGCCCTCCCCGGGGTTTCTGCGGATTTCCTACCGCCTGCAATTATCCTGTTTAGTATTGTGAATTATTTCATTATCAGCCCTATTGTATGGCTTATTATCTCTTCCGCTTATTTGAAATTTGGCGCAAAAAGGGATGGCGAATCAGGGAGCGAAAATACCGGGATAAAAAAAGGCCTTAGTGGAGGCAAAGCCTCTCTGAAAAATAAAACAGGCAAGAGGGCGGCAGAAGCTTCGGATAAAAAGATTATAAAAAAGCCCTCCAAAGGCAAAGCCGCTCCGAAAAACAAAACCGGCAAGAGGGTGGCAAAATGATATTTAAGGCTTTAGGAGGGAGCGATGAAGTGGGCCGTGCAGGTTTTGCCGTAAGCGAGGGCGAAACAAATGTATTGTTGGAGTATGGGGTAAAGCTTCAGCCAAAAATTGAATTGCCTGCCGTCCCAAGCCTTCGCCTTGACGGGGTTTTTGTGTCCCACGCCCATCTCGACCACAGCGGAATGGTCCCTCTACTCTACCGCCTCCAAAAGCCAAAATTGTTTGCGACTGCCGCAACGATGGACTTAATGAACCTCTTGCAGGAGGATTATATTAAGGTTGCAAAGCTGACAAGGGGATTTTCCGAATACACTGAAAGGGATATGGCGGCTATGAACCGCTCATTTAAGAAGTGCCAATATGAAAAGAAATTTAGGGTCGGGAATTTTGAGGCAAGGCTTTTTCCCGCATCCCATATTCCGGGAAGCGCCCAGGTCCATCTCAAAGGAAAAAAATCCCTGCTATTCACAGGCGACATTAATATGTCAAAAACCAATCTTTTGGATTATAAGCCGATAAGGTATCCCCATACAGACTGCCTTTTGATGGAAACGACTTATGCGGGAAGGGACCATCCTGACAGAAAAGAGGAGGAAAAGCGGCTTTTGGAGAAAATAAGGGAATATGAAGGGGGGAAAATTCTTTTGCCGAGTTTTGCTGTAGGGCGGGCGCAGGAACTTTTGCTGATGCTCAAGGCAAATGGAGTCAAGGAGGAAATATACCTTGACGGGATGGCCCAAAAGGCGGCAGATATTATACTCTACCACAAGGAGGAATTAAGGTGCCCGAAGGTATTGAGAGAGGCTATGAGAGAGGTGCACTTTATGAGGACAAAAAAACAGAGGGACAAATTCTGCAGAGAAGGGGGAATTGTTATTACAACTTCAGGTATGCTTAGCGGAGGCCCGATTTGCCATTACCTAAAAAAGCTTCGGGACGACTCGGACACGGTTATGCTTCTTACAGGCTATCAGGCAGAGCATACTCCCGGATACAACCTCTTGAGAACCGGAGTATTTGACCATGAGGATGAGCGATTTCCGGTCAAGTTTGAGATAAACAAGTATGACTTGAGCGGGCATGCCGGCAGACATGACCTATTGTCTCTGGTCAAGAAGGTAAACCCAAAGAAGGTTATCTGCGTTCATGGGGATAAGACCGCTGAGTTTGCATCGGAAATCAAGGAGTCTTTTGGGATTGAAGCATATGCCCCAAAAATCGGGGATGAGATTGAGATTTAATTGATAGATATTTTACTGCGGCGTTTGAAATTTTTAAAAAATGGGCCCGGGGAGATTTGAATTCAGGGAAGCCTTTTCGAGATTTTGGCTAAAAAGGCTTCAGCCAAAACGCACGCAACAGGAGGCTTCTGCCTTCCGTTGGAACTTGTTTTTTGAAAAGAAAGTCTTCTCTCCTGACCTCCGGCTTCTACGCCTTATTGGGGCAAAACTGCCCAAAACTAGCCCCCTATGAAAGGGACTGGCCTTATAAGACCGGCGCTCTAATTGCCTAGCCAAACTATGGAAGTTTAGGCTTCCAAGCTGAGCTACGAGCCCATAAAGATAGAGAAATTTGATAAATTTAGGTGTTAATGCCTTTAGCCTTAATCTGTCCGCCACCCTCAAATTATCCTATACAAATATACTTGAGCCATTAGATTATGGAAGAATTAATAAAATTTGCAGAAAAGATAGGGGATAAGGATTTGAGGGAAAAGACAATTGCCCTCTTAAAAGACCCAAAGCTTAGTAATGATTCCCTAAAATACAAGCCCTTAAAAATTAAGGATTCCCCCGGAGGCTACCCCGGATTTGAGCACCACATGGCAAAAGGCGGGCTTTTGGTCCATACTGTAAAGGTTTCTGAATTATCCCTGAAAATAGCCGAGTCTGTTGAGGAATATGGCCCGATAAATAAAGACTTAATATTGGCGGGGGCGCTTCTCCACGACATTATGCGGATATATGACTTCAAAAAAGAAGGGAAAGATTACCTTATTTCCTCAAAATACCTTGAGCATGAACAGCTTATAGGTTGCGAGCTTTACGCAAGGGGCTTTCCTGAAGAATTAATATCTATTGTCCTAAACCATATTAAGCCTGAAACCTTTTCGCTTGAGCTTGGGCTTAGCAAATCTGCTTTGATTGCCGGCCCGACAAATAAAAAAAAGGGGCTTGGGATGTCCCTTGAAGGGATGATTGTGCATTATGCGGATACAATTGACGCTTATTCTGAATTCTATTTCAGGGAGCTTTTTAGGCATATGCTTGAGGAAGCTGCCGCCGAAGGGATTGAGCAATAGGTGAAAACTGATGATAAGCGAAGCCGTTGAATTCCTAAAAAACCTTACTTCTGATTCGGGGCTTAAGATTTTTTCCCATATTGATGCGGATGGGGTTTGCTCAGCGGCGATTCTCATAAGTTTCCTTAGGAAGAGGGGGATTGTCCCAAAAGACGGATTGCCCCCAATACAGTTAACCGATGTCCCCCCTCAGTCTATTGACCCGTCTAAGGTTATGATATTTACTGATTTGAGTTCGGATACAATTCTGCCTTTTATCCACGAAAATTCCCTTATTATCGACCACCATATTTTTGAAGAGCGGCCCGCTGTCCCTTTTTACAACCCGAGAGAAGCGGACAAAAGCGCGTATATTCCGGCGTCATACCTTGTCTGGGAAGTGTGCTCAAAACTTGAGGACATGGAGGATATGAAATGGGTTGCGGCCGTGGGTGTGCTTGGGGATAGGGGAGAGCTTAATTCAGAGCTTTGCAGGGAATTTGTCGGGCAGTTTGAGAATAAAGAAGAGCTTGGAAAGACGGCAGATTATATTTTCTCGGTTGATTTGGTTGAGGGGACAAAGGGTGACATTAAGATGATAGAAGAGCTTCTATCTGCAAAAGGCCCGAAAGACATTATGGAGAACCCGTATTTCAGGTTTTGCTATCAGGAGGTCCAGAACGAGCTTGCAAGCGCGATAAAGGTTATTGAGAAGGACGGGATTTTCCGATTTATAGAGGTTAATTCAAGATATAATATCAAGTCCATTATTGCGTCCCAAATTCTTGAAAAAGAGGAGGGTGTGGTTGTTGCGGCTTATTCGGGGGGCGATGATTATAAGATTACTCTAAGGACAAATACAAATCTCAACCTTGGGGCGATAGCAAAAGCCGCGGCTGAATCTGTCGGAGGCACCGGCGGAGGCCATGAAAAGGCGGCAGGGGCAAAGGTTGCAAAAGAAAAGCTTTCGGCGTTCAAGGAAGAATTAATCCTTCTGTCTGAAAATGGGTAAGCCTAAGCGCATAATTCTTGATGTTCCGAGATTTGTTCAGGGGAAGGGAGAATGCGGCCCGACCTCACTAAGGCAAATATTGGCTTACTATATGGGCGAGCATGCGCCGGCAAAAGAAGAAGTTCTCAAAAATATTTGCATGACTGAATATGGCTCTTGGAATACCGACCTTGGGGTTTATGCGATGGAGCTTGGCTTTTTTGCAAAAATCACAATGAATGATGTGTGGCTTATTGACCCTACTTGGGCGAGCCTGCCCAAAGAGGCGCTTGAATCAAAAATTAAGTCCCGGATTTTATTTGAGAAAAACGGTTTGTTAAGGGAGGGCTTAAAATCTATTTTGCGGCTTTTTGATGCCTGCGGAAATATTGAAATAGCAATTGCCTCAAAAGAGGACTTGGTGCATAGTCTGGAGAATGGCATACCGCCTCTGCTTTCCGTCTGCTCAACAATATTGAGGGGGGAGATGCGACGGAGATATTCTGACGGAACTTCTTCGGATATTGAAGGCGGGCCGAGAGGCCATAAGGTTGTTTTGGCGGGGTATGAAAAAGGAAAATTTCTTGTTATTGACACAAATCCGAAAACTGAGGGCAAATATTGGGTGGATGAGGCGAGGCTTTTGATGGCGTGGTATTTTTGGGGAGGGTGGGTTTTGTATTTGGAAAAAAAGGAAGGAATGCCTTAGATTAATTTGTTCTTCTCAAGGGATTTTATGACCTCTTGAAATATCAATTCGTGGCCTTTTGAGTTCGGGTGAAGGCCGTCAAAAAGCAGGCTTTCTTTACCCCGCTTCTCAAACAGGGAAATAAGCTCTAAAAATGGAATTTCTTTTTTGCCGCAAATTTCTTCGAGTATTTTATTGTATTCCCTTATCCTTTCGTTATTGTAGCTTTTGTCCGGGCTCCATGGAATCGGGATTGTTTTTTCTTCTTGGACCGGCGTCAGCCCTAAAAACAAAATCTCCTGAGAATATTTTCCTGAAATTTCAATCAGCCTTTCTATATTTTCCCTGAATTTTTCCGGTGAAGTTCGGACGCGATTTTCGCTTTTTATATATTGGGTGTCATTTGCGCCAATGGATATTATTATTGAGATTTCCTTTGATGCCGGAATTCGTGCCTTGATCTCATTTTCAAGCCTTTCAAGCACACCTCCTGAAGTGTCGCCTGAGATTCCAAGATTGTAAGCTTGGATATGCTTATCAGGTCTGCCAAGTTCTGATTTGTCCAGTTCGGACCTGAGCCTGTTTGCCCAACCGCCTTTGATATCCCAGGCGCCCCACGCTATGCTGTCCCCGAAAATCAGGATTCTCGCCATAAGTAACTTCCTGATAACTGCCTATATCTTAACCATTGCCCCGACTTTGGATATTAGTTTGTCTATACTTATTATCCGGTATTTGGCATCATTTAAGGGAATTTTTCGGCCATAGTAATTGAGCCTGTTTCTAAGGAGCCGCGCAGAGTCGAATTCACGGGCAAGCTCTTCATCCTTAACTACCGATATTAGGAACTGCGTATAGCATTCGTGGTTGTATATCTTGAACCCCTCCTTAATTGAAAGGGCCTCGAGAAGTTCCCTTAGTGAGTCATACATCAAGGATATGACAGACTCCTTTGTTGTTTCGTTGAGAGGAATCATCTTGGCGGTTTTACGCCGGTTGGAAGATGAATCGACAAGGTAGTTTATCAGTTCCGTGTCGGGAGTTACAGTTTTTGCTTGCATTGTGCCGATGCAGCCCTTCCAGTCAATTTTTCCGCTCATCTTATCCGGATCCCTGATTCAATATTTTTCCTTAGGCCTTCATTTTTAAGTTCCTTTTTAAAATGCAGTTGAATCGGCCTTTTTAGCGCTGATTCCAGCTTTGAGATATCCACTTGCCTTTCATTTGCATCAATGTAGATATCAATATCCGAGTTTCTTGTGTTTTCCGACTTTGCGATTGAGCCGAAAAGAATTATTCTCCCAAACCCAATCTCTTCGTGAAGCCCTTCTGTCAGCTCATGAAGGGTTGATTGCCAGTAGAGCTTTGAAAGCCCGCTGAAAAGATGCCCCCTTGAGTCGGCCCTAAAGAAGGTATATATCCCAACCTGATTTGAAATCAGGAGCCCTTCTTTTTCGAACTCTTTGAGGATTTTTGAGGCTGTTGGGGGGCTGATGCCAACTTCCCGGGCATATTCTCTTATGGAAATCTCTCTGAAAACATCCTCAAAGAAGGGCCTAAGTTCGTTAAATATTTTTAACATATGTTTAATTATTTTTACAACTATATATACTCCTTCGGGCTTAGTAACTCCTGCAGCAGTAAACAAATTCCTCTGCCAATTTTCCGCATACGATGCACTTCTCGCCTATTGGCCTTTCCTCCTCAGGGTAGATTGTCCCGCCGACTTCAGCGATTTCTTTTATTGCCTCGGCGCACCCTTCCCCGCCCATATCCCTTGAGCAAAAAGGGACCTTTACAAATCCGGCTTCAACTTTCTCTTTCAACTCGTCTATTGTTTTTGCCTCGCTTATCCTGCTTTCGAAATATTCTTTTGCCCGCCGCTCAAGTTCCTTTTCCATGTCCGCTTCAATTTCCTTTACTTTCCTCTCAAGCTTTCCGGAGTCGATAGTTTCTTTTTCCTTTTTGTCGCGGCGAAAGACGGTGGCCTTTCCTTCCTCAACTTCCTTTAGCCCGACCTCAATCCTTACAGGGACGCCCTTAATTTCCCATTTGTAGAATTTTGAGCCGACGCTCTCGCTTTTGCTGTCTATGAGCGAACGATATAACCCTAACTTATCCTGAAGGCCTTTGCAGTAGTTTTTGATTTCCTCCTCGCGCCCCTTCTTGAGGATTGGCACAATCACTATCTGAATCGGCGCAATCGAGAAGGGCAGAACCAGCCCAAAGTCATCCGAGTGGATAGATATAATTGCGGCCGCTATTCGGGAAATTCCCGGGCCGTAGCAGGTCTGGTGGACAAGCTTTTCTTTCTCATCCTTGTCTGAAAACTTTATGTTAAATGCCTTTGAAAAATTCTGCCCGAGGTAATGGGTTGTGGCCAATTGAAGCCTTTTTCCGTCAGGGAGGATTGTGTCCGCGGCAAAGCTTGACACCGCGCCCTTAAATTTGTCCCAGTCAGGCCTTTTGAAAAAAAGCGAGGGAAGGTTAAGCAGGCCAAAAATCTTTGAGGTTATTTCAATATCCTCTTTTGCCTGCCCTATGGCTCCGGCTTCGTCTGTAAATGCATTGTGTGCCTCTATCCAGATAAACTCCCTTGCCCTTATCAGAGGCTTTGTGGCTTTTGTCTCATGCCGAAATACCGTGCAGCTTTGGAAAGTTTTTAGGGGCAGGTCTTCGTGAGACCTTATCCAGAGGGGAAATATCGAGTAGAATGCGGTTTCGCTTGTCGGCCTCAAAGCAAGCTTTCGCTCAAACTCGTTTTCTCCCCCATGCGTAACCCAGAAAACTTCGGGTATAAACCCCTCAACATGTTCGGACTCCTTTTGGAAATTCTCTTCAGGGATTAATGTAGGGAAAAGGACTTTGCCGTGTCCTGTTCTTTTAAGTTCGGCCTCTAAGAGGGTATATAATTTGTCGACGATTTCCATGAGCCAAGGGCGCATTATATAGAATCCCTTTACATTGTAGCGGTCATCTAAGAGTTCAGCGTTTCTCAGAATCTCCAAATACCACTCGGAGAAATTCTCTGACTTGGCGGCCATATCACGGGGTTTTTCAACCATAATTTAGTTTAGCAAAAGAAGTTATTTGCGTACTAATATAGAAATTCTATTTTTCTTTATCAGGGCCTTTCTTGGTTTTCTCTGAAGGGGCTTTTTCCACCTTTTTGCCTGATTTGTCCTCAGTTTTAGGAGGCTTCTTTTCTTCCTTTATCTTGGGCTTTGCTTCCGCCGCCCTTTTAGGCGATTTTTCAGCGCTCTTTTCCTTAGGCTTGGCTTTCACATCTCCCTCCTTTTTTGCCCCCTCAATTTCCACTGGAGCCTTTTCAACAGATTTTGCCTGTTCCCACAGAGGCCTTTTTGTGTACCTTTCCCTTTTGTCTTTTTTGAGCCCCATTTTGGTGAGGATTCCGCTGTTGTAAATTGCCTTTCGGACATCCTCCTGCTTTTCTGAAATAATCTCAATTTTAAAGCTGGTCGGCTTAAGGTGCTTTAGGTTGCATCTTTTTGGCCGGCACATGCCATATTTCCTCACTCCTGAAATTTGGGCAAATTTGCCTTCAATGCTTAAGACTACGCAATACCTTCCGGCTTCGCGCCCAGCCATCTTTTTGCAGATTGAACCTACCGCTATCATTTACTTATTTGGGCGAAAATTTAAATACAGGGATTTTTGGGCAATTCCGCAGATATCGCGGAAAATATCGTTAAACCCCTTGCCCGCCAGATACTAAAACCAATGAATATGGATTATGGAACTCAAAAAGCTTCTCGAAGAGCGGGAAATAAGCCTTAAAGTTATAGAAAAGCCCACCTATAACGCAAAAAACGCCCCGGGAAAGGAAATCATCACAAATGACGATGGATTTACAAAAAGCCTCCTTGCTTCTGCGGGGTTTGAAAATTTCCACACGGTCGGTATTGCGTCCCTTGAGGCCGCAAATTCAATCGCAGGGAAAATCAGCGGAGGCGAAGTTTTGGGGGTTGGCGGCGGAAAGGCCCTTGATGTGGCAAAAAGGGTGGCCTCCTCCAAAGGGCAAAGCCTTATACTTTTCCCTACAGCCCCTTCCCATGACGGGCTTTTTTCCAAAAACTGCTCGCTGTATGACGAATGCAGAAACAGCAGAATATCCCTGCCTGCCAAGTATCCAAGAAAGGTTATAATTCCGCTCCATTTGTGGGGCGCCTCAAAAAGCCTCAGAAAAGCGGGAATGTGCGATATTCTCTCAAATTTGGTGGCGTTGGAGGACTTAAGCCTTGCCGAGATGGCAGGATTTCCCTCAAACCCGTATTACCGGGAAATGAGCCTTAGGGCGGTAAACCGGCTCTCTGAGATGGAGTCTGACCGGGATTTTGCAGAGGCTCTTATCTATTCAGGCTTCTCTATGGAAGAGTCATCCAAGTACGCTTCAGGAAGTGAGCATGAGGCAGAGCGCCTCCTTGAAAGGTTTTATGGCGGGAAATACCTTCACGGCCAGCTATCAGGGGCAGGAATTCTAATATCCGCAAAGATATACTCCCTTTATGCAAAATCCCTCCCTGAGGGCTTAAAATTTGACCCGAATACCCTTTTTGAAGATATTGCAAAAAGGATGGAGGGGCGGGGGATACTTGAATATGCCCTTATGCCCCTAAAAGACCCAAACTTCAAGCCAAATATCCTAAAGGAGGCAAAGTATGTCCGCCCTGAGAGATACACCCTTTGGAATGCGGTTGACTCGGGAGAAATTGATTTTAGGCGGGTATTGGGCGAAATTTTAAGGGATGCCTGCAATTAGCTGATTATTAAGGAGTATTGCAGATAGGGTCTAGAATATGATTTTTATGCAAAAACCCTAAAAATGCAAAATCACAACAGGGAAAGCTCTCCTACCCGTGAAGTTATAATCCGTGTCATTGTATCCTGCTTTTGCGCCCTTTTGAGTTTGCTGGCCAATACAACATCCCCTAGCGCCCCTTCTACCCATGCCGCAAAATCGTTCTTTTCAGGGTTTACATGGTTGTAAAAGGTTTCGTCATCAATACTTCGTATGGCTTTTGCAAGGTCCTCCATCCTCCTGAATACTTTGCCGTCTTTGCAGTAAAATTCCTGTCCCTGAGGAACTTCATTAAGTAAATGCTTACTCATAAAATTAGTCTTTTCTTTCTTTATATAGTTTAGCCTATGCTTTAGGTCGCTTACTGCGTTCATAAAGGTGATAAATGCGTCATAGGGGTTTTCGTAAGGGCTGAAGTACTTGTGGACGTCCCCGTCAGAAAACCATTTTGTGCACATATAGTAGAAGTGGTCTGAGGTCTGCAGATTCCTCCATATATCTATCATCTCGGGAGTGCCGTACTTTTTAATGTCGTCTTCCATAAGGTATAGTTCCCTGAATGCGGCGCCCTGCATCTTGTTTCCAAGCCAGGCTGAAATATCCCTTTCGGTATCTGCCCATGAGACGATGTGGGGGAAGTCAATCTCATCCCTTGCCGGGTAGCGGGCTATTGCTTCGGTAGGGAGGACAAAATCATCCCCTCTTGCAAGGATTTCATGGGGGAAGCGCTCTAGGAATTTAAATATTCCGGTGTCTTCCCACTGATGCTCTCCAAAAGTCTCGTAATCCATGAAAAGGTTGATTACCTGCCCGTTTCCGTTATACCGGTTCACCCAGCCCGCGAATTTCTCCGAAGTCAAAGGCCAGCCCTTCCAGCCGCGGTTTGAAAACCTGAATGCAACATCATCAGAAAGCCGGTAGTTTTTGAGAAGAAGCTTGATTTGGCTTGCCTTGCCCCTGTAGACAAAGCAAGGCGACCTCCACCCAAGAACTTTATCCCATCCTTCGGCAAGGACGGCCTTGTAGCCCATTGCCTGCGCAAGCCCGGCGACTTCATTCTGGTAGACAAGCTCAGTGTTTCGAAATATCTTGGGCTTGGCGTTAAATGTGTCTTTTAGGGCCTTTTCCTGCATTTTAATCTGTTCGCGAAATTCCTCTCGGGACTGCACATAAGCCAGCGAGTGGTAGAATGTTTCGCCCACAATATCGCAGGCTCCGCTTTCAATAATTTTTTGGAAGCTTTCAAGGGTTTTTGGGAATTCCTTGAGCTGCTCAAGAATTGTGCCTGTTATTGAGAAGCTTACCTTAAATTTGCCATCGGTCTTATGGATTAAGTCAAGGAGGATTTTGTTTGTGGGCTCATAACTCTTTTTTATCACTTTTTGCATAATCTCCCGGTTTTTTTTGTCGTCAAAATAGTGGGGCTCTTTTCCTATATCAAAAACGCGGTAATGCCTCAGCCGCTTTGGCTGGTGGACATGCAGGTACATGCAAACAGACACCATAATTATCCGGTTAATTTGTTGTATATATTAAGCGTTTCTTTTGCCCTGTTTTTCCAGGAAATATTTTCAAGAACCCTATAGGCGTTTTCTGATATCTCCTGGGCGGCCTGGGGGTATTTTAAGAGGGAAATAATTTTGTTTGCCATCTCTTCTGTGTCCCAGAAGTCAACAGGGAGGCAGTGGTGGAGAATCTCTTTTGCGCCGGAATTTTTGGATATTATCACCGGAGTGCCGTGGCTTGCCGCCTCAAGCGCGGTTATGCCGAATGGCTCGGATATTGATGGCATGACATAGAGGTCTGCTGTCCGGTACATTTCCTCAACTTCCTCATCTGTAAGCTTTCCTGTAAAAAGGATGTTGTCGCCAAGGCCCATTGAGCACGCAAGGCTTATGAGCTCAGGCATCATCTCCCCGCCGCCTGCAACGATAAAGACAGCATTCTTTTCAAATTCAAGCACCCTTTTGGCGGCTTTTATAAAATAGTCGGGGCCTTTGTGAAGGCTGAGCCTTCCAAAGTAGAGGATGATTTTTTTGCTTTTGAGGATTTTGTCCGGTCGCCTCCCGTTGAAGTTTATGGCATTGTGGACCACTTCCACCTTTTGGGGGTCTATTCCGTAATGCTTAACAATTATTCCTTTTGTGTACTCTGAAACCGCTATTATGCAGTCTGCTTTGTGGAATGCTTCATATTCAACATCATAGGCGCGCTGGTTTTTTCCGCCGCAGCTTCGGTCAATCTCAGTGGTGTGGACATGGAGAACAAGGGGCTTTCCTGAAACTTCTTTTGCGGCAATACCCGCCATAAATGTCAGCCAGTCATGGCAGTGAATAATGTCAAACTTTTCTGTCTTTGCGATAGGGATGCATTTTAGGGCAAAAAGCTCAAGCTCCCGAAACAGGTCCCCCCCATACACCCCGCCTCCTTTTTTTGCAACACCAAGCGTATTTATAAGGATTATGCCCCCATCGAGACCATACCGGACAATATCCTGGGAGAGCCTTTTCTGGAGGGTCTCAAGGTAGCTCTTTTCGGTCATATAGGGCATAAGGATAGCTTCTACGCCGGTTACGCTAACTTCAGCGGAAATTATTTTCATTTTGGGGCTTTTTGCGCATACGGGAAGCACTAAAGAAATTTCGGTATTCAAGTCAGAGAGGGCATTTGTCAGGTGGTAGGTGACATTTCCAAGCCCGCCGACACTATGGGGGGGAAACTCCCATCCAAACATAAGAACCCGCATAATTCTTATAGTAATACAGCTTATATACAATAGAATAACTATAATCTGCACTCTAAATACAACTAATTTTAAGTAATGACTTATATATCAACAGAATCGCTTAAAAGGCCCCCAGACTCCCAACCAGAGAGTGTCTTTTCCAAAAGTTTTTTTTGCCCTTTTTCCCGGATTTCATGATTTGAAAAATGGCTTTCAGCGCGAAAATAATGCCCATAAACGGGAGGATTTAGAGGCATAAGTTTATTTATCTGATTGAAATTATGAGGCATATTTTATGTCTGGCCGCTCTGACGGTTATATTGGCTTCGCCTGCCATGGCATTCTCAATAGGAACGGCGCCCGGAGTCCAGTATGTCGGAGACTTTAAGGCAGGAGAGAGCGCATATGTTAAGTTCTACCTTATGACTAACGCAAACAGCGATGTGCTTGTCCAGATGAGCTATACTAAGCCCCATATTGAGGCTTATTATCCGGGGGGATTTCGTTTTGTGTCCGCAGAGCAAACTTCCCAGGAGGATATTTCGGGGTGGATTAAGTTTCAGCAAAATCCGGTCCTTGTATCTCCAAGAAAAAGCTTTCTTGTGACTTTTGAGAACGGGGAAACGATCAGGGCAAATGCCGAGGCGGTTTACAAGCTGACAATTCCTTCAAATGCCGAGCCCGGATACCATATAGGGTCAATATCTCTCTCGCCGAAAGTCGCTTCAGGAGGAGCCGGGGCGGGTGTTTCCACAATCGGCGTGACGAGGTACCTTTTTGTGTTTAAGGTTCGCGGGGTTGCAGAGAGGAAAGGCGAAGTTGTAAATATCTATGCCGACAGGATCGACAAAAAGAAGGCAAGAATTGATGTTATTTACAAAAATACCGGCCAGAACACAGTTTCGGTATGGGTGGACCGGCTCAATATCTACGATGAGTACGGGGGGCTGAATGCAAGCCTTAATTCCGGGATGGTGTATGTGGCTCCCGGGGAGATGAAAATAATCCCCGTTTACTGGACAGCGGATTCTGTTCCCAGCGGACAGTTCAGGGCTGAGGCAAAGGTAAATTATATTACCGGATATGCCGCCAAATCCGTGTCAATAGATATTCCTCTTGTCCCATCAAAGGCAATATCTGCAGAGATTCCTAAAGACAGGTTTCCTTGGTGGCTGATTGTCCTTGCCGCGCTTTTAATTATCTTAATAATATATTGGATATATTAATATGGGTCGCCTTATATTAAAAATCCTGATTTTGGCAATGCTTGCGCTTGCAATAATAGGGGCTGTCCATTATGGCTCGCAAAGCGAAATCTCTGTCGCGTCTTATGATATGAAGGCAAATGTTACTGAATTGAGGATTAATGACAGCAAAATCCTTGTGGGGGTCTCAAATGACGATTATGAGCTGAATTTTGGGGTATTGTCGGTAAATATGAGTGTTGAGAAGTTTATTGATTTTAAGAACAATGAGCCTAAGGAAGTTGTATTGCCTTAATTGCGCCTTCGCTTCCCGGGTCCACAGACTGGGCTCCGGTCCATGAAAGGGAATCGGGGTCCACCACTACGATTGTTTTTGAGCCGACGGTTATGGAAATGTCAATGCTGTCGGAAACATTCTCTGCCGCGAAAGCCGGAATTGAAAAGATGATTGAGCAAAAGGCAAACGCAAGCAGAAGGCCGGCTTTTTTAGTGCCACTTATATTGCTGCTGTCTTTAGATAGTTTGTACATTTCTGCACGCATAATTAATAGATGACTCTATATATATAGGTTTTACTAATGAAATATCAATAAATATATTGAAATACTGTATTCCATTATGCTGCCGCCCAATGAAATTGATGTTCTTGTGAGCCTTTTTCCGGAGAGGCGGCCCTGCACACTAAAGGAATTGCAGGACCGATGCGGCTACTCTTATGAGAGGGTGCACTCTGCGGTAAAGTCGCTTGAAAAAAAAGGGATAATTAAGGCGGGAAGGTATGGCAATGTGATTGTTGCCTGCCCGAACTATTCCTCCGACTATTCTTTTTTAGGTTTTGTGTACCACATGGTCCGAAAAAAAGACTTGCTATTAAGGGCGCAGAGGCTTGCCAATAAAGGAAAGCCTGTTTTGTCGGCTGAGGGCGCAGAAAAATCTGCGGATGTTGTTGGGGCAATTTCAGAAATTGAGGGGCTCAATGCGGAAACTTTAGCAATACTTGAAATATCAAGGGAAGCTAAGCCTAAAATAAGCCTCATCTTTACAAAAGACCGAAATGCAATCGACAATATTTTAAAGATTGAATATCGGCGCAACTTGAGGATTGACGCGACAATGGAGACCGAAGAGACCTTAAGAAAAAAAAAGGAAGACCCCAGATATCTGAATTGCGTTGTCTTCAAAGGCTTTGAGCATTTTTACAATTATTATTATCGCTGATTTTATGCAGAGGGGTTTTTGGCTTTGGCTCTTTTGTTTTTTTGGCAGAAATAAAGGGGCTTATTTTCTTTCAGGGATTACATATAAAAAACTATTAATCCCCTGCATAGTTATTATGAACTGACTATGCCCGAACAATTTATACAGAAGGCGGCGGAGCTTTTGCTCAAAAATGATATTGGAATCGGAATAAAGGCCGGATATTACTATCCCGACCTTTGGAGCAGGGATGCTTTGATTTCGTGCCTCGGCCTTTGCGCATCAGGGGACGAAAGGCTTATTGAAATAGCAAGAGCTTCTGTGGACACGCTTTCGGGCGCGCAAAAGTTTACCGGACAGATTCCAAACAAAGTTTCCCCCGACTTAAAAAAAGTTTGCTTTGGCGAGGGGGGGTGCGTGGACTCCTCTTTATGGTATCCGATTGCCGCCCTGGAGATTTATAATGCGACAAAGGACAAGGATTTCCTTGCAGCCCACTCAAAAAAGATTGACCGGGCAATGGTATGGGCAATCGGGCTTGACCAGAACAATGATTGGCTTATTGAGACTAATGAGGGTAGCGGGTGGAGCGATGTGCTTGTGAGGTCAGGCAGGGTTTTGTATGACAATGCTGTTTTATACAAGGCGCTCAAATCCGCGGACGAAGCCAGGAAAATTATAGGGAAGGAGGAGAGGTGGGGTTGGATTGCTGAGAATACTAAAGAAGCGATGAATCTTTTTTTCTGGCCCACAAAGGACAACCTTGAAAGGATTCGCTCTGAGCACTGCTTTTCAGGAGTGTCCATGGATATGGAAACAGTAATGCATAGCTATTGCAAAGACCCGGAATATTATATTGCTGATTTGGGGTTTAGGAAGTACGACCCGCGTTTTGAAACTCTTGGAAACCTTTTGGCGGTTCTTTTCGGGGTTGCTGATAGAAGTAAGAGCCGAAGTATAATCTCATATATTGAGCGGGAAGGCGTGGCAAGGCCTTATCCAATCAAATCCCTCAACCCGGTCATTTCCAAGGGCGACCCCTTTTGGAGCTTTTACTTTCGCTGGTCGGAGCTCCCTTTTTTGCAGGAGCCCGGAAATTACCATAATGGCGGAATTTGGCCTTTTATTGGGGGATTTTATGTTGCGGCGCTAAAAAAGTCAGGCCTGCCTTTCCAGAGGGTTTTTGATAAGCTTGCTGAGTCGTGCGCGCTTGGAGGATGGAGGTTTTCGGAGTGGCTGAATGCCAATGGAGAGCCTCAGGGCTCTGCCGAACAATCATGGAGCGCGGCGATGCTTCTCTATTCCAATTATTTCGGGCATAAATACAGATTATAACAGTGTTATTAATATAGAATAATGCAGTTAAATTATGAGAATATAAATGAAATGCGAAAAATTTGTCAGGGAATACTTGCCTTCAGTAAGGGCGGCGCTCTCAAAAGAGCTCACTTCAAAAGGGATTACCCAACAGCAGGCCGCAGAAAGGCTTTACTTAACCCAGCCCGCAATCGCATTTTACAAGAGGCAGAGTAGAGGAAAGAAAATTGCGGATATTGCAGGCAACAGGGAGGCAAAAGAGAAAATATCCGTTCTTGCGGCAAGGCTTTTTGCAAAGCCGATTGAAAGGGAAGTATTGGAGAGGGAATACTGCGAGTTCTGCAGGATATTGATTCAGTAAGCCTCCTTTAGTAGATTGATTCAGTAAGCTTCCCTTAGTAGATTGATTTGGCAATCCACTTTCAGACTAACAGCAGTCAAGTATTACAATAGTAATTGAATATAATTATGGGCTCTAAGGCTTCAAAGGTCTTGTCTTCTTTTGATAAGGATAAAGGCGGTTTTGAAGTGCCCGAACCTGGCGATTCGGATAAGGTTGACATGAAGTCTTTGGAGTATGATATTTATATGGAGGAGGAAGGGTTGAATACCCTTCCTAAAACCCTTTATGAGAAGGCGTCAAATATTGCCTCAAAGCTTATCCCCCTTGAACCTGACAAAAAGACAAGGGACAAGATGGAGGAAGCCATTAAGTTTGCCCACCTGAATGTTACACCAAGAGGCGTCCTCTCATTTACAATACTTGTCGGATTTCTAATGGCTTTTGGGACAGCCTTTCTTCTGATATCGGGCGCAATAAGCCTTTCAATGTCCCTTGTGTTTTTTTGCCTTACAGGCGGGCTGAGCTACTATTTTTATACCTACCCCTACAGGCTAAAGAAGATATACGAGCTGAGGGTCGGCTCTGAAATTGTGATGATGATTCTCCACATGGTAATTTATATGAGAAATTACCCCAACCTTGAAGGTGCGGTAAGGTTTGCAACATCAAACCTGCACGGCCCTCTTGCCCTTGACTTAAAGAAGCTGACCTGGGATGTCCACATGGGAGTATACAGCTCAATGGAGCAGGGGCTTTTGGTCCTTTCCCAGTCATGGAAAGGCACCTTTCGGGCATTTTCCGACTCAATAAATGCGATAATTTATTCGCTCTACACATCAGGGAAAAGGAGAACCGAGCTTCTTGATGAGTCTGTAGATATAATACTCGATTCCTTGAGTGAAAGGTCTAATACTTATGTTACTAAGCTCAAAAGCCCCATTTCTCTTGTAAATGCCTTGGGCATTCTCTTGCCGATTATGGTCCTTACAATGATGCCTATTGTTACGCTGTTTCTGGATGATATACCGCCGGCGATCATATTTGGAGGCTACAATATATTTCTTCCAATGCTTCTTTTGTTTGTCATAAAAAATATATTAGATCAGAGAGTGGTTACCCTTCCTGAGCCTGACTTATCGCTTAATCCCAGAATGCCTCCAAAAGACAAATTCATGGCCGCAGGAATTCCGATATACTGCTTCATTCCCGCCGCGCTTTTGCTTTTGCCATTTTTGGTGTTTGCAATGTCCAATTGGGCATTTATAAGCGCCGCAAGCGATGATGATGTGATGAAAATCCCCGCAAATATGCGCCAGGGCCTTGACACTTCTCAGACTATAAATAAGGGGCTATACCAGTCTTACTTTGTGGTATTCGGGCTGTTTATTTCTTTAGCCCTGTTTTTCTACCTGAGCGCTTTCCAGAAAATCAAGTTTCGGAAAGAAATACTTGAGATGGAAGATGAGTTTAGGGAGGTGCTATTTGGGCTTGGCCAGGAGGTTGACCGCGGGATACCTATTGAAGTAGGGCTAACCAAAATCGCCCCGACTCTAAGGGGGCAGTATGCCCTCAACCTTATCGAAAAAATTATGGATAATATCAACTATAAAAGCATGACTTTTGAGAGCGCGATATTTGACCAAAAGGAGGGCGCTATAAGGTATTTTCCCTCAAGGACAATCCATTCTGTCATGAAGGCTGTGACTGACGCTTCAAAAAAAGGCACAAAGATTTCCGCAGAAATTATGATATCTATCTCGAAATATCTTTCAAACATCCACCGCACCCAGGAAATTATAATGGACCGCTTCTCAGAGATTCTTGGTGGCATGAAGATGCAGGCTCAGATTCTGCTCCCCCTTATCTGCGCGGTTATGAGCGTCATAACTTATATGATGATTCAGATGATGAACTCTTTAAGCCAAACCATGTCAAACCTTTCCGCATCCGGGGGAATGGGCGCATATCAAGGCCTTCTTGCGATGTTTCAGGAAGTGAGCATTTCCCCGGGCATGTTTCAGCTTGCGGTCGGAATATATGCAATAGAGACTATTATAATAATCACATGGTTTATGAACGGGATTGTGCACGGCGTGGATAAGGTAAACCTGCATGATAATGCATGGAGAAATCTGTTAGTCGGAGGAATACTCTACATTGTTATATCTGCGATAGCGCTTTCCATATTTATGCCGTTTTTGAGCATACTTCAATTTGGGGGAATGGTATAGTGAGAGTTTAGGTTATAGAATATAAAGGGACATAAAACTCATTTATTGGGGATTTTTAAGGGTATGGGGTTGCAGGGATTTTCAGGAACCTTGTTCTCCCCTTTGGAAAGAAAAAGCTTCATTTGAACCCCGATTTGTTGGTTTCTTCCTACAGCTCTTTTCATCCGGCGTAAGCCGTCAATACTCCATTGTTATGTTTTGACCGGCAGAAAACTCAGAGGTTTCCATATATAGAAGTCGTTTAACCAACTTCATGTTGATATGGAATCTGGTTTTCTTTGACGTAAAGGACTTTCTTTTTCAAAAGAAAGTCTTTTCTGGAGCCAACTGTGCTGCCAGGTTACACCACAACCCCATAAAAATAGAAGTAAATTAGAAATAACATCACCTCACATAAAGCCGCCAATCTTTTCCTGGATGGTGTAGGCTCTTTTCCGGTTTCCCGCGGCCTATTCCAGAGTATATACTCAAATTTCTTGATTTTTTGCTTATAGGGCTCTCATACAAAGAGGGCAGCAGCGAGTGAGCTTTTTTTGGGAATTGAAGTTTGCCATGCTAAGCCCCCTGATGAGGCCAGTCTTCTTTTTCTTTGAAAGGTCATTTTTGGCAGAAATGCTTCTTTGAATCATAAGAAACTCTTGCAACTTACAAAAATCCAGATAAAGCTTATGGATAATCAGGTATGTTCTGTCAGATGACTCATATGCCAAGAAGCCGGAGTATGATCAATATCAGGGCGATTACCAGCAAGATATGTATCAGGCTGCCTCCAATCGAGCCAACAACACCTAGCAGCCAGAGGATTACTATAATAATCACTAAAGTCCATATTAGGTCCATTATATTCCTTCCTGCCAATACTATTTAAACAATACCCCAGATACTTTCAAAATGACCCGAAGAATTGGTTATTGGCCCTCCAAATACCTGTAGTAGGGGATTCTGGAACTATGGTGGCTGAGAGCTACAAAAAGCCCCAAAACTGCCAACTTCCGCCAAAACCTCTAATTTATTTTTACCGCATTAAGTTTATGCCTCAGTAGCTCAGCAGGTAGAGCGAGTGGCTGTTAACCACTAGGTCGAAGGTTCGAGGCAACCCTTTTCCGGTAACTTGGCTAAAAAGGTCTGCACCCCAAAACAGAAAAAGGTTGATGAAAATCCTTCCTGAGGCGTAGTCTTTTTAGATTTTTTAAGATTTTTAAGATTTTTAAGATTTTTTTAGGATTATATATTGAAAGAAAGGGCTATATGTTATGGAGGCTCTTGACAATGCTGTTGAATGGGCGAAGAAGAACAAAATTGCCGCAGCATTAATTCTTCTGATCGGGCTATGGATTTTAATCAAAATTGTCGCCCCATTTGCCTTATACACAGTTTCATCATCAGCCTTATCCCAAAAATATCCCGGGGGCTACGGCCCGGAGATGGCTCCAAGCGTGAGCTATGATGAGGCATATTACGGTTCGGGCGCTGAATATTATTCAAGGAAGGATTCGCCTGTATCGGGTTATTGGGGCGGAACTGACGGAGGGGCTTATGTTGAGGTTAAAAGCGGCTCTATAGGTATAAAGACCGAGTCCGCAGTTTCAGATTCCGCCGCAATAGAGGGTCTTGCAAAAAGCCTTGAGGGCTATATTGAAAACACCCAAAAAAGCGAAAGCGATTACTACTTAAATATTTACCTGACCGCAAGGCTTCCTTCAGAAAGTTTTGACTTCTTTGTCAGCTCATTGAGGGAAAATTATGAGGTAAAATCCTTCAATATTAATTTTTACAGGCTCTCTACCCAAAGGGAGTTGGATGAATTGGGGCTTATTGAAAAGACAATCAGCGATTATGAAAAGCTGAGGGAAAAGGCGAATGATATGGAGCTTTCCGAAGAGCAGGTGAATTTGCTTTTCAAGATTGCAGAAAAGGAGCTTGAGCTTCGCCGCCTCCAAAAGAATTATGAATCCTCTCTTGAATCAAAAGAAAAGCAAAGCGAATATTCCACAATAACTATTACACTGATGGAGACAAAGAAAGTCCAGCTTATGCCTGAGAACCTTGGAAACCGCCTTCGAAACAAGGTGAAATACGCGCTTGACGACGCCTCAAACTCGGTAATGGAGCTTTTCACGGGAACCCTGGTCGTCTTCTTTGATGCACTCCTTTTCGTTGTCAAGGGGCTTGTGGTCCTGATTGTTGCGATGGCAGGATATAGGGTTGCTTTAGTAATTTACAGGCGGAGCTTTCCGGCTCAAAAAAAGCGCTAACAAGCTTTCTTCATTTTAATATCGTATGTCGCGTATATAATTATGGTTTATACTCAAGTCATAGGTATCCTTTCCGGAAAAGGAGGTGTGGGCAAAACCACACTCACTTTTAACTTGGGGGCCGCAATGGCGGACTTTGGCAAAAATGTGGTAATTGTTGACGGAAATATGACTACTCCGAACTTAGGGATACATGCAGGAATCCCCCTCTACCCCACAACCCTTCATGATGTTCTCAAAGGGAAAGTGGATATCTATGATGTGATGCACATACTTCCTTCAGGCCTAAAAATAGTTCCCGCCTCAATAAACCTCAATGACCTCAAAGGAGTGGATCCCTCATACCTTGGAAACAGCTTAAGGGACCTCATAGGAAAGCTTGACTATGTTCTGATTGACGGGGCTCCCGGGCTTGGGGGGGAGGCCATCTCAATACTCAACGCTTCCCATCAGGTATTGGGGGTTTCTACGCCCGACCTGCCGGCTCTTACCGACCTCCTAAAGTCAATACGCCTTGTAGGGGATTTCAATAAAGAATATATGGGCACTGTCCTGAATATGGTAAGAAATAAGCCCTACGAGCCAAAAAGGGAGCATGTAATGTCGCTTTTAGAAGACAGCCCCCTTCTTGAGACAGTTCCGCATGATGAGAATGTGAGGTATGCCCTCTCAAAGAGGCTTCCCGTGATTCATCACAGGCCTAATGCCTGCGCTTCGCTCAAGATTAAGCTTCTTGCGGCAAAAATGGTTGGCGCAGATTACAGAGTCCCTTGGTACCGAAAATGGGCAAATATGGTTGGGCTAAGCTGAGCCGGTTGCCGTAAAATTAAAATCGCTTCATAAACCAAAGCCGTATATTTCAAAATCAGTATATTTCAGATTGCCTTACTCCTCTTTTTTAAGGGGTTTTACCTCGCTTTTCCGTATCTCAAGGATGTTTATCGGGTAGATTGCATTAAGGCTTTTTTTGAGGTATCCCTGAAGCTCATCGGACATTATCTCTTTTGTTATTGTTTCGACATCATTGTTTTGGATGTATAGCCTTAGGAATTTGGAAAGCTCTTTTCTCAGTTTTGAAACAATGCTTGTGCATATGTTGGTTGGGGTAACAATGATTGGCTTTAGGATTACAACTTGCCCGTCCTCGGAGACGCCCTTAACAAAAGAGTCAATTCTTGTGGAGCCTGTGTGGACATGCCGGGATATATATGCCCTTGAAACCTCGTGGCCGATAAAGTCGGCCTTAAGGGTTTCGCCGTCAATCCCGCTGATTTTGAAGGTAAATTTGAAGTAGTGTTTTGGAAGGTTTTTGTCAACCTGCCTGCCGTAAACTGTGAGGTTTCGCCCTACCATCTTGTGAGGCTTATCCGCCAGAGTAAATCCTATATTCCTCTCTCCCAGAAATTTAGGGGATATTATCGGATATTCAAGCTTATTTTTCATTAAATAAACTGTTATCAATCTTTAAAAGCTCACCCCCGGCGGGTTTTTAGGGCATTCTGGAATGCTTCTATGAACTCTTTTGACTTTCCGGGCGGGATTTTTCCTCCTGCCGCCGCCGCATGACCTCCCCCATAGCCTCCAAGGCTTTCGCAGACAGAGCTTAAAATTTCGTTTAGGTCCACATTTTTGTTTTCCGAGCGGGCAGATATCTTAATTCCGCCTTCCCCGTTTGCAAGCCCGATTACAATCCCTTTTTTGGCAATTCCGTTTATGGAAATTGAGGTTATTGTTCCAATCATATTCTCGTGTATATTGTCTCCCGCATCTATAAACAGGGCGTTATCGTCAGAGGCAAATTTTTTTAGGTTTCTTGCAGTCCATGAAAGGTATGAGGCGATTTTTTGGCGGTACTCAAGCATAACTGCCTCAAGCTTATCCATATCCCCCCCAAGCATTTCAAAAGCCTCATTGTATCGCTCAAGCCGCCCAAAAGCGTTAAGTATGGTAGAAAATTCCCTCGCATCCATCAGCTTTTTTGAGTTTCTTGGGAGCAGATAGATATTTGAGAACACTTTTGCGGGGTCGGAGTCGCCACGCCGGATAACCTCTTTGAACACTTCAAGTTTTAAGAGTTCCTTCTCCTTGTCTTTGAGGTCGCAGTAGCTTTTAATTTTCCCGTTGTGGTTGAGGTCAATATTGAGGTCGCTTAGGAACTGCACAATTTCTGACTCATCGTTAAACGGGATGTGGTTTGAGTTTTTGAGGGTCTGGCTTAGCGGGCGGTTTACATGCCCGAATATGTTGAGCCCCTTTTCAACTTTTAGCCGCCCCATTTTTTGGGCCTGCTTCATAACCTTGAGGTTTTCGCCTTCTTCAATCTGGTTGTCCCCTATTGCCCCCACAACCGCCCAGTCTATGAGGCGCGAGTTTTCGGGGTTGAGGCTTTCTGCAAAAAGATAACATACCCCCGAGCCGCAAAGCTCTTTTTTTTCAAGGCAGGGGTTTATTTGGATTATATTTTCTGTGACTTGTTCGGTTTCCGGGTCGTGATGGTCAAGGATTATAATTTCCTTATCTTTGGGCATGAGGCTTAAGTACCCCGAGCCGAGGTCTGAGAAAATTATAAGGTCGGATTCTTTAGTTAGGGCCTCCCGGATAATTTCAGGGGTAACCTCTTTTGCTATTAATATTTCTAGCTGCTTTCCTTCGCCTTCAAGCGCGTCTTTGAGGATTTTTGCGGAGCAAAGCCCGTCGCAGTCGTAGTGCGACACAATAAGGATTTTTTTGGCTGATTTTGCCTTTTCAATTGCGGGCCTGAAGTCCATTAGATGATATGGGCTTAAATTTTATTAGGGGCTCAACTTATATTTTTCGGGGGCTCTTCATTCAGGCTACTCCTTGCTAAACCGGGCCTTGTCTTTGAGGTAGCACTTGTCCATTGCCCTGCTGAACGCGTCTTCGAGGTCAATATCGAGCGAATTTGCAAGGCAACAGAGCGTGAATATTATGTCGCCCATTTCTTCGGATAGCCTTTCCGTGTTTTCTTCATCTTCGGATTTTTTAGGCCCGTAAAGGCGGTTAATTTCTCCGGAAAGTTCCCCCATCTCTTCAATGAGCCGGGCAAGCATTTCATGGGGCTTCCAGTATCCGTCTTTATACTGCCTTATCCAGTCGTCAACCTGTGACTGCATTTCGTTTGCTGGCATAATTATATATAGGTGTTTTGGGAGTATATATCCGCAGTTTTAGAAAAATGGTTTGGGGAAGCATTTCAATTTCCAATTGCGGCTTATTTTCCAATTGAAGCTAAGCCCCTCTTTTAAACAAAGCCTTTAGCCTTTCTAAAGTGTCCACATCGTCAATGCTTTTGTCGTCCCTAAACCTGATTAATCTTGGAAAACGCAAAGCAAACCCGGAAGCGTAATTTGGCGACCTCTGAATGTCCTGGTAGCCGACCTCAATCACGATTTTGGGCTTGATTTTGACGGCATTATCTTTTTCAAATTCTATCAGGGGCGTCAATATCTCAGTCGCTTCCTTGAACTGCTCGTCTGTAAGCCCTGTCCCCATCTTTCCTATTTCCATTAGCTCGCCTGTCTCCTCATCCCTTATTGACAAAAGGAAGGTTGCCAGCCAATTTGCCCGCCGACCTTCCCCCCAATTGGCTCCGGTAATCACTACATCAAGAGTCTCCTTTTCAGGCTTTACTTTGTACATATTCCCGACCCTCTTTCCCGGCTGGTAGGGCTTATTCAGGCTTTTGACCATGACCCCTTCGTGGCCTTCTAAAAGCGCCTTTTGGTAGAATTCTTCAGCTTCTTCTAAATCCTTTGTCTGGATTTGTTTGGCAAGCTCAAGCTTGCCCCTCTCAACTTTGATTATCTTCTCCAAAGCCGCCCTTCTCTTTGAGAAATGCTCGTCAAGGAGGCTTTTTTTATCCGCAAGCAGGCAGTCAAAAAGGTTTACCTGCGCGGGAATCTCTTTTGAGAGGCCCTTAATATGGTACTTTCGGTGAATCCTTTTTGAGAGCTCCTGGAATGGGGCGGGCCTGCCGTCTTTAATCCCGATAGTCTCCCCATCAACAATCGCCTCATCCGCAAGTATATTTTTTCTGCATATTTCGGCAATGTCGGGGAACTGCTTTGTTACATTTTCAAGGCGGCGGGTGAATATCCAGATTTTGTCGCCTTTTTTTTGTATGAGCATTCTCAGCCCGTCATATTTTATTTCAACTGCAGGCTCAATTGCGTCCTCAAGGGCTTTTTTCAGGCTTTCGCTTTTTTCTGCGAGCATCACTTTAATCGGCTTTCCAAATTCAAGCTCAACATCAACCAGCCCGGCCGCGCCCTTGTTTTTTGCTATAAGGGCGACTTTGCTGAAATCAGTCTTTAGGCTGTATGCCCGCTCAACAGTTGCAGGCGAAACCCCATAAGCTTTGGCTATTGCATCTCGCAAAATCCCTTCGGCAATCCCAAGCCTAAGCTCTTCAAGGACCGCCCTTGTGATATATTTCGCTTCATTGGGCTCTGCGAAGTTAATAAGCTCAAGCAGAATATTCTGCTTTCTTAATTGCGAATTTTTCCCTTCGTGGGTTGCAAGTTCCCTCATAGAGCCATAAACTTTTTGGATGCTTAATTTTTGCTTAAAAAGGCTCATTTGCCTCTTTTTGGCGGACAGCTTTTCGGCAGTAAGCCCAAGGTCGCCGGTTTCTTTGAGGGCTTCGTGGATTTCCTCTTTTGAGAAGCCGAGCTTTTGGAGAGTTGAGATTATAAGCTTTCCTGCAATTCCCACCTCCATTTCCTCGGACTCATGGTAAATTTTTCCCTCAAGGAGCGGAAGGGCTATAATAATCTCCTCATCTTCGAGCTTTTTGAGAAATTCCGACACAATATCCGCCTTTTCGAGTTTTTTTGGGGTTGCTTCGAGATTTTCATAAACTTCAACCAGTTTTGAGTAGTCCATAAAAGACTTTCTTTTCAAAAAGAAGCGGTCTTTTTTTGCAGAAAAGCGCCTGATATAAACTTGCCTTAATTGCTTAACCGCTCTTCCCAGAATATGGGGCTATTTAGAAAACAAGCTTAAAGTTTCAAGGCAATTTCTTTGATGAAGGAATTTTGCCCAAGAAATGGTGGAAACGGGTATTTTGACAGAACTTCCGGCAAAGCCCCTCGCGAAATACCGAATCGTTTGGTTATAGGCCCAAGAGAGAATGGTTATTCTATTGGGGATTGCGAAGAGATGATTCGAAAGATTACAAATAATCTGCTTGGTGGCTCTGTGGTGTCTTTGTTGGCAGGACATTACTATTTTGGAAATCATAAGCCTAGGGCCTTTTGGAGAGAGGAGATACGGCCTTGCCTTATGGAGGCTCCAAATTATTATCTATAAGAATCTTTGCGCAAAGCGGCGTTTCTTTTTTCAAAACAAAAGGACTTATGGAACTGACAGAAAGAGTGAGGGTTATCCTAAAAAACAGGCAAATCTGCGATGAGTGCCTTGGGAGGCAGTTTCACGCGCTTGTCCCCCGAATGCCGAATAGGGAAAAAGGCAAATGCCTGCGTATGATGGCCCAAATGGAGGATGCGGCGGCTGAAAAGAGCCCAAAATATATTGAGTTTGAGAAGTGCTCCCTTTGCGGAAATATTTTCTTTGAAATTGACAGCTATGTCCAAAAAATCCTTGAAGCCGCCAAAGGCCATGAATATTCAACCTTTCTTATCGGCTCAACATTTTCTCAGGAATATATTTCCGGGGAGGAGGAATTTTGGGAAGAGTTCGGGGTGGAATACTGCGAAGCGATAAAGTCGGCCTTTAATCGGGCAATCGGCCTTAAAATAAGGGAAAAGACGGGAAAGCCCATGGATTTTGAAAATCCGGACATTATGTTTATCGTGGATGCGGGCTCAAAGGAGGTGATTTTGCAGATTGCCCCCCTCTACATAAAAGGCGGCTACAAAAAGCTAAAGCCGCAAAGCACAGTCCAGAAGGCGATTGAAAAGGCTTTTATGGAAGCAGGAGAGTCAAAGGAGGTTATATTCTATTCTGTCGGCCGCCTTGAAGAGAATATAACTACCACAGCTTACCGCCCGTTTATGCTGATGCTTCGTTCCCCCAAAAAAAGAAGGATTGGGCTTGAAAAACTCAGAAAGAAAATAAACCTGAACAGCGCGATTAAGGTTTCCCGGATGTCTGTTGCTTCAAAAGAGGATCTTGATGAAATGAAGTCCGAAAAAATCGCCGCAAATTATATCCTTACCCTGAAATTCGCAAAGCTTTCAAAAGAGGAAAAGAAAGAAATAGTTCAGGCCATAAAGTCGCTTAGGAACCGGAGGGTGATGCAGGTTTTAAAGCAAAAGGTAAGAAGGCCCTACATGAGAAAATTAAACCCCAAGTTTGAGGGAACTGCCCTTACTCTTGAGGTTGAAAGCACTGTCGGCTTTTCTGTGAATTCCTTTTTGTCGGGGAAAAGCAAGCCCAACCTTGAAAAGCTCATTGGCCATAAGTTTGATGTGAAGTCCATTGTTTTGAGGAAGTTTAGGCGGGTTAAGGCAAAGGATATGTATTAGCAAAGGCTATTCTGTTCTTCCTGCCCCACTTCCTGTTGCGGGAGTCCTCTCCTCATTAAATTTGGTATTTTTTCCTATAATCAGAATTGCAATAACAAAACCAAGCCCGGCGACAAGCAGAATATCCTCTGAGGAAATCCTGTTTCCTGAAGGGATAGGGAGGCTTGAGCCGAAAGCCAAAAAGACAACGAACAGGATTGCAATTGCAATAAGGGTCTGCCAGTCGTTTTTGGCAGTTCCCTTGAGGGCTTTTTTTAGGAAATGGATGCCAAAAACAAGGATTAGGATTGCCGCAAATACCGGGCCCCATTCGCTTAGTATTGCGACATACCAAGGGGAAGACGCCGCAAAAGCCGCAAGGCCAATTGAAATAAGGAAATTTACCTGCTTTTGCTTCTCAAATATGTTGGCTATATTCAGGACGCCCAAAGTTACCGCAAAAGTCAGGGCAAAAGGGATTAAGAACTCGGCTAACCCGTAAGGCAAGTATAAGGCCATAAATTGTTTACCTTTTATTAATCTTATGCCTCTGTAGTCTAGCTCGGCCAAGGATATCGGCCTCTCGAGAAGACTTTCTTTCCCGAAATAAAGTCCTCTATGTCAAAGAAAGGGGGATTCGCGCTTCGCGCTTATAGCTCTACTTTTGGCTCGGAGATAGCCGAAGACCCGGGTTCAAATCCCGGCAGAGGCATTTTAATTATAACAGAATAAATAGGTATACCATATTCCTAAAGTGGGTGGTAATTCAGTAGTTTTTTCGCCTTCGAAAGGTTTACAGAATCCGAATCATCTGTTATGGTGAAGCACTCGTACCACAGTTCTCCTTTTGTTTCTATTGAGAGTTCTATTGCTTTAATTGCATTATCGATCTCTAAGGAAACGCTTTCAAGACACCATTTTTCTCCACGCTTTGGGCCTATGGGGCCTAACCTAAGGATTATTATCTGAATTTCTTTAGTCAGGCCGTAATTTGCAAGAATCTGCTCTGCAACAACTTTGCTCGTTGAGTAAAAAATGCAAGACTCATCACACTTCAGCCCCCCATTTAGCTGGGTCAGTATCGGACTTTTTTCGGATAAAGGAAGGCTGTAGGGCATACCCTCTTCAAATCCATAATAGCTGGTAGAGCTCACATAAATCAGTTTTTTTACGCCGCATTCAAGAGCCGCTTGAGCGACATTAAAGGTTCCCTGACAATTTATCTTAAAATAATCGGGATAATTTCTCCCTTGGTAAGGCCCTCTTATTGCCGCAAGATGCACAACAACCTCGCACCCCCTCATAGATTCTTTAAGCTGCTCAAAATTAAGAATATCCTGATTATTTTTTAAATCATATTCGATTGCCTCGTGCTTATCTGAAAACTGGCGGACAAGCTCACCGCCAATAAACCCGGAACTGCCTGTAATGAGTATCTTCATAAGATTAGATTGCAGGATAGTAAATAATAGGTTTTTCGGTTTCAGATATATTTTGGATTAATTCAATAATGTTATTTTGAGTAAATCGTGTGTCCAGAATGGGCTTGCTTTTCCCTTATTTTTTTAAGTCTCCATTTCGGAATAACCCCTTTATCCGCATCGTCATGATGATTTCCGCAAAGTAGAACTAGATTTGTTATTCGGTTATTTGATGGATTGCCGTCAATGTGATGTATCTTTAAATTGCCTTTTTTGCCACATTCCTGACATTTACCTCCTGCCATATCATATACCTTGTTCTTTGTCTTATCGGGAATTGGCAATCTTTTTTTCTTTCCTCTCTTCTTATCGGTATCCTTGAGAAAATCTAAGCCAAATCGGCTTATTCCCGCAGCTATTTTTTCGAGTGTGGACAGAGTCTTTTCCCTAAACTCCGGCTCTTTGATACATCGATGGATTATGAGGACGGCCCCAATTACCGCCAAAATACCTGCAATGTAGATTAATATATGATATTCCGGAGGAATAACAGTCCAAATAATGCAGCCTATAACAAATATCATCAACAATCCAACTAATAATGGAAATATCTGTATTTTGTTTATTTGGTTAGCCATAAATTATATGTAAACTGCTTCTTTTTAAGGGATGCAGAGGCTTCCAGTATTCTATATATCCCCACACATCCAATATTATGGCGCGCTCAGGAAAGGAAGAGAAGGTCTCAAAAAAATCAAAAAGGCCAAAAAAGGACACACTTGAAAAGCGAATTGATGATTTTGGGGAGGAAGTTGAGGAATTGGGAGACCGGTTTGGAAGAAAAGCTGAAAAACTCTCCGAGGAAAAGCGCACATGGCTTCATAAGACCTTTGGCATTTTAGGCCCTCTTTTTTCAAGCATTCTCGGACTTATTTTTTTGGCGGCTTTTATCTGGCTTCTGGAGGCGGCGTACAACATAACGCGAGAGGCGATGATTTTGGGCATAAAGGCCTTTCTTTCCGAACATATGGGCCTTATTTTTGCCCTATTCTTGTTTTTCTCATACAGCTCTTATTTTGCTTGGGCATATCCCCGGGCGTATCGGCCTTTTTCCCCGGTTGTGACAGCCGCGTCAATTTATGTTGGGCTTTGGTTTGCCCTTCAGGTTATAAATGTTATCCTAAGCCATGAGAATATTGAGGTTTTAGGCCTTATTGCCGCCCCTCTTGAGGCAAACCTGAATATGATTTTTTGGGCAGTTCTTCTGGTAGGGTATATCTTCTATTTTTTTGGAGGGCCGGGCTCGAGCGAGAGACTGCCAAAAGTCCAGGCAAAATCTCCGCGCAATAAGGAATTCAAAAAAAGCAAAATTCAAAGGATTTATCGCTCAGGACAGGACAAAGTTCTTGGAGGCGTCTGCGGGGGGATTGCCAATTATCTTGGCGTTGACCCCGTACTAATAAGGGTTATTCTGATTGTAGCTTTTTTTATTAATCCCTCTGTTTTAATTGCGTATATTATTGCCTGGATTATAGTTCCAAGAAACCCCGAGGATGAATGGGCCTGAATTAATCCGGAGAATAAGCCGCTATTTCAATACAGGGGATTAAATTATGAAGCTGATTTCATGGAATGTAAACGGGATAAACTCTGCACTGGGCAAGGGCCTTCTTGACTTTATAAAAAAGGAGAATGCCGATGTTTATTGCTTTCAGGAAACCAAGCGCTCGGCTGATACAATAGACCCTAAGATGCTTGGGATTGACGGGTATAAAGTTTTTTGGAACCCCGCAAAAAGGAAGGGCTACAGCGGAGTTATGTGCCTTTCAAAAATAAATCCGAAATCTGTCGCAAAGGGAATTGGGATTGAGGAGTTTGACAATGAAGGGAGGGTCCTGACACTTGAATTTGAAAAGTTTTTTTTGCTGAATATATATTTCCCTAATGCAAAAAGGGAGCTTGTTCGCCTGAAAGGAAAGCTCAAATTCAATGAGGCTATTTTAGCATACACAGAAAAGCTAAGAAAAAAAAAGCCGGTTGTTATTTGCGGAGACTTCAATGTCGCCCACAAGGAGATTGACCTAAAAAACCCAAAGTCAAACACAAAAACCGCAGGGTTTTCCCCTGAGGAGCGGGCATGGTTTACTAAGCTTCTTGAGGCGGGGTATATTGATACTTTTAGGCTGTTCAACAAGAGCCCCGAGCAGTACACCTGGTGGACTTACCGTTTCAAGGCAAGGGAGAGAAATATCGGCTGGCGAATAGACTACTTTGTTGTGTCAGGCGAACTGAAAGGTAAAGTTGCGTCAAGCGAAATACTTCCGGAAGTTTTTGGCTCAGACCATTGTCCTGTTAGGTTGGTTCTTTCTGATTAGATTATCGTTTTTATCTCAACCAAATTCTCATTTTCCAAAACCTCAAACCTCTTCCCCAAAAACTGCTCAACTGCCCAGATGTTTGTTTTGGCGTGCATCGAAAGCTCTTTTACTGTGAAGCTTGAGTTTCCTTTAGCAATCGCCATAAAAGGAATTAGCTGGTCTGCCAGGCGGTAATCAACTGAGGCGCTCGATTCCAGATATTTTTTCAAATCAAGCGCTGCTTCTTCACCGACGGTTTCCGCTTTTTTGCCGATTTCACCTAAAGAATTTGCTCCTGAAATTGAGGGAATTGTCCAGAGCTCAATTGCGGTCCCTGCTGATAGGGATGAGGCATATTCGGTTTTTATTTCTATTGGCAAGCCCAAATAACTCAGAACCTTTTCTGCCGCCTTTTTTTGCCTTTCAGCGACTTTTGCCCTTTGCAAGTTATCGGTTGCAATCGAGACTCCAAATATTTTTTCGGCTTTTTTCTCAAAGTTTGCCCCCTTGAGTTCTGATGGAAGAATTTCTGCGATTACTCTTGCTCCCCCCTTTGGATAAAAACCGTGCTTTTGGATTTCAATTTTTGCGCCAAAACCGAAATTTTTGACTGCGGGCAAAAATACCTTTTGAATGTAAGTGGCTGATGGCGCCCACTTGCCAAATGTCCCGCCTCCATTAATCTCAATTTTAAGGGGATTTTTTCGCCCGATTGAGGCAATAAAAATCGTCTGCAAAAGAAGCCCTATTGAGCCGGCGGTTTTTATTTCGCATTTTAGTTCGTCCTTTGAAATGTCGCCCGGGAAGAATTCAATTTCGCCCGAGCCGATTTCGCCTCCAGCAAGACGCCCTCCGCATAAATCCCTGATGGCAATAATCGCCGCCAGATGCTGGGCTTTTAATCCCGGGACTTTTCTTTTCGACCTGATGTTTGTGATTTTTACCGGGTTTTTTGTGATGCAGGAGAGCGCAACGCATGTCCTTAATATCTGCCCTCCGCCTTCAAGGAAGCTTCCGTCAATATATATCATAAGAATTCTTGTTTTTCTAAAAAGCCTTTGGATATATGCTGAACTTGGCAGGGATTAAGTTATTTTTGGGTGTTTGCTATATTGCCGAAAGAACCGCCGAAACTCCGTCAATCATGTACTGGGTTGCCATAAAGACGATAATCAGCCCCATCACGCGGACTACTACTTTTGTGCCAAGGTCGCCGAGAACCTTATGCATGACTTCAGAATTTGAGAGGACAATGTATGAGGCAAGCCCTGCAAGAAGGATTCCCAAAGCCAGAGTTAAGTATCCCGCGCTAACTCCAAGGCTTCCGGAAAAAAGAAATACCGTTGTTATTGCGCCGGGGCCTGCCATCAGGGGAATAGCAAGCGGCGTTATTGAGATGTCATCCATTCTCTGCGCAATATTTTTCTCTTTTTCGGTAAGCTCGCTTCCGGTGTACTTTCCGTAAATCATCTCCATTCCGATTACAAGCAGAAGCAGGCCTCCGCCAATCTTTATGGCGGTAAGGCTTATGTTAAAATACGCAAAAATCCAGCTTCCAAAAAATGCAAAAATAAGAAGCGCTGCTGAGGCTACCAAAACCGAAATTCTTGCAATCCTTATCCTTTCTTTTTTCGTGTTTGATTTTGTAAGCGAGAGGTAAATCGGGGCTATTGCCACAGCATCCATGATTATGAAGAGCTGAAAGGCGAAAACCAAAATAGCAGAAATCATAGGCTCCATAATAAGAAGGCTATTTTGATAAATATTCGGCTTGGAGTGAACCTCCTCTTGTCAAGATCAGGGTTAATTCAAGGACTAAATATCTAATTTATGGAAATAAAGGAAATTCAGGTTAAGTCATGCCTGAACGAGAGCAAAATAACCGATTATGTGATTAACCCTTATACCGGCTGCCAGCATGGCTGCGCTTACTGCTATGCGACTTTTATTAAGAGGTTTCAGCATATTGATTCTGAATGGGGAAAGTTTGTCTATGTGAAAAAGAATTGTCCTAAACTTCTGGAAAAGGAATTGGCGTCTTCAAATCCAGGCAATATCTGGCTTTCAAGCGTCACCGACTGCTATATGCCGCTAGAGGAAAAGTATGGCCTGACCCGGAAAATTCTTGAAATTCTAAATAACTCGCCAAGGAAAAAAGACTTTCCTGTAGAGGTTCTCACAAAGTCGTCTCTGGTTAAGAGGGACTTTGATCTCATAAAATTGCTTGATGCTGAGCTTGGAATTTCGATAAACACGCTTGACGAAAAAGTTTCAAGAATTCTTGAGCCATTGGCGTCCTCACCGCTTGAAAGGGTGCGGGCCTTAAAGGAGGCAAAAGAAAAGGGAATACAGGTCTACGCTTTCATATCGCCGGTTATGCCTGAGATTACGGATTTGGAAGAGATCTTTCGGGCATTGAGCTTTTGCGATTACGCCTATATAGAGCTATTGAATACAAGGAAGTATATTGTCGACCGCCTGATGCCTGTAATTGAGAGGGAATTTCCAAAACTTGTCGCTTCATTTAGGGGCTATATCGCAAATCCTGCCGAATTCTACCTTAAAACCGAGTCGGAAGCAAAAGCACTTGAGAAGAAGTATGGGCTTAAGGTTAAGAAGATTATTTTTCATTGATTATTTATGCGGCCATAGTTTAGTGGCATGACTCTGGCTTCCCATGAAGCCTTTGGTAAGGGCTTACGGAAATAGCCAGCAACCCGGGTTCGAATCCCGGTGGCCGCAGCTATATTTTTGAAATTGTTTAGGGCATCTATTTGGCCGATTGCCCCTTATATGGTCTGACACAATTATAGGATTTTTCAAAAAGAGGCTAAGATAATGATTATATACCCGGATTTTTAAAAAGTTATATGGAAGAGGAACACAAAGGGCTGCGCCTGACCCTTATAATATTTACCTTGATGGTCTTGGCGGTGGTGCTTTTTGCAGCCATATATTTTTAGGGGAAAATCTGTCTTGGGAGAATTTAGGTGAGAATTTGAATATCCTTTAGGTAAATTCTTTAGGGATTGATTTATGAATTTGAAGGACTATGCAAGGTTCACAGAAATCAACCTCGCATTTGCTTTCTCGGTGTATCTCATAAGCCCTGTCCTTGCCCCATATATTAAGGGAATGGGATTTTCAAGCTTCCAGCTTGGGCTTATGTTCTCAATTACCCCATTTATCCTTATTTTTTCAGCACCGGTTGTAGGGAAGTTTTCGGATAGGGTTGGCCGGTCGGGATAATTGTATTGGGGATTATAGCGGAGATTATTGCGTTAATAATCTATATTTGCACAAATTCCTGGCAGGCGATTATTCTTGCAAGGGCGCTGGATGCCGTTGCGGCGGGAGCGGTTTCATTCACTCTTCTTGCAAGGCTTCAGGATGAACTAAAGGAAGGGTATAGGGGAAAATATGCGGGCATAAGCCTCAGCCTTGAGTCTTTTGGAAAAATTCTTGCCCCTGTCATGGGCGGAATTCTGGCGGACCGATTTTTTATTCAGGCTCCGTTTTATACAGCAATCCTTATTCTTCTTGTATTGGTATTGCTGGTGCCAAGAGAAAGCCGGCAAAGGATAGTCCCTTCAAAAAGCGACTTTAATCTATTCCAGAATATTCGTGAATTTCTCTCGCATAGAGAGCTTTTAGGGATGGGTATCCTTGGGGCGGTTATGCATGCCACAATGCCTGCAATAAGCATTTTTCTCCCGCTCTATATTGTAGGGGAGCTTGGGTTGGGGTACTCGCAGGTGGGCTATATTTATTTTGCAATGGGCATAACTCATCTTCTCCAGTTTGAGTTTGGAAAATGGGCCGACAAAAATCCCCGGCGGACTGTGATTATGGGAACGCTTCTGACCGGGGCATTGCTTGTCTTAATTTCCAAAGCCTCGGCATATTATCTTCTTCTTGCGCTTTTTTTTATAAAGGGAATAGGCAATAGCATGTGGAATATTTCGGCATGGACACTAATGTCAAATATCGGAGAGAAGGGAAAAAATGAGGGCGCAGTTATAGGGGCATACATATCCATTGCAAAGACGGGAGCTTTTATAAGCTTTATATTAAGCGGGCTTGTTGTCCAGTATTACGGCATAAGCGTGCTTTTTCTTGCAAACGGGATTCTTATAATCCTTGGGTCTCTGGTTGCCTGCCCGCTTCTGAGGGGAAATAGCCAAAGGTAAATATAATCAAAATTAGATTATGGCCGATAAAAAAAGCATGCCTTCCGGGCATTCTAAAAAATTGTCTTATTTGGCTTTATTTTTGGCTGCAGTAGCACTGCTTGCTTTGGTATATTCGGGGCTTAAAATGGACAGATACACAGACCTTCCGGCATGCGAGGACCTGTGCGGAGATGGAATCTGCCAGGAGATTGTTTGCAAAGCAGTGGGATGCCCTTGCCTCGAGACAAAAGAGTCCTGCCCAATAGATTGCATCCCTAAGAACTCCGGCAATTCAGTAGCCCCGCTCACTGAAGAAAAAAAGATTGTTGATATAACCTCCGAATCTTACGCTAAGGATGTAATGGAAAAATATGTTAAGGGGATGTACTGCTACATGAATTACGGGGGACATAGCCAAGAGAGGCTGTCTTTTAGCGATGAAGGTGATGCAAAATTCTTTGCAACCTACCGCTTTGAGGTAGAGCCGGATTTGCTTGAGGGAAGGTATGATTTTGTGGAAGTCAACCTCACGGTAAGGTATGGGGTCGTTATTGGCGCTGATGTAGCTTATAGAAAAGAGCCTTTTTGCGGAGCATCCACTCGGGGAGAATGCGCTTTTGATGATGATTGCAAAACAGGCGGGTGCTCGGGGCAGGTTTGCCAATCCGCAAAAGAAGCCTCGCTGATTACAACCTGCGAGTGGAAGGCGTGCTATAACAGCGCAAGATATAAGTTGTCCTGCAAGTGCGTTGATGGCGAATGCCTTTGGGCATAGCAACATTAAAAAATAAACGGATTATTTCAGGCTACATCACTTCTTCTTCGTCCGACCTCTTATAAGTGTGCAGGTCTTCAATTCTAAACCATACAAGCATTTCTTTTTCTGCGCTTTCCTTGCTGTCTGAGGAATGGACAATGTTATGGTAGAGCCTTCCCTTTTCATCGGCATGGCTCATGCTCATATGCCCAAAGTCGCCTCTAATTGTTCCCGGAGGAGCGGAGTCTCCGCTTGTCGGGCCGCAAAGCTTCCTGACTGCGGCTATCGCACCTGCCCCCTCAATCACCATTGCAACCATGGGGCCGCTTTTGAGGTATTCCTTAAGCCCTTTGAAAAAAGGCTTCTCCCTGTGCTCAAAGTAGTGTTTTGAGGCAAATTCGTCATCAGCCCAAAGCATCCGCAATGCAACTATTTTAAGGCCCCTTTGCTCAAACCTCTTGATTATCTCGCCGACAAGGCCGCGCCTAACACCATCAGGCTTTATTGCCACAAATGTCTTTTCTATTGCCATAAAAAAACACACTTAAAAATTAATGCCTTATAAAACATTTCATTATAGACTTATGGCGGATTTACCTAAAGAGGCGCAGGAGCTTTTGATGGCTGTTCAGGCCAGAAACCAGCAATTGCAGGCAATAATGGCCCAGAGGCAAAATGCGGACCTGCAGGAAATAGAGATTAAAGAGGCAATCAAAGAGATTGCAGATAAGGAGGAGATTTACAAATCTGTTGCGGGCCTTCTTTTGAAGGCCGATAAGGCTAAAGTCAAAGAGGAGCTCGATGAGTCGCTTGAGCTAATTAAGCTCAAAAAAAAGCAGTTCTCCGAGCAGGAGGCCAGTCTCAAAAAAACCCTTGAAGCCGACCAGAAAAAATTGATGGGCTTTTTGGGCGGCGGAGCAGGCAAAGGGCAGGCTGCGGGATAAGCATATCTATTCTCTGTTGATGGGCGCTTAGGGACCCATATCAGGATATTTCCTGACAAGACAGATTCCTTTTAAGACATACTCATCGAAGCTTTTTCTCTTTAGAAATGCGGGTTTTAGCTTTTTTTGGAGTTCGACAATATGGGGGTAGTTGTGGTCTGTGCGGTAGGTTGCGTCCCAAGGCCACCATTTTTTGGCATCAGTGGTAAGGCCTATAATAGCAAAAGCGGCGATTTCTGCAAGCGCCCAGATCTGTCCGTCACTTAGTTCTTCCTTGAAGAAGCGCCGCTTATAGATTTCGAAATAATGGGACAAGCAAAGCTCATGGGCGACGATACTTCGCATGAAATAGGGGTTATATTTCCAAAGGACAGCTATCTTTGGCGAAACGCCCCAGTTTGAAAGCCCAAGGTGAACTCCGGAGACTACACACTCATATTTGGGATAAAACCACCTGTAGCCGGTTATTATTTCGGTATGGCTTGAAAATTCCTCATTTATCTCGTTCCAGCTCTTTTGGTACATCTTTTTTGTTGCCTCCAGAATAGGCGCTGAAGTGTCATAAAACAGGCCTAGTTTTGCAAGAATGTTTTTTGAATATCCAAAAACTTTGGCTACCTTAGGATCTTTTACCCAATATTCGTCGTATTCCCGGTCTATAATGAAGTTAAGCTTCATAAAATATTCTGCGTTTTTGTTAAAATTTGCGATATTATTCTAAAATTAAGCCATCATTTTGACTTCAATATTAACTTCTTCAGGAATCTGAAGCCTCATAATCTGGTAGAGAGCGCGCTCGCTTTCACCTACTTCTATCACCCGGCTGTGGACTCTTAATTCCCAGTGGTCAAACCTGTGGTTTCCGTGCCCGGTTCCGGTTTTCATCTGCCTAAGGACAGGCACTCTCAGTTTCTTTGTGGGAAGCGGAATAGGCCCCCTTACAGATGCGCCGTATTTCTCCACATCCAGCTTTATTTTCTGGGCGACTTCCTGAAGTTTGTCTATGTCCCGGCTCCAAAGCTTAATTCTTGCTCTCTGCATAACTTTACATAAAATTTTAAAAGGCATATATTTTCGGATAATTATGGACTGGGACGATTTTAGGGTTTTGCGCGAGGTTTTTGGAAAAGGAAAGTCCTACCTTTACCTTGGAAAGCCGGATATTCTTGAGGTTGTGATTGCAGATGCAAAGGAGGTGGTAGCGATTTCTCCCGAGAAGATAAATATAAAGCATCCGATTTTGAGGGTAATAGAGGGTTTGCCTGAAGAGACAGAACTTACTTATCTTCCCGAAGAGCTGGACTGTATTGTAAACTGCCTTCCCCTAAAACTGCCGATTTCTTTTAAAATACTGGCCCGTTTTGTTCCCTTGCTCAAATCTGACGGCCATATATTGGTAAGGCTTGAATTGACAAAAGAGCAGGACAGCTATATGGAATATATCTTGAAGGATGCCCTCAGGGATGCAGGCCTTGAGGAGATTGCGCGGGTTTCAATGGAAGGCGAGAAATATTTTTTGGGAAAGCGCGCCTGAATAAAACCGCTCTTAGGTTACCTATTATTTGCTAAATTCAATTATGCCCGGCTTGGAGGAGATTGACAGAGTAATTGAAAGGATACAGGCGATGGAGTCAGACAAAAAGGCGCTTGCGGCTTTGCTTAAGGGCTTTCCTAACCTTACCTGGAAGATAAAAAAGGCAGAGCTTGGGGATATGCTAATAGGCGGGGAGGACGGCGGAATAACAAAGAAATCAACGCATTTGATTGATTTTATATTCCTCAGGGCGGTTTCTGTCCTTTTTAAATATCGCGGAGGAGAGCTTGAAAATGTGGACTATTTTCCCTCAATGAGCCCACCTACCGAAGTGGCGCACACAAGCGAGCCTCTGTCAGAGCCTGAATTTCGGATGTTTTGGAGTTTAAGGAGAATAAAAAAGGAGCTTGAGGTAAGCCTCAGGGCGATAGAAAAGCACTCTCCTGATGCGTTTTTGATTGACGGAAGCCTTATGGTGCACCCTGCTGATGTCCCCCGGAAGGAGAGCTCGCTTTTTGAGGATTATTTGGAGATTAGCCATGCCCAGCGCGAGCTGCAGGAGCTTTGCCGCTCAAAAGGGTGTATTTTGGCGGGTATTGTGGAAGATAGCAGAAGTTCCTTATTTTCAGGGTATATTGAAAGGGAATTGCTCCCCCTAATCGGCGACCCTAAGGCTGAAAAGCTCAAAAATATGCTAAAAAAGGTTCGCGATACAAATCTGCTTCATTACCTGCTTGAAAAAGGCGAAGCAACCCTTGAGATGGAGTGCGAGGGCGAAATAAAGTGCATCTACATGAAAACCGCAGAATTTGACCGCCCTATAAGGGTTGAATATATGGATAATCGCGAGAAAATTGCGGGGATAGTTTATGCGCTTTCCTCCCAAAGCCGGACTTACGGGCTTCCTAATGTGCTTATTGAGGCTGACCAGAGGGCGAAGCTTTCCGAGTCGGATTCGCTCTATTATATGAATCATATTTCGTCAAGGCTGGGGCTTCAGGACCTGTTTTTCCTGAGAAGGGAAAACCGCCCTTTTTAGGATGAAAGGGGTTTTTTTGAGAAAAAAGCTAATTTGCAGGTCAAAATTGGCTTGCGGACTGAGGGCGATGGTTGGGCTGATGTTTCGCCCAAGCCTAAAAAAGGGTGAAGCCCTTATTCTTGAATTGCCGAAAAAAAAAGTTGATATTCACAGCTTTTTCATGTTTTTTCCTATCAGCCTGTATTTCCTTGATGAATGCTTTAGGGTTATTGAAACAGCAGATTTGACTCCATGGAAGGTTTATTTGCCAAAAAATCGCCCAAAATATGTATTGGAGGCAAATATGGGAGAGCTTAGCCTGAAAGTGGGCGACAGGCTGGAGATAAGGGATAAGTAGGAGGATTAGGGATAAGTAGGAGGATTAGGGATAAGTAATAAATATATATAAGTATATTTAGATTATGTCAAGCCTTACCGAATATCGGATAGCCTATGGGATAGTATTTGATGAGAGGGATGAAACCGGGCTGCACTTAAATAGAAGGGTGATTTTACAAAGGCGGCCTGCGGGCAGAAAACCTGTATGGAGCATACCCTACGCAACATGTAAACCAAAATATGAAGATAAAAGACTAAAAGAGATTTTTGATTCTTTAGGTATAAAAACCGGAGAGTGGCAAAATGTGGGGAGATTTTACCGAGATTGTGGGGTTGAGAGGCTGCCTAAAACCCCGATATATGTTTTTTCATCAGAGTTAGGCTATTCTAATGAAGGCAGTGCCATTGGGCAAAGAAATGGATTTAAGCTGGCAAGTTTGGCTGAAATTATGTATTGTGATGCTGTTGGGACTGTTTCAGAAGAGGACATTGACCCGACTTCAAAATATATTGCCAAATATTTTGGCCCCCGCATAAAATCGAAAGTTTAGGAAATAAACAATTCAATAGGATATTTTAGTATATTATGGGCCCCTTAGAGCTTGAAGTTTTAAGAAAAATAAAGCCCCACGCATCAGAGGAGGAAGCTGTGGGGAAATTTGCAAAAAAGGTTTTAGAGGCGGCGGAAATCATAGCAAAGCCTTTTTTGGCCTACCCCGAAATTGTCGGCTCAACTGCAAAAGGGACCTACCTAAAGCATGATTATGACTTTGATTTGTTTATAGTCTTTAGGGACAAAATACCTAAGGCGCGCCTGGAAGAATTCGGGCTTTTAATAGGGACAAGCCTGACCGAAGAGCTAGGGGGTACTTACAACCTGAAATATGCAGAGCACCCTTATGTAAGGGCAAAGGTTGGAAAATACAGCCTAGATATTGTTCCCTGTTATGCGATAAAAAACGGGGAGAAAATAATTTCCGCTGTTGACCGCTCGCCTTTGCACACAAAATATGTTTCCTCAAAGCTCAAGGGGGTGATGAAAGACCATGCCCGGCTTATGAAATACTTTTGCAAGAGGTCCGGAATATACGGGGCTGACGCGAAAGCCGAAGGCCTTAGCGGATATTTGTGCGAACTTTTCATAATCGAGTACGGGACTTTTTCGGAGGCGATTAAAAATATCGCCGAGCTTCCGTTCAGGTCATATATTGACCCCGAAGGGCTGTCCTCAGAAAAGGACGCAAAAAAGGCTTTCAAAGATGCGCTTATTGTTATTGACCCGACAGACAAAAACAGGAATGTTGCCGCCCCCCTCTCGCCGCAGAATTTCCTCAGGCTAAAGATTGAGGCAAAAAAATGCATTGAGGCGGGTAAATTTCCATCTTTAAAATCCGCCCCAAAAAACCTCCTGATAAATAAGCTTAAGGAAGATCGGGGGACTTATTTTTACGGGATTTGCTTTGAGCCCCCGGATATTATTGCCGAAAATCTCTATCCGCAGCTAAGAAAGCTTGAGAGGCGGGTTGCGTCGTATCTCGGAGAAAATGATTTCTCTATAGTCAGGCATCACTCCTGGACAGATGAGTCCGAGAATGCCTATATAATTGTTGAAGTTGAAAAAAGGGCGCTCTCAAAATACAAAAGGGTTGCAGGCCCTACAATAAATTCAGGAGAGATTGACAATTTTCTCGAAAAATACCTTGGAAATAAATATAAGCCTTATATCGAGGGCGGGCAGTTTTTTGTGTGCGCCAAAAGAAGGTACCTCACTGTTGAAACTGCCTTAAGGACTTTTTTAAAAGAGAGGCGAGAAGAAATCCCTAAAAGAATAGCTGAAATGGATATTAGGGTGCTAGAAGAGAAGGAGATAATAGATATTGTAAACAGGGACAAGGCTCTTAATTCGAGCCTTGCCCGGAGGATTTTTTCGGTTTAGTTTGTGAAGCAAATTAATCTGCCTTTTGTTGCTTCTTCTCCTGCCTCTCGCTTGGGGGCAGGGTCATCAGGGAAGCCTGCGGGATATTCATCTAAGCGCCAAATGCTTGCATCTCATTCGGGAAAAGCCGCCGTCCCAATCCGCTTTTGGGCAATCAAGGATCATTTTTAATCCCGCGGCGGAGAATTTTCTTTTACGGCCTTTCTGGCTTTCTCAAGCCTCTGTCCGGTCAATGGGCAGAATTTCCTCCCAATACAGGGGAAATCCCTCTCACTTCACAACTTTAATTGGCTTTTTGGTATATATGCTTTATTCAAGGCTTATTTTTGAAGTGGGGCTTGGCTGTTATTTATTCGACAATTGACTGTGATGGTATCAACAATAATATATTTGTCTGCCTTATTAGAATAATGGGATTAGTTGAAGTGCATGGTCCGGCGGGGATTAGTGTATTTGCCACCAAAGAAGAGATAGCATTATATGGTCGTCCAGGGGTAATTGAGATGCACCATACAGATCCGTTTAGAAGAATATGGCCTAAATATAAATCTGGCCCGGATAGAGATCCAAATAATCAGGATGAAAAGCGACCTGGATATAAGGAAGTTCCTGTTATAGACGGAGCAAGTATAATTGAGCCGGTAGGCGAGGGAGATAACCCCAACAAAACAGAGATTATTAACAAATATTTCTGACGGCGCCTAATAGCTTATAATTGTTTATGTATTTTTTTATGAAAGCTTCAGCTATTGCAAATGCTAATATTGCCCTTGTAAAATATTGGGGCAAGAGGGATAAAGAGAGAATTTTGCCGCAAAACAGCAGTATAAGCATGACCACAGACGGGCTTTTTGCCCACACAACAGTTGAATTTGCTGAAGAGTATGAGAGAGATATTTTTGTCTTAAATGGCGAGGAGCTATCTTTGGACTCCAAAGGCTATCTGGAGTATGTTGGCCACTTTTTGAAAATTGTTCGGGAAATTAAGGACAATGGTCTTAGGGCAAAAATTGTGAGCAAAAATAACTTTCCTACTGCGGCGGGCCTCGCTTCTTCAGCGGGCGGATTTGCGGCCCTTGCAGTGGCTATCAATAAAGCTCTGGATTTGGGGCTTGGAGATAAAGAACTTAGTATGCTTGCCCGAAGAGGCTCGGGTTCGGCTACACGCTCAATTATGGGGGGATTTGTTAAATGGAATCGCGGCGAAAAGGATGATGGAACAGACTCTTTTGGGGAACAGCTGGCGGATGAAAGTTACTGGCCGGAATTTCGAATGGTATTCTGTATTACAAGCAAGCAGGAGAAAAAAATAAAATCTAGGGCGGGGATGGGCCAAACTCTTGAGACATGCCCTTTGTATTCGGGCTGGCTGGCTTCGATAGATGAAGATCTTAAAGAAGTTAGGGACGGGATAATAAACAGGGATTTTACAAAAGTAGGGCGGATTGCGGAATATAATGCCCTCAAAATGCATGCAACAATGATTTCAACAAAACCTTCTATAATATACTGGAATGCCCATACAATAAATCTCATACAGGCGGTTATGGATTGGAGAGATGAGGGGCTGGAAGCCTATTTTACGATGGATGCCGGCCCGCAAGTTAAGATAATATGCCTTGAAAAAGATGTGGGTGAAGTTGTTCGCAGAGCAAAAGAGATTGGGGGTGTAGAAGAAATTATTGTGTCAAAGCCGGGCGGACCAGCTCATACTACCGGCCAGCATCTTTTTTGATTATTACTGAGCCTAATACGTCAATTGTCTATTTAAACATCGGCAACATAATTATTTTTTTGGGTTTTAAGATATGGTTAAGACAAGCGCTCCCGGTAAGATGATGTTTTTTGGCGAACACGCTGCGGTTTATGGAATACCTTGCATTGCTTTTGCAGTAAATCAAAGGTTATACTGCTCTATAAATAAGCGCAAAGATAAACGGATTATATTTAACTTTCCTGACATTGGTTTAATGGATTATGAATATACGGGCTCATCTGAGGACAAGCGAGTGAAATTTATAGAGGCCGCAATTAAGAATACTGTTGGTGATAAAATTTCGGACTTCGGCTTTGAAGTAGAGACACGCTCAGAAATGAAGAAGGGAGTGGGCACCTCTTCAGCATGTGTTGTGGCCATGGTTGCTGCCCTTAATGAATTCTTTAAGCTTGGGCTTAATCGAGAGCAAATGTTTGGGATATGCTATAAGACTGTTCTTGATGTTCAAGGGAAAGGTTCGGGTTATGATGTCGCAACTTCTCTTTATGGCGGTTTTGTGAAATACACTAAAGGGCAACTGCCTATACCGATGGACTGCCCTGCAAAATTGCATCTTGTAATGGGGCATACAAATATAAAAGCCGATACCGTGAGCCTGATAAATCAGGTGGCGGAAAAAAAGCAGAAGTTCCCCCATTTCTATGAAGAAATATTCCGGCTTACCGAAAATTGCGTTTTAGAGGCAGAAAACAGAATTAAAATTGGGGACCTTGAGGGCCTCGCTGACATGATGAATTTTGTGCATGGCATTTTGAATGGAATGGGTGTTTCTCATCCCAAACTCGAAGAGCTTATATTTGCTTCAAGAAATGCCGGCGCCCTTGGAGCAAAGCTTTCCGGGGCTGGTGGTGGGGATTGTATGATTGCCCTTGCTAGCGATACTACTGTAAAGGCGATAATGGCCGAAATTGAAAAAAAGGGAGGGGCGCCCTTTGAGGTTAGGGTAGATGAGGGGGTAAGAATAGAGGATATTTGATTGAACTCTTTACTTAACCTATTAGTTTCCAACTCCTATCAAGCTTCAAGCTCAGAAATCTTCCCAAAAAAATACTGCTTGAATTCCTCAAGCCATATTTCCCGGGTTGTGGCTCTTTTCTCGTTCCCTGCCCCGGATTTGTAGTATTTAAACTGGTGGCTTAAGCCTTCAATTTCAAACTTTTTTCTCTGGGATTTTAGCAGTTCTATTTCAGGCCTTAATTCGGGAATTCCAAAAAGGTCTAAGTAGCCCAAAATAAGCTTCTCGTCATTGCTGAGGCTTATTCCCACTTCCTTGAGCTTGTATTTTTCAAAGTCGGAGGCAGTTATGGCGCAGAATCTGACTTTTGATTTCTGGAAGTCCCTTGTTTGGGGCTTTTGTCGCAGGTATTTTATTGCCAAATACGCGTAAATCGAATGCGGGTCAAGGTCTCCGAAGTAGCGGACTTTTTTGTCCCTAAACCGCCGCAGGTCATCAAGGAGCCTTTTTGAGGGGATGCCTCTGCTGCACACCATAAGCGCGGCTTGAGGGCTCAGCCCTATATGTTTTACTGCAAGCTCAAACATATGCTCTTTTTCAAACACAAGAATATATTTGGGGGAAACAGGGTTTCCATAGGAAATATAGCTGTCAAGGACATTATCTATATCTCGGCTCTCTTCTAGCATTCCAATTACTTTCTTTGAAAGCTCCTGCCAATCTTTTTGCAAAACCATACTATTGCTATTATATGTTTTTTTGGATATTTAAGCATTGGGAATTTTAAGGCGGATTTTGGTCAAAAAAGCTAAAAAAAGCCAAATAATCCCGGAAAATCAAAAAGGAGGTTGACCGCCCCCTGCATAAACACTAATTTATGCCGCATATAAATCTATGAAACCGAATGTGGATGCCCTTGTAAGGAGGGTTAGGTTGCTCAGAAAGGATGAATGTGTTCGCAGCCTTGCAGACAAGAGAATGGCGGAGTTTGAAGCTGTTTCAAAAAAGCCTTCAAAAGAAATATTTAAGGAGCTTTGTTTTTGCCTTCTTACCGCAAACTTCAATGCAGAAAGAAGTATCTCCATTCAGGAAAAAGTTGGCAATGGATTTTTGTCTTGGCCAAAAGATAAGCTGGCCTTAGAGCTTGCCCGGCTTGGGCACAGGTATCCGAATGCGAGAGCTGCATATATATTCGAAGCGCGCAGGTATAAGGATGGCCTTAAGGAAATTCTGGAAAGGCTGGCAGATGACTTTGAAGCAAGGGAATGGGTGACCTGCAATATTAAGGGCCTTGGATATAAGGAGGCCAGCCACTTTTTAAGGAATATCGGAAGAAAGAGCCTGGCGATAATTGATTTCCATATTGTTGACCTCCTCGCGAATAATGGCCTTTTAGAGCCGCCAAAAACAAGGTGCCTTACAAGAAAGAAATATCTTGAGATAGAAAAAGTCCTTGGAAAGATTGGGGAAAAGTCAGGGCTAAGCCAGGGGGAGCTTGATTTGTACCTGTGGTATATGGAGACAGGAAAAATCCTCAAGTGAGCGGGATATTATATCTTTTCCGCTATAATATCTGTCCTAGATTTATTATACCAATATGCGATTGCCTGCGCCTTAGTCTACTTTGCAAAAAACCGCAAAAATCCGATTCTTGGAGGGCGGCTTTCTAAATAGCAAACTCCTTCAGGCGCCCAAAAGGATTACGATTGAGCCCAAAACCATTAACAGTGTGGCGGCAAGCCTCCGTTTGAGGCCTTTTTCCTTTAGCATAATCCCGCCGTAAATCACTGTTAGGACAGAACTTAGCTTTTTTATAGAGGCGACATAGATTACGAGTGTCATGCTAAAGGCAATCATCTGGAAAAGGTTGGCAATTCCGTTGAAAAATCCTGCCGGGGCAGTAAGCTTCAGGTTTTTTGGAAGCTCATCAAGGCTTTTGGACTTTAAAGCCATTAGTGGAAAAAGGGATAATGAGAGAAATCCGTTGAGGCATATAACCCAAAAAGCAGCGGAAGAGTTTGTGAGGCCTACCTTGTCTATGCTTGAGGATATGCTCCAAAGCATAGCTACAATTATCATAAGGCGAGGGCCCTTTTCCTGCAAGATGGCCTTTATGGGGCTGAAAATGCCTTTTTGGTTCTCTTTGAGGTTGAGCAGATAAGCCCCGGACATGATTAAAAAAACACCTATGAGCCCTAAACCGCTCGGAAATTCGCCTAATATCAGTGGGGCGGCGGCTAAAAGAAACAGGGGCTCCATATTGATGAGCGGGATTGAAAGCGAAATATCAGAGGATTTAAGAGCCTTCATAAGCAGAATTGTGCTTACGGTGTTTATGGCTCCGCTGAGTAAAAGGGCCACCCAGAACATCGGGCCTAGCGGCGGAATTTCGATAAAAAGCAGAAGCGGAAATAGAGTCAAAAAAGCAAAAAACCTCAAAGACCATGCCGCGAGGTATTCGTCAACCCTTGAGAGGCTGTTCTTTGACAGGATATCCTTTAGGGATGAGAAAAATGCAGTGAGAAATGCAAATACGAACCATGCCATTATAATATGAGTGAACTGAAATTAAGCCAGGCTTAGGTGTTTGCTCTCGTCAATCAAATCTGAGTATTAACAGCCCCACTAAATCCTTACTTATTAGATCTTATCTTTCCCGACAAAATCCCTCAAAACTTTTGGAACAATTATCGAACCGTCAGCCTGCTGATAATTCTCAAGTATGCAGGAAAGCGTCCTTTCGGTAGCTGTTGCAGTGGAATTGAGGGTGTGCAGAACCTGCTTTTCCCCGCCGTACTTTCCCATGCGGACATTGAGCTTTCTTGCCTGAAAGTCTGTGCAGTTGGATGCGGAAACAAGTTCCCTGAATGTTTTTTGGGCGGGAAACCATGCCTCAAGGTCGTACTTTTTTGCGGCATTGTCATTCATGTCCCCGCTTGCAATATTTACAATTCGGTAAGGGAGCTCAAGCTCTCGATATATTTCCTCGGCATTTTTAATCAGCTCTTCGTGAATATTCCAGGACTCCTCAGGCCTGCAGTAGACAAATTGCTCGACTTTCTCAAACTGGTGGATACGAAATATCCCCTTAGTGTCTTTTCCGTGGCTTCCCGCTTCTTTTCTAAAGCAGGTTGAAAATCCGGCGTATTTTAAAGGAAGGTCATTTTCCTCAAGCACTTCCCCCGCGTGGAGGGCCGCAAGGGTTTGCTCTGAGGTTGCAATCATCAAGGCATCCTCCCCTTCAAGGCGATAGAGGGTTTCTTCAAAGTCAGAAAGCTCTGCTGCGCCTCTCATCATTTCAGTTTTCATAAAAAATGGGGTCCACATAGGGGTGAATCCCTTATCCTGAAGTTTTTTTAGCGCAAAATTAATCAGGGCGAGGTTTAGCATTGCAAGGTCGCCTTTTAGGAAATAGGTTCTTGCCCCAGAAATCCTCGCCGCCCGCTCAAGCTCGGCAAACCTCTCCACAAGGTCGGCGTGGCCTTTAGGCTCAAAGTCAAACTTTCTTGGCTCGCCCCATTCCCTTACCGTAGCATTTCCCGCATCGGTTTCAGCGATAGGGACAGATTCATGGAGAATATTGCCGACCTTATACCTTAAGTCATCCCTCCTTTTGATGAGAGACTCAATTTCGGAATTAAGGCTTGCTATTTGGCCGTCCATTGAGGAGGTCTCTTCCATAAGGTCTTTTGAGTCTTTGCCGTCCCGCTTCAATAATCCAATCTCCCGGGAAATCCTATTTTTTTCGCATTTGAAATTTTCAAGTGATTTTAGCTTCTCCCTCCACTCGCAGTCAAGCTCAAGTATCCTGTCAACGATAGAGGGGTCTTTAAACCTCTTTTTTTCGCTTTCTTTGATTATTTCCGGGCATTCCCTAAACATCTTTATGTCGAGCATAAATAATGAAATAATTTATATAGTTTTGCCTTTAGCAATTCTGCCTTAAATCCTGCAAAAATCGGTCCGCAAATCAGCTTGCTTCCCCGTATTTTTCTTTGAGGTGGATTTTTATTTTAGCGAGGTCTTTTTCGTCATGGACATTGAAGAGGGGCTGTTCTGTAATATAGCCGAACATTCCTCCGTCTTTGATGAGTTTTGGGTATACATCTTCCTGCAGGACCCAGCTTACAGTACCTTTAGGGATATAGCTGAATATTTTTTTGTCGCATACTGCCGCAAAAGCCGAAGCGAGCTTTTTGTTTTGGGCTCTGCCTTCAGCATGGTGGACGATCTGGCTTCCAAGCATTGCAATATTTCCGAGATTTTTTTCATCCCCGTTTGGGGTTGCAAGAAGGGTTACAATGCCTTTGAATATCCTGCTGTTTATCTCGTGCTTTCTTATTAGGTCTGAGAAGTCTATATCATAATATTGGTCAATAGGCAATATGAGGAATTCCTGATTTAGCCTCTCTTTTGCAAGCTCAAGAGTCTTTGCGTTTCCAAGCCCGCTTTTCTCTTCAAGATAGGTAATCTCTGCCGTCCCTATATTATCCCCCACATGCCTAAAGCAGGCGTCAATTACCTCCCTTTGCGCTACTATGAATATTTTTCCAAAAGAGGAGAGCTTCTCAAGAAGTAGGTCTAAGAGTGTTTTAGTCCCGTGGACGGGTATTAGGAATTTGAACTTTCCATTTATTTTCAGGTTTTCCGGGTCTCCGCCGCCAAGGATTACAGCGGTTTCAGAATCGCTTAGGTATCGCTGTATGCAGCTTTCTATAAACTCTGAGCGCGAGCTGAAATTAATATTGTCAATAAGCTTGTCCGCTCTCTTTACAATCTCCGAGTCCACGGTAAGGGAAATCCTCGTTTTCATAAGGATATATGTGCGTAATCTTTATATAGTAATATTAGGTATTACAATTAAGCATTTAGTAATACTTTTTGGTAAAAATGGCAAAATTTTCAGATTTTGACGGCCGCTTATAGTTTAGAGCGGACGCAGCTTTATTTTAAGCAGTTTATGCGGTTACTTTTTATGGAAACGGAGGCTTTTAGTTGCGGTAAAGGAGGTAGTCCAGAGAATTGCCTAGAAAGGCTTTTGGATAGTTCTGACATTGCGCTTACCGGCAAAGATTTTATGGAATATTATGAGAGAGACCTTGAGCCGCATGGATATAATAAGTCTATTATAGATGACTTCATACGTAATCTTGAGTATAGAGGGAATGTGGCATTAATAGGAGATATTATCCGAGAAGGGCATTCTTGCTATGGTAAACGACCAAATACCCGGCTTTTCTACTTGAGGAGAGAGCAGCTGCAAAAATGGAGAGAAGTCAATTGCTGGAAAAGCCAAAATGGCTATAAGATTAAGGCATAAATTCGGATATAAGCAATCCCAATTTGAAATTTAAGTAATGTTATGGCAGAAGGATTGTCGGATCGGCTCAGGAGCGTTGTGGGGAAAATTTCCTCAATGGTGGCGCTCTCAGACTCTGAAGTGGACGAGATTGTAAAAGATTTGCAAAGGGCCCTTCTTTCTGCGGATGTTGATGTGGATATTGTTTTTGAGCTTTCCGAAACGATAAAAAAGAAGGCAAAAAATCCCCCCGAAGCTGGAGTTTCAAAAAGGGAATATGTGACAAAGCTGATTTATGATGAGCTCGTGAATATTTTGGGCGAGGGCTTGGGCGCGGATAAGGGGGCGGCCCTTAAGCTTGAGCCGCACAGGATTATGCTTCTTGGGCTTTTTGGCTCGGGAAAAACTACAACTGTCGGAAAGCTCGCATATTTTTATAAGTCGCGGGGGATGAAGGTTGCGGTTGTAGGGTGCGACTTTTCAAGGCCGGCGGCTTTTGAGCAGCTAAAGCAGGTGTCTGAAAAAATAGGCGTGCCTGTTATAAACGGAAAAGACCCAAAAGCCGCGGCAAAAGAAATTGAGAAATACAAAGAGCATGTAATTATAGTTGACACAGCGGGAAGGGATGCTCTGGACAAGCATCTTTTGGAGGAAATAAAAAATCTGGACAATGCATTTTCGCCCGGAGAGAAATATCTTGTGATTCCGGCGGAGCTTGGGCAGGAATCAAGGAGGCAGGCGGAGGAATTCAAAAAGGCATTGAGCATTACCGGTATTATTGTAACAAGGATGGACTCGACAGCAAAAGGGGGCGCAACTCTTGCCGCCTGCCGGATTGCAGGAGCTAAAGTAAAGTTCCTTGCTGTTGGGGAAAAGCCCGCGGATATGGAGCAGTATATTCCAGAAAGATTTGTATCGCGGCTGTTGGGTTTTGGGGATTTGCAGACCCTTCTTGAAAAGTTCAAGGGACAGGAAAAGGAGGCGGAAAAAATTGCAAAGGGCGAATTGGACCTCAACCTGTTCTACACACAAATTCTTGAGATGCAAAAGCAGGGCTCGATAAAAAAACTGCTCGATATGATTCCGGGATTTGGGTCAATGAAACTTCCGACAGAGGCCCTTGATGTCGGCGAGGAGAAGATGAAAAAATGGAAGTATGTAATTGACTCGATGACGCCCCAAGAGAGGGAAACTCCAGAAATCATAAAGAGTTCTCGGGTTGAGAGGATTGCCAAAGGCAGTGGGACAAAAGTGCAGGATGTAAATGAGCTTTTGAGCAACTTCAAGAAGATGAAAAAAATGATGAAAATGATGAGCCCTTCAAAACTTCAGAAGTTTCGGGGAATGGGCGATATTTCAAAGATGTTTGGGAAGTAATCGGCCGGCGGCAAAGAATAAGGCCGGTTGAGCTGAATATAAGGAAAACTTCCCTATATGGTCTATATATGCCTTTAGGAGTATTACTATATGGATTGTGGACAGATTAGGGATGATGTCTTTTTGGTGGTTTTATTGGGTGTGGTTTACGGCCCCAAAACAGGCAAAGTCTTAATCGGGCGGCGCGAAAATGACCCCTATATAAAGGCGCTTTCATGGAGCTTTCCCGGAGGCAGGGCGGGACATAATGCCGGCCTTGAAGAGAGCCTAAAAGAGAGCATAAAGAAAAAAACAGGGATTAGTGTAAGTGTTGGGAAGGTTATTTTTGCAAAGACCTATCCCGAGAACAGAAAAATTCTCTCAATTTATTATCTGTGCGAGCCTGCTGAGGGGTCCGGAGATTTAGCGGCCGCTCCAATTGGAAAGCCAAAAAGCGGATTTGTTGAGCTAAAGTGGGTTAAGCCAGAAGAAATTTCGGATTATTTCACGACCTCATACCACCCAAATCTTGAAAAAATAATAGGGTATCTAAAAAGAGGGCTCAATAGATGGAGGTATACCCCCAAATCAGTTAGGGCTGAGGCAAGACTAATCGGGCTGATAGGTATTATAATGCCCTTAAAAACCCTAATACTAAGAGAATTATGGCTGAGCGAAAGTTAGATATTCTGATTAAGACAAGAGACAAGGCGCTGATATTTTATATGCTTGGGGGCTCGACGCACCTGAACAAAACCCCGATAAGGGCAGGGGGCAACGCAAAGCTAATATATAAAGGAAGCCTCTGCCATAAAAGCAGGGAACTGCCTGAAATTGCGAAGTTTGTGCTTGTATTTGATGAGTCTGTGGATGTTCCTGAAGCCTCAAATTGGCTTTATGAAAAAATTAAGGGCCGGACAGAAGAGCTTAATTTTGGGGGAAAGCGCATTGCAGTGAATAAGGAGGAAATTTCTGAGATTATTGAAAAGGAGCTTAGCGAGTGGTAGTTATTTCCCGATATTTGTTTATCTGAATAGAGAGATAACTCCGTTTATAAAACTAATTAAAATCCAAAATTTAGAACTTTAAGCAGGTATAATGATTAAAGCACCTATTTGTTGCTTGGGCTTTAGTACTGGTGAGCTGAATACCTCGCCGTAGCTTGGTACTTACACCCCCAGCCTATTAAACTCATCTTCTATAAGCGCCCGTTGAGGTCTATTTTTCAGATCGGCTTCGTGCTTAGATGCTTTCAGCACTTATCCGAGATGGCGTAGCTACCCGGCGGTGCAATCACAACCGGTACACCAGAGGCCACGGGAGCTCGTTCCTTTCGTACTGTAGCTTCCTTCCTGTCAGACCTCTACACTTCTAGCAGATATAGACCGAACTGGCTCACGCCGTTCTTAACTCAGCTAACGTGACCTTTTAAGCAGTAAACCCCTGCACCCTTGGGTGCTTATGCACACCCAGGAGAGGTCGAGCCAACAACGGAGTAGCAACGCGTCCCGTCGATATATCCAATGGCGAAAGAACTATCTTTCAGCCAAAATGGACTCTTGGGGACCACGGCTCCATTATCCCTGGGGTAGCTTTTCTGACGTTACAAGCTGCCACTAAAGCAAATTTGCATATCGTTAACCCATGCTTTCGCACTTGGATTCTTTGCTTTTCAAAATCCAATCAAGCCAGCTTTTGCGTTTACACTCTTCCCGAGATTCCTGACCTCGGTGAGCTGACCTTTGGGCACCCCTGATGAATTGTTAGGGGTGTGGCGCCCCACCCAAACTACCCACCAATTGGTGTCCCCCCGGAGGGGTAAGCAGTGAGTTTTTAGAGGGGTAGTGTTACACTTTCGCCAAAAGCTCCTACCTACTCTATGCGACTAAAAAATCACCACAACAACAGGCTGTAGTAAAGCTCCACAGGGACTACTCTTCCCACTAGAAGTACCTGGCCTATACACCAGGCAGAGAGTTCGCTAGGTTCCTGTCTGGGACAATGAAAACCACGTTGGACCTTCATGCAGGCCGACGTTTAATCGGCAAGGGATTACGCTACCTTAAGACGGTCAGGGTTACCGCCGCCGTTTACGGGGGCTTGGCCGGGTTTTGCCCGGTTTAACACACCCGCACCGGGCAGGTTTCACCGACTATACGCACCATTTCTGGCTAGCAGTCGGATATGTTTTTATTAAACAGTCGGGTTTTCCTTGTCACTGAGACCTGCTCTTCCCTAAGGAGAACAGGCATGGCTTGTACCGAAGATACGCCACTAATTGGTTGAATTCCCTAGACAGGATTATCCTATCACACCTTCGCCTACTCAGCGTGGGTACCAGTTTACCGGTTATTTTGCGCTTAGTTTGCACTAATATACCACAAAATACACTGTCGGTTCTGGGTACCATCACTAAGCCACTCCGTATCCGTTTTCATTGGATCCAGAACTCAGCCGGACCTCCAAAAGGAGGACCATAACACTTTAGCTTCCTTCTCCTCATTACGAGACTCCAAAAGCTTATATGATTAGCTTGCGCCGGCTTATCCCGAACCTGCGGATAAGATAAGACTTAGCGGTACTGGAATATTAACCAGTTTTCCGTCGAAGACTTAGGTTAACAGTCAACTTAGGATATGGACTTACCCCTACCTGATCGTCATTGGTAGGGAACCCTTACCCACTTGTGGCGATGGTGATTCTCACACCACTTTGTTGCTACTTTCGGTAAGATTCTCGTTCAAACAGGGTCCACATCTCCTCAAAGAGATGCTTCTGCCCCTGCAAGACGCCCCCCTACCCCCGTTAAGATAACTTAACAGGCCGGCATATCGGTGGATAACTTAATCCCGTCCATTTTCTGCGCACTTTTCCTAGGAGGGTGAGCTGTTACGCACTCTTTAAAGGATGGTTGCTTCTAGGCCTACCTACCCTCTGTTTTAGGAAAAGGACACGTTTCTAATACTTAGTTACCACTTTGGGACCTTAATGCCGGTTAGGGTTGTTTCCCTTTAGACCGCCGAGCTTTCCCCGGCACGTCTCACTCCCATTCTTTATGATCGACGCTTCTGAGTTTGGCCGAGTGGCGAAGGATTTCTCCCCCTACCATTCGATCAGTAACTATACACATCGAACCGATAGAATAGGGCTGAACTGCGGCTCATTTCGGGGGGAACCAGCTATTGCCGGACACGATTGGCATTTCACCCCTAGCCCCGGATCATCCAAGCGGGTAGCACCCCAGCATTGGTTCGGTCCTCCATGCAGCTTTCGCTACACTTCAACCTATCCCGGGCTAGATCGTCCGGCTTCGGGTGGCAGGCTGCTGACTGGACGCGCTTTCGCACTCGCTTTCGCTATGGCTACCTCTCACATAGGAGAGTTAACCTTGCCAACAACCTGCACTCCTTACCCCGTTCTTCAAAACGGATATAATACTGCTTAGTTTCAGGTTCTTTTCACACCCTGTTACGGGTTCTTTTCAGCTTTCCCTCACGGTACTAGTTCACTATCGGTCTTGGATTATATTTAGAGTTGGAAGTTAGTGTCTCCCACATTCTTGCTGGATATCCAACCAACCTTACTCTGGAACATTCTCACTCATCCTCCGCAGATTCTCCTACGGGGCTGTCACCCTCTATGGCGCCGCTTTCCAGCGGACTTTGAATCTCTATTTTGGATGTAAAGAAGTCCAAACCCCACATTTCCTGCGCCTTACGGCGAAGGATTCGGTTTGCTCTGTTTCCTTTTGGGTCGCCCCTACTAAGGAAATCACATTTGTTTTCTCTTCCTGCGGGTACTAAGATGTTTCAATTCCCCGCGTTCCCGCTCCCGGTGGGAGCAATTAGGAAATCCCCGGTTCTTAGGCTGCATGCGCCTCGCCGGGGCTTATCGCAGCTTGCCACGTCCTTCTTCAGATACCAAGCCAAGCCATTCACTAAGCAGATTAGCAACAAATAGGTGTCACTTCTCATTATACCTGCTTCGTTCATCAAGTGAGCATTAACTGCTTCACTCTTGCAGGATAGCCTAGTCTACTTAGGAAACCCATTTAATTAGATGGCTAAAATTAATAAATCATTATAAATGAGCCTTAACTTTATATTGGAATATAGAACTTGGATACTATTTGCCGGGGCTTATCGTATTTCCGCTTTAAATTGGGCTAAAGGCGTGTTTAGAGGGTGTTTGGGGGTTTTTATGGGTTTTAGCCGCTTTGGAGCCAAATAATATTCCAGGCAAAGAGCATATCCGAATATGCAGTAAAAGACTTCAAAACACCAAAAACCACGCCAAAAGCCCCAAAAAAGGCTTGCCGCATAAGTAGCTTTTCATTTCAGGTAGACTCCCCTTTCTGATAAGGGAATTTTGGAAATTCGTGCTTTATTCCTCCGTGAGCTGTTTAGGAGAGACCTTCTGGCCGAGGCTTGTGTCTGTCAATTCGGGAGGGTTGGCTGAAACAAAGCCTATGGGGATTTCTGCGCTCTTTTTTCGCCTTTCTCTGAGTCTTTCATTCGGACGCAAGTGGCGCTCATATTCTTTGTAAAGAGAATAAGGGAGTGCTCTTGCGCGTTGCACAACTTCCTCGGAATCAGAAATCAAGACGATATCATAAAAACCTTCAAGATTGGGATCACCCTTCAATGAGTGTGAATCAATATATCTTACTATAGCCTTAAGCTCTCTTGCAATCTGCACTCCGCCAGGTTGCATATCCTCAATACTCAGATACTTCGAGCTTTCGGGTTCTTTATAGCTGTCAAAACTCGTAACAACTTTGGAGGGGTCATTAGGAAACCAGTGATGCTCTTGAGGTATATCGAGTCTTGGAAGGTCTATGCCTGTGGCTTTCTGAATCAGGAGCCTTGCTTCCGGCTCATCTGTTACCAGCCTGTTTCCGTCGATAACATAATAAGAAGTGTTTGTTCTATGGTAGGATTCCTCCGCCCATATGCAATTTGGGTATCCTCCCTTGTGAACCTGCTGGACACCCTTCCTTTCATCTCTTTCCCGGGCAATAGTTATGCCCCCAAAACGGTAGAATTCTATTGTTTCCCCCACACAGCCGTTAACGCCAAAATGCGTATCCCTATACACTTCGTCTCTAATCAAATGTCCTATATCACTGCCTTCGAGAGCCTCATCCAATTGGCGAAAAAGATATTTCATATTAGAACTCAGCTCTAGTTCTGCTTCAAATTCTTTTGAGATTACTGGCATTTTATTCACCTAATTATAATTAGTCCAATTATATAAATAGCATTATATCCTGAAATATCCTATATTTAACCGCACATTTACCGCTCAAAACACCAAAAACCACGCCAAAAGCCCCAAAACAGCAGAAATTCCCGTTGCTATAAGGTTTGTTGTCTCATTATTTATTTTGCCTTTAATCTCCCACTTTGCCCCGGCGAGTGAATCAACCATGCACCCCAAAAATCCTATAGCTGAAGCTATAATGAAATATCGTAAAGCGTAGGCTTCGGGCTGCATCCACAAGGCGGGAAATGCGGTAAGAATTGCCCCAAAAAGGGCCGCAGTTGTGCCTAAAAGAGTTATTCCTCCGTCAACCCCTGTTTTTACTTCCTCCCATGTCGTAATGAGGCGGGGCCTTTTTTTGCTTAACTGGCCGATTTCTGAAGCTATAGTATCCGAGCAGGCGCATGCTGCCGCGCACAGGAAGGCAAGATAGAAGTAGGGCTGAGGGCTTATAAGGTAGAGGCCCGAAAAGAGGATGGAGGGGCCGAGGTTGCTTAAGAGATTTTTTATCTTTCGGCCTTTTTTGTGGAATACCTGCTTCCATCGGCTTTTTTGCTTTGTGGCATAGCTTGTTGCAAAATATAATAAAAGCAGGGAGGAGAACCAGTAGAGGGGAAAAAAGAAGATAAAATAGGCTGCAAGAAAGCTTGAAAAAAGAGAGGCTTTTTTGTCAGTCAGGCCCATAAAGTGCCCAATCCACACTATAGCTAAGGCAATGGCCATGAAAACAAGCCTTATCAGCTCAATCTCAATAACCGGCGAAGCCATATTATATTAAAAACCCGATAAGAAAGCAGATGATTGAGGATACAATAATTAGGGGAATTAGCCGCCGATAGTCGCATTCTACAGGCTCTATATATTCTGTAGGCTCGATATTTTGCCATAAAGGCTCCTCGTTGAGAATATTATTCAGTTTTGAGAGCTTTTCTGCATAAGCATAATAGGTAAGGGAAGCGCCCTCGTTAGTATCCTCAAGGGTTTGGGCATATTCAAAGTAGCTCTGCCCGATTATTGAATCAGATTGGCTTAAGGACACCAAAGCCCTTTTCTTGTTGGCATCAATAAGGGTTTTGTAGTCGGAGGCCCCCGAAATCTGGGCAGCTATCTCTGCATTTGCCTTTCCTTTAAGGGCCTGAACAATTGCCGCGTAATAGTTGCCTTTCTGCTTTTCAGATTCCGCTTTTTTGAGGAGGGTTTCGGCAAGAGCCGAGAATGAATTTGGCGAGATAAGATTAGTATAAGTCAGGGCGGCATGGGCATCCGAGATTATGCCTGTTGCAATAGAGTCAAGGTTTTCGGATGGCGCTGAAATGTAATTTGGAAATTCCCCTGAGCGCTCATTCCAAAGCCGGGCGGTATAAAGCCTCTCTTCTGCCAAAGCCGCATAATAAACCGCCCCCGAATAATCCTCGGTGTAGTATTTCTTCCAGGCAATCTCCAGATTTTCCTGATATTCCGAGTATCTTTCCTGAATGATTGCATAAAGCTCTATATTTGAGGGTTTGGTTTCAAAATAATGGCCCTCTATTTGAGATAGGTAATCTTTTGCAAAGCCTTTTTTGTCTTGAGACTCAAGCAGTCCCGAAAGCCTGATTGCGTGCTGGTAGGATATTGATTTGGAAAAGGCAAGAGATGCGGATGAATAGTAATCTTTTTTCCGAAGCGAATTTTGCGCTTCATCCAGGGATTCTTCGCAAAGCTCCCTAAGCTCTTCTTTTTGATCATAGCCAAGCCTGGCCCTGTTAAGCTCAAGGCGGCAATTTTCCTGAAGCGATTTTGCGCGGCCGAGCAGGACTTCCCCAAAATCCTTCATGACATCCTGATATTCTTCGGACTTTACAAATTCAATCTCAATATCCCTTAATTTATAGTTTGTGAATATCTCAAAGGCTTCGCGGACATATCTTATTTCGCGAACAGTAAGGTTCCAATTATCTTTTGCATATAGGGTGAGGTCGATTTCATCGCCGCCCCTCCCTGCCTTCACAATGCTTTGGCCGTATGGGATAAGGAAGGTGTCCCCTTTTTCGCTTGCAATCTGGGCTTTTTCAAGAAGCCCGGAGACCTGGCCAATTGAGCCGTCGGGATTTATGGTTCCTGTAATAAGGGCCCGATTGTTTACTTCAAGGTCTAGAATAGAGGCCATTGTTGCCACAGCCATTGCGGCTCCGCCCGAAGGCCCGCCTACAATCCTTGCGTCAGAGCGTATAGTGTAGAAAAAATCATACTGCGCGCAGTCTATAAATAGAGCATCACAGGCAACATTTCTTGCTATCCTTGCCGATGCTTGGGTATCTACTTTTGCAAGGGGAAAGGTATCTACATAGACATGCCCTTTGCCGGGCTTTACATCTACAGTAAGGGTTGCCATCGCCCCTTCAGTTCCGTAATCTGTTTCCTGAACTGCGGGCATATAAACAGTTGTCTGCTTTAGGGCATAGGCAGGGGGGACAATCAGAAGCAGGAGGCATATAATTGCAATTGCAAACTTGGCTTTCATAAAGTTAGTGGGAATAATTATAATTTGAGAGAATTTTATAGCCTGAAAGAATTGCGATTAATCTCTTGCCGAATATTTTTGAATAAAGAAAAGAAAAAAGGCGCGCGTAGAAGAGTCAGATGTCCGTAAAGGACCTTTGTAAAAGGTTATGGCCCTCGCGAGTCAGAGAAGCGAGGTTTTTAAGCCCCCTTATTTTTTTCCTGCTGGTTTTTTTCCTGCTGCCGGTTTCTTAGGTCCCACCTTAATTCACCCCTAAATATAGATTCGCAGATTCGGTATATATTATTTATTTTTGGCTTTTATGCCCTTTTGTTTGGTTTAAGGAGGATTTTGGAAAAATCCGCTTTGGCGTTTTTTCGGTCCGTAAAAAAGAGCAAACTGAGTCCTTATTTTAAAAGAGAATCTGTTTATGGATAAAGAGGAGCTTGAGAGGGTGGCAAAGATTGCGAGGCTAAGCCTGACCGAAGAGGAAAAAATATCCTTTGCGCGCGACCTTGAGGAGGTCCAGAAAATTTTCGCCCAGATAGATGAGGTTGATATTGCGGCAGAGCCTGCATTTCAGCCGATTGAAGTCAAAAACAGGACAAGGGAGGACAAGCCGGGGGAATGCTTTTCAAAAGAGGAAACCTTTTCAAACACCGAGCATAGGGAGGGAGATTTTTTTAAGGGGCCAAAGGTTTAAGAGCCATCTTAGTAACCCGTATTTACAATTCTGATATTATGGATACAGAACAAAGCCTTATTTTTGAAACCAAAAAATGGCTCAAAAAAATTGAAGACGCCAAAATTTCCGCAAAGGAAAAAAGAGGGGAAGAATACAAAAAAAATATTGAGGCATACATCAGCGACTCAAAGCATTTTATGGAAAAGGGCGATTATGTCCGGGCTTTTGAGGCTGTGGTCTGGGCATGGGCATTTTTGGAGATTTCTAAGGATTTAAGGTTAATTGAGTAGGGGAATTATGGTGGGCTTTTTGGAAGTTCTGGAAAAGGAATTGGAGGGGCCGAATAAAACTGCATTGGCCCTAAATGAACACGCAAAAAATCTCGGTAGCGGGAGATATGGTTCATATCTGGTTCCTTATCAAAAGAGGGGTTTATTTGAAGATCTGTATTCTGCTATAGATTGCCTGATTTCTTATGAAAATTATGAGCCCTCAATTTTTGAAGAGTTGTGCGCTGAGGTGAAATACTTCTATGATTGCACCCGCAGTTTTTTAGCTAAGGAGGGTTTTGAGCTGGGTTCGCTTATTGTGGAAGATAATAAGGGCGACTATTGTGTGCTTAAGCTTTCCGGTCCTGATGGGGGGTTATTTATGTCCGGACCCATGGCGCTCTCCGTATTGAGGATTAGTTTTCCCGAGGAATACCGGCGAATGGTTGAGCCGGAGCCGCTTGGTTACGCCTGAATATGTTTGGATTTCTCAAAAGCAAGGTCAAAGAGATTGTTGAAAAAGTAACAAAAGAAAAAGAAGAGCCAAAAAAATATAAATTACAGGAAAAGCCAAAACAAGAACAGAAGCCCAAATCCAAAAAGTCCCCTGATTTTAGGGAGGAAGGAAAAGGAGAGGAAGGAAAGGGGGATGTAGGAAAAGGAGGACAAGAATTTAAGCCCGGCGCAAACAAAGCGCCTGAAAGCAGGGAAAGGAGGTCCGAGGCTGATGGAAAGAAAGAGGACAAGCCCCCAGAAAAGAAAAAGTCCGGATTTTCTTTTTTCTCAAGGAAGGTCTCTGAAAAGGATCTAGAAGAGCTTAAGCTTGGGCTTATCCGCTCAAATATGGCTCTTGAGGCCGCCGAAAAAATTATTGGGGGGCTTAGGGATGTTGAGGCAAAGGATTTTCAGGCCGCCCTAAGAAAACAGCTCCTGGAAGTTCTTGGGGATGAGAAGTTGGATTTTGTCGAGTTTGTAAAAGAAAAGCTAAAAGAACAGCCTGCCGTAACCGTGCTTTTCTTCGGATTTAACGGCGCGGGAAAAACAACCGCAATTGCAAGGATTGGCTATCTTTTGAAGCAGAAAAAAATTCCGGTAGTTTTTGCGGCGGCGGATACTTTTCGGGCGGCGGCAATTGAGCAGATTTCAAAGCACGGGGAGAATATAGGTGTTGATGTGATTAAGCACAAGTACGGGGGCGACCCCGCGGCGGTAGTGTTTGACGCAAGAAAGCGAGCCGAGAAAATCCACGGGGTAGTTTTGGCGGACACTGCAGGGCGCCTCCACACCGACAAAAACCTGATGGAAGAGCTAAAGAAGGTCAAAAGGGTAAACAAACCCGACTTGAGCATTCTTGTTTTGGATTCGCTTACCGGAAGCGATGTCCTGACCCAGATTGAGAATTTCTCGGATATAGGGTTTGACGGGCTTGTCTTTACCAAAGTTGACATTAATGAGAAAGGCGGCTCAATTTTTTCTGTCAGGCAGGCTACAGATAAGCCTATTTTGTTTTTGGGGGTCGGGCAGGAGTACGGGGATTTGATGGAGTTTGACCCCAAAAAGCTCGTTGAGAAGCTTGATTTGTAAGATGATAGACGCGCACTGCCACCTTGAACAAAAAGATTATGATAAAGACCGGGACGAAGTAATCGCCAGATGCAGGGAGGCTGGCCTTGAGGCTGTTGTGTTTTCCTGCGCCCGCCCAAAAGACTTTGAAAAAAGCCTTGAAATCGCCCAAAATTACAAGGGCTTTGCCTTTTTCACGGCAGGAGTCCACCCGGAATATATTAAAGAAATAACTCCGGCGGAAATCGCCGCCTTTTTTGAGAAAATCCGCCAAAAAAAGGATAGGATTGTCGGCATCGGAGAGTGCGGTCTTGATTATTACTGGACAAAAGAGCCGGAGTGGAGAGAAAAGCAAAAGGCGCTTTTCAAAGAGCATATCAGTCTCGCAAAGGAGCTTGGCCTCCCATTAATAGTCCACTCAAGGGGTGCTGAGGCAGACTGCCTTAATATTCTTGAGCGGGAAGGCGCAAAAAAGGTCCTGATGCATTTTTTTTCAGAAAAGGCCCTTGCCGAGAGGGTGGCAAAAAACAGGTATTATGTTTCATTTAATACTCTGATTTTGAGGAGCAAGGCCCACCGAAAAATCCTAAAGGCCACACCTATTGACAGGGTTATGTCTGAAACCGATGCTCCGTGGCTGGGTTTTGGCAAAAGAAACGAGCCGGTCGCAGTAAAAGAGGCAATAGGGAAAATTGCTGAGTTGCTAAAAAGGCCGGTTGAGGAAATTGAAGAGGTTACCGCAAAAAACGCCAAGTCGTTTTTTGGCATATAGCGCTTTCAACATCTGATTTACTTAAACTCCCAAAAGATTGGTCGATTGCTATAGCTAACGCCCCAAATGAATATAAAAAAACAAAAAAGAGCAGAGTTAATCTGCTCGTGTGTCCAGATTTTTGAGTTTCTTGTCGATTTCCTCGTCCAAGCCAAGGATTTTCGCAATGTCTTTGCACCTGTTTCGAATGGTTACCTCAGTAACGCCGATTGCGTCAGCAATTTTCCTTTGAGGGATAAACTGCTCGTTCATGATTGCCGCGATATACAATGCTGCAGCAGCCACGCCAATAGGCCCCTTTCCTGAGATGTCTTCCTGTGTGTTTAGGCTTTCCAGGTACTTTTTTGCGTCGACCTGAACCTTGTCATTGAGCTTCAAGATGGTTGCGCACCTCGGCACATAAGCAATTGCTTTTGCAGGAAGGATTCTAAGGCCCAATTTCCTTGCAACGTACCTGTAGGTTCTTCCCAAGTCCCTCTTATCCACGCCGGAAACAGCGCAGATTTCATTCATGAGTCTTGGGGTCCCATACTCACGGGAAAGGGCGTAAACAAGTGAGCCTATTACAGCTTCAATGCTTCGTCCTTTCACCAAACCCTCTTCCAAGGCTTTCTCATACATTGAGCTTACTTCCTCCTGAAGATTTCGGGGAAGGTTCAATGCTGAGGCGATTCTCTCAAGCTCTGCCAAAGCGTAGCCAAAGTTTCGGTCCTTTGAGGACACGAGCCGCTTTTGCCACTGCTTTATCCTGAAGTATTGGCCTCTCTTTCCTGCAGAAACCTTGAACAGCTCGGCTTGGCTTTTGCCGATTTCTGTGCCGATGCCCTTGTCGTGCCTCATTCGGGTTAATGGGGCGCCGGTTCTTGCTGACTTCTCAAGGTCTTCCGAGTCAAAAGCCCTCCAATCCTGCTGTGTGTCTATCATGCTCTCGTTGAGGATTAGGCCGCATTTCGAACAGATCTTTTCGCCTCTTACGGAATCTGACATTATTTCGTTAGATCCGCACTCCGGACAGGTTAGTCCTGCTTCTTCTTTTATTCGCATATTGATTACCTCCTGATTAAGAAAGCGTACACCTTTTTAAAAGTGCACTAACTTATTAGCATTTAGATATATATATACTTTTCTGTAGCTGATAATATATGTGCGAATATAGCCTAAACAATATTTTGGCTTTGTAGCCGCCATAGCTCCTGAAATTAGGCAAAATGGTTTGTTCCCCTTAAAGTATATCCTAAGCAAGAGCCAATAAATAAGTATATATAGGTATAATATAAATAGCCCCCCAATATACCGGGGAAGTCCTCAATATGGCGTAAAATGCGTTTCGGGGCGAAATGGGCGCAAAAAAGTCACCATAAACAATTTAAGGCATAAACAGTTTATGCTCGATTTTCCGTTTGAGTCAAAAAGGCCGGGGCAGGAGGAATTAATAAATACGGTTTCTGAATGCCTAAAAGATGGAAAGTCTCTTTTGGTCCATGCTCCTACCGGCATAGGAAAGACGGTTTCTGCGCTTTACCCGGCAATCAACTTTGCCAAAGCAAACGGCCTGACAGTGTTTTTCCTCACCCCCCGCCACTCCCAGCATATAATTGCCCTAAACACCCTAAAAAAAATGGGGGATGTAAAGGTAGCGGATATTGTAGGCAAAAAATGGCTTTGCAACGCCCTGTATGACGAGCTTGGGGGGATGGATTTCCATGAGATATGCAATTACCTAAAAAAGCAGGAAAAGTGCGCTTATTATAACAATACCCATAAATCAGGCAAAGGCGAGCTTACAGATGAGGCAAAAGCCAAAATAGATTCTCTCTTGGGAAAGACCTTGTCTGCTCAGGAAATAAAGGATATTTGCCCCGGACTCTGCCCTTATGAGATTTCCTGCCACCTCGCAAAAAGAAGCGAAGTAATAATTGGGGACTATTTCCATTTGTTTAACCCATATATTTCAGAAACCTTCCTTGCAAAGATAGGAAAAAAGCTTGAAGAATGCATAATTATAGTTGATGAGGCGCATCAGCTTCCTTCCAGAGTTCGCGACCTTATTTCCTCAAAACTAACCTCCTATATTCTTGAAAATGCGTATAAAGAGGCTAAAGATGCAGGCTCAAAGGCGGCTGATGAAATAGCCTCGCTAAGGCTTGAAATTTCAGGAATCCTTCGCAGAAAGCTTATGGCGTTTGAGGAGGCATACCTTGAAAAAGATGACCTCTCTTCAGCATTTAGCCGTCTTGGGGCGGATTTTATGAAGGAGTTGAGGGAAGCGGCTGACTTTGCAAAAGAAGGGGGGAAAAAACGCAGTTACTGCGGCTCTTTGGCTAATTTTATAGATGCCTGGCTTGATGCGGGCCCGGACTTTGCGCGTGTTGCCAAAAAGGTTAAGGCTTACCACGGGGAGAAGTATGAGCTTTCCCTTTGCGCCCTTATGCCCTCCCAGGTTTCTCGGGATGTGATTTCAGGCAGTTACGCGACAATTGTAATGTCTGCAACACTCCAGCCGCTTAGCATGTATGCAGACCTGCTCGGCTTTAAGAAATACGAATCATTATCCGTCAAAGGAATATTCCCAAGGGAGAATCGGCTAAATATTATAGCCCCTATAGCAACAACAAGATACGCAAAAAGGGGGGACTTGCAGTACCAAAATTATGCGGAAATAACCGAGAAAATATTTCGCAATATTGAGGGGAATGTGGCGGCTTTTTTCCCTTCCTATTACTTTCTCCAGCAGGTCGAGAAATTTCTGAAAATAGGCAATAAGTTTGTGGAGATGCAGGATCTCACAAAAGACCAGAAAAGCGCGCTTTTGAACAGGTTTATAAGCTCTAAAAATGCCCTTCTTTTGGGGGTTCAGGGCGGCTCTTTTGACCAGGGGATAGATTATCCTGATAATGTCCTAAAAGGGGTCATAATCGCGGGAATATCTCTTGCCAAGCCCGACCTAGAGACAAAAAGCCTTATTGCCTGCTATGACCGGCACTATGGAAAGGGAATGGAGTACGGATATGTTGTGCCTGCGGTTCAGAAGGCGATTCAGGCAAGCGGAAGGGCAATAAGGACCGAAACCGACAAGGCGGCGATAATTTACCTTGATGAGCGGTTCCTATGGGCAAATTACCGCTCGGTCTTTTCTGACCAGGAATTTACTGTAAGCAGGGAGCCTTGGGAGAAGGTGAAGGAGCTTGGGGTTTAGCAGGCGATTGGGGGAATAGATTCCAAAAGATAAACCTCTATCGGTCGGACAGGGGATTTTAGGTAACCTTTTGATGAAGGCCAAGTGCCGTAATCTATAGCATACGCTTGCTCTATTGTTTTTCCAAATTCGGGGTTTATTATTCCATCTTCTACCATTCGGAACACTTGATTAAGAAACCCTTCCATTCCTTTAGCGGTTAATGTGTACATTGCAACATAACAAACCCTTCCTTGAGGTGGAACTCCGCTTTCTAGAATTGCATCTTCATCGATTAAGCCCGCTAACTGGTGTAGAGAGGTTCTTAAGCCGTCCACACTCATGCTACAGGGAATTTCGTCTTCAAGATAACAGCCCCTTTTTTTATAATCTGATAAAACGGGGTCTTTTATGAATCCCAAAGAACCAAGACCTAGGACATAGACAGCCATATCCTTATAGGTGTATCCTCGCTTTCCTTTTATCTCTGCCATATTCAATAAATAACTAAGGCTTTATATATAATCTCTCTCCTCTTGCAGGCTACCTTTTGAGCTTTGAAATCTGAGAATCCAGCTTATCAATGATTTCCTGAGCCAAATCCAAAAATTCCCGGCTTTCAAGGTTTGCTGTCAGTACCTGCCCGCTGGCGATTACTTTGGCGTCTATTGAATAGAGGTCCTTTCCCAATTTCTGGGAGACTTTTAGGTGGAACTTTATTTCCTGAGGCGAAATTAATTTCTCGGCTCTTTTGGCAAAACGCTCAATTTCCTTTATTACAAGGTCATTTTCAAAGCGGTCCACATAGTCAAACCCGACCATTTTGAGCGAGCCTGCAACTTCTTTGGATTCAAGTTCCCTAAGAGTCCTCAAAATAGTGACCGGTGTCAGGGCAAAATCCCCGCAGACAAGGAAAGTGGCCGACCTCAGGCGGCTTATTGCGTCCTTAATATCTGAGTCCAGCTCAATTTCTGCCGCCTTTGCCATAACCGGCCGGATTTTTATGTCTTTTTCCACGATTTTTTCTGCGGCCTGCGCTTTGAATACCGAAACCCCGCCTCGGGTGTGGCTTGATACATCAATGCCTTTCTTGGGTATAAGGTGCTTTGAGAGGGAAAATATGTCTATTCCACCGATAATTCTGCCGTTTTCGGCAACCAAAACCACCCTATTTGTCCTAAGGAGGTTTCTTGCGGCCCCAATTGTATATTCAGGAGATATAATTTCGGCTTCCCTCGAGTACTCGCAGGCCTTGCCTTTTAAGCCCAAAGACTCAATAAAATCAATGTCGGATATCGTCCCTGCAAATTTTTCGCCCCTGAATGCGGGGAGCACAGGATATTCAAGAAAGGCCTCTATAAGCTCTTTTTGAGAGAGCCCGTTTTCAAGCTTTCGCGCCTTTTTTACAAGGCCGCTGATTTTGGTGTTTATGTCATAAGTTTTTGTTACGAGGTCTCTTAAGTAGAGCATACCTACATAATTCTTGTCAAATACAGGGAGGGCCTTTTTGTCCTGCATTTTAGAAACAGCGCTCCCAATAGAATCCTCGATATTCAACACTTCCGTTTCCTTTGCAAGTTCAAGCAACATAAGATATAGAGAATTTATTTAATCTTATGTACCGCTACATTTGGGAGGTGCCCTGCTTTAGCAGGTCTTTCGAATCGGACAAGATTTTGGATACAAATCTCCAAAGGGGCGCAAGAAGGATAATCTCAACTGCTCTTGGGATAGGGTATAACGATGTCCATTTAGTGCGATTTTCAAGAAATCCCGAATCCTCAGAGGTAAGGTATGAGGCAAAGGCATCTGTTGAGAAAAATTATGAATTCTTTGTTGCCCTTGATATGAGCTCATTAGGGAGCACAATTGTTTCGCTTGAAACCCGATTGTCAAGGCTTGACCCGGTTTATCTCAGGGATTTTCAAAACCAGACAGAAAGCATTGTCTCAAATATATTTAGGGAATTTGCCAAAAACTCTTTTTATACGGATGTGATTTCCGAGCTCAAGCTAAAATATGAGGATTTGAGCAGGAAAATATTTGAGCAGTTGGAAGCCCTTTTTCATCTGGAGGCCGAACCTGCTGTAAAGGGTGGCGAGAAAGAGCCGCAGGAAGGCGAATGAAAACTAATATTATTCCCCAAACCTAATTATGGACGAACTTTACGCTTATCTGTTTGCCGGCCTTTTCATTATATTCCTCCTGTTCATTTTTTTCGGGGGCGCCGAAGTTGGGGTGGATTATCGCGGAGAATGGGGGCCGGGCAAAGAAGACCCCTCTATAGAGCAGGGAATTTCATGGAAGGAAATTGATTTAGGGGACATAATTTCTGAGGAGAGGACTGTGCAGTCAAGCCAGCTCCTTGACTCGGGGTTTTATGTCCAAAACGGGGTTTTTTTCGGCTCCACGGGGTATGAAAGAATATTTTGGCTGGACTCAAAAATGGCCGAAAGCCTAAAGAATGCCTCCCTGAATTTTAAGATTGACGAAACAAACAGCTATGGATCGCTTGTTATGGGCATTGGAAACAGCACCTTTTTTGATTCGCGCTCTTTGAGGGGAGAATATCAGGTAAGCCTTCCGCCCCTTGAGCAGAAAAATATCCTCAAAGTATATACTTCTTCTTCGGGGTGGAGGCTATGGGCGCCCTCAAGGTACCAGATTTCAAACCTGACCCTTGATGTATCCTATACTACAAAAGAAACACCTTATTATGAGTTTGATGTTCCGCATTACATTTACGGCTCATTTTACCGCGGAGAAATATCTTTTAACTCAATTCGTCCTGCCGACCTTTTGGTGTATATAAACGGGCACGAGGCATATAACCAGAGGGATGTTTTGGGTAGGGTCAATATACCTCTTGACCGAAGGCAGGTTTTCCCTGAAAGAAACACAATCGAGATTGTATCAAGGGATAACTATCGGCTTGAGGAGACAAAAATTTATCTTTATTACCGAAACTAGAATTCTGGCAGGCCGCTTATTAAATCCGGAGGCTCTGCTTTTTGGAGAGGCTAATCTTAGAGTTAAGGCACTTTATCTAAAGATTGGAATTATTGTCTCAAAGACGGCCCTAATCCTTTCAGCCAAGCCCATAGATTCTCCCCAGATGGCGCCCACAAAAAACAGGACAACAACCGCGATAATAATTCCGAATATTATTTTTTTAAGGAAATCTGTATTTGTCTCGCCCCCCATAACTTATAATTTTGATTTAATCCTTATTGGTCCCGGGCATTTCCCGGCTTGACGTATAGCTAATTATATAGGGATATTGATTAAGTTATATCCTCCAAGAAGTTAACTCTAACTTCTTTTGTCCTTATGGCTCCCGGATTTGAAGGGTCTTCATTGAGGTTTATCCTCATCCAGTCGCTCCCTCCTGCAGGATACTGCCACTCTGTATTTCCTGAAAGGCTCCAGTCAACAATATAAATCAGGTTTGAGTAAACGGAATCATAAGCAGTTGTCCAGTAATAAGGCTCGTCAGGTGATACCTTATTTTCTTTTTTTGAGAGGTCTGTGTATTTGTCATAGCCGAGGTTGAATTCAGCGCTTCGGCTTGCAAGTTTCATCAAAGCCGAATTTATATCAGCTCCGCTGCTGAAATGCTGCGCAGTCCCGCCTGTAGGCTCGGATATATTCCTAAACTGATCTTTTAATTTATCAGGGAGTTCTGTTTTTTGGCTGCCCGGGCCGTCGTGCATCCCCCAAAGCCCGTAGATTATATATTCTTCTCCTGCTTCTTTTAAGGCCCTATTTATTGATTTTTCATCTTCAATGTAATTGAAATAATCAACATCCCAACCCCATGCTGTGTTGGTTTTTCCTGAAATGTCTTGCGTTCCTCCGCATGAAGGGCCTTCATCGCTGATTACAAAAATAACCTTTATGCTTTCCTCAGACCAGGGATGTTTTTTAATTGCCCATGCCGCGGCCCAGCCCCAGCTTTCCATATAGCAGCTTTTTTCATTGCAGTCCAAACTTATTCCCAGGTCCCGGTTTATATCTGAGCAGTTAAGTATGGAGTCTTTGCATCGCGGAGTTACATCAATATCTTTTGAGCCTTCACCCAAAGCATATACTGTTGAGCTTAAAGTATACCTGTCATTTATAAGAGTTCCCTCTATTTTGGAGATTTCATCGCATAGTATCCTCCATTCGTCGCCCATGCTTCCGGAAGTGTCCGCTATGAAAACCGCTTCAATCTCCTTGATATCGATAGAGCCCTTTTTGTCCTCCATCCTCGCCGCCCAGTCGCACCCCTCCTGGCACTTCAGGGCTTTTTCTTCATCTCCGTAATAGGCATCGTGCGATATGCAGAAGTTTTTGCAGATAAGGTAACTGTCCTCCCCCATCATGCTTGCGTCAAGCGAACATTCATAAAGGCCGCTTTGCGGGCTGAGGCATGGCGAATCAGAGCCGCCTAAAGCAATGGGCGGGGGGCTCTTGCTGCAGGCGACGCCCGCTTCCCTGCAGTTTAGGTCAGAGCCTTCGCGGCAAAGCTCTTCACAGCAGTCGAAATAACTAGGGAATAGCTTTGGGCTGTAACAGCTTTTTCCAAGCATTTGCTGTTTTACGCTTATATTTGCTGAAATAAAGGCCGGGCCTCGGTAAGGCTCGCCTGAGGATTTTTCTTTCACTATAAAATCCCCAAGCTTTATAATTGTGTATTCCTGAGAATCAATCCTAAATACAGCGTTATAGAATTCCATATACTTTTCACATCCGGATTTCTTCTCTCCGCTAATTATCCTGCAGGGGTTTTCAAAGCCCTCATAGCTATTGAAATTTTTTTCGCATTCCGAAATGCCGCAGAGTGTATCCGAAGCGCAAAAGGAGTTGTAGCAGTTTTGCCCGCCTTCAATCAGGCAGTTTTTAAGCCCCATTATCAGGTCCGCGCACTCGCAGCCCTCAATAAATCCGCTACTCTTCCCTGATGAAACGGCATAGTTTTGGCAGATTACCAGAGGGTCTTCATCAGCGTACCTGTCGGTCTGAGAGCAGGCGCATTCAGCAGAATTTTTTTTTGAGCTGTAGCAGGACACCCAGGGACTTTTCGGGTTATTATGAGGGCTTGCGGGATTGTCGCTTCCGTAATAGCAGCTTCGGTAGGCGCCCATTACGCCAGATATTCTATTTTCCTCAAGGCTTACTGTTCCGTTATACAGCGCGGCAGTTATTTTTTCAATAAATTTGTCCCCGCTTAATTTAAGGCCAGCATATGCTGATAAGGTTGCATGGCTTCCTTTTGGCGCCGCAAAAACAGAGGGGGGGCTTCCCGACCAGACAAAGTTCCTTTTCGAAAATCCGCTTCCAAAGCCAACTTCTTGGGCATACCCGAAATCAATGCTTCTTCTATCCATAATTTCGCCGGAGCCTTTAAGTTCATCAGTAAGGCAGAGGCAGTTTTCACGGGAGCAGTCTGTGCAGTAGCCGTCCAATTGGATTCCCTTGTTCAGGCTGGGAAGTATGTGCTGGGCCCACTCCATATACTTTGCCTCCAAAAATGAGCCTTTTTCATAATTGAGGCAATGTTCTTTTAAGTCCGATTTACCCAGCCTATTATAGGCGTCCTGTCCCAAATTGTTTTCGGGAGGAATAAAGCACCCAATCGGGACGCCTCCGGATATTGCTATGTCAAAACGCTCTTCTGCCGGGCCGTATATCCTGATTTTTGCACCTTCATCTTTTATCTGAGATACAAAAAGTATATAAATTGTAAGCAAAATTAGCGCCGCAGATACAACTAAAAGCATCTGGTGGGATGTTTCGCCCATAATTCAGAAAATGGCGGCGGATATCATAGTCCTTACAAGCCCCATAATCATCGAGCCGAAATTTGTCAGCGCATCGGTGTTGAATTTATATGCGGCCAGCCACAATATCACAACAAGCGTTCCAAGTATTAGGATAAGCCTTGTAAGCAGTTCCATGTCCATAAGTTTGTTTGTTTAATTTCAGATATATAGTCGGATTTTTTTAAGGATGCGAGGGCTTATTTAGATACAGGCGCATACTTCTTCAATATCAGGACTTGCTTTCATTGAAAGAGTGACCAGGCACCCTTTGGGCTCTGAGCCGCATATAATTCCTGAGGATTTGAAGTGAGGGCTTTTGCATATATAGTTTTCGCTTTCAGGGTTGTCATTCCCTACAATATTCCATTTTTTTATTCCTGCAAGGCATGTGCCTCGGGAGCATTCATAACTGCAACCTGTTATTGCCCAGAATTCCGGAACTTCCAAGGCAGGCTGGTCTGGGTTTTCATCTTCAGCTGAAGGGTCTTGAGGGGAGCCGTCCGATGGCGAATAGGGGGCTAAAGTTTCTTCTGAGAAAAACCCCGCCCCGTAAAATACATCTATTGCCTTTTTTGCAAGGTCCCATGAATATTCCTTTGACTTGCTGTCGGGAATTATAAACCATCTCTTTTTTGCATATTCCCCTGAAGGCAGATGCGTCCCTTCAAGGTAGATTGGCAGTGGGTTTGAAGGCAGGGAATTTCCCTCAAGCGGGCAGTAGGCATAGGGGTTGAATATATAGTAATTTGAGCTGCCGTCTGTTTTGCACCTCCAGCCTGAGCCCGAATCCACAAATTCCTCGGAATCTCTGCAAGAGCTCCAATCAATCTTTTCATTTGCGGGAGAAGAAATGCCGCGCATATTCAGGGCCTGATATCCGGATATTTTTGCCCGGCAAGGATAAATGAATATATTGCTTAGGGGGGAAGCTTGTTTTCTGCTGTCCACCCCCGAAATCGTATCTGAAACCCCCTCAAAGTCAGAGAAGAGCGCATCTTGGTTTGAAAGAAGTTCCATATAATATATCATTGCAATCCCAAACATCTCAGGCTCAGTTTTAATTTCTTTTGCCGAATCTTTTGAAAGAGACTCCCCGTAAGGCACACCTATAATTGAAGGCGCTATTGCCGCAAGAACAGGACAGCACTTTTCTGCTATATCGAACTCAAAACGGCAATAATATTTTGTCAGGTCTTCAATCGGGCTGTTCGAGCCATCCCCATGGCTGCAGATACTATCTTCTTTTAATTTGGATAATTTTATCCCTTTTTCATTGTCTCTGAAACATTTTTCAGAACCATATCCGTCAGGGTATAAGGCCGACCAGCATATCTTGAGGTATATCTGCTCTTCGATTATATTTTGATACTCCGTTTGTCCCTGCAGTCCTTCCGTTTCAGGGGCAAGTCTTATGCGACGATCTTCCATAAGCCTTTTTTCAATCCCTCTTGTGTCCAGCGTAAAATGGACATTAATTTTCCCGAAAGGCTTTTCTAAATTAAGTGCAAAGGCGCCGCCGCCGGATATGCTTACAGGCTCCATAAGCGTCCCCGATTTTTTGTTCTCAAAACTGTCAGTTAGGATGGGATAAACTGCCGCAGTTGGAAGAAGCCCCGAATGGGCCAAAATATCGTAGTGCAGGCCGGAATAATCCTCAAAATATATCTCCGCCGCTCCACGGGTATCGGGCTCAAGGGTTGGCGTGCCTAAAATTCCCTTTCGCTCAAGTTTGATGCTGTGCGTGCCCAAAAGTATCAGCTCGTCGGGATTTAGGAGGTAGGCGGCATTTCGGTAATCTGCTTGGGATTCGCCTTTGGTGAGCGGGTCTTCAAACCAAAGCAGGGGCGGGGGCACAAAAGTGAGCGTATCTGCTGAGCTGAACTCAAGCCCGCACCCTTCAGGAAGCCCTAAATATCCGGGGTCCTTTTGGTTTTGGCCAAAAAATTTTTCGGCAAGGGAGAGCGCTACAACAAGGAGCACAAGGACAAAGACAATCCCCAGCATCATGTCCCCCTTTTTCATATTGCGTCAAGCAGTTTTAGGGCGATTATTACAAACACCAAAAAAACCACTAAAAGCAGAATCATATCTGCCGATAATTCAGGGACTTCGAACCCTTTCATGCTATCGCAAGAAGCCCTATTTTATCCATGACTGCAAGGACCATCAGAATAAATATTATTGCCACTAAAAACCATATTGCATTAAGGGTTATTGAAAGCCCTTTTTTTTTGATTCCTTTCTCCATATAGAAAGCTCCTGCAAGCCCGGGAAGCATCTTTATAATTCCAAGCCCATAACCTTTCAGCCATACTGCCGAGGCGATGAACACAACAATAGTTATGAGGAAGAGCACTATCCAGAAAGTTTGGTTTATCGCAATACTGCCTCTTTTCATAATTTAACAGGGCTTTAATTAGTAGGGTCTTTTGGCCTTTGCAGGAAAATTAAATGAGCCCGGAGGGATTTTCAGATACGCATTTTGGGGGTCATAGAAAAAAGCGTAGCTTTTTCGAAGACCCTTTCTTTGACGTTGAGGACTTTCTTTCGGGAAAGAAAGTCTTCATTTGAACCCCCGACGCCCTGGTTAAGAGCCAGGTGCTCTGACCAGATTGCTCCTGTATCCCTTTTTTTGGAAAGAAAGGGATAGGGACTGAGCTACGGGCCCATAAGAGTGTATGCTAAAAATTAATGGCTTGTTTTTGGGCTTAGGAAAATGTATATATACTTTAGTGTAGTAGTTATATGGTGGTGAAGTAAAATGGACGGAACAATTAAAGGAATATCAGAAAAGCTTTATGAATTGCCGGACCTTATTGGGGAGTATGTATCAAATTCAAATTTTTTGGGATCGATAGGCGCGGTAGATGGGGCAAAAGAGGTGGCTATTATTGGCCTTGCGGCGGCTCTTATTTATAAAAATAAGAAATGGGTTGTTCAAGGAGCAAATAAATTATATCAAACTCGCCCCCATATAATATTAAGACGGTATTCTAAAGGCAGAAATCCAGAGTTTGATGCTATGGAGGATAGGTTGGAGGGCTATATAGGTAGGCTTGGACAGGGGGATTCCAAATTAAGGTTAGGCCGGAAATATGGGAAGTATAGGGACTTGATTAATGCCTCCGAAAAGTATAGCAAATTCTCGGAAGAAGAGCACAGGGATTTCAAAAATCTGCTGGCTTTGCAGTATATTTCCGAGATTTTTGGAGGGTGGTTTTATCTGGATATTGAAGAAGACGGGGGAAAATATAATCTGAAGGCCTTTCCTATTAGCAATGATATTCGGGAATGGATTGAGGTAGAGGATAAAACCTTGTCAGGGTTTTACGCTCAAGCTTCAGAGGTTAAATATTCTAAAGAGCCTGGCCGGAAGAAAACCAATTGTCTGAAATTATATTGCGAAGATTCAATGGAAGAGATAGATATACTCCTAGAACAGTTAGATGTTGCTGAGAATAGGCAGGGGGGTATTATTAAAGAAGTTAAATCTTACCTTGATAATTATCCTGACATAAATCTCACTGTTGTTTTGCCAGGTGAGACTTATGTTGCAGAGAATTAAGGTGCAGATTTCAAGTCAGGAGATATAAGCGAAAACTCCAGGATAGTGCCCCAATAATAGCTTTATATTCAAAAGCATTCTTTGAATATTGTTTTGCTCGCTCTAATCAAAGATTTTTTGAAGTTTAATACTGTTTGATATTTCCGGCTCTAAAGGCTCTTAGGATCCTTCTCAATTTTAGGGTGCTCCTGGCCGAGCTCAAGCCTTTCCCTAAGAAGCCCAAGCTCAAGGGCTTTTTCTTTCTCATAAGCGCTTCGGTCATCTTTTGCCTTTTCAATAAGCCTTGAAGCATACTCTCCGCCAAGGAAGTGCGGCAGGATTACATAGTCGGCCCCTGAGCGGTACAAATCAAACGCGTCCCGAATTTGCCTTGCCGTAAGAATTGCAATAGGCTGGCGCTTATTTCTTTTGAACACATCCATTATCAGCAGGTTGGTCTCTTTTTCAGGGATTGTTGACACAACAACTTTTGCTTCGCATATTCCCAGGTCTTCAAGGAATTCGGAATTATCAACATCCCCGTATATTGCATCCACCCCGGACTCCTTGAGCTGTTCGACAATTTTTGGGTTGTAATCCACAACGAGGACGCTTTTGGTTATTTTTGAGAAAGCCCGGATAATTGAAAATCCGATTCGGTTGTAGCCTAAAAGTATATAGTCATAGCTCTTTTTTGGCAGCTCTTTTTCAGCTAATTTTTTTCGCTCAAAGACAGACAGGCGGCCTGATATCCTGTTAAATATCGCGTCCGAATAGATTATCATGTATGTTGATCCCGCAATTGTAATAAGGCCTATTATTGTGACAAAAGACAGAATTTCTTGCGAGAGGTTTCCAAGCTTTACCCCTTGGGCAATAAGGATTAGAGAGAACTCTGAGATTTGCGCAACGGTAAGGCCCGCCATGAACCCGGTTTTTTTGCTGTAGCCAAGAAAGCCCATCAGGGCCATTACAATGATTGGGTTTCCTATCAGGATAAACAGGGAGAAAATTATGGCAGGGATAAATAAATGGGTAATATCCGCAAACACCATCTGGCTGCCAAGTATTATGAAGAAGAATATTATGAAAAAGTCCCTGAGATTTTTGAGCTTTGAGCTTATCTCATGGGAAAATGGCGACATTGAAAGAAGGATTCCGGCAACAAGCGCCCCGACTTCAACCGTGAACCCCGCATACAAAAATAGGATTGAAATTCCAAAGCCCCATGAGACTGAAAACAAGAAAAGAAATTCCTGAGACTTTGCAAAGAAATTTCCCGCCTTAGGAAGGAAAAAATTGCTTAGGGGAACCAAAACCGCCATGAGTATGATGCCTTTTAGCAGTATATAGATAAGCTCGCTTCCGGCCCCTCCCGAATTAATTGAGAATGAGGTAAGCGCTATTAATGCAAGGATGGCTACAATATCCTGTACGAGCAAAAAGCCAATAGATACTTTGCCGTAGAGCTTTTCTAAGGCATCCTTATCGGAGAGAAGCTTCATTATGATGATTGTGGATGAAAAGGTCAGGGCAAGGGCAATGTAGAGGGCCTCAACCATCGAAAAACCGAGGACAAGGCCTATCAGAAGCCCGATGAGGGATGTGAATATAATCTGGCCAAGACCTGTGACAAGAGACACTTTTCCGACCTCTTTTATGACTTTAGGGGAAAGATGCAATCCTACAATAAACAGCAGAAACGCAATGCCCATCTCCGAAAATATGGATATAATCTCAACTTCTTTGATAAGGTTGAGGGCTAAGGGCCCGACAATAATTCCGGAAAATATATAGCCGATAATCAAGGGCTGCCTCAAAATCCGGATTATTATGGACACAGCCAATACTACTAAAATGACAAGGCCGAGCTCGACAAAGGGATTATGCATTTTGTTTCATTTGGGCAATATACTAATATGTCGGGGATTTTTTATATAGTGGAGGCTTTGCCTTTTGGTGAGAATATCCGGAGAGGGTCTTATGGCCTTTATTATCGCCCATTTTAATCAAATTATCTGCATTTATGGGACGCCCTTCTAAAATTGAATATTATCTCAATATTGCGCAAGAGGTTGCGGCAAGGTCAACTTGCCTATGCTTTAGGGGCGGGGCGATTATTGTAAAAGACGACCAGATTGTTGCGACAGGATACAACGGCGCCCCTAGAAAAACAAAGGACTGCATCGAGCGGGGAAATTGCCTTAGGCGCGAGATGAATATACCTTCAGGGCACAGGTATGAGCTTTGCAGAAGTGTGCATGCCGAGCAGAACGCGATAATCAATGCGGCAAGGGCGGGGGTGAGCCTCCTTGGCGGCACGATGTATCTTCACGGCTGCCGGGTATTTAAGGGCAAAACTGAGGCCTCAGATATGCTTCCCTGCTTTATCTGCAAGAAGATGATACTTAATGCCGGGCTTGAAAAAGTTATCTGCTCGACAAAAGACGGCAAATACAAAGAATATGACGTCGCCGAGTGGGCTAAGGACTGGAGGGAGAAGGACATGATTGAGGACACGGAAAAGTACGAGACTGATTATTCCGTCTAAAACATATTTTAAGAATACGGGCTTAGGAAATACCTACTATAGAAATCAGAGGCTAACCTAATCTATGGGAAAAAATTTATGCCTCCTTTGCAAAGGAAGCAGAAAGCTTTGCGGAAGGGGGCGCTGCCCGCTTCTGACAAAAATCCACTTCAAGGCGGCAGCGCCCAAAGTTGGAGAGTCGCTTTTCGGCCCTTCCCCCTCCTCAATATTTGTCGGGCACGAGGGCTACCCAAAGGTTTTTGTCGGGCCGATGGTCGGTCTTGAAGAATCAAATTTAGAAGTGGCAGACACGCCTGAAAAAATGTATGGCTCGGGAATTGACAAAATCCTCAAATTCCGCTACTCGCTTGTGAGAGGCAAAATGCCAAGAGAAATTGCCTCGCGCGACAGGTATATTCGGGAGATGAGGGATATTGTCCTTTCGCAAAAGCCGACGGATATCGAAGCCAATTTCATAAAACGCCCGAGGTTTTTGCAGGAGTTCTCACCCCTTACCCAGCCGATGGGGATGTCAGGGGAGCTCAAGTCAATCAGGCTCACAGAAAACCCAAAAATAAAGGCCCCTGTTTATCGCCTTTCGGGAGATGAGTTGAGCGCCCAAAAAGCCGCGATTGAGATTTACAATCTGGGGTTTAACATAAGCCAGATCTCAAAAATTCTCTCCTCAGGCGCGCTTGGGCTTGAAAAAAGAAAAAAACTCGTGCCTACTCGGTGGAGCATAACCGCAGTTGACGACCTGATTTCAAAGAAACTTATAGGCGAAGTAAAGCAAAAACCCCTGATAAATGAATACCTTCTCTATGAAAACGCTTACCTTGACAACCACTTCCACATACTGCTGATGCCGGGCTTTTGGGAGTTTGAGCAGATAGAATGCTGGTTTCCAAGCTCTTTTTGGAACCGCGCAAAAAATAATGAGCCTCAATTTGCGGTGGAGTCGGAATTTTACCATGGACGAAAGACTTACGCGATTGAGCAGAGCGGCGGGTACTACGCGGCGAGGTTCGGTGCGGCGGAAGGGCTAAAAAACCTCCGCCGCCAGGCAAGGGCCCTTGTAATAAGGGAGGTTTATGAGGGCTACGATATTCCTGTCGGCGTCTGGGAGGTGAGGGAAAATATCCGGGCCGCCTTCAAAAATCCCCCGAAAAAATTCAATTCTTCCGAAGAGCTATTCAAAAACCTGAACACAAGGGTTTCGCCTGAAAAGTACCGGCAGGTGAGTTCAATACTAAGGCAAAACCGGATTACTGACTTTATCTAATTTTTATTATTTTGATTATGATAATAGGCCTGACCGGAACAAAAGGCTCAGGAAAAGGCGAGGTTGCCAACTTCCTAAAGATGATGGGATTTAATTATCTTTCTCTTTCCGACATGGTTCGGGCAGAAGCCAAAAAAACTTATTCTTCTCCAACTGCAAGGCAGTTGAGCGATATCGGCAACAGGCTGCGCCAAGAGAATGGCCCCGGAATTCTTGCAAAAATAGCCGCCAAAAAAATAGAAAAGGGGAATTATGTTGTCGACGGGATAAGAAATCCGTCTGAAGTGGCGGAACTAAGAAGGCTTGACAAATTTTATCTGATAGCTGTTGATGCCAACCAAAAGCTCAGGTATGAGCGGACAAGGGTTAGGAGCAGGGGGGACTGCCCGGATTCGCTTGAAGAATTTTTGGAGATTGACTCAAGGGATTTGGGCAAAGGGGAGAAAAAGCACGGGCAAAGGGTGATGGATACAATGAAGATTGCGGATGCCAAAATTATAAACGACGGGACTCTTTGCGAGCTTCGCGAGTCGCTTGAACAGATTCTTTTAGACTTCCTCAAATCCTAAAAATTTCAATATCTTCCCTTTTAGGCCTTTCTACAGAAATTTTTCTCTCAAATTTTTCTCCGTAAACAACCGGGGAATCTTTTTCATCAGAGTAAAATAGGGTTAGTTTTGCCGAAAGCTCAATCGCATCTTCGGTTTTTGGCCCGGAAAGAATGGTTATCGGGCCTATTCCCTCAACCTTAAGCGTCCAGTCGCTTTTGCCCTTCAGGTTTTCTATTTCCTCATTTTCCGCCTTGTTTCGCCCGACAATTATTTTGGAGTCGCTGATTCTAAAATGCCGCCCTTTGTTTAATAGCAACAGCTCGTTTTTTGATACAGCTTTCTTATGCCCCAATAGGTCGCGCAATTTATTTGAGAATTCTTTTTCGGCGAGCATACAGCCTCCTCCCGGAGTCGGATAATCTATCCCATATTTCTCTGCAAGAGCCATCTGGGTTTTTCTTTGCCGGCCTGTTATCCCGAATAATTTTTCCCTTTTGACTATTCCTTTTTTTTCCATTTCCGTTTCGGGCAGGGATTTTGCAGAGAGCGGGCGAAGAATTTTCCCATCCAGCCCAAGCTCTTTTTCGGTTTCGCGAAAGTTTGAAAGGCTTTGGGAGAAGGGCCGCTGGTTGAGGACTTCACCGGTTACAATAAACCCGTCTTTTGCGATATCTTTTAGCCGCCGGAGCATAAAATTGTGGCAGTCCGGGCAGGGGTTCATCCCCGAGCCGTAGCCGTGTTTTGGGCGGCGAATCATTTCAATATATTTGGGCCCCAGGTCAACAACTTTTAGCTCAAACCCCTCCTTTTTTGAAGCCGCTTTGCAGTATTCCTCTTTTGAGAAAAAAGGGCTTGTGAAGTGAACTGCGACCACAGGAATTTTTTGCTCTTGCATGAGCTTTATTGCAAGGATTGAGTCAAGGCCGCCCGAGTAGAGAACATAAGCTTTCATAATGGTCTTTGGGAAGTTTTTAACAAGCGTTAAGGAGAAGCTAATATACTTTTTCCCTGAAGTATGCCTTGGATTCATCAAGATAGCTTTGTATAATGCCTCTTTCTTCATCAGTAAACTTAGAGCTCAGCCCTCGCGGATATCCGAGCATAGCTTCGACTACCCGTTGCACAGGATGCTCCAGCATTTTTCCCCGCTTTCCATGCTTGCTATTGTGAGTGTTGGGACCGATAGTTACTTTCCCTGAAGCAACTATTTCTTCTAAATAACGGCGATAATCACTGGTTTTTACATAGAGACTAGTATTATTTGGGTTATTGTCCGCCAAAGGAAGGACACGCGACATAATAATTAGCCAACATATCTACTATATATAATTTTGGACAGATATACTGCGGGCAATTACAGAACAATTACCTCTGTAATACGATGCAGAAGTTGACTCTCCGCTCCGAAATATAAAGCCAAATTTTACCGCTAAGGCATATTGCGCTCTTATATGCCAAATTACCTGATCAGCCTAAACATGTTAAGATGTTAAATTATGGACCCTGCCGATTCAAGAAAGCTAAAAAAAGTTTTGGAGATTCTTGAAGTGGACCTCGATAAATTGCATAGGGGCGGGGGCAGAAGGATTCTTCTGTCAGGGGGAGCGGCTTGCGGAAAAACAGCCCTAGCAAAAAAGATTGCTAAAAAATACCCAAATTTTAGAATATTAAACACAGGAGATATTTTCAGGGAGGAGGCAAGGCGCCGCAGGATAAGCATTTCGGGGCTTATGGCTGAGGGCGGCGAGGCTTTGGCAGAGCTTGACCGAAGGGTTGACAAAAGGGCGCTTGAAATTTTGATTTCTGCAGATGAAGAAATTGCGGTTACTTCCAGGCTTGCCTCTTTATGGGGAGAGGCGCTAAAGCTTGCAAAAATTCCCTGCCTTAGCATTTACCTTGAAGTAAGCCCGTTTGAGATGGCCGAGCGCATAAGCATTAGGGATTTTGGAGGGCCGATGAAGTCCCTATCCAAAGAGAAACTCTCAGAGCTTAGGGAAGCCATAAAAAGAGACTGGCGCGACATGACAAGGTATGAAGCGCAATATGGAGCCAACCCCCTGGATTTTGGGAAATATGCACTAAGGATAAATACCACAGGAGCATTGGAGGAGGAAACATGGCAAAAGGCAGATGCCTTTATTCGCGACTATCTAAAGCCAAAAAATGCCTAAGTTTTTATAGAATATATTATGGCCGCTGATTTTTTGGAATACGGAAGAAGCCTTGTTGAAGGAACGGTTTTTGCCGATTATGCTACGGCAATCTCGGTCTTTGTTGTGGTCTGGATTGCCCTAAAGATTTTTGAAAAGGTGATTGTAAGAAAGCTCAAGAAACTTACGCAAAAAACCGAAACAGACCTCGATGATGCGCTTATAGGTGTTTTGGAAGGAATAGGGTGGCCCTTTTATCTGGTATTTTCCCTCTATGCCGCTTTTAACTTTGTTGAGTTGCCTGCGCTAGTATCCAAGTATTTCGGATACCTGCTATATATTGTAGTGCTATACTATGCTGTTCGTTCTGTCCAAAAGATAATTGATTTCGGGCTTAAAAAGGCTGTTGATAAAAGGTCGGGGGAAGATGGGGATTTTGACTCCAGCGTCCTTGAGCTTATCGCCCAAATAATAAAATGGACTTTGTGGCTGATGGCGCTTCTGCTTTTTTTGCAAAATCAGGGGTACCAGATTTCAGCTCTTGTTGCGGGGCTTGGCATCGGGGGAATTGCAATTGCCTTTGCGCTCCAAAATGTGCTCTCAGATATATTTTCATTTTTTACAATATCATTTGACAAGCCTTTCCGGGTGGGGGACTATATAATGGTCGGGGCGGATATGGGCACCGTAAAAAGGATTGGGCTCAAATCCACAAGGATACAAACTCTTCAGGGAGAAGAGCTTGTGATTTCAAACAGGGAGCTTACAGAAACCCGCGTCAGAAATTACAAGAGAATGGAGAAGCGAAGAATTGTTTTTGGGTTTGGGGTGATTTACGGTACTCCGAATAAAAAGCTTGAAAAAATCCCAAAAATCATTCGGGGTATTATTGACCCGATTGAAATTACTGATTTTGAGAGGGTCCATTTTAAGGACTTCGGCGACTCAAGCCTAATGTATGAGGTTGTCTATTATATAAAATCAAGGCAGTATGTTGATTATCTTGAGGCCCAGCAGGAGATAAACCTCAAGCTCAAGGCCGCTTTTGAAAAGGAGGGTATAGAGATGGCTTTCCCGACCCGGACAATATTTATTGCAAAGTGAGCGGCAATTATATATTTTAGGTGATTGGGTTAAACTGGAAAAATTTTCCCGAAAAACCTGCAATTCTCGCTAATTCTTGATTAAAAGGCGCTTTGTTGGGGTTTTAGGCGCATCTTATTATCATTCAGAGTCTCCCCTAGAAGCCCCGTAGATCCTTTTAAGAAGCCCTTTTAGTTCTTGTTCAGAAATATCGTTCTGGTCGTCCATTTTAATATATCGCCCTAAAGCTTTTTAAAAGGCTTTGATAAATAATAGCTACAATTTGCAAGTAAGAGTATCAAAAAAGGAAAGGTCTTATATAGGGGAAAGTTTGCAGTGTTTTGGCCCCTCTGGGCTATTTGGGTCATCGGAAACGCACTTCCAAGTGCTTCCTTCTGACTCCAAGCGCCAGCTTAGGCTATTCATGCAGTCCATATCATTTTGGCAAGGCATTTCGTCAGGTAGCTTTTGGCAGCCAAGGCACATTCTTAGGCATTTCTTTGGGGTAGCTCCTATATCATTTAATAGCTTCATGCGGCAAAGTTCCAGCATATTCACCTTAGATGAGGCAGTTTCAAAGTCACCTATAAAAGGTGCGAATCTGGAAGTGGGCCAATATTCTACTAATATTGAATAGATGTTCTCCATCCGGCTCTCATCGCAATTATAATATTTTTCGAGAATTTCGCAGCTTCCCTCCCATTGATAGGATGTGCTATACTGAATAGGCATTTTTGATTCAATTACGGTTTCCAATAATATTGGGTAACTATAGTAAATTATAGTCGATAGGGCTAAAATGAGGCACAGCAATGTCGCTGAAGTAAGGGCCAATAATTTGTTATTTTTGATATATTCTATCGCTGAATTTGGCTTTTGTTTGTTTGTAGTCATAATAGGTGCAGGTTTTAAAATAATATAGGGTTCCTGTTTTAAAAATAATGGGTTCGCCGAGATTTCCATGCGCCAATATTGGGCTATAAGAAAAAGCGAAGCTTTTTCGAATCTCCCTTTCTTTGACGTTGAAGACTTTCTTTCGGGAAAGAAAGTCTTCATTTGAACTCGGGTCTGAGGCTATTTCTGACGCCCTCGCCTTACGGCAATAGGCCAACACCCACTAGGCAAGGTTACGCACCCGCTAGGCGATCTCCCTAAGCCCCGATGCTAACCATTGTAGACCTTTTTCAAGGTTTTCGCATCAGAAAAAGGTTAGCTACACCACGAACCCATAAATGAATTGGGTAAAAAATTAAGTATCTTATTCCCTTACAACTGTTATTGGCAAAACCCCTCGCTCAAGCTCGTGCTCGGCAATAGTTATAGGGTCTTTTTTGCACTTTATAAGGACAGGGGCGCCATAGGCAATCTGCAGAGCCCTTGCTCCGATTATTCTTGCCCTCTCAAATCTCGTAAGTTCCATAATAGATATAGGAAAGCTTTTTAACAGAATTTCACCCTATATAATCTGAATATCCTTTTGTGGGCTTAACCATCTGCTGGCTGAATGTTTTGGTTTTGTCATCGAGGTCTTTTAGGAAGTTTTCAAGCTGCTTTACGCTTTTATCCATGGCCTTAAGGTCAATAGACACATTCAATATTTTCATAAGGATTTTTATCACTTCCTCTGCGGCTTTTGGGTCCGTAAGTATCGGATAGCCTATGGTTTCCCCCAAAAGAGAGCATCCCTCAATTCCTTCTGATTTAGCGCTCCCTAAAAGAAGCCCGGAAATACCGTAAATTGAGCCTATAGTGTTCTTTTCCTCAAAATTAATCCCATAGCCTCCGTATTTTTTTGTAAGCTTTTTTTCGGTAACTGCCCCGTAAACTTTTGGCTTCTCGGACTCAACACCTGTGCCAAATCCGCCGACAGTCAAGATTTCCTTTACGCCCATTTCCTTGCACATCTCGATTATTTTCTCGCATATTATAAAATAGCCTTTGTTTTCTACAGGCTGGGAATCGCCGTAGACAAATATAATGTCCCTGTCTTTGCCTTTATAATAGAAGAATTCCATTTTAAGGGTTGTAATTTCATGTTCAGGGCTGATTAAGACCAAAGGGAAGAAATAGGATGAAGTCAGTTCAGCGAATTTTTTGGCTTTGAGTTTTTCTACAATGTAGCAGAGGGCGATTCTTCCGACCCCGCCGACCCCCGGAAGTCCTTCAACAAGTATAGGGTTTTTAAGTTGGGGCTTTTCGGTGTAATTAATCCTGACATCCATAACTGATTCTGGATAAGTTTAAATTAGGGAAATAAAAAAATCTTTGGGCTTTATGCCCTCTCCAAGTCGTCTTCCATCCGCTCCACATCGGCTTTTATTGCCTCAAGGTGGGCTTTTATTCTCTTTTTTTCCTTTTCAACGGTTTCTATGGATTCATATTTTAATGTTGCCGCCCGGATGTCGTCAGCTGAGATATATGCCCGGTCAGACTTAGAGACTTCTTCTGCTACCTTTTCGGCCATTTTTCCAAGCCAGATGTTGAGGTCAATCGCCGCCTTTTTCTTGATAAAAACGCCTTCTTTGAGCTTCGACTTTATAATGTCTTTTACTCTTGAGTGCGGGAAAGGCAAGTTGGCGAGTTCCGACTCATTTTCCTGTATTTCTTCGTTTTCCGGAGTATTGGTTTCTTCTGCCATAATATTAGAGGGATTTAATTAAAGGGGTTTTAGATATATTGGAGGTGCTATTAAATTTTCCTCTTGAGGACCCTCTTTTCGGTAATTGCTCAGAATATTTTCCACAAAAATCGGGCTTGTTCGGTCTTCGCTAAGGATATTAATTATGGGCTTTTTTGAGGAAGGTTCTCTGTAATTTATCATTCTTGAGGGTATGCTCGGTATAGAGCCGGAAGGCACTCCAAGGCAGAACATCTTAATTCCCAGTTCCTTCGCACTTTGGCCAAAAGGGATCCCAAGATAATCTTTAGAAGGCTCTCCGACTGCCGCCAGCATACTGTGTGCAGACCCTATGAGCGATTGCAGAGGTTCAGGGTAGTCTAATCTTTTTTCTCCTCTTTTTTCAAAGAAGTACTCCTCTTCTGGATTGTAATTGGAATCTAGAATTAATTTGAGCCAAGGCGACCGAGTATTTAAGCAGGATACTGTGGCCCTGCCTACAAGTTCCCCAAACCCCCATTCAGGAGGGATTATTTCCTGCAGATATCCGATAACTTCCCCTTCCATTTTTTCTGCATCTTTGGCAATATTTAAAATACTACCTGATGTTAAGCCCTCTTCGAATTTTACCTTTGTTTGGACCTGCAGTTTTGGGCACATTACGCGAGGATGATTGTGATATTCACCTTCTGGCGGGTATAGATACATTGTCGGCAACACTTCAGCCGTGCGCTCGCCCAAAGGGACACCGTCTATACCGGATGGAGGTTCATATATATTTTGAGAATGTCCAAACCAGATTCGGGAGTATTTGCCACAACGCTCGGATTGGACGGGATTTTGGTTGTTTATGTCTATATTTAGAACTTCGCAGATTCCTTCAAAAGCATTTTCTCTTTTAAGCCTCTCCGCGAAAGCTTCGGCAACCTCATAGATATTTGTTGCGCCTTTGATTCCTCCTGGAGGAAAATAGCGGATATCACCTCTGCTTAAGGCCGAGTAGTTTAACTCTACTTTTTCCATTAGACTATTCCTAAGATATACATTTATTATTATGCTGGTGAGGGCTACAGAAAGACTATTTTTGCAGTACAGATGTAATGGTTTATATAATAGACTATCTACTCAAACAAACTCGCCCGAACAACTCCTTCTGACTTTATTGCCCGAACCTTGACTTTTGAGGGGGTGTGGTGGATTCCTCGCTCCCAGATTTTTTCATTAAGCGAATTGTCAAGCTTCACATCTTCAGACTTCATATGGCGGACCAAATATTCTCTTATAATTTTTACTCCTGCGCTTGCCCTTCGGCTTCTCGGCTTTTTTTTGGCCTTTCGCAAAGGGATAATGTAAACCCGCTCTAAATCGTCTGCCATAGTAGAATTTATGTTTTAAGCTTTAAATTATGGAACTCATGATACCCAGGGAGGACTATAAGAATTACAGAATGAATAAGGGAGAGCTTTATAAAAACAAGAAGCTTGACCGATTCCTTTCATGGGAGACTTCTGCGGGCAGAAATATGTTTAGCATTGAGTCAATAGATGAGAGGCTCAGGATTGCCGCAAAATTCCTTCTAGACAGGCAAAATATTGCCGTAGTTTGCTCTGAGCGCGAAAAAAGCTCTGCTGAGGCCTTTTCGGGGCTTGTCGGGGCAAGAGCTATTCCCCACTACAAAAGCTCGCTTTTCTCAAACCCAGAGAATAAAGACTATATTGAGCCTGATGCGATATTTATACTAAACTGCGATGAGCATCGAAATGTTATAGAGGAGGCAGATTTGAATAATATTCCTGTCCTGGCATTTTGCAATACAAACTCAAAAATCGACGGTCTTGACCTTGTTGTTCCGCTGAATGTAACCAACCGGAATGCAATAAGGATTGCTCTTTGGCTTATTGCAAATGAGATTTTGAGGGCAAAGGGGCAAAAGCCTGTATTGCTTGAAGGATTTGGCAAAGAAGAGCAAAGCGACGAAGATTTGGAATAGAGTTGCTAAAATAAGTTTCCAACTTAACTGATTGGTTATTCCCCAAAACGCCTTTTTCTCTGCCTGAACTCCTCAATAGCTATTTTAAAGTCCTTTTTGCCAAATTCAGGAAAAAGCTTTTTGGAGAAATATAATTCTGAATAATCGGACTGGAAGGGCAAAAAGCCGCTTGTTCTCTGCTCGCCGGAAGTCCTTATTATCAGGTCGGGCTCGCTTGTCAGCATCAGCTTTTTTTTGAATTCCGCCTCGGTAACCTTTTTTTTGCCTTCAGACAAGAGCAGGTTTACAGCGTTCAAAATTTCTTCCCTACCACCGTAGTTTATAAGTATATTCATGGAACGCTTGTTGTTATGTTTTGTCCGCCCCTCAATTTCTTTTGCAAGCCGCCGTATAGCTTTTGGGAGCTTTGCGGTGTTTCCAATAATTTTTACCTTCACCCCATTTTCCATCACCTCTTTTTCGGCCTCCCTGCTTTTTAGAGCAAGGTTTGCCTTAGCTTTAAGGGTTCCAAAGAAAGTGCGGGTTTCTTCTTTTGAGCGCTTCCAGTTCTCTGTTGAAAATCCCCATAATGTTAACTCTTCAATTCCCTCCTCCTTGCACCACCTTGCGATTTCCCCGGTTTTTTCAATGGCAAGGCCGTAGGCTTCTTCTAAGGACAGATTGTTCTTTTTTGCGTATCGCCGGTTGCCGTCAGGGATAATTGCCAAATGCTTAAGCATAATATATATCTTAACTTTATGGAATTGATTATTTTCGGCTTTGCGCTCGCAGTTACGCTTTTTGCGGGGGCATATGACCTCAAGACCTCAAATGTGCATGAAGAGGTCCCTGCCATTCTGATAGCCTTCGGCCTTTTTTATTGGCTTATTAGGTCGCTTGTTTCCTCTGACCTGTCCCTGATTGTTTCCTCAATTGTTTCCGGGGCGATATTTTTAATACTGTCCCAGATTCTCTACTATGCAAAGGTTTGGGGAGACGGGGATGCGTGGATAATGGCGGGGCTTGGGTTTTGCCTGCCGAACCTTTTTATGGATTATGCGAATTTTGCTATAGGCCCATTTTCTGCCCCGCTTCACTTTTTATTCAACCTGTTTTTGGTTGGTGGGATTTACACAATAGGCTATATTGCAATTTACGGCTTTTTCGACCCGAAACTCAAAAAATCATTTATCGGGCGGCTTAACCGCCATAGGGCCTTTTATGCGGGGTCGGCTTTTGGGGGGATTATGGCATCATTTTTTGTCCCCTATTTTTTCCTTATTGGAATTATCCCGATACTTTACGCCTATGCAAAAACTGTTGAGGCTGAGATGAAAAAGAAAATCCCCGCCTCAGAGCTTACAGAGGACCATGTGATTGCGGGTGGGAATATACGGGGAGTTACAAGCCGGGAAATTGAGGAGATAAGGAAAAAAAAGGAATATATTGAGGTTCAGGATGGGATAAGGTTTACGATTGTTTTCCCTTTGACTTTGGTTTTTCTTTATTACGGCGGGTTTTTTGGGATCTTGGCGAGGCTTATTTTGTAGTCTGGAGGGTTAGCCGGTTCGCAGGTAGTTTGATTACTTTAGGTTAATTATATATAATTTTGTTGTTAATTATGTCACGAATTCCTTATGTGTTTCAGATTTTGGACGAAACTACCTCAGGGGGGTCCTCTTTCATCTCATGCTCTTCAAAGGAACCCGAACTAAAAAAGAATTATATCCGGGCTGAACTGCCGGGTCTTGTTAAGGAAAAATTTAATGCACTGTGTATTGAGGGTGATGTGCCGACAATTGTTTTTAATTATGGCACTCCCGAATATTCCTTTATGCATGACTCTGTAGATATTCCTGGCGAGGATTCCAGAACACGCTTTTCTTTTGAGCGAAGAGCGCTCCCATCTAAGGCGGATATTGACAACCTTCCTGAAATTGAGGTATATTTAGTGCCCGAAAACCGGTGGCCTTTGAAAGGTATTGGAGACTATAATCTAAGCCCGAAAACTCCGATAAGGATATATGGCGGTGAAAATCTGGAATTTCCATCAAAAGAACCGGATTTGTTTGAGGATTTTGCCACCAAAAAGCTGATCGATAGGGAGATCGATATATGGCGTGTTGAAGTGATGTATTCTGATGGTTGCAGATCCTCAAGAGGACTTTATCCCTGCAAGATTATTTCAGGTGAGGGGCTTGATGCTGAGGCTGTTCTGAAAGCCGCTGCCGAGGCGGTTGTAGATATTGCAGAATTACAGAGAAAGCTAAAATGTACTTCACAAATGGCTACGGATGAAGATATGGCTTTGTTTTTTGGGCAAGATGAAATACTTAATACAATGCAAAGAGAGGTCGCTCATTATAGGTCCAAGATTTCTGAAATTGAGGGTACTTCAATTCATGAGATACATATGTCCGAGTATATGGAGAAATCTGGATCTGAACTTGAGGCACTTCGGGAGAGAGAATGGGAACTGTACCTGAGGCCTGCCGAGCTGGCGACAGATAAAGCGCGATGTAATAATCGGAAAAGACATTGGGAGGATTTGTCCGAGAAAAGAAAGGAGGAGCTTATATTTAAGGCATACCAGGCAATCTTTGATGGAATGTCTCAGTCAGGCAAGTAAATTAACCCGCCATTTAAACTTTTCTCCTAAAAGCCATTATGGCAGAATACAAAGAAATTGCTATTTCAGAATTCTTTGAGAAAAATAAGCATCTGCTGGGATTTGATAACCCCACAAAAGCAATGCTTACCATGATTAAGGAATCGGTTGACAACTCCCTTGATGCATGCGAAGAGGCAAATATACTTCCCGAAGTAAATGTTATTATCCAAAACCCGGTAGGCTCAACATTTAAGATAAGCGTTGAGGACAACGGCCCGGGAATTCCCGAAAAGCATGTTACAAGGGTTCTTGGAAAGCTTCTTTGCGGCTCAAAGTTTAAGTCCTTGGGTGAAGCCGGAATGCAGTCAAGGGGCCAGCAGGGTATCGGAATTTCTGCATGCGTCCTTTATGCCCAGCTCACTACAGGAAAGCCGACCCATATCGAGTCAAAGACAAAAGGCGGGCGGCTTTATTCATGCGACATGAGCCTTGACACTTCAAAAAATGAGCCTATCGTAACTAATGAGAAAATTTCCGACACCCCAAAGCCCCACGGCCTAAAAGTCAGCCTTGAGATGAAAGGGGTTTACCGAAAAAGCAAGGGGGTTGACGACTTTCTTAAATACTCCTCTGTTGCAAACCCGCATGCCAAAATTACATTTATTGACCCGGAAGGCAACAAGACCATTTTTGAGAGAGTAACCCACGAACTTCCGAAAAAGCCGAAAATGGTAAAAGCCCACCCTTATGGGGTTGAGCTGGGAACACTTATGAAAATGCTTGCAAGGACAAACTCAAGGACCGTTTTTTCCTTCCTCATGAATGATTTCTCAAGAGTCGGCGGGCAGTCCGCAAAGGATATTTGCGACGCCGCAAAGCTTGATGTGCAGATGAGGCCCAATGCCTTAAGCCGAGACCAGGCAGAAGCCCTGCTTAACGCAATGCAGGCGGCAAAGCTTCAAAGGCCCCCAACAGACTGCCTCTCGCCAATAGGGGAGGAAGAGCTCACGCGCGGACTTAACCAAGAGTACAAGGCGGAGTTTGTTGCGGCATGCACAAGGCCCGTTGCGGTTTATAGGGCAATACCTTTTCAGATAGAAGTGGGGCTTGCCTATGGCGGAGAAATATCCCAGGAGAATTCTGCCGAATTGATAAGGTTTACAAACAAAGTTCCGCTTTTCTACCAGCAATCCGAGTGCGCAATAAATAAGGCTGTCCTAAAGACCCCTTGGAGGAGGTATGGCCTTTCCCAGCCGGGCGGAAGCCTTCCGCAAGGCCCGATAGTTATTGCCGTGCACATGGCTTCAGTTTGGGTGCCCTTCATTTCCGAAGGAAAGCAAGCGATAGCTTCCTATCCCGAAATCATAAAAGAGATAAAGCTTGCTTTGGGCGATGTGGGCCGAAAGCTCCAGAGGCATGTTTCAGCCGAGAAAAGAAAATACGCAAAGGAGAGGAGGCTAAAGGTCTTTGAGAAATACGGAGAGGAGGTTGCAATCGCATTGTCTAACCTGACAGGAAAGCCAAAAGAAGAAATATTTGAGCTTGTAAACAGGGAGATAGAAAAAAGAAGGGACTAATTATGGCAGAAGAAAAACTAAACGGAAAGGACAGAAACGAAATTATTGAGAGGCTAAAGACAGTATTTGGGGAATCTGTTATAGCCGAGCTTGAAGAAGGAAAGGACCCGTCAATTGATATCATAATGAGGACGCTTGGAAATGTATTTTTTGACGAGAAAAAGCAGATGGTGCTTCTTGGAAACAAGACACAGCAAAGGACATTTTTTAACCTGACCGATGCAAGAAAATTCATGCAGACGCTTATCATTGCCAATGCCTGCAAAGACCTCATAAGGTCGGGAAAGACAACATCAATCAGGGACCTGTATTATAATACTAAGCACACTATAGGAAACACAAAGGAGAACACCTTTGAAGACCAGGCTGAATCAGACCCGATAATTGAGGATATTGAGGTAAGCGCTAATGCCCTTCGAGAAGAGCTTCATTTAAGGGCTCAGAGCAAAGGGGCGATGGTTGGGGAGCTTACGATTGTGGACTCCGGGGATGAGATTGATTTGAGGAAAATGGGTTCTGGCGGATGGGCAATCCCTTCAATTGTCGAGCCGGATATTATAAAATTTGGGAAGTGCGATGCTAAATTTATATTGTTCATAGAGAAAGATGCTGTATGGTCGAGGTTTAATGAGGACAAGTTCTGGAAAAAGCATAACTGCATTTTAATACACGGCGGAGGACAGCCTCCAAGGGGGGTTCGCAGGCTTTTGAGAAGAATGCATGACGAGCTTAAGCTTCCGATTTATGTCCTTGTTGATAACGACCCTTGGGGATTCTATATATATTCTGTCGTAAAGCAGGGCTCGATTAACCTTGCTTATGAATCAGTCAGGATGGCTGTTCCCGAAGCGAAATTTATAGGGCTGAGCTCATATGACCCTGAGAGATATGATATTCCAAAAGAGGTTAGGATTAAGCTTAACGAGGGGGACAAGAAAAGGATTAAGGAGATTTTGGCTTACCCTTGGTTCCAGAAAAAAGAATGGAGGGATGAGTTAAAGCAAATGCTTCAGAACGGGTACAAATATGAGATAGAGGCTCTGAGCGCAAAAAACCTGACTTTTATTACCGACACATACCTGCCTGAAAAAATTAAGAGAAAGGAGTGGCTTAACTAAAGGGCGGCTATTTACCATAAATAACGGGTTGTTTTGCGCCTATTAGTCATAAGGCGCTTAAGTAATAATTGAAGGGCGCATTTTGAGGTAAAGCTTCCTGATGAAAGAAGCGCGAGATTGCATGCGCGCAAATTGGCTAAGTTTGCCTACTCGCAATTTTGGCAGACCCAAAGCCCCCCTGAAAAGGAAAGCTCTTCTGTAAATCCGCGGCACAGATCGCACATTCCCTTTACTTTTTCGCCTTTTTTTCCCCCGACAGGGTGAATCCTCAGCCATTCAATTTTATCGATAAAGTAGTCAGGCATTGCCCTTAGCACATCCTTTATTGTAACTATCCCCACAAGCTCCTGTTTATTCATGTCAAGAACCGGAAATCGCTTTGTATTGTTAATTAGCATTTTGTCCACCACATGAAGGATTTCCTCGTCATGGGACACAAATTTTATCGGGGAGGACATAATTTCTTTTACCTTGATTGTAGGGGGATTTCCCTGAGATATCGCCTTTTTTACTATATCTGTTGTTGTGATTATCCCACTTGGCTTATTGTTTTCAACAACGAGGAGATTATCTATGCGGTTTTGCCCCATAAGCTTTCCGGCCTCAATAAGGGAATTGTCAGGGCTGATTGTTATAATCCCTGTGGACATGACATCGCTTACCTTGAGCCTTTTTTCAACATTCCGGGGTTTCATACATTTTTAAGCAGGATTAACTATATATTATTTATCGGGGCTTTTAGCAGTTGGCTATAAAATATTCAAGAGATTAGATTGGCAGATAAAGACTAGTCTTTTAAATTAATCTTAGGATATATATTTTTTCTCTCCTATTCGCATTCCGAACAAACCCAAAGCCCGTCAGAGAACAAAAGGTCTTCTGTAAACTTTCCGCACAAATCGCAGACCCCTTTTATATGCCTTCCTTTTTTGGCTGCCCCTCCCGGGTGAATCCTCAGCCATTCAATCTTATCCATAAGGAAGTCCGGAAGGACCGCCATGATGTCTTTTGAGGTAATAATTCCTATAACTTCCATATTTTCAACATCAACCACCGGGAGCCTTGAGATCTTGTTTCTCAGCATTTTTTCTGAGGCATGCATCAGGTCATCCTCAGGGGATACAAACATAACATTTTCGGGCACGATATCCTTGACTTTCGCGCTTGAAGGCTTATCCTTTGCAACAGCATTCCTGACTATGTCCCTTTCGGTCAAAAGGCCTATCAGCCTCTCGCCGTCAACTACAAGGACATTTCCAACCCGATATTTAATCATCATATTTGCCGCATCCCTAAGGGTGGCATTAGGGGCAATTTTTGCAAGCTCTGTGGTCATTGCATCCTTTACCTTCAGCTTCTTATCAAATCCTGCTTCTCTCATAAAAGATAACCGATAATTATTAAACCTTTATCTCAAAGCCTTACCTATGGTTTGTTGTCTGGACAAAAAGGCAGGATATTAGGAATACGGGTTTGGGCTTTACTTATTTTCTTAATATCTCCATATCTTATGGATTTGAAGGAAATTGAGGAAAAGTGGCAAAAGAAGTGGGATGACGGGAAGGTCTTTGAGGCGGTCCCTGACAATCGCGAGAAATATATGCTTTGCTTTCCATATCCTTATGTCAATGGAATCGGGCACCTGGGGCATATGCTCAGCTCTATGCGGGTTGAGGCGGTTTCAAGGTTTATGCGGCTCAAAGGCAAGAATGTGCTTTTTGCCCAAGCGTTTCACGCTACCGGCCAGCCGATTGTCGCTGCCGCAAAAAGGGTTGCCGAGGGCGAACAAAAGCAGATTGAAATCCTAAAATCGATGGGTGTGGAGGACATCGCCCCGTTTTCTGACCCTCTCCACTGGATTGAGTTTTTCCCGGAACTCTGGAAGGACGACTTCAGGAAGCTGGGGCTGTCTGTTGACTGGAGGCGGAGCTTTGTCACGACTTCCCTCAACAGCCCTTATGATTCCTTTGTAAGGTGGCAGTTTTTGAAGCTAAAGGAGAAGGGGCTTGTTGGAAAAGGCACGCACCCGGTTGTATTTTGCCCGAAATGCGGTTTTGCTATCGGCGACCATGATAGGGCTGACGGTGAGGGAGTTATGCCCGAGGAGGTCGTTTTATTGAGGTTTGACCTTGACGGGATGAAATTGCCTACAATGACCTACCGCCCTGAGACGATTTACGGTGTGACAAATCTCTGGCTAAACCCCGAAGGAGTCTATGTTAAGGTGAAGGTGAACGGCGAGACCTGGCTGGTATCTGACGCTATGCTTTCCGGCCTTGAGAATCAGGGCTTTTCGGTTGAGAAGATTGGTGAGGTTAAGGGAAGTGAACTTATCGGAAAATTGGTCACAAATCCCGCAAACAGGTCAAAAGCAATAATCCTGCCTGCAGATTTTGTGAATATGGGGGTTGGAAGCGGAGTTGTGATGAGCGTTCCTGCCCACGCGCCTTTTGATTATATTGCTGTAAGGGACTTGCGCCAGAATAAGGAGTTGCAGGAGAAGTTCGGGCTGTCCGAAGCGGATGTTTCCTTTGATTTTGTGTCTCTCATAAAAGTCGAGGGATATGGAAAGTTCCCCGCAGTTGAAATTGTTGAAAAATCGGGGGTGAAAAGCCAAAAGGATGAGGAGCTTTTGGAGAAGCTGACTGAGGAGATTTATAAGAAGGAGTTCCACACAGGTACCCTCAAAATTGAGGGCTATGAAGGCAAGAGGGTATTTGAGGCAAAAGAGGAGCTGATTGGCCGGTTTGTCAGAGATTCTGTCGCCCTCAGGTATTATATACTGCCTCAGAAAGTCACCTGCCGTTGCCTTACTGACGCCATAGTGAAAGTAGTGTCTGACCAGTGGTTTTTGAACTACAAGGATAAGGGCTGGAAGGCTCTTGCCCACGAGTGCGTCGATGATATGGCGGCCTACCCCGAGGAGCTCAAGAAAAACTTCCACTACACGATTGACTGGCTTCGCGACTGGGCGTGCACAAGGGACCGGAGGACCTCTCTTGGAACGGTCCTGCCCTTTGATGATTCGCAGGTCATAGAATCCCTCTCAGACAGCACGATTTATATGGCTTATTATACTATTTCCCACCTTTTGCAGGAGGGAAAGCTCCGAAACGACAAGAGCTACACCGAGAGCTTTTTTGATTATATTTTCTACGGAAAGGGCGACTTGGAGGGTGTGGCAAAGGAGAATAACTGCTCAAAGGATATTGTCGGGCAGTTGAGGGGAGAATTTTCCTATTGGTACAAGGGAGGATTCCAGTTGAGGAGTTCGGGAAAAGACCTTATTCAAAACCACCTGACGTTCTGCATTTTCAACCACACGGCGATTTTCCCAAAAGAGAACTGGCCGGGCGGAATGGGCGTGAACGGGCATGTAATGCTTAATGGCGAGAAAATGAGCAAGAGTAAGGGAAATACCGTTTATATGAAGGACGCTGTGCGGGACTATCCGGTTGATGTCTTGCGCTTCCTTACTGCGTACGCCGGGGATACGGGGCTCGAGGACGCAAATATTGAGCTTAGGGACGCAAAGTCGCTTGAATCAAAGCTTGTTTCCTGGTATCACTTTGCGGTTGAGTCTTATGGGAAAGGGGTTTCCGAAAAACGCCCGATTGACCACTGGTTTGACACAGTCATCGACAAGTGCATCCTTGAGGCGGAAGGCCATTATACTAGGGCAAACACGAAGTCGGCGATTCAGGCGGGATTTTTCAGTTTGCAGAATTTTTATAAGTGGTACCGAAAGCGGGCGGTAGAGCTAAATAAGGAGACTGTTTCAAGGTTTATCGAGGCGCAGACACTTATTCTGGCTCCAATTACCCCTCATTTGTGCGAGGAGGTCTGGGCGGCGATTGGAAAAGAAGGGCTTATTGCAAATGCCAAATGGCCGGAGGTTAGCGGTAAATTGGATGAAAATGCGGAGATTGGGGAGAAAATCATCTCAAACCTTTTTGAGGATATGAAGGCGGTAGTTGACTTAAGCCGGCTCGAAAAGCCGAATTTGATAAAGATTGTAATGCCTGAGCCTTGGAAGTATATGCTGACTGGAATTGTTTCAGATAAGCTCAAAGAGACAAGGAATTTGGGCGAGGTGATAAAGGCGGCAATGGAATTGGAGGAATCAAGAAAATATGCGAAAAATGTGCAGAAATTCATAGGGCGCGCCGCAAAAACAGGGCTTTCGGAATATCTGGAGGGGGAAAAATCCTATGTAGAATTTGCGCTTCCATTCTTTGAGAAGGAATTTGGCTGCAAGGTTGAGCTGACAGAGGAGCCTATTAAGGAAAGCTGGCCGGGCAAGTTTGGGATTTTAGTGGAGTAGGGGATTTATAGGGGTAGGAGGCAGTTTAATCAAAAAGGCTTGTGATAGGCGAAAGGTGGTTTTGGCTGCGCTCATTTTGCCTTGCAAATGGCGCCCCGTTTGCACAACGGCAAACGAGGGAATACTTTTGTGGATGATTTAGCCAAAAAGGCTTGTAATAGGTAAAAGGTGGTTTTGGCTGAAGCCTTTTGTGGATGATTTAGCCAAAAAGGCTTGTAATAGGTAAAAGGTGGTTTTGGCTGAAGCCTTTTGTGGATGATTTAGCCAAAAAGGCTTCGTTATTTATATATTTAGGTATAGTTATGGTGTTTAAGAGAATATTTGGAAAGGCAATCTCAAGCGACAGCGAAGATGAGTCCTATGTAGACTTGGATAGCATAATTGACGAGCCAAGATCCAGCGCCGGAAAAATAAGGGTTAGGATTGAAAAGCTCAATGAATACCGAGACACAGAAAGAGTCCAGAAATATGTCCGGGAAGGGGATATTGTGCTGGTTGAAACAATGGAGCTAAAAAATAAGGATATCGGGGAGCTTAAGCGGTCAATTGAAAGGATAAAAAAGACGGTTATTGCTATAAACGGGGACATTGTGATGGGGCCGCAGGCGGTGCTCATAGTATGCCCTCCAAGCGTAATGGTCACGAGGATAAAGGAATAATGGGCTATACCTGCGTAAAGTGTAAGGGAAAAACAGAGAAAATAGAAGAGACAGTAATCTGCCCTCATTGTGGGTTTAGGGTATTAATGAAGGATCGGGTTCCTAGCGCAAAAACAATTCTTGCAAGATAACCTTTTGGCATTGTATTATTTGAATTATTGAGCACTTAATCTGCATAAGGCAGATTTTTAGCTCAAAGGAAATACATTTGTAATGCATTTGTAATGCGAAATTTCGCTTCTTGTTTTTTAATATCTCGGACTTTTTATTATGGACTGCATATTCTGCAAGATAATTTCAGGAGAAATTCCCGCCTTAAATGTGGCTGAAGACGAATTAAATAGGGCTTTTTTGGATATTAACCCCTGCTCTCCGGGACACACGGTAGTTATCCCTAAAAAGCACTATGAGCGGCTTGATGATATGACAAGGCGCGAGGCGGAAGCGCTGTTTGGGTTTGCTTCTGAGGTTTCAAAGCGGGTTTGCCGCGCAATGGGAACTTCTGACTGCAATATAGGCATAAATAACGGCCCGATGGCGGGTCAGGTTGTCTGGCATACGCATCTTCTGATAATCCCAAGATTTCCCAATGATGGGGGCGGCTCGGTCCATTCTGTGGTGAGGATTCCCGTAAATAAGGAGGCTTTACCTGAAATTGCCGAAAAGATTATAAAGGAGTTTGGGAAATAGTGGATTTTTGTTTAAGATTTAACCTGTGCAGTAAATAATTATGCCAGAAGCGCCACCCACAAGCCCTGAGGATATAAAAGCCGCATGCCCTTTTTGCAAGATTGTAAATGGCGAAATCCCCTCAAAGAAGGTATTTGAGGGCGAAAAAATAGTGGGTGTGCTTGATATAAATCCAAAGGCGGCCGGCCATACTCTCCTTATGCCAAAGGAGCATTATCCTATTCTTCCTGTCCTTCCGGCAGATGTTTTTTGTGAATTATTTGCGGCGGCGAAAAAGCTGAGCGTTGCCTGCTCAAAGGCGGTTGATGCGAATTTTTCAAATATTTTTATAGCAAATGGGGCGGCGGCAGGGCAGCAGTCCCAGCATTTTATGGTCCATGTAATCCCGAACAAGGAGAAAGGCGGGTTTGATATTCCGGATTCCGGCGCTGACCCTACCCAGATTCAGTCGACGTTTGAGATGTTCTCAAACAACCTGCCAATAATGATTCAAAACCACTTCAAGCGAAATCCTTCCCTTAAGCCGACGGCTGCCGCCAGAAGCGACCCGATTCCAAGATATGCTAATACAAAGGCGGTTTATGAGGACTCAGTAACTTTGGCTGTTCTTGGAGAAGGGATAAATGGGCACACAAGGGTCTATGCGAAGGGCGGAATGAACTCGATTTCTGACTTCTCTGATGAGGATGTTTCCCACCTGTTCTTTGTCGCAAGCCTTGCCGCAACTGCCGCCTTTGAGGGTCTAAAAGTCCAAGGCACAAATATAAGTGTAAACAATTTGGAGGATGCCTTCTGCATTGATATGGTTCCAAGGCGTGAGGGTGATGGGCTGAACCTAATGTGGGAGCCAAAGCCCGCAAATCCCGAAGAGCTTGAGGCGATTGCAGAGAGGATAAGAAAAGAGCTTGGCTTCTCGGAAAAGGAGCAGAATAAGCCTTCAAAATCCCCTTCAAAATCCGAAAAAGCCGCCGTGCCCAAAAAAAGCACCGGGCGGGACTGGCAGGAGTTCATGCATCGCCATCAGGACGATGTGGAGAATTTTGATGAGATTAGGAACCTTTAAGCTGCCAATATATTTTATTTCCTATTGATTTTATGCCGGGGTGGCCAAGCGGTTAAGGCGCTGCGCTCATATGAAGCTTTTCTTTTTGAAAAAGAAAAGCCTCAACGCAAAAGAAAACAAATTTCGCATATCACGCCCTTCGGGCGGCGGAATAGTCTCTTAAAATGAGCTTTGAGAGAAATCGATGACCTAAGCGCTGACTCACTCTGAGAAACGCAGAGATCGAGGGAGAAGACTTTCTTTCCCGAAAGAAAGTCCTCTACGTCAAAGAAAGGGAGATTCCCGCTTCGCGGAAATAACCCTTATTGGCTAAATGGAAAGAAATGCTTCCTCGACTTCAAATCCCTCCCCCGGCATATATATTTTCAAAAATATTTCTTGACCTTTTTAGATACAATATAATATATTCTGCATATTCTTGATTATGTCTAGCAAGTTTAAACGGAAACGCGAAAATAAAGAGGCAATTAAGCCAAAGCATCATATTGATACGGACGTACTCATAGACTATCTTACTAGTAAAGATACAGCCCGCTTCAGGGTAGCAAATGATTATGTCAATAAGATTCCCAGTAAGTTCAGGGGACATCTTTCGATTCCCGTACTTGGTGAATTCTTGGGCGTTGTATTCAATAAATACTCTTCTTCCATGGAAGAACGTCAGAGACTTTTGAATAGCTTTGATGAGCAGGTGTCTTATAGGAAAATTACTGTTATGAGTACTTTTAAGTTCGAGAGGCTTCTACCAAAACTTCATGAATTTTATTTAGATTCCACGGACTTACAAATACTCCTCTGTGCGATAACTGACCCGGATTGTGCATGCTTGGTTACCACTGATCCTAATCTGCTCAATAAGGAATTAGGAAAATTTGTCTGTAAACAATATACCGGTTTAAGACATTGCCCCTTGAGAATCGCTCATCCAAAGGATGTCAAATGATTCTTGGACTCATGCTCTTTAAAAGTCTCTTTAGGGATATAAGATATTTTTGTTATTCTCAGACCGGCATCTCTTATCCCCGTCTCGTCCAATTCTTTTGCATGTTTCCAAACCTG
>Ga0334894_1000139_pt1 | contig 107090 bp, 105 predicted proteins | sample GraSluR3_MG_6_FD_207225 | JGI IMG/M metagenome (GOLD analysis project Ga0334894, IMG submission 207225) | Sludge microbial communities from methane-producing bioreactor in Wageningen University, Netherlands - Granular Sludge_12_05 R3 | ecosystem: Engineered > Bioreactor > Anaerobic >...
AGCTGGCTTCTTTCATTACCATGGTTATTGACCAGCTTATGAAGAAAATCGTTTGGAATATTATCCAAACTCACAAAAAACCAGTTAAACCCCGGATACCAGTCGTATCAAGGGTTTCAGGGTTTTTATATTTTTCTTCGTAGTCCGGTAATGACTATTATCATATACTCACCGCCGTATTCTTGTATTATCCTGATTATACCAGAGGGGGGATTATTCCGAAAGGCCAGTTATCATTAACGCTTTTTCAGTATGAATTGACTATAAGCAATGACGCATTTAAAGAAGAATATAAACGAATACACACCCAAATCATATGCTTTTATTATACGCGGCAGGACGCCGCGTCCAATACGTGTGGTTTTGGAGAACGACCTACTTCTCCGACGTCCAGGAGCTGGACCCTCAGAGTCATACTTCTTAGGCGGTGCTTGCCACCCAGCGAGTGGATGTGGGCAGGAATACTGCGTGCTCGCACTACAGAACCCTGCTACATGTATCGCCCCTTGTGGAGAAGTATTGTTATATGTTGGATGGCGTCCCACAAAGCCTAGCTGCCAAGGACGGCGGCGCCTCATGAAAACGCTTAAGCTAGTTTTTAACACTTAACTTTAACTATTGATTAAATACCAAATTAGATATGTCCCCTAAACACATATAAGTATGAAGTATACCTCTTCTCGCTTCATTAATAGACAATTCAGAATGAACACCCTTACATAGTAAGTTATGTAAGTTTTCTGCCCAGTCTACTACATAAATAATGTGAGAACCTATCAATGTATTATTAGCAGATGATGTTTGGGTTGCGTCAATAACTGCATAGAGCTTATTCAGGTAATTATCTCCTGATATATTAAGATTTTTATTAGATTTTGTCATATATGTCTTTTCTTTATAGTTAGGAAATTTAGAATTAAACAATGCTTCAGATATTTCCTGAAATACCCTTCGACACGAAGTTAAGGCTTGTGACCAACTTTCGGAGTTCTGTGATGAAAGTCTTTCGTAAGCAGCATCTAGCATCTTTATAGAATCCGGTGCTAATTCTATAAATCTAGTATCAATAGAAGTTCTATACGAATGAAATATTTCTTCAACTTTTTGTGAGAACTTCAATTCCATATTAACTGCCAAAGCATAATCGTAGTATTTTCCCTTCAATATTGAAATTCTCCTCTGTGACTGTTTAATACTCTTTAACATATTGTTTGTGTGGTTTTGAACCGAGAGACTCAAATTATTCATCGCCGTATAAGCAAATTCTCCTGAAACTGATGCTCCTTGGGTCGTTAGTGCTCCAATAGCAGCTTCTCTAGCATGAATTAACGATTCTAATTCACTTGCTAACTCAGTAAAAATTTTTGGTTTTTTATCATCATCCGAATAATAACCTCGACCACTTTTAAATCCAATTTTAAAAGCCTCACCCTCTATGTATCCATCTTTCGTCGTTGTATAACCTGAAGTTTCATATTGGAGCCATTGGACTGAATGTTTATCTGAGATTAAACGCGCTAATCGTAAACAGCGAAGAGCGGCAGAAGACGTGCTTAAAGTCTCCATTTCAATTCCGCTAAGTAACTCTTCTGATAATTCTAAAGCTAATTGTATTTTATCATCCACTCCAAACCACTCCTTAATGTGAATTTTGAATCAATTACATACAATTACTTCCTTGTCTTATCTAATTTGCAGCACTGATGCCGCCAAGCGGGCCAGGACGGCGAGCTTTTTTGCGCCATCTTTCATTTAACGTTCACGGCTTCACCGAGTAGAATCCAGGCGCAGTAGCTTAAAAGCCCTGTTTCCTAGGCCCTCTCTAAAATTCCGGACATCGGGTTTTCCCACGGTCCGGCTTCAAACTGAACGCCCGTCGGTCAGCAAGGTCTTTCCATAAGAGCATTGCACTTAAACGCAGTTCCCGTGTACCTGTAATGTCCCTACAGTTTACCTATGCCTTCGCCTCTCCGCTAGTTATCTCCCTCTTTCAAGGTTTCGCTGTTGTAGAGGCCGTTCAGTCCAGAGGGCCTTGACTCTGGTGTCGTTATGTTGTCGCTCACCGTCATTGCTTAATATGCCCTCATCTGCCAGTCTCGAATCCTCCGAACAATTTCCTGGTTCTCAGTTATATGTCCGGTCTTTGCCATACGAAACTGTCTTGGCTGGTTCCGAGACCTTCCCTACTTTGCCCACTTATCCTTTTCCTGGTGCCGCAACCCGTACACCCGAGGGCAGACTCTGTGCATGTCCCCATTACTTCCAGAATCTTACCAGTCTTCGTCTACGTCGGTGAGACTCGACGCCCTCAGCATCCTGCCACTGACTTCATGCAGGGCTCAGTTACGATGCAGCAGTTTTCGCTTAATGCTACGGCCCCAAGAATTGCTAGCTCCCTGTGCCAGTCCTACTCATGATGAGCAGTCGGAGCGTTTACTTCCAAGCTTCCCCCCGCCAAGTCACCTGAAGCGAGAGTTGGATATAACTACGTGACCGAATGGGAAATCGCCACGACCGGACTTTCACCGGTTGGATAAATAAGGTTGTAGGCTGCAACCGACGCCCCTGAGCCGGACCCACAGGACCCTTCTTCCTGGCGGTGCTTGCACCCGGCGAAGGGGTGTGGCGCGCATGCTTCAGCCATGCCCTCAATCCTGCCTTCGCTGCCCACGCTTTTCGCGCCGAATGGGAAGCCTTTGTTATGTAAAGTCGCGCGCCTTCTTGTTCAACATCGACAGGGCGTCGACACTAGAATGTTTCTAATTGGTTAGTCAAAACAATACATCGAAATCCTTTCCCCCTATCTTTATTGTCCTTTTCCCGTTAACTAAATCACCTATAATTATTCTTTCACTTGCATAATGAAACATCCTATGATGGTTTGCACAAAGAATAATAACGTTTTCAGGACTTTGTTTGCCGTCTTTAGATAACATTTTTATATGGTGCGCTTCACAATAGTTATTTCCATTGTTCATCAGAAATGAATAATTACATATTTGGCATTTATATTCATATTTTAACTTAAGCAGTTTTACAATTTTTTTATATCGCTTAATCCTATTATTCCGTTCAATTACCGTCTCGTTTTTTGGCACATCAAAATCATCCAAAAAGTCTTTTTCAATTTGCATATCTAAAATGTCGATATCATAAGATTTTATGCTTCCTGTATTTTCTGCAGCTTCATTTTCTTTTTTTTCTAAGAGAATTAGAGAGCCATTTTTATTTAGATATAGTTCTAAAACTTCGCCCAATTCATAAGTCTTATACAATGTACTTTCCATTTTTGCCTCCACAATTCCTACATGTTATATATTTAGGCCCGTCATTATCAAATTGTACCAATATCCAATCTTCACATATTGGAGGTCTTTCCTTACCACAAAAAGGACACGTTAGATGTCCCCTTTTCTTGGGTATAATCTTTTTATTTACAGTGTTGTCTGCATCAAATAATTGTATCAATCTTTGATTAATATCCTCATTCTTAAGGCTGTTACTTTGAAGTTCGATACATTTACGAGTTGATTTCCCCGAGAGTTTTGCAACAGTTGAAATATCTATCCCTTTGTCAAGCATTTCAAGAATTCTTCTTCCTGCAAACAAGTCCGCAGAATGTGTCCCAATTATGTCTTTTAAAATCTTAAAGAATGCTGCATATTCAGTTTTATTCTTTCTTTCAATAGTTTTTTTAATAAATGGTTCCCCATTATGTTTAATAAATAATTTACTTTCTTGAATTGAGTATTGTTCCAAAATGTAATCTCTAATCTTTAAATATATACTAAAGAGGTAAGTTAATCTCTCATCAAGTCCCAGTTCGAAGCCGTTTACTTTGAGTACTTTCCGTTTCATATCAACATCTTCAATGTCCAAAGATATAAGAGTTAAATTACTAAGTGCAAATTTCATAACCAGCATAATTGGTAAAACGGACACGAAACGATAGTATAATTTACCATATCTAACATTTCCATCTTCGATCTCGTTTTTAATCTTGCCTATTTCACCATACAAGTCATTTTCGTTTAGCTTGCTTAAAAAATCTTCAATCCCACTGCACAACTTTTCGTATTGTTCATCTGAAGCACTATTCTTACTTTCAGTCTTTTTCAATGTTGATATGATTTTGTTTGATTTGCTCACGAATTCATTTTTTAAATCTATATTGGTGAATATTTCATTCCTTATTCCATACTCGTCCGATAATGTTTTAAAAAACTGTTCTATGTATGTAATATAATTTCTTGCTGTTATTTGCCCAGTCACTTTATTCCTTGAAATGTAATACTCAAGACTTTGAATAAGATCATCATCATTAAGACAAGCAAAGTATTCATTGTCAAATTTATCAACATCAGAAGAAATACCGTATTTCAAAAATAGGTATTCAATAAATACTTTTCTTTTGGAGTTTGTTTCTTTATCCTTATACTCATTCAAATTAAACTCTGGCATTTAAACACCCCTTTCCAATCACTTTCTGTCAAATAACAATTCTACCCGTACCTGCCTCCGCCGCAGGACGCGGCGGTCAAGCGCGCGATTTTATATAACGTGGCGCGCATTGTCGACGTCTGCGGCCATTAATCGCAACGCGGATTTATGGCCGCAGATGTAGGTTGGAGCGCCGCAGACCCGGAAACCCCTACTTTCCGGCGCGGAGCCGACTATGCGTTGTTAATCGATCGTTCCCATCACACCAGCATTAGCCATGGATGGCGTCGTTGTCTCAGTTATTTGAGCGGTGGGTACTTATATGTTTCTGATCTGCTCTTACCCTCAGGATCTATTATTCCACCTGCAGACTGATCATCCCAAACAAGTCCAATGAAGTCATGCATCTGATAAGATCGTGACCTTCATGGTTATGAACTTCAAGAACTGTCCATTTAACTGGATGATGCGTATCGTAAGTCGTAAATACGTCTTTTGCTCCACTATATGATACGCCCTTGTCGTCGGCGCACGAATCATCATTATTTTTATAAATGTTATAAGTATATTTCAAGTAATCGACGACTTGCTTCAGCAATACGTATCGATACTTCATTTCCCTTTATTACAGCTAACTCATTAAGGCAATACGTTAACTTTCGTTTGAGCTGATCAACCGTCTTTATATCTGAAATAAACGGAGCATCAGATTCTAATAATAATCGGTCGCTAGGAACTTTCTGTACTATCGACCGCCCATTTGGAGAATTAAGCATGTACTCGTTTACCGAGAAAAAACAACCAAGTTCTATGGCTCTATCGAGTTGTTTTAATGTTCCTGAATACCAATGCAAGATACAATTATTATGTTTTGTACAATCGTATCTTTCCAAAATATCCAGTACGTTTTTATCTGACCGGACAGAATGGATTGATATAATTTTCATTGGTGATCTTTGACACCACCCGATAATTTGCGAGAAAACATCAATCTGACGCTCTTTGGAGTGATAAAACTGCTTATTGAAATCCAGGCCAATCTCACCAACAAATCTGGTTGTGCTTATATATTTTTCAATTAAAGCGAGTTCATTGATTTTTTCAAAGACAAGCTGCGGATGTAATCCCAAAGCAACTTGGACATTGGAGAAACCACTAAGCTTTTGCTTTTCAATCTCATACGCCTTTGGCGTTGTTGTCATTGCCAATAGATTGATTCGTTCTTCCAAGGCTGATTTGCTGAATTCAACCATGGATTGCATCAAATCTACATGGCAATGCATATCATAAATATCCATAACCAGTCACCACACAATTTGAGCTTTATTATGCCTGTCTCTCGCTTTCGGTACTTTTTATTATGAAATCATCAACCTCCAACAGTCCTCTCAGGTATACATCCGATAATTCCTGCAGATAAGCGCTATCTCCAGAAAGAGGACCGCTCTTGTGTATTAGAATTTTAGTCCGTTGCGGCTGTTCCTTGATTTTTTTAATAGCAATTTGAAAGGAACGAAGTTGTACTCCTTTGCCTTTTTCATGGCTGGCAGCTATTTGTGAAACGTTGTCTATTAAGTAAGGAGTACTGTCTCCTCCTTCCCTAAATGCCTTGTTCATTGCCGCTCTACGGATGATACATGGAACACAATACCCGCAATGTTGAGGAGCAGCACCTCTCCAACGAGCTTTCTGCGGGGAAGAACATGAAACTGAATCTTGAATCACTTGCAAAAGAAATTCCTTGTTTAAACACTCGTCAGCCATTTCTCCTTTTGTTTTATTCCAATATGGATTTTGAATGGAAAACTCCATTCCTAAGCCTCGTAGCACTTGATTCCACAAATCTAAGTAAAAGGGATGTGTTGTCCGTGTGCTGTACGAACCGATGCGCAGTTCATCCAACGGTACATTTAATGCTATCAAGCCATTTTCGGGAACTTCCAGGGTCGATACTCCCTTCATCCCACTCATGGCAAAGATACCAAGCGCTATGAATAGAAACGACCGGCTTCTCGTTGTGTTTTCATTCCCTCCGCCTGGAATCAGGTTTTTCTCAAAAACCATCCATAAGTCGAGATATAGCGGAGCAAGCTCGATATATTTACCTTGGAAATGAGCTAGCAGCTTGCTTTGGGCATTTTTTGTATGCGCGTCACCCGCATGGCTTATAAGAGCGGTTTTATTATGGTTTTCCAAGTGATTGATCGTCCCGATCAAGCTATCCATTCCGCCAGAAAAAAGGGTAACTGTGTCAAATTCCGGCGGGGGAGTTTCATTTTTAGGTTTCTCCGAAAGTTCCACGTCTCTTTTTCTGAACGATATCGCCCATCTGTCTCCCGTCAGGAAATTTAGCATCCTTATAAGTAATCCTCCAAAAGGCGTCCATTTCTCAAGGTTATAAACAGATATTTCAATGGTGATTTCTCTTGTCCAGCTGTCTTGTGAGTGGAGGTTTCGGGAAATCCGTGTATCGGCAAGATAGACTAATCCCGCGAGGCTGAGAATATCGATTCCATCTTCGGTTGGATATATACCACTCTCCTTAAGCTTTTTCATGGCATGACCTATCCCATATTGAAGGGTGCCATCATCACTCCTGAAAGGTACGGTAACCGCTATGTAATCCGCTTTGTTCGTCGATGCGATTTCTTTATGACCATAATCGCCGACAAGAAGATATTTATTCATGCGCTATTCCTCCAGTTCTGATAAAATATCATAAGCTGTGCGATAGATTGAATCAACTATGACTTTTGTTTGCGATGTATCTATGGAACGGATATCTATATTCAACTTGGAAACCGAATCCGAAACCGCCCCCTTTATATAGTCCTTTAGTTGCCCCTGAAGGCTCTCGACTTTAGCTACATCATCGGGCAAGGCGAATAATTTGTTCCCGATGTCATTTACAAGCCTTTCCTCGATAACATTAGCCATATAGATTTCCGTAAAAGCGAGAAACTCGGGAGGGGTGAGAGATTCAATCGGCTTGTCCTCCCAATCAGGCAATGTGGAAAGCGCTTCGATATAAGAATTTCTGGCAATTCCTTCATCAGTGCTCCCGCCGTCAGGACAAACAAAGTCCATTATACGGAGCAAAACATCAGACGCGCTTTTTCCAATAATATCACCAAGCTTATAATCTCTGCTTGTTTCCGCTACGCCGCGACTTACGAAACTGCTGAATACGGAAACCAAACGGGCAGTGCTGTTTCTTGCCGAACCCAACCGGGTAGTCGCATTTTGCGATCCCCCTAATGAGTGCCGAATGTAATTAGATGTAGCCCTATGTAAATTTCTGCCTCCACTGCCACCGCTATTTACATATCGCGTAAAATTACTGCGAGGAACTGAAAAGCGTTTGGGGTCAGCCGGCTGAGGCTGTTCCGGTTGGGGCTGCGCTGGCTGAGGTTGCCCTGGCTGTTGATCGCCATCATTATCACCCAACCAGGAAGGTACCAGCGGCGTATTGCCGTTTTGTCCACGGTTACTTGTTGATGTTCCCATTTTTCATCCCTCACTTCCGAGTATTATTCAAAGCTGCCTTCACCAAGCCATCACCTTCTTTTGACAGGCTTTCATAATACTTGCTTAAACGTGATTTCGGATTTTCGGCGGTTATGCATTTATCCCATCCGCTGCAAATCCAAACTCCAACTCTCTTACAATCAAACGTTTCAATTAATGCAATTAAGGATGGCTCTAAATCGCTATGCTCTGAAACAAGCGCCTTAATGCCTTCAATACCTTTCGGCATCATAGCAATATCGCCATTCTTAAGAATCTTTGATGATAGGACCTCAAAGACTTTCCTTGCATCTGCAGGAGACAATGCCTTAATCTCGTCATTGGCACTAGCTATATTCATTGTGCCGCCCATGAGTTTACTGATGAGAATCCGTAACTGATCAGATTTAACCTGATCAAAGAAAAAGTCTTCTTTTTCTTTACTGGCGAAAAAGTATGGACGTAAGTCAATTTCACCCAATAAAGGTTCACTGGAAACCCATGAGGTAAAATCCTTATTATTTTCCCATGGTTCTAAGTCTTTGTTTTTTTCAGGTTTTTGCACCACATCCAGAGTTTTCATTTTTTCTGATTTTGGTTTTTCCGTATCCTCAGCCGATGTTTCCGCTTCTTTAGTAGGTTCCAGGAGCTGTGTTTCAAAGGCGTGAAGTAAATCACATTTTCCGTTATCATCTGTTAAAGCGGCTATTTTTTTATATTCGTCTACGAAGAAATATTCCGCGAGCATCATTTTAGCCAAAATGGGGATTTGAATAGAATCTCCAAAACCTCTTGCTTCAGCAATTTTATCCCGCAACAGCAACATGTTGATAAACCGCTTGATTTTTCGCGGATTACCCTGGGTGTTCTTCGCCAATATATCTGCTATCTGATTCGATACGGTTATTTCATTTGATACTGATGTATATTTATCTCCAAGAACTTCCTTTAGCTGTTCAATTGTGAAGCCTAAATTCTCCCACGGCTTCTTCATTTTATCAATCGCGACCGTCAATAGCTTATTAAACTCAGCGCCATCCTCTTTTAAACATGACCCTATCAGAAGTAGAGTCATGTACATTCCGGATTCAATTTCGCCTAATGCGGGGATGCAGAACGGCACTTGAATCAATTTTTCTAAATATCTCTTAGAGTATTCAAACCCTGCCCGGATGTCACCGTCATCAGGTAGATCAGGGAAGTGATTGCGTACTGCATACTCAATCATAGCTTCATCTGCGGCTATAACGAAGGCTGTGGACTTAGAGAACATAAATAGACGAACAGCCTCCAACGTCTCAATTGTAACCTTGGGCAAACATCTGTCTAAATCATCTATGAGCACGACAAGCTTTTTAACCTTTGATTCTTCCAGAAGTTCTTCAAAAGACTTTTGAAATTCCGAGAATTCCTTTGCCAGAGAATTATCTTCAAACAATTTGGCGTCTGTAAGATATTGGCCCACACTTTCAATGGCGGTCGTCACTTTTTCTTTATCGGTTACTGAACCTTTTAGATTATCCATTAAGTTGCTTAATAAGCCAATGGGAGGAATACCCGTAGCGGCAGAAAAGGCCACGCTACCCGCCGTTTTTGCTACACTGAGCCAATTAATATTCTTCCAGAGTTTTTTCAATATGTCCTTTGTTTCTTCAGAGGGTTTTCGCTTTTCTGCCAATTCCGAAATAATCCCGCTCATCAAAGCGATCTTAGCGTCTTCGAATCCTTGATGCTTCCAGCCGTTGAAGCGAATACACTCTATACCATCTTTTTGTCCTGAGAGCTCATCCTCAACCATTGCTAAGATGCTCGATTTCCCAGCTCCCCAATCCCCATGAACCCCAATAGAAATAGGACGGTCGTCACACTCTTTTATAAGCTCGGCAACTGTCTTTGCGATGGCGAGATTGTTTAGCATATCAATTTTGGTCTCATTATCTGACAGAATCATACCGATACCCCCATGTGCCCATTATAAATCTCTCTATATAATCACTAAAGGTAATAATCAATGCCGCACGTTAAATAAAATTTCTACATTATACCATATCTATAGCATTTTACTAAAATATTGACCCATATGATGATTCTTTAAGCCTTCTCTATATGCAACAACATTTCCTATATCCCATTCTACTGATTGTCTTAGCTCAAATAATTCTTCCACTCGTCCCCTGGCGGCTGGACGCCGCCAGGGCTCCAAATGGTGGGCATGTCGATTAACGTGGCGCGGGTTTGCGAAGTCCTTGAGCCTTAGTGCTTGTACTTGGCGAAAGGATTTAGCAAACCTGCTGATAGGCGATGATGCGAGCGCTTTGCGCGAGCTAGCCTATCAGCGGGTGTAACCCGCGCCACGATAGGCAGACCAAGTGAGCGCAGCGAGCAATGTCTGCCTATCTATGTAATTACCGACATCATGTCGCAAAAACATCTCTACAAGTGGTATTAGTAATGCTATGCCGGGAATACCTCCATATAAGTGGTATCTACCACGTAGTGTCGGGAATATCCACTATAGATGATGTTGCTTATATTCATCTACCCCCTGAATAATTCCGTCTAAAGGACTTTGAGCATGCGTCATCCTTATAGTTCACCTATCGTTATATTATCTATTAATTAGATACAATTCTACATATTACCATTCTATTTTGAACAAGTATTTCCTGCTAATACCATATAAAAATTCAATTTTCTATAGTCGTCCCATATATCGATTCTTATTACGTGCATTGAAGACAATGCTGGCTGTCCGGATGCTTCCGGAATGGGTATCCGAATGTGGCTGAAATACGCAGTAAACAAGGCAGTCCACAGTGTAATAGGGATTAACATGGACGGATGCAAAGAAATACTGGGGAATTTTTCTCAAAGTTTTTTCGTTTGCCCCTTTTATACGAACATATATTCGTGTATAATATATTTACCAATATAACCCGTAGTTTGCAGGTTGGCAGGCGGTGTGTCCCCATACCCAATAGACTATCAATCGGGGACATTCCGCAGCAAGGAATACCCATTAAAAGCGGTGTGTCCTCATACCTTATAAGGAGGGTGAAGCAATATGCCGGACAGGATAATAATGCATATAGACGTAAACTCCGCCTTTCTTTCGTGGCAGGCGGTATATAATCTCCAAAGAGGACATCCTGTTGACTTGCGGGAAATACCCTCCGCAGTAGCGGGAAGCCAGGCAACCCGCCATGGAATAATACTGGCAAGGTCGATACCGGCAAAGGAGTGCGGTGTCAAAACCGGTGAACCGGTCTGGGAAGCCAAAAATAAATGCAGACAGCTTGTGCTGGTTCCTCCCGACCACCACCTGTACATGAAATGCAGCAACACCCTGATGGAAGTCTTACGGGAATACTCGCCAAAGGTACAGCAATACTCGATAGACGAGGCCTTTCTGGATTATACCGGCATGGAAAAGCGCTTTGGCGGACCGGTGGCCCTTGCAAACCGCCTGAAAGACAGGATACAAAAAGAGCTTGGTTTTACCGTCAATATAGGTATCTCCTGCAATAAGCTGCTGGCAAAGATGGCTTCGGAATTCAAAAAACCCGACAGGGTTCACACTCTGTTTCCCGAAGAAATAGAACACAAGATGTGGCCTCTGCCGGTGGAAAAACTGTTCATGGTAGGACGTGCAACCACAAAAAAACTCTACAGCATGGGTATATGCACCATAGGAGATCTGGCTCGTATCGACCCGGACCTTTTAAAGCATAAATTAAAGTCCCACGGCCTGCTTATATATAACTACGCACGGGGCATGGAGGATTCGGCGGTCTTCCCCGGATATTATATGCCAATGAAGGGCATGGGCAACAGCTCCACAATACCCTTTGACGTGGAAGATACACATACCGCCCGCCTTATACTGCTGTCGCTGTCCGAAACGGTGGCCATGCGCCTTAGGCATTCGCAAAGCTGCTGCAGCGTAATAGCCGTATCAATAAAATATTCGGACTTTAAGTGCTGCTCTCACCAGCAAAAGCTTTTGACCCCGGTAAACTGTACGATGGATATATACAAAACGGCGGCGCGCCTGTTTAACGAGGCATGGGACGGCTCCCCCGTAAGACATATAGGATTAAGGGTGACCGACCTTGGCAGGGATAACCATATTCAGTGCTCGGTCTTTGACCATCCCTGCCATACCAGAAACCTTGAGCTTGACAAAACGATGGACAGCATAAGAAACCTCTACGGTATAGGGTCGGTAGTAAGGGCGTGCTTCATAAACTCCGGAATATGCGCATCCCTGGGGGGAGCAGGACCGGAAAACTGGCCGGTAATGAGCAGTATATTATAGGAGAGTGCAGCGTATGAAGGTATTAAACAAGCCTGTTGATATGATAGCGGTATTCTACAGTTCGGGTAAGGTTGAGCCTGTGAAGTTCAAATACGGGGATATACCCGTTAATGTACATAAGATACTTAAAAAATACAATGAAAGGCTGGCGGGAAACAGGAGAATATGCTTTGTATGCATCAACGACGGGGCGAAAATGTACGAACTCAAATACGAGGTGGACACACAGGTCTGGTATTTGTTTAAAATGTAGGGACGAGCGGCCAAATCAAAATACGGGATAGGGCTGTATACAGCTCTGTCCCGTATTTTTGCTCACCGGTCCCGTTGGCCTGTCAGCAGCATGAACAGCAGCAGCCTCCGCATTCCGCTTCAAACCGGGTTCCAATGTCTGTCCAGTTAACAAGGTTCCACCAGCTTTGTATGAAATCCGGCCTTTTATTTTTATATTTTAAGTAATAGGCGTGTTCCCAGACATCCAAAGCCATTATGGGTACCACACCGGGCAGCAGTTGATTCTGGTGCTTTTCCACCGTCAAAATGCTAAGCCTTTCATCCTGGCACGAGTATACAAGCAGTGCCCAGCCCGAGCCTTCCACCGCTGCGGCCGCGGCCGAAAATTCCTTCCTGAAGGATTCAAAACTGCCAAAGTCCTCGTCAATCTGCGTCTCAAGCCTGCCCTCCGGCTGTCCTCCCCCATCGGGAGACATGCTTTCCCAGTAAAGGGTATGCAGGAAATGTCCTGCTCCATGAAAAGCCAGTTCCCTTTCCCAATGCTTGATAAGCGCGAAATCCTGTTTTTCCCGCGCTTCCTTTAATTTGTCCAGCGCATTGTTAAGTCCCGTCACATAACCGTTGTGATGCATGTCATGGTGAATCCTGACCGTTTCCTCATCCATATGGGGCTCCAAAGCATTATACGGGTAAGGCAGCTTTGGTAAACTATATTTCATGTTCTCTCCTCCTTGTAATTAAGGAAAGGGGACACGCCGCTGCTAACGCGGGCATTCCTTGCTGCGGAATGTCCCCTTTCTATATAGATTATCAATAACTATTGAAAAAGGTACGACCCTATATCCTCCCAGTTCTTCCTCATCAAATTTTGATACTGGTCGTGAAACACCTTCATATGCCCGGTTTCCCATTCTGACAGGGTCTTTAGAAACTTTCTGACTTCTCCGTCATCCACCCTGGTGGCAGCATATTTGTAGAACATCGAAAAGTCCTTTTCTATCAGATATGCCATCCGTACGATTGTAAGGTCGGATATTCGTTCTTCTTCGTCACCGGTATCGAATGTCCCGGATTCATCGGCAAATATCTTTGGACTCTCCATGAGCTTCTTTACGTCTACAACCCAGGATATCACCTGTATGCTCTCATCCCCTCCCAGGGCATCAAACCTATCCTTGAGTATGTTGTAATGCTCCTTTTCCATATCCGCCAGCTGTTCAAATATCTCCCTGGTTTGGGCGTTTTTTATTTTCCCGGCATAGTACCGGTAGAAATTCTCCCCCTGTCTCTCCATCCGCATAGCAAACTGCAGTATCTTCCTTATATTGTCTATATCTGACACCTCCCTTAATCATTTGTTTTATTTGTACCCTTGTTTAAGGTTTTAAAAACATACCATGTAAATAAAAAAACACTGCACCAATCGTGACTGCAGTGTTCGGAACCTGTATGAGTTTTTCCATACTTTTTCTTCATTGCAATAAAGCTTATAATACTTAAGACGCCACTAAATCTCTGCTGTCTAATGCTCCATACTCCCAGGTGAATCCTTCAAACACTTTCTCTTTTGTTTCTATACACAATAAATCAGTAGGCCTTATAAATTCCGGGGGATTTTGGCTGCTTAGAATATTACTTTTGATAAGCAGCTCTGAAACAAACTGGGAACAAAAATAATATTTTTCCCTTTTCATCGAGATTTTCATCCCTGCGGTAAACAGGCCGAAAAAGTTATATCTGAAAGACTCCCGGGCTGCTAAAAACCTTGACAGCTCGTTAACCAGAATATCATACTGCTGTTGGGTGATTCTAATCCTATACACAATGCACTCACAGTTCTTATTCTTTTTAAAAATGCCAAAACTAAAATTCTCTTCCACAAACCCTCCGGAAAAGGGATTATCAGCATGGATCCGTCCGAAGGAATACATGGATTTCAGACTGCTGTCAAGGCTTATCGACGCATGGACATATTTTGATTTAATAAATAGTCTTAACGCCCTGGACAACCATGTCCCTGTTTTCGAAAAAACCAGATAGATATACCTGTTGTTTTGTGTCTTTTCCATTGTCTTATTCCCCGCTTTTTCTACGATTGGTTCCGGTAAGCACGAGGAACAGAAACAATCCAATACCCGCTAATGAGAACACCATCAACGATCCGATTGCTATAAACATCTCACCGGTGGCATAACGCGTTATTGTTGCTGAAAATATACTAAAAAGCAATATCCCGGTTGACAGGCCATAAAACGCGGCTCGTATTCTGTTCATTGCATATTTCCTGCGGGTTTCTCTGGTCAGTAAGCTGTAGGTTATCAGCGCCCCGCCCGCTACCATGAATATTCCGGTAGAAGCAACGCTCACCGCATCCAGCCCCATAAAGTGTAACATCAAAGATGTAAATATTCCAAATAACGTAAGCAACACCCCGGCTATTATCCCGGCAGTCGAAATACGTGTTGTCATGGTGGAATGGACCGACTGTCTTGCTTTGTCCTGTCCGAGGCTTCGCATATCATCCACCAGTCCGCTTAAATCGCCCATTGAAATCACCGACTCTTTAAAGGCCTGATCGTCATCCATACCCCTGGCTTTATAATCCGCCACCTTTTCCTTCATATTTGTGGTGAGTTCTTCCTTCAGGTCAAACAGCTGCTGACTTGCTCCGATACCCGCAAACAGGTTTTCGATATATGCTTTTACCTTTTTATCTATAAAATTTTCATTCTTTGCCATCACTAACCCCTCCTTTGATAAGCCTATCCAGAATACCCTTTGCGAAGTCCCAGTCCCTTTTGCTTTGCTTATAAAGCTGTTTGCCGCTTTCGGTGATACGGTAATATTTCCGCCTTCCACCCTGGGTTTCATCTCCCCAATAGGAGACAATATGGCCTTCCATCTCTAACCGCCGAAAAGCTGTATATAGGGTTGCTTCCTTTAATTCATACTGGTTATCGCTTAATTCAATGATTTCTTTGTATATCCCGTATCCATAACTGTCGGCCTGTCTAAGCACGTTTAAAACTATTGTGTCGGTATGGCCCCTTATTAGATCCGTTGATATTGTACTGTCCATATGTTCTCGCCTCCCATATTATATATTAAACCGCATTACTATGTCTGTCAAGGTACTATGGCAAAAATATATTGTGCAAGTTTCTACACAGTAAAATCCCTCAAAAAAAGGAGGGCCGGTATTAAGTTTTACAAGGGATATGAGCCTGGAAGCGTTAAATAAGACAATCAAAAGTTAAAGTGCTGCCTGTGATTATAGCAGCACTTTAACTTTTTTTTACAGCATAAATCCATTTTAGAAACTAAATGCCCGCCTCGTCAAGCCTGTCGAGGTTATAGGCTTTGATAATATTCATTAATTTAACCGGATACTGGGAATCGGTGGCATATCCGGCCCTTCTCAATGCCCAGGCGCCCTGGGTACTGTCGTGCATCACTTCCCTGAAGGGTTGGTATCTGTCGGCAGTGAGCAGCAGATTTTTATGATCCGCCCAGCTTTCGTCCACATTGCTGTAAGCCCGGAAATTTGCATCAACACGGAAGGTCTGACCGTTATACTCTTCCCAGGTGTTTGAAATCACCGAACCGGCGGGACCTGTCCCCTTTATGCCGAACAGGTTGTTTGAAAAGTTACCTGTATATTTGTCAACCGGAACACTTTGGCCCCATCCGGTTTCCAGAATGGCCTGGGCTGTCTGCAGCGCTGCAGACATACCGGTTTTCTGCCATGAATTACCGGCTAAACCCGATGCCAGCTCTAAAAATTCATCCTTCTCAACCACCGGCTTGGCAGAGTAAAGGGTGCCAAGGTATATCCGGAACGGGACTTCCTCGCTGGCAATCTTAGCTCCCGAAGCCAGCACTCCCTCGGCCTGAAGCTTCCATTCACCCTGGTCTCCCCCGGCCGGCGTCCAGGAGTACTTTGCCCCGGCATCCTGCCCTTCGGCAATAACCCTTCTTGCGCCTGTCCGGGTATCAATCAGAACGTATTGGACGCTGTCCAAGGTGGTATTGCTTGCAACTGTCAGTTCAACCGGGCCGGTCACCACCTGCTGCGGGCCCACGCCTTCCAAAAGCAGCTTTGGCGCACCTGTAAGCTTCACACTGACGCTGTTGCTTGTATGGATAACGCCGGAGGTATCCTTAACCCGAACCAGCAGCTCTTTGGTTCCGGTCAGCTCGGTACCGGGGAACCACCTATGACTGACATATCCGACCTTCGCCAGCACCTCTTCCTTTCCCGTCTGCGGGTCTTTCATCACATATTCGGTTTCGCTTACCTGGAAGTTCCGGGACACCGATAACGTAACCGGCTTTTCCACAGTACTGCCATCGCTGACTCCCCTTATCTCCAGCCTCTTTGACACATCAACCCTTGCGGGTATCTCCTGGCCGGCATAGGCCTGTCCCAACCTGTCGTAGGCTGTCACCCTGAAGGTAACGTTTCCGTTATCCTCAAACATGGGCGACCATGTATATGGGCCCTGGGGATCCATTTCTCCGGTGGTAAACACTTTGTCCTTATCATGGTTTGTAATCTCATACTTGACATGGGCAGCAACAAAATTCAAATCAGCTCCCAGTGAAACCGCATCTCCCACAACCTGGCCTGCGTCAAGCCCGGTTAATTCCACCCTGGGCTCTGCCGCCAACTGCACCGGGATGGCTGATCCGGCCACAAAGGCTCCATTTCCGTCGTACAAAGCAGCGACAAGGACCTTCTGCCCACTCTGCTGCACATCCGGAAGATAAGTATATTCTCCGGTTATATTGCTGCCCCTGGCAACAACCGCTCCCCGGGCGGTACCGGGATCAAGCAGCAGGAACTTTATCTCGGCAGCGCCCGCCGGCACTCCGCCGGGAAAGGCTGCCTGCAGCTTTGTTGTCCCTGTTATAACCTGCCCCGGCCGTACAGAGGCAATTTGCATATCATAGAAGGGTGTAATGCTTGCAACCTTTGAGGAATCGATATATACAGTCCTGCTGGAATCCTCCCAGGTTATATCTACCCCTAAAGCGTTGCTCACCAAGCGAAGGGGTACAAAGGTACGGTCTTCGATTATCAGTGGAGCCACATCGCTTATATTATAGGTTTTCTCCCCTGTGTTATACTCAACAAGACGGCTGTCAATACGCAAAAGCACCGAACGTTCGTCCTTTACTATATGTACCGTTCTGTCCTGTTCGTTCCACTCCACCTGCGCGCCCAACTGCTCCATAACAACACGCAGCGGCACCAGTGTCCGGTCATTGTGTATAAACGGCTGCGGCGTAGTCTCTACACTGTCACCGTCAATAACAAGCTTTATATCGGTGGCAGCCAGCCCCGGGGAGAAATTCCATTGCAAGAAAGCCAGTGCAACTAATAATAAAACAGCCAGAAATCTGCTGCAGTTCTTATACTTCATATACATTTCCTCGACACCCCTTTATCTAATGTTTAAATATATTATAATTATACTTTTTATTTGACGTGTTGGGTAGACGGATTGTTCCCTGTTTTATAAGGTAATACTAAACATAACTGTATGAAATAACCCGGCTTACCAGTTCCGCCGGGTTATTTTGTATCTTTATCTTCTATATCCTTTCCCTTTCTTCAAAATGGGTGTGAAGAAGCCGGCGGGCCTTTTCCCCGAAGGGTTCGCCCAGATATCTTCTGTACAATTCCAATACTTCAGGGTTCTCATGGGACTTCCTAATTTTCTTTTTTCTATCCTCCCGGTAAATAGCCTCTGCGCGTTTTTTGATTATCTCATCGTTGCCGTGGTGGTATGGCTGTCCTCCCCCTCCGATACAGCCGCCGGGACAGGCCATGATCTCTATTGCATGATAATCCGCCTTTCCTTCCCTTATTTCCTCAAGGATAACCCGGGCGTTTCCCAATCCGCTGGCAATACCAATCTTAAGCTCCTGATTGCCTATTTTAACGGTTGCTCTTCTAACCCCTTCCATTCCCCGCAGCTGCTCAAATTCAACGTTTTCTAATGTCTCGCCGGTAATCCATTCGTAGGCCGTACGAACTGCCGCCTCGATAACACCCCCGGCAGTTCCGAATATAACCGATGCGCCGGTGGTTTCTCCAAGGGGCTTGTCAAATTCACTGTCCGGAAGCCTGTCAAACTCTATGCCCGCTTCTTTTATCATTGCCCCCAGTTCCCTTGTGGTTATAACAATATCCACATTATTATTCTCATCCTTGGTAAGCTCGGGCCTTTTTGCCTCTGCTTTTTTTGCAATACAGGGCATGACGGATACCACTACGATATTATCAGGGTCCAATCCTTTTTTCCCGGCATAATAGGTTTTGACTATGGTTCCAAACATAATATGCGGTGATTTGCAGGTGGACGGCACATGAAGGAGCTCCGGAAACTGGTGCTCAATGAATTTAACCCAGGCAGGACAGCAGTTTGTCAGTATGGGCAGTGTTTTATTGTTTTTAATCCTGTATATCAGTTCAGACGCTTCCTCCATTATTGTAAGGTCGGCGCCGAAATCGGTATCAAATACCGAAACAAAGCCCATGCGTTTGAGTGCTGTTACCATTTTCCCCGTAACAACCGTTCCCGGCTCCATCCCGAAAAGCTCACCCAAAGCTACCCGAATGGCAGGGGCTGTTTGTACCACGACATGCTTGTCCGGATCGTTCAGCGCTTCCCACACCTTGTCCACATGGTAGCTTTCAGTAAGGGCAGCCGTGGGACATACCTGTACGCACTGTCCGCAATAGGTACAGGACGTTTCCACCATGGGAATATTGAAGAACGGGCCTACAAAGGCGTTAAATCCCCGCCCGATTCCCGATAGTATGCCGCAGGTCTGTACCACATTGCAAGCTGTCTCGCAGCGCCTGCAGTAGATACATTTGTTCGGATCCTTAACGATGGCATCACTTGACAAATCCTTGGGGTAATCCATCCTTTCCCCTTCCCACCGAATCTCCCTTACATTAAGCTCATCTGCAAGGGCTTGAAGCTCGCACTCCAGGTTTTTGGGGCAGGTAAAGCATTCGTTGGGGTGATTTGATAAAAGAAGCTCTACCGCCATCCTTCTCGCAGTAATCGCCCGGAGCGTATCGGTGCGGACAATCATTCCCTCATAGGCCTTGGTCACACAGGCCGGGACCAGCTTGCTTCGCGTGGATTCACCCATCTCCACCATGCACACCCTGCAGGAAGCTGTTTTATTATGAAGCTGCAGGTCGTGAAGGTCCAGATGGCATAAAGTCGGAATCTTCACGCCAATTTTGTGGGCTGCCTCTAAAATAGTTATCCCCTCAGGCACGGTCAGGTCCTGGTCGTTGATTTTTATCTGAAACGTTTTTCTGTCCGTATACTGTTTTTGTTCTTCAGCCATTGTTTCTCCCCGCTTTTTATTAAGATTGTATCCCTGGTTTGTTCTTAGCCGTGTATTTCCCTTCTCCCCGGGGGTTGTCCTGGTCCGTGATAAAAGCCAAATACTCATCCCAGAAATATTTCATGGTACTTATAACCGGATTGGGAGCAGTCTGGCACAGACCGCACAGGGAGCTGTCCTTAACCATATAGGCCAGCTGTTTCAATGCATCCAGATCCGCCATGACCGCTTTGCCATCGGTTATTTTTTTAAGTATTTCAAACATCCTTCTGGTACCGATCCGTCCGGGGCCGCACCTTCCACAGGCTTCATCCATGGTAAACTCTAGATAAAATTTGGCAATGTTGACCATGTTGTCATCCTCATCCATTACAATCATTCCTCCGGAGCCCATTATGGATCCTCTCTCCAGCAAACTATCATAGTCTACCGGTGTATCCAGGCCCTCTTCGGTAATGACGCCCCCCGATGGTCCTCCGGTCTGTACCGCCTTGAACTTCTTGCCCTTGGGTATCCCCCCGCCGATATCGAAAATGATTTCGCGCAGCGTAATACCCATGGGTACTTCCACAAGACCTACGTTGTTAATTTTTCCGGCAAGGGCGAATACCTTTGTCCCTTTGCTCTTCTCAGTTCCCATAGATGCGAACCATTCTGCCCCCCTGGTGATTATAGAGGTTATATTAGCAAAGGTTTCAACATTATTCACACAGGTCGGATGCCCCCAGTACCCTTCCACGGCGGGGTAAGGCGGCCTGTAATTGGGTTCCCCCCTTTTTCCCTCGCATGAATTTATAAGCGCTGTTTCCTCTCCGCATACGAATGCTCCGGCCCCGTATTTTAAGTCTATGTCAAAGCAAAAATCGCTTCCGAAGATATTCTTGCCCAGCAATCCAAGCTCTCTTGCCTGTTTTAACGCAGCATTCAGCCGCGATATAGCAAGGGGGTACTCGGCCCGGATGTATATTAAACCCTTATCGGCGCCTATGGCATACCCTCCAATGGCCATTGCTTCCAATACGCTGTGGGGATCGCCTTCCAGTATGCTTCTGTCCATAAATGCTCCCGGGTCGCCTTCATCGGCGTTACAGATAATAAACTTCACGTCGCTTTGCTGTTTTTTTGTGATTTCCCATTTCAGCCCTGTGGAAAACCCACCGCCCCCACGTCCGCGGAGCCCTGAGCTTTTAACCTCTTCTATGACCTGGTCCCCCGTCATTTGGGTAATGACTCTGCCCAACGCCTCATACCCGCCCCGTGCTATGTATTCATTGATATCTTCGGGGTTTATCAGCCCGCAGTTTCTAAGGGCAACGCGCAGCTGCTTTTTATAAAAGGGTATGTCCTCCTGATTTTTTACTATTTTCTTTTCCTTTGGCTCCACATATAAGAGCCGTTCCACTATCCTGCCCTTTATAATATGCTCATCGATTATTTCCTTGGCGTCCTTTGGACCGACCCTGACATAGAACACGTTGTCCGGTTCTATCTTAACAATGGGACCCTGTTCACAAAATCCAAAACATCCTGTCTTAATCACCTGTACCTCTTGGGCGTATCCCCGGGCTTTTATTATAACTCCCAGATTCCTAAGTACTTTTTCACTCTCATTCGCTAAGCAGCCTGTTCCGGTGCAGACCATTATATTGGTACGGGCACTTGTCATGACTATCCTCCTCTCCTATGGTCTTTCAAAATCAACGTGCAAAGTCAAATCCTCCACCGGCTCTCCGCCCTTAATATGCTTTTCCAAAATCTTATCAACTCTGTTTCCCTTAACATTCCCATAAAGAACGGGCTTTTGACCGGGAATATTCACCTGAACGGTGGGCTCCGAATGGCAGTATCCTATGCATCCCACCGGTACCACCTTAACATTATCCAGTTTTTCCTTTGCCAACAGCTCCATAAACCTGTTGACCGTTTCCCTTGCCCCTGAAGAAATACCGCAGGTGGCCATTCCAACCAGTATCTCGATCTTATCTCCCTTCGCTTCTCCGTCTTCTCTCAGACGTATCCTGTCAACGTGCTCTTCTCTTATTCTTCTTAACTCATCCAGGGTTTTTATAGTCACTGCTGCTCCTCCTGACTACGATATTCTCCTATGATTTGGTCCAGGTCTTCTTCCTTCACACGCCCGTAAACCTTACCGTCTACCATGACAACGGGCGCAAGCCCGCACGCCCCGATACACCTCACGTCCTTCAGGGCAAAGAGCCCATCCTCTGTTATTTCATTGGACTCAATGTTGAGTTTTGCCTTGAGCTTTTCGATAATCTTATCCGCCCCTCTTACAAAGCAGGCTGTACCCATACATACGCTAAAGGTATGCTTTCCCCCGGGCTTTGTAGTGAAGTTTGAGTAAAAGCTTACCACACCGAAAACCTCTGCGCCGGGAATACCCAGTTTTCTAGCTATGTACAGCTGTACATCCCTGGGAAGATATCCGAATATGTCCTGGGCTTTATGAAGTATAGCTATCAATGCCCCTTTTGTGGTTTCCATGCCGTCAATAAAGGCTTCCAGCTCATCAAACTTTTCCTTCGGCAGATCTTGGCCGGGGGATTCTGTTACGCTTATAGTTTGCGGTTTTGTCATATATCGGCCACCCTTTCATAACCGGCAAATGTATTATTGGTTTTAGTTTTCCATTTAAGTTGCTATTTACTACTTAATACCTGAAATTTATAAAAAAAACCGAGACCGATTATAATATTTTACCTGCAATTGGGAGTAACCAAACAACCGGAGCCCCAGGGCTCCGGTTGTTCGGTTACTATGTTTCTTTCTGTCTTTAATATATTGATTAAGCAGCTTTCCCCTCTTCTTTTCTTTCCTTAATGCTAAAAGATAAAACTAAACCAATTGCGGCAGCTATGGCAGAAATAATAAACGTGTTTGTGAAGCTTCCTGCCAGTGATTTAATGAAGATGCCGGATAATGCGGCAAGTCCGTATGCTTGATATACTACACCGTAGTTGGATGCATATCTGAATGAACCAAATTCTTGATTTGTGAATGTTGGGAATAATGCTAAAAATCCGCCATACCCAACAGCAACACCAATCACGCCAAAATAGAATGCTGCTTTAATGCCGGTTAAGAAGCTTAACGCCAACAATGAAGCGATTGTAATCACAAATATTACCTTTAATGTATTTAATATACCAAACTTATCAGATAAAGTTCCAGATACCAGACGACTTCCAGCATTTGAAACTGCAAGTATAGAAATAATAGCAGTCGCAGCTGCTCCATTAAGACCAGCGACTTCAATTCCGATATTTTTAGCGGCCCCTAAAACTAATAATCCGGGAATAACTGCCAGCCAGTACATAAACCAGGTTATACGGAATTTTGAGGTTTTCATCATTTCAGAAGTAGTATAATCCCCTTCTTCTTTTTCAGTTGCTTTCTTTACAAAACCCTCTGGATTATTTGTAAATATTGCTCCAATCAAGATTAATGACATGGAAATCAAACCCAGATTCAAAAATGCACCCGACACATCTGAAACTAACAAAAGCCTGGAAATAACTTCTTTGAAAATAATACTCCCCCCACCAAAGATGGCCACTGATAATCCAGTAATCATACCTCTGTTTTTAGGGAACCATTTAATTAGAGTAGAAAGTGGACATACATATACAAAACCAACTCCCGCACCAGTTAACACGCCATATGTCAAATATAACATAAATGGAGAATTTACGAACGAAGATAAAATTAATCCTCCTCCATATAATAACCCGCCAATAATAAGTGCTGGCCTAGGCCCTTTCTTATCTACTAATCTTCCTGAAAAAAGAGTACTGAATGCAAAAACGAATTGCGCAAGGGCATAAGTTAACAGAATTTCATTTGCTCCCCATCCTCTTTCATTTTGAATAGCAGTTCCAAAGATACTCCATGCATAAAGACCTGCTATTGTAATCTGAGCTAGTAAGGCTCCTACTAGAACTAAATATCTATTCTTTACATTAAGCATTTTGACCTCCTTTGATGATTTGCGAAAATCCGAACGCCGCATCATTGCAAAATAATAGCATACAGAATATTAATTTGCAACAGTTTTTGACACATCGTTACATTTTTCGACAAAAACGCAGGGGCGATTCACTCGTAATCTACAATATAGAGGCTATACCAGTCGATAATAACAAACAGATACATGAAGCCCTTCTGCATTAGGCTAACTGCCCGACCTTATGCTCAAGCTCTGCTACATGCTGTCGCTCTGACTCTAGTTTTTTTCCGGCTTCTGAGGATCCTTTCTTGAATAGCTCATTGTCCCGGTTTACGAACTCCTGCTTCCAGCGACTGACCATGACTGGATTGACACTATACTTGGCGGCAATCTTGCGACGATTTCAAGAACAGGGGTGTGCAACAGGGTTAAGGGTTGTGCAGATTCCTTCTATGCGTTTTATATATAAGCTCATCTCCAGGAGCAAAAAAATCTTTTCATGGGGTTCTATTATTAAAAGAAGGTTATTAAAAGAAGACACTTGAAATATTCATATTATATTGAAGTATATTTATGCTTATGCTATATTATTAGGTGTTCAACCTAAATCCTGTGTAAACCACGCAAGAAAAGAATTTTCATATTGACGTGGATTTCAGGGAATATTATTAATTCGAGCTGGATCATCAAATCATGCCAGCGGGAAAGGGGTGTGTTTTTTGACAAGAACACATGCATTGGAGATTGCGGCAAACCGGGAGGTTTGTGCGGAATAGTCTCCCCATGACCTCCCAAAAGGATCATATCATGTTTAGGATATTTTGACCTTTAGGAGGAAAATAAAATGAGCTATCCAGAAAAAAGAATAAACCGATTTCAGGGCAATCCTTGCTATGACAGCTTCATCTGTAAAGCATGTGGCAGAGTTGTGGCACCGGAAGACTCCGGCACAAGACACCGGAACCATTGTCCCGATTGTTTGTCAAGCCTTCATGTGGACGATGCACCGGGAGACCGTGCAGCTGATTGCTACGGAATCATGGATCCAATAAGCGTTTGGGTAAGAAATAAAGGAGAATGGGCCATCATCCACAGATGTACCCGTTGCGGTCACCTCGCTTCCAACAGGATTGCGGCGGATGACAACCAGGTCAAACTGATGTCCATATCCTTAAAACCTTTGGCATCCCCACCGTTTCCTATCGAAGGACTGGCAAAATCCTTTGAAATTCCTTCGGCAGAAAAGGTGGGAAGGTGATGAATGATGGTGATCGTGCTGAAATGTTATTGAACAACCATGGCATGGATGACCTTCGCAGAAATGAAGCGACAGGTTTTCCAGACCTGCATTTGGGTAGGGTCGTATCGCAGGAAAAAGGATATTACCGCGTCATGTGTGCAGAGAAAGAGATCATCGCTAAAATATCAGGCAAAATGCGATTCCAATCCAAACGATCATCGGATTATCCGGCTGTTGGTGACTTTGTTATGCTGGATCGCCCCCATGACAATAGTGGGCATGCCATCATCCACCACATCCTTTCCAGAAGGAGTCTTTTCATTCGCAAAGCCGTGGGTGGGCAGAGCGATGCGCAAGTGGTGGCAGCCAATATCGACATGGTGTTCATCTGCATGTCCCTCAACGAAGATTTCAATCTCAGGCGTCTTGAACGCTATCTGGCCCTTACTTGGGAAAGTGGCGCGACACCTGTGGTGGTTCTGACAAAGGCCGACCTTTGCGAAGATGTCGTGAGGAAGGTCCATGCTGTCAACAGTGTGGCATTGGGAGTCGATTTGATTGTCACTTCTGCAATGGATGAGGACAGTTATAAAGACATTGCTGACACTATCCAACCTGGTAGCACCGTTGCCTTGATTGGTTCATCGGGTGTGGGCAAATCCACCCTTATCAATTGTCTGTTGCACGACGAACGGTTGCCGAAGAAAGCAATCAGGGAAAAAGACGGTCGTGGAAGACATACGACGACTCGGCGGGAACTTTTCCAGCTCCCAAACGGAGGCATTGTCATTGATACGCCAGGGATGCGCGAGATCGGCATGTGGGAATCCACAGAAGGCATTGACAAGACCTTCTCCGATGTGGAAACATTTTTGGGAAATTGCCGGTTCAGCGACTGCACCCATACTTCCGAGCCGGGGTGTGCAATTCATGAAGCACTTGAACAGGGAGAACTTTCCCATAAACGATGGGCTTCTTATAGGAAACTGATGGTTGAGACAGCGTATCAGGACAACAAGAACACCTATCTCGTTGAGAAAGAGAAGAAGTTCAAGGATATCGCCAAACTTAACAAACAAGGAATAAGGAAACAACCATGATTTTCGAAAGCCATTGTATGTAGAAGCATCTGCATACAGTGGCTTTTTTGCGAAGGGACGGAATTGTTCTAAGTATCTAGTACAGGTTCATAACAGTCTTCCGGGCTAGTCGGCAGTTCGCAATCACCGCAGACAATCTTCCAGGACTGCGGTACAGGATACCCTAAACCACTTATCCATCCCATCCGTTTCTCTGTTTTTAACAAGACTATTACGTACTCAACGTGGGTTGAGAGGACAGAACGAATGTCTTTTGACCTGTCATTTCTCGGAAACATATCCACGGCATTTTTAACACTATCGGTAGGCGGAAACATATCCACTACATTCTTATAATATGAATGATGTGACATATGAACCACCTAAGATAATACTCATAATCTTTTGTGATATCAAGAACCAAGCCTTTCATCGAAATCTTCTAATTTTTTAAAAACACCCTTTACCCATTCCTCGTTTTCCCATAAATTAGGATCATTTATCTCTCTTTCCGCTGGATGACCTGTGGCAAACGTATCCACTCCGTCCTTACTTCCGAAGTACAAGTCAACAAGCTTTAAAGACTTGTATTCGGTGGTTATTAGCATTTTACATCCCATTCCTGAGCCCTCAAATTCATATTGCAACTCAAGATAGCAAAGGTTATCTTCCATGTGTTGTAACTTAGCTTGGTTAAACTCATTTTTTAACCCAAAATTAATAGCATTGCCTCCTAGTAAATCCTGTTTTTGTGTTAGCTCCAACATTTTGTCTGTGAATTTTAGTAGATTTTTCTTCGAAATATATTTTTCAAAGGATACTTTCTTTTGCTCTGCAACTGCTCCGTTAAATAAGTTTATAAATGCCTTCCCAAACTCTACAATCGTTTCATCATCAGCATTATAAAGGTTTTCTCCCTCGATAGAAAAGTCTTGGTTTACAAGTTGATTTAGTACATTCTCCGTTGATTGCTCTCTTTCAAATAACACCCATTTGTTATTAATCAAAACAACAATATTCTCCTCATAGTAAGCATATTTTGAGCCTAATGAGCCAAAGTTTGATTGACCTTCTTCAGTTGGCTTTTCAGACTGGTCAACCAAAGAGCTGATTTCTCCAATAATTGCACTATCATCAATTTCAACCGGAACTTGTTTCCCGGTATCCAGATATAAAATACCATTGACCATAATCATCAGTCGCCTATCGGATAAGCTTGCTTTTATATCAAACAACCTGGATACCATATCTCCTCGTACATATGACAATGTACCAATTGTTCCATCTTCTGTATGGAGATATCCGTATTCGCCTGTGTCAAATCGGACTGCAAGGTGGCTGAAATTGCCAAGCTTTGTTGAATTAATCACTTCTTCTATAGGAACAAACTGGTCTCTAAATGAATCCTTCATTGGCTTATAAGTAGTTTCCTGCAAAGTATTATCCGAAACGGTGTATACAAACATATTTTCACTGCCTATGGGGTGTAATTGCACCGTATTACCATCTAAGCTAACCGAAACATCACAATAATTGTCTCCCTGCGTTTGATGGCAGTTTATAGGCTTTAAATCTAAGCTTCGGACAATTTGAAGAGAATTAAGATCATATACAAACAATCCAAAATAGTCGTGGAAAATTACTATATCATCAGAAGCATAGTCCAACTGCACCATGTCAACTCCTACGATTTGTTCAAGAGAAAACTCTGGCGTCGTAGGTTTAATAGTTGCAGCTTTCGGATTTGCCATCAGTCCAGCCACAACTGCTATCACAATAATAATTGAGAAAACAATTACCCAAAACCTTGGCCTTTTATAATTCAACACATTCTTTATCCGCCCCTTTACATTTCCCTCGCCAAAGGCAAGAGGACTTCCATTAAAAATATGCCTTCCGGTAGTTAGCGACAATAACGAATTAGCATAAGGTTTTTTGACATCTTCATTTATTTCTTTCAATACTCTTTCGTCACAAGATAGCTCCATATCTGCACTCATTAACATAAACGCAACCCACACAAAGGGATTAAACCAATGTATGGACAATATTATGAAAGCTAATGTTTTAATGATATGGTCTTTTCGATGGATATGGGTCTGTTCATGAAGGAGAATATAATTTCGTTCCTCTTTACTCAATCCAACCGGTAAATATATCTTGGGGTTTATTAATCCAAGCACAAATGGTGTTTTCAAATTCTTAGCTTCGAAGATATTCTGCTCTATTAACTGTGCACTTTTAAGTTGTCTTTTTAATCGGAAAACGGACACTAAACTGTAAATAAGTAATACCATTATTCCTAAAATCCAGATGTAAGCACCTATTTCTATATAGATCTGCAATGGATTTACACTCGCCCCAATAGTCGGTACGGGAAGTGACTGGCTTACAAATGTATCTACTACTTCTATCCCACTATTAATCTGTGGACTTTGCTGATAGATGATATCATGGGGGATTGGAACAGAATTTGTATTCCGTGGCATAAGACTAAATATGCTTTCAAAGGAGAATGGAGTTATAAGACGAAATACCACCACACTCCATAAGGCATAGGAGATGACCTTGGGAGCTTTTTTGAGTAATAGCCTGACAAGCATCACAAAGAGGATTGCATAGCTTGCCGTAAGACTCATATTTAAAACAGAAAGAAATAGTTCACTCATTGCTACGCCTCCTTGTGCTCATCAATCAATTTTTTCAACTCTTCAACTTGGTGTTTACTTAATTTTTTTGTTCCAATAAAAGACGTCAGAAATTTCGGCAAGGACCCTCCAAAGGTATCCTCAACAAAACGTATACTTTGCTTGGCATAATATTCATCCTTTGTAATTAGAGATGAAACTACAGCATTTTCATTTTGAAAAATACCCTTTTCACACAACTTTTTCAGTACTGTATATGTTGTGGACTTTTTCCAATTCATTTCTTTTTCACTTAGTTTCACAAGATCGCCGGAACCAATCGGCTCGTTCTGCCAGATTATTTCTGCAAACTTTTCTTCAGTTTCTGCGAGTTTATAATACTTCATGGCAAACCTCCTTGGTCTATTCTACATCGACTTTATAATTTAAGTCTATACTAAATAGACCAGATTGTCAATGATTATATCTTTAAGAAAATGTAGCAAATTAGGATTGAATAATAAAAACCGCCAACCAAGAGAATTTATCTCCTGATTGACGGTCAGCCACCAATTTTATATTTCTACATCTATCCTATCTCAACAACCCTATGGATATTATCTATTCTGTCAACTCGACCCCACTTTATTTTGCGGTTCTATTTCTATGGCTCGATATGTTCCCTAGAACGCACTTTGGCACTTTAGGTCGAGTAGACAAGATGGATGTAGACTAGCAAACCCATTAAAATCAATGCTTACGCCCTTGTTATCAATACTACCGTCTCAACGTGCACCTTCCTCGGGAATATATCAAGTAACTCACATATATTTCTGCTAAAAAGTTTGCACACCCCTAACCTAAAATGCACCCCTCGGGTGCATACTTTTTAGCAGAAGGGTGTTCACAGGCAAAAAATAGCCTGTTTAAGAGCGCAAAATTCTCCCAAAACGCCAGAAAAGCCCTTATGTAAAGGACTTTCCATTGTATCAAAATTTGGGTTTTTATTTGTCTAATCTACTATCAAATGATAAAATGCACACCCCTTGGACAATCTTTCAACGATTTTAAAGGTGGGGGTGTGCATTTCCATCAGAAGGTGTGCAAAGCATAATTTGCTTCTGAAGCTATGTTTGGAAGAGCAATATAACCATTTTCAGAAATCGTTCGGATCTTTTAAAATTGTTGCTTCTTCATCTAAAATACTAGGTGAGCGATTAGATAAGATAATATAACTGCTCCTAAAACACTAACGATCCAAAAAAATACAGAATGAACCTTTCTTAAACGGGTATAAAGAAAAATACCTGATAAAAGTATAAGAAATAAAATGACAAAAACTAATGCTGACCAACTAAATGCAATATTAAAATTCAAATCAAGACCATCCTTTCTGCAGTCTTTTTAAGTTGAATCAAAACCCTATTGCGTAATTGTTCTTGTTTTAGATGGGGTATTCTCATCTGGCCAAATAACCTTGGACTCATATAGATGTCGCAGAGCCTGCTCCGGTATGTGCGCCAATGCTTCTGGATATACAGCTTCCGTCAGTTCTCCAAAACTTATGTCGGTATTATACAACTCATTTAGAATTTCGAGCTGCTTTTCATTAGCAGTTGCGCTGAAATATCCATTTTTAGAAATATTGTCCGGAGCAAAAGCAGATACGGCTGTCCCAATGCTAGCAATTCCCAGGATTGCTACAACAGCAAAAACTGCAATATGCTTTTTTGTTTTCTTAACATTCAACATTTTTATCAATCTCCTTTCAATGTTCTTCCTGCTCTCAACACATAGGGAAGAACAAAAAGCTGTTTCAATGCCGGAACGTGAGTCCAGCGTGTTCAAGATAGCTTCGCCATAAAGTTTTCTCTCCTCAATGGACATTTCAGTAGCCAATGTCTCGTCGCAGGACAACTCACCCCACGTGCTTATATCCTTGCGGAGAACATGGACTAAAGGGTTAAACCAGTGCAGTGTCCCTGCAACCAGAGCCAGCATTTTCACCCATAAATCCTTTCGTTTCAGGTGCATTAGCTCATGTGTCAATACCAACTTTAAGTCAATATCCTGAAGGTTTGTAGTTGGCAACAGTATCATGGGGGGGACCAGCCCCACAAGCATAGGGCTTGCGATTTTATTGTTCTGCATGAGTTTTACTTCGCCGTGGATACCCAACGTCCTCTTGCATGAGGAAAGCAGGATGGTGGCTGCGGCATCCTTCAGTACAGGGATGCTGCCTGCCTGAAGCTCTTTGGTAAATCTGCGGTAGCAATAAAAATGCCATCCAGCAAACACGATTGCTCCCACAAACCAAATGAGAAAGATTGTTTCCATCACTTCAATGGACAAATGTTTTTCCATCAGGGTATCCATTGTGTTTACAAAACTATGTTGGTTAGTAAACGGTTCATAAGAATAGTTTTCGATAGCCGTTTGAAACCAAGAGAACTTTCTAGTAAAAAGGGAAACAGGAATGAGAAAAAAAGCTATCGCCATCTTCCCAATTCCGTATTGCCACTTTGCAAGAAAGATTTTCACCGTTACAGGCCGCAAGAGCAGCATCAATCCCACAATAGCACTTCCCGCAATGGACATGGCAAGAATATTTAACAACAGATTAACCATTTTTCTCACCTGCCTTCTCTGCAAACCAACGCCTAATCTCGCCCATTTCATCCTTTGTCAGGGCTTTGCCGTCATAAAGCGTTGCCAGAAAGGTTTTTACGGAACCTTCATACAGTGCTTCCAAAAAACTCTTTGCTTCAAGGCTTTTGTATTCCTCCAACGACATACGAGGCTCGTAGATATTCGCCCGCCCCTGTTTTATTGAAGTCAGAACACCTTTTTCAACAAGCCTTGCCAGAAAGGTTGCTATGGTTTGCCCTTTCCATTCCTTGCCCTTTTGCTGTGCAAAAATGTCAAGCAGTTCACTGGATGTCATCGAATGGCAGGAAGCCCAAATGATTTGCATCACTTCCATTTCAGTTTCCGATAGTTTTTTAAATTTGGTCATGGTGCACACACCTCTCGATTCATTGCAACACGTCTATGACAGTTTAACTACATCTATGTAGTGATTCCATCTTACTACATTACTGTAGATTATGTCAAGGGAAATCAAAAAATTATGGCTCATAACTTGCTTCAAAATCGAAATCACCATTTTAAATGCACGCTGACGCAAAGCTCCCTCACGCCAAACAACATGCATACACAACCTGCTTAAGCTATAAAAAAATCGCAAAGCATATGCCTACGAGCTGATTTTGTCCCTTTATGCTTCAACCTCAGTGCCCTCTTTAAAAACAAACACCAACCTGCCGTCCAGCATTACCTTGACCTTCTCGACCGCCACCGTCCACAGCTTATTGTCGAATTCCTCTAAAATAAGCGGGCGTGATTCAATGCCCTTGATAAAGTTTTCAAGCATCAGAAACTTGTTCTGGCGCTCACACTTGAGCTTTTCCAGTTCAGCAACCCGCTCCATGGTCTTGTTGTGCCGCTCCAGATAGCTGTTGTTGCGCTCACTCCACTCATCTTGATTGGTAGCTACACGAGCGTTTTCATAGATTGCCTTTTTGGAAAGTTCGAAGACCACTTCAATTTCCCGCCTAAGCTCCTCAAGTTCAGCGTCAATCTCTGTGCAATCACAAAGGATACTCTGGGAGAGACGGCAGTTGGCGATTAGTTCCTCCCGGCATTCCTTCAACGAGTTGAAAGCTTCAATAAACTTCTGTTTAACCTCATTCTCAGTGATATGGGGAGTCGAACATTTCTTATCACCCTTATATTTCTCATTACACCGCCAAATGGTGCGCCGGTATTTGGTGTTGGATCCCCAAACCTTGGGACCATAATAGCCCCCGCATTCACCGCAGACTATCTTTGCCGAGAAAGGGCTTTCACAACTTAAGGGCCTACCGATTTTTTTCCTACGCTCTATTTCCGCCTGCACCGCATCAAACTCATTCGGGTCGATTATTGCCGGGTGGCTATTTTGAACATAGTACTGTGGAATCTCCCCTTCATTAATTTTCTTGGCTTTATTAAGAAAATCTATTGTGAAGGTTTTTTGTAAAAGAGCATCCCCTTTGTATTTTTCGTTGGATAGAATGCTTTTTACCGTAGCAACCTGCCATTTCTTTTTACCGCCCGGGGATAATTTGCCTTTTGTTTCTAAAAACTTAGCAATCGCCGATGGCGTTTTGCCCTCTATGAATAGCCGGAATATAATTCGCACAACATCCGCTTCGGATTCCACAATTTCCGGCAGGCCGTCCTCACCCTTTTTATAGCCGAGAAATTGGCTGTATGGCAGGCTGACCTTTCCATCTGCCATACGCTTGCGCTGCCCCCATGTGACATTTTCGGATATGGAGCGGCTTTCCTCCTGTGCAAGGCTGGACATTATCGTGATGAGAAGCTCACCCTTGCTGTCCAGCGTATAAATATTTTCTTTCTCGAAGTAGACCTCCACGCCTTTCTCCTTAAGCTGACGCACCGTTACAAGGCTGTCCACAGTATTTCTGGCAAAGCGGCTTACTGATTTTGTTATAATTAAATCTATCTGCCCGGCCAAAGCATCTGCTATCATCTGGTTAAATCCGTCACGTTTCTTGGTATTGGTAGCGCTGATACCTTCATCTGTATAGACCTTAACAAACTCCCAGTCTGCACGCTCCTTAATAAACTTAGTATAGTAGTCCACCTGTGCCTCATAACTGGTCAATTGCTCCTCGCTATCGGTGGAGACCCTGGCATAAGCCGCAGCCCTTCGTTTAGCAGTCAGATTATTATTTTGGGCTGAATGTCGCTTAGGGGTTGCCGGTATTATTCTTACATTTACCGCCATTGTTCCTTCACCCCTTTCACTCTTTCACGCGCAGCCTGCCGCATTTCACAAGTCCAGCTTTCCCTTCGTGACCTGTCCTGCCAGACTTTTTCAACTAAATGTCCATCGCAAAACACAAAGACCAGCTTATTGAACTCGGGCACCAGGATTTCTGTTATCTTTTCCTTGAAGATATTTTCATCAAATTCACTAAGGCCGAGAACATCGGTAGCTGCCTCATAAAGTATATTTTCGGGTATTTGCTTTGCCTGGCAGGCGGCTTTACCCTGTTCCAAGTATGTTGAGCACTGCCAGGCTGGCTTTCTGTTCCCGGCTTTTCGCTTATATTTCTTACCACAGTTTTCGCATCGAATAATTCTGCTAAAGGGGTAACAGTTATGCTTATCACCCTTTGCACCGTAAAGCTTGCGCCGTTCTTTTAGGACCTCCTGCGCTCTTTCAAAAGTTTTCGTATCGATAATGGCAGGATGTGTGCCTTCCGCAAAATACATGGGTAATTTGCCTTTATTCCATACCAGCTTTTTTGTTAAATGGTCTGCTACATACTTTTTTTGAAGCAAGGCGTTTCCTGTATATTTTTCATTCTTAATAATTGCAATCACTCTTTCGCTGTTCCAATCCCCATCCCGTATGGTAGGTATGTTCATTTCTTTTAGCTTCACCGCAATCTTGCTGCCGCCCATGCCATTTATATAATCTTCAAATATCATGCGAACAATAGCCGATTCTTCAGGGTCAATTTCAACCTTGCCCTTTTCTATTTTATAACCAAACATGAACCGCAGATTGGCCAGTTCGCCATTTTCAAACTGCTTACGGATACGCCATTTGCAATTTTCACTTACTGATCTGCTTTCTTCCTGGGCGTAGCTGGCAAGAATGGTCAGCATAAGTTCCCCATCGCCGCTTATTGAGTGGATATTCTGTTCTTCAAAGTATACATCCACACCTAATCCTTTCAACTCCCGCACCGTTTCCAAAAGGTCAACGGTGTTCCTGGCAAAACGGGAGATGGACTTGGTTAGCACGAGGTCAATTTTCCCAGCATGGCAATCTTTAATGAGTCGCCTAAACTCCGGGCGGTTGTCTTTAGTTCCGGTTAGTGCTTCATCTGCATAAACACCGGCATAGATCCAGCCCGGGTTTTTTTGAATATATTCACTGTAATGGCTAACCTGTGCAGCAAGGGAATGAAGCATTTCTTCCTTGCCGGATGATACTCTTGCATATGCTGCTACCTTTGTCAGTGAGGGCATTTCCATAGTTGTCTTTTCCATTTTCGTTACAGTTCTCTTCAATTTTAGTACCTCCTTTCCAGTTACATATATCACTCAAAAACCCACTAATAGCAAGCCTTATAGCGATATATGCTGCCTAAAGGGAGGCCATATTTCTCTGCAATAGTTTTCTCGACTTTTACCAAATCTTCTTCCGAAATGATGCCCTGATCAAACCATTCAAGAAAGATTGATATGGCAGCACGATAGTGTATAATTGCCTGTTCTCTCATCAAAACCGCACCGCCTTTGACTTGCCATAACAGGCCCGGGAGCAGTATTTGCGTTCTCGTTTTCCATAGCTTTCAAAATCTTGACCACAAGCCTGACAAGTAAATGCACGGACGGCTATACGGTTTATTTTTTCCGGATGACTATTCCACCACGCCATACGGCACTTATTTGAACAGAACCGTTTTTGCTTCTGACCTGCGATCTGCTTTAGCGGTGCCCCACACTGGTTACAAGTCCCATCACTTTCTTGTTTAGTTCCTGCAGAAGCAACTCCGCCTAAATTGTTTCTGCGGCAAAATGATTTAATTGTGTTTATTGAAATCCCGAGAACATCTGCAATTTTAGAGTAACTTTCACCGTTTCCACGAAGTATGGCAATTTGCTCTTTTTGTAAGTTGTTCATCGATACCCCCCTTTTGGGGTCAAAAAAAACCCTCACTATCCACAGGACAGTGAGGGAAATTTGGCAACCGATGAACACTGTTCTATTCAGTTTTAATAAAAGCATCAGAAAAGCCCGCCTCTTTTGCCCTAGCAAGCTGGGCTTCAGCATTGGCTTTAACAGTATACGCACCAATTTGAACACGATAATACTTCTTTTTCTCTTCGGTAGGCAATTTATTAGTTTCATTAAGCAATTTCTTCACATCTGCCCGGAAGGTGTCCATGCTCTTACCGTGCCTGGTAAACCAATGTCTAGGATCAGCACTATTGGATGCGATCCCTCTCTGGTGCCCTTCATAGTGGCCGATGATATCTCTTTCAGTAAGGTTATAGAACTTACAAAGATACACGCACAGTTCTACAGCTTCTTTGTAGACCGCATTAAAGTACGAGGAGTCGGTCAAACCGTCCTCGCAGATTTCAAAGCTAATATGGGTGTTGTTAGCATCCCCTCCTGCATGCCAGCCCCGGTGCTCCCAAGGTAAAGTCTGATAGGTGGCAACTGAACCATTTTTGAGCTTTCCGATGAAAGCATGGACACATACTTGTCTCCCCCCTGGTCTATCCTGATTCCAGTGATTGTTGTACCGGTTTACACCTAAAAGCCCATCGTCCGGGCCAACATATCTCCGAAGGTTAGGATTATTCGCCCCGGTAGAGTGGACCATGATGCCTTTTGGTATTATCTTTCTACCCGCCTTATAGCAAGCATTATTGGTGAGAATTAGTTTTCTTAGATTCATTTACTCTCACCACCTTCACGAAGCTGAGCCAAAGCATTCTTTAGCTTTTCCGGTATAGGCAGACCAATATTTGATGCGTTTTCTAAGATGCTGACCCCTTCATTAGATAGATAGAAAAAGATTACCGCCGTGCGAACAGCGCTGCCATCGCCAAGGATCTGGCTGTCAATGGTGTGGGCCACAGCGACAAGGGTGAAAATCATGACCTTCTTAAAAATTCCCCTAAACCCAACATCACTGGAAAGCCTCCTCGCAAGGATAGCCACCATGACGCCGGTTAAATAATCCACTGCCACAAAGGCCACCAGCGCATAAAGGAAGCCGTCCCACCCTCCCAAAAAGTAGCCGATATAGGCCCCCAACCCGCTAAAGATTAATTGAATCGTTGTCCAGGTTTGCTTCATAATTCATTCATCTCCTCTCATTGTTTGCATAAAAAAAACACCCCATGTTTGAGGTGCTGTCATAATTAACCCGTTAAACTGTTGATTAACTCCCACAAAAGAATAAGCGCCCGTTATATTGATTGCTTCCAGGTACCGTCCACCTTTACCCATCCGCCAATGCCTGGCTTCCACCCTTCGGCTTTGCGGATCTCTGTTTCTGCCGGTTTCCATGCACCTGCCACTTTCGGCCATAAAGTAAAGAATGAGTACCCGCCATAAAAGAAACCTAAATCGGGACGGGCATCCGAAACCCCAAAACCCGATGAGGTGGGGGTCCTGCCGATAATCCCGGTAGGAGGCCCCTGGGAGCTGGTCCAGGTAAGCATCTGAAATACCCCCAGTTCGGTTGCTACCGGTCTCCAGGCGGAGAAAATATTCTCCTTGGACAGCATATCATTGACATCGAAATAGCCCACAGCGGCCATGGAAGCATTGGCTGTATCCGCTGCTCCCATGGCGATCATGTACCACTGTCCCGGAATAACCTGGACCGGTTCAATGTTGATGGTTTGCCGCCGGCCCACTTCGGTCATTAATTGATACCGCAGCAGTTCCTGGGGCACCCCTGTTTCATTGCAGGTATAAAAAGCGATGTAGACGCCCGCACCCAGCATGATGGCAATCCCGCCAATTAGGGAAGTGATGGACAGTGGCCGGGAAAAGGTGAAGGCATAGGCCCGGTATAAACTAACAGTGCCGCTGGTGGGAGGCGGCTGATCAGGCGCATAGTCCGCTGTCAGGAAACGACCCGTGGTTGGCCCTTTTACCGGCACACAGAACACGTCCCCGGGATAGATCCAATGAGGGTCCGTAATATGGGGATTGGCAGCAATTAGCTCCGATAGGGGGATGTTGTAGCGGGCAGCTACGGTCCACATCCTGTCGCCATAGACCACTGTATAATTTGCGCCCCATCCGATGGGACAAGAACTAGGAATTCTTCCCACTGCACTTCACCACCTTACTCCCGATACTTTAACCAGATATTGCCGTCTACGCCTACAGTGGGATCCGGATCGTCTGGTGAAATGAAGATACATCGTTTTTCGCACACATGAAGCGGCGACCACCTGACAGTTGCCCGGTATTCAACAAAGGTTTCACCCAGAGCAAACACCCTCGGTTCTTCCCCCACACCACCGCTGTCTTCCGTCCATTTCCCCTGCTGGCTCTCGTCATCGGGAACAGCCCAAACGTACACTGTCCTGTCAAAACGCATAGCAAACCCCAGCCGCCACGTGTTCCTGGGGCCATCCGGGCTGTCAGCAATCTGGATCACACCAGTTCCTTCTTCCTGGTTCACCCATAAGACCATAGCAGGCCTTGCGATAACAGCCGCAATACGGTAGCTGGAACTCACTTCAAAGGAGTACGGATTCTCAGTTACACTCTCAATCGTCCCTGTCTGCTGGTCAACAATCAACCAGCGCTCGAAAGTAGCACCTTCCGGCAAAGAAGCACTTTCTATCTCAAGCGTAACATTCGCTCCGCTGGCGTAGGAGAAGACCCCTTCACCCGGTTGGATGTTCACCGGTGCATCCAGTTCAATATCATCTATGGTCATCACCACTACCTCAACTGCGTACTCCTCATAAGCAAAGGTAAAACTGCGCGTGATACCATAGGCAACCACCTCCCGTTGACATTCCTGGTCATACGCCTTGGCATAGGCTCGATAATAATACCGCTGGTCATATGGGTCTCCCACCGGCTGGTCAAAAGCAGCACTAAATGATCCTTTTCCGCCGGTTCCCGCCCAGATCTGCCCTTCATTGGAGCTAAGCGTTGGGTTGGAAGTGTAAGCCCAGACAAATCCACGCTCCACGCTGCCAAACTTGCTGGGGTCCAGGATTTCCCCCTGTAAAAAGGCGCTATCTTCTGTCACATTCGAAGGGGTACGGGTGCGAACATCAATAGCACCCGCTGTTGAAGCAAACCTTACCTGGGACGACTGGTTGCTATCCATAATATATAGCCTTGGCGAAAACCCTTCACCATCACCCGTCCAGTTAACCAGGCTGTACCATTTGCTGTCACTCCGGGCAATCACCTGCACTTCGTCGCCTTCATTAAAGGTTTGCTCAAAAGGCAGCCCGGCATCTTTCCAATCGGAAGTAAAAGCCTCCTGAGCGCCTTTAACCGTCACAAAGCCGCCGATGGCACCTGTGAGGCCAAACCGATAGTCCGCCGAGTATCTTTTGGCACCGACCCTTTTAGCCGTAAAAACCACCACATTGTCTGCCTGCTCCGCCTCCCAGCCCGGGTAATCCGCCCCTGCAATCTTCACAGCCACCATCTCAGGGATATCTCCCTCTTCTATTTCAACGGAATAAATCTCTGTATCAAGGATCACTATGACTTTACCGCTGGCCGATGCGCCTTCCTTAATGGTTAGGGTTGATTTCTCCGGCCGATCCTCGCCGGTATGATAGCGGTAGCGAATTCCGGCAGGGCCGCAGCTTGACGGATGCTCCGTAATGGTCAAAGTGTAATCTTCCCCTGTATCATCCTCGATGATGGGATTTGCGGGGAAGAAGATCCATTCCCGGGTACCCTCATCATAGCGCCATTCCCCTTCTTCCTCCTGCACAACGCCCTCCCGGCTGGTTTCTGTAAAGGCTATGTCAAAGGGTTTATCCCCTACAATAACAGAAGATAAGTGCTCCGGCTGCAGGGGCTTATATGTGTACCGCTGTAATAGTTTCTGGGTATCAATCCCCAGCTCCGTGTCCTTTACCTGCACCACCTTGCCGATGTCCAGTTCAAAGTCACGCCCCGGATACAGTTCTTCAATACCATTGATGCGTTTCAATTCGGCTACGGATAAACTGTAGGTGGTTCTGGGCAACTGCCTTTTCTCCAGATACTGATCGGTCACATAAACAAAATTGTTCCAGACCCTTATATCTCCGAAATTGACAAAGCGTACCCTTTCTTTGCGATACAAGGTTCTGATCTCTGGACCGGCCTGCACAACTCTTTCTAACGGAACTCCATCCACCTGGCCGCCCGTCGCATACAGGGTGGTGATCACATCGGCATCGTCTTCATGCTTTTCAATGGCGGCGTTGGTGACGGCATACTCCAGCACCACTGCCGAAGTCGGCGGGGTTGGCCTAGGCGGGATAATTTCCACCGTAAAATCATTTAAGCGGTAGTGCCCTCCAAAGACCTGAAATATTCGCTGGAAGGCTGTAAACCGGCTATCGCTGGCACTGTAATCGATAACCCTGTCAATCTGGTAGAAATGGTTCTCTTTGTCGGTGGCCAGCGTCACAAATCCCGTATTCCGCAACACATAATTCACATGATCTTGAATCGTTGACCTGGCAGTAGTGTCATGGGGCATGTTTACTCTCTCAATTTCAAAGAATATATGGGAACAGGTGACCTGAAGCAAAGGAATTCCGTCGCTCTGCCGCACCGGTCGAATTTGCTCGATGGCAAACTTCTGACCCTCTGTTTCAATGTAGCGGCCGCGCCTGATTTCCTCCCATCCTGTCACACCAACGGGCAGGGTAAACTCCACCCCGTAATGACCGCTCAACTCTTTAGTGATGATCAGGTCAACAATCTCCGTATTATCTAGGATGGCGATTTCTGAAAAGTTAGGCCGTAGGATTTTGATGGCTTCGTATGGAACCGGCATTCGCTCTGCAACCGTAACCTGACAGGTGGCCGTATAGCCTCCGTCCTTCGAAATAGCGGTAATAGTGGCTATGCCTTCCACATGGCCCCGGATGGTTCCCCGTTCGCCGTCGCCTACCACTGATACCACCGCATAGTCACTGGTCGACCAGATCACATCCCGGTCAGCAGCATCTGGCGGGCGAACTGTTGCCTGTAACACTGCCAGACTGTCTCGCGTCAGGTGAATGGAGGCGGGAAAGACAGAAATGCCGTTAGCCGTTGTCCCCACAATGATAAAATCGCTTCCGGGTACCTGTTCCCTGGATTCAATCCCATAGCCCTCAAAATCGATGATAATCGGTTCGCTGATTTCCACCTGAAAGCCAAAACTGCTTAAATAAGCCTTCTTTAGTGCCTCATATGCCTGGTCAATCTGAGTACCAATATTTGTAACGCAGGGCATCCTGCCTTCATACCCGGCCTTATCGACCTGAAAGGCAACGCCTGTAGCGACAGATTTAGCCGCATTTATCATAACTTCGACTACTATACTGCTATCAACGATGGCGGTTACACCAACAGTACTGGCATATCCTTCACAAGAAATATAGTATAAAATGTCTTTGGGTTCTAACCCGGCAAATTCTACCTCGCCATTACTGTCTGTAACCAGACTTTCAACCAGAACCGAAATTCTAACAGCACCGTGGCCTTCACTAACACCGGTTTCTGTATAACCATCCAACACAGGGACTTTGGGGAAACTTTCTTCACCCCCAACATCTTCCATATTAGCTCCTTCTAGTACAGCGCCAATATAAGAAGAACCGCCGCCTGCACTGTCAAAGTTGGCGGCAGCACCGCCATACCACCCTGCACCGCCGCCGGGATAATATGCACCATAACGACTGCCGCCCAAACCAAACCCGCCGTTTCTATCTCCAATACCGCCTTTGGTTTGCTTGCCGCCAGCATCACTGTTATAAGTTCCGGGTTCACCTTCCAAGCCACCGCCAGCCCCAGCAACACCGCTACTATATGCTCCACCGCCACCGGCGGCAACCATCACCCTGTCCGTTAGTGCCATGCCGCCAATGCGAATATCAGAAGCACCACCACCGGCACCGCCTCGCGAGCCGCCTGCCCCGCCGCCATTGAAACCACCATTTTCGGCATCGCCATCTGCTGGGTAACCGCCCACATACACATTGAATGTCGTTTGCTCAGTTAAAACAATTTTTCCTTTTGCATAACCACCTTTTCCGCCAGCTCTATCATAACCTGGGCGATAACCACCTTCTGCACCCCACAACTCAATGAAGTAGGTGCCGGGGTCAAGGACAACCTGTTGAACCGAGCCGTCTGTTCCATCTGTTCCGTTGTAACTTAAATCGTGAATTAGTTCATAGAGACCAACAACTGCTCCTTCAACATAATCTTGTGGAACACGGTCATCCTTAATTATAAATTTGGCGTTATAGCTCATATAATCACCTACTCCACATCACTATGTTCAATTCCTGCCTCTAGATCATCAATCTCAGCACGGGTCCATGCTTCATTAGTAAATGGATTTTTGTCCCAGATATACTGATAATACTTCAAATAATCGTTCATAAGAGAATACACGGGGCCTTCGTCTTCGCTTACGCCAAGCCTAATAAACGGTTTAATGCGTGACTCACTGTCCTCAAATTTTCCTTTGAGCAAATGTTGAACTGCTTTTATCTCAGCCACGGGGTCATACCCTAAATCCTCTGCTATGCGTAACATTAAATACGAGTCCTTTTTCTCAACTGTGCCTGATACGACTCTAGCCTCATCACCGGTATCTGGCGCATCAAATAACGTAGCCCAGTTTTGTGCAGGAACCTGATAAAACCTGACATCGTAAAGATAAAGGCGGCTGCTGTGAGCGCTGATAATATACAGGCGATAAAACTTATAAGCGGTGCTATTTATAAAATCATACTCGTGGAACTGCCCGTTATTATCAAAATACTCCTCTGCCAGGATATCCCACGACTCGCCGTCATGAGAACCTTCAATTCTAATATTCTCTGGTGAGTAGCTTGTCGTCTGCCCACCTATCCACAATCTAGTTATAACCGCGGATGATAAGAGTTCAAAGCCAATCCATTCATTGGCATAACCTACCGGCCGCCAATAATTGCCGCTGTCTTCATTAAAAGCATTTCCGGGAGGATAGCTGGTAAGTGACTCACAAGAGGAGTAGATAATATTTTTTACAAAGTGTTTGGAAAAATTGGCTGACTGTTCAGAGGGTATCCATTCAGCATGCTCACCAGCTGCTCTTGGAGGCAAATATATGATATTCCCTCGGCCTGGCCACGAATTATTCATTTCTCCGGTAATATCGTTCACGGCAACATCGTCATAATACATAACAAACGTAGCATTAGAATCGGTTGTGCCTAAGCTTAAATACTTCACATGCCCTGTACCGTTAGGGTCAGTGTCTCCTTCAAACAATAGTAGGGTATCACCATTGCGTCTGACTTCAAACACACCGGAAGTATTATCTACTGATAACCGCCACTCCAGTCTTACCCAAGTATCACACATAAACGCCTGCGCACATTCAGCCACTTGAACACCGCCAATATCAAGATACATGTTCATATATTCGGCTTCTTTTTCCACCCAGACACTGCCTGCGATATTATCGTAAGTGTCATCACGCAATTGCAGTATGGAAAATTTATTGCCTGGAGCGGTATCCGCAAATTTAATATAAAATTCAACTCTACCGTAATGGTCAGCTAAATTTTGTTCTAGATCTCTAAAAATTTGCAGCCTATAATTGCTAGTTGTTGATTTATACATTTCAAGCGCATATCTGGCACCGCGAGCTATATCCGACTGTACCCCAATATGCCGCGACATAAGGCTAGCAGAATCTTGATTAGACTGCCACAGACTGCCAAGCCACACACCGAAATTCCCTCCTACACCTGGCAACATAGGCCGACCTGTCTCGAAACCGTCCTGGAAAATCCTCGCCATGTTCTCACCCCCTATAGCTTGAAAATTTTATTCGGGCCATCATTCCAACTGATAGTGATATCACGGCCATCTGGTTCCACAGGCAATACCAGGGCTGTGTCCTTAAAGGCGATAAGCGGCGATGCTTCATCGGTTGCACCCCGTTTAAAGATCACAATGGCGCCGATCAACGCTCCTTCAACTTCCTCAAACACCGCATTGGCTGCATCAGCCACTCCGTTTTCAGTGGTTTTATTCACCAGCTCAGTTTCTCGTTGTACATTATCGGATAATACGGCCACTCTTGCTGTCCCCGGTATATCGCTGAAAAACTCGTCGTTAGCCAGATCCGGACTGTAACCACCTTCATCCACATTCAGGTTCACCAGCGCTACATCGATGACATCATTATTCCAGGAGATCTCGCCCCGCAAGAACTTATTCCTTCCTTTGTCATACAGTGCATTAGCCAATGGAATCACCCCCTTTTACGCATCACATTCAAACACAATGGTCCCCGACCGGATAACAGAAAACACACCCCGTTCCGGGACGATGATCTGCAGCACCTGAGCCTGATAAACCTTTGTCGGATCATCGCTGAAAACCAGCGGGCCTTTCCCGTCCAGAAAATCCGCTAGGCTGCGCATTTTGTTCATAAGGCTGCCTGTATCAACCGCCTTAATGGTAAAGTCCACTTCTATCTCAAAATCCCGCCTGGCTCCGGGGCCAAAATCCCAGGCTCCGTTCCGGCCGGGAATTTCAACTTTGCGTCGCTGGACCGCCGGGCGCAAGGGGCGTTTAATGCCGGAAATCAGGATGTCCGCCACTGCTGTGGTAACAGGGACATCCTTGAAAGTAAATAGAATGTGCCCGCTCATCACTACACCCCCCTGCTGCGTTTGCGTTGCAATTCATGCAAGCGAACAGCGATTTTTTCAATATCGGAATCATCCCTAACATGCATGTGTTCAATGGTAATGGGACTAATCAGCGGTTGGTCCATTGTTTCCCGACGTTGAGTGAATCCACTGCTGCCTCCTGCATAAGCCAGGGCGGGCACCATGCTCAGGGTGGGATTAGCTGAGAAATTGTCCAACGCCTGAAACTGTCGGCCCAGGGTGCTCACGGAATCGTCCATGTATCCCACAATCCGGCTCATGGACCGTTCAATATAGGAAGGGGACCGTTCCCCCATACCAGCCTGCCAACCGGAAGTTAACGAAGCACCGGCATTTTTGGCGCTGCTCCAGAGGCTGCTGGCCGCATTGCGAATCGTTGTCCCGATATTTCTAAGGGTTGTGGCAACCCTCCCGGGTATCCCCAGCACTTCATCCATGATGCCTTTGACGATGCTTTTTCCGGCTTCTTTCGCTGCTGACAAGGCTTCTCTTCCAAACCCAATGATCCGTTGACGGGTTTGGCTCAACCACCGGCCCACTTTTGCCGGTAGTTCCATGAAGAAAGCAATCACTGCAGCAACTGCCGCTTTGATGCTTTCCACCATACGCGACCGAATTTCAGCCATTTTATCCCGTACCGTTACAAAGGTGCTCTGCAGCCACTGCCCAACTTTACCCGGCAATTCGCTGAAGAAGGTAACGGTTTGATGAATCATGGCCGTCACCGTCTCGATGGTGTTTTCTTTTGCTGTCTCCCACCACAGTGCCATGTTTTCAGCTGTTTGGGCCAGCCAGGCACTTAGCCTCTCCGGTAGTTCGCTAAACCACTGAACCGTCGCCTCGATGCCTTCCTGCACCAACTGGACCATGGAAGCCAGTCCATAGCCCACATAGTAAGGAATGTCTTCAAAGAAGAGTTTGAGTAAAAACACTCCCACCCGTTCTGGAAGCTCGCGAAACCACTGCACCAGCTCCACCACTTTTTCACCCGTCCGGGTCACTACCTCAGCAAAACCTTCCTGAACCGAACTGACCCATTGGGCGACATGGGCACTGGCAGCTTGGAAGGCAGCAGACAACCTGGCGGGCAGACCGGAAAACCAGTCTTTGAGCAGGGTGAGCCCTTCGCCGATTCCACTGACAGCCCTTGAAACCCCATCCTTCAGCCCTGTCCATACCGCCGCGCCCACTTCTTTAATGGTGTCCCAGTTCCTGATCAACAGGTAGCCTATGCTGATAACAGCCACAATAGCTGCTACGACCAGGGCGATGGGGGCGGTCAAGGCAGCAAAAGCAGCCGCCAGGGCTCCTTTAGCCGCTACCAAAGCCCCGGAAGCAGCCGTCGCACCACCCAGCGCCGCTGTTTTACCGGCAATAGCGATAGCAATTTTGGAAAACGCCGAGACCAGTACACCGGCTTTGGCCACAATGGATCCCAGAATATAAATTACAGGGCCAAGAGCTGCAGCAAGCCCTGCGGCGGCTACGATGAGGGTTTGCACCGGTTCCGGCAGTTTGGCAAAGAACTCTGCCGCTTTCATCAGGGCGGCCACCAAGGTGTTTAAGTGAGGAACCAGTATCTCAAAGATCTGGATCCCTACCCCTTCCAGGGCAGATTTCAGCTTAGTCAGCTGACCCTGCAGATTGTCTTCCATGACCTCGGCCATCTCATTAGCCGCTCCGCTGTATTCCCGGGTTGCTTCCGTGAGTTTGGCATAATCATCATCACTGGCATTGATGATGGCCAGCATCCCGCTCATGGCGTTTCTACCAAAGATGGTGGAAGCAGCCTGCGCCTGTTGGGATTCGTCAAGACCCGCAAAAGCACTCCTTAGATCGTCCATCACTTCTTTAAAAGGTTTCATCTCACCGCTGGCATCAGTAATGGAAATGCCCAGTTCATCCAGCAATACCGCCGCATCACCAGAAGGGTCCGCCAGACTGGTGAGGGCTCCCCTTAGTGCCGTCCCTGCCTGGGAACCTTTAATTCCGGCGTTCCCCATCAGACCAATAGCCAAAGCCGCATCTTCTGCACTGTAACCCAAAGCACCGAACAGGGGCGCTGCGTATTTAAAAGTCTCGCCCATGGTGGCCACATTGACGTTGGCGCTGCTGGCGGTGCTGGCCAACAGATCAGCAAAATCAGCCGACTGATCTGCCGACATACCAAACGCGGTCAGGGCGTCGGTGACAATATCGGAAACGGATGCCAGGCTTTCCCCGGAAGCCGCCGCCAGCATCATGATTCCATCCAGGCCGTCCAGCATCTGGGACGTATCCCAGCCGGCCATGGCCATGTATTTCATAGCTTCGGCCGATTGGCTGGCGGAGAACTTGGTGGTGGCACCCATCTCTTTGGCCAGAGTCGATAATTTCTCAAACTCTTCTCCTGTAGCGCCGCTGATGGCCGCCACTTCACTCATGCCCGCTTCAAAATCCATCCCCACTTTGATGGCGGCAGCGCCAAGGCCTACTAAAGGAAGGGTGACAGTGCGGGTTAAGTCTTTGCCGACACTTTGCATCCCTTTGCCAATGTCCTGCATCTTCTGGCCGATGGGTTCCAGACTTTTCCCCAGTTTGTACCAGCCCGATTCCTGCTTGGCGATTTCCTGATTGAGGCTCTTTAAATCCTGCTCCATGCCGTTTAAGGTGGCTTTGGCTTTGTTCAGCTTAATCTCCAGTTCCTGCGTAGCCCGGGCGTCAGCGCCTTTGGTTTCCACCGACTTCTGGTGGGCGGCTTCCAATGCGTCTACTTTCTGGCGCTGCAGTTCCGTCTGACGTGTTAACCGGTCGGAATTTAAGCGAAGCCCATCCAGAGCGGAGCCGTGTTTGCCCAGCTCAGAGGATGCCAGTTGAAACTCCGACTGGACTCTTTTCATCTCCCGGTTTAAGTTGGAGACCCCGTTTTGAAACCCGCTGCTGTCCATCCCCACCCGCACATTTAACTGCCCTACATCTGACATCGCCCGTCACCTCCCTCGTTTTCCGGCATAAAAAAACACCCCTTTTTGGGTGTTACAGGATTTCATCGATATATGCGGTTTCTCTGTCCTGAGCCTTTTTCACAAGATGGAGGTAATAACCGATGTCCATGGTGTCAATGTCGTTTAAAGTCCATCCCTGTTTTAAGAGTCCCAGATACAATTCATCGATCCAGTCCTGGGGATCCGTCACGATCCCCGCTACCCGTTTTTTCCCTCATCACTCCTGGTCTGCCCCAAGGTCCCCACCACACCCTGAATGCATCCTTCGATGGTGGGAAGGAGCTCCTGGGAGGCCAGTCCGTCATACAGCTCATCCCGGGTAAACTGGCGTCCAAAGAGTTCTACCACATAATCCGTCAGCTGGTCCAGTTCTTCCGGCGACAAATCTTCAAAGTTGATCCCCCTGGCCATGGCCAGAGTTTGCCGCACCATCCGGGCGCTGACAAAACCGGTGGTATAGGTTTTTGGTTTACCATTCACTTGCAGGGTTAAATCCATCCGTTTATCCCTCCTATTCAATCACCGACTCTTCAAAGTCAGTGATGGCCAGTGCCAGTGCCGATACAGCGGCATCCACCGCAGCCTGGCTGGCGTCCTCATCGTCCGCCACTGTCTGTGCAGCGGTAATGGCGTCACCCAAATCATCCACCGCACTCTGCGGGTATTCACCCGGGTCGGTTCCCACAACGGCTCCATCCAGTAGGTTCTGGGCATCGCTAATCAAGGCGATGAGCGGTTCTTTTCATGTGGGTACGGGTACCTGGCTAAACCAGGTAAGCGCCCCGGCAAAGTCGTTGGCATCCTCATCGGCGGTGTGCTTCCATTCCCCGTCTCTAATCCGAGGCATGAATGTTAATGTCAGTTTCGGGGTCTTGTGCTCCACGCTGTCTTTTTTCGTGGCATACTCCTCAGTGATCGGCTGCGCCACACCTTTTAAGAGCCAGACAAACCTGTACTTGCCATCGGATTTTAAGCTTTTAAACCCCAGGGCGATGTAGGGCGGTTTATCGGAGACTTTTTCCACCAGGACCCCGTCCTGACCTAAGGTACTGCCAGTCAACTCCGCCCGGGCTGCCAGCGGCAGCTCGGCTGTTTCCAGTTCCACATCAATTTTGCCAAGAGCCGAGACAGATTCCCACAGCTGATCATCCGCATAGAGTTCCTGGGTATTCACTGTCGGGGTAATGGTGGCCATGATGGCACCGGTCAGGGTTTTCACGCTTTCATAACTGAGTTCCGTGGCGGTATCTTCTGTTAACACCGCATAATGAATATTTTTAAGGCCTATCTGTGGCATTTAGCCCACCTCCTTGTAATAGCGCATCACCTTGTGATGCATGTTGGTATTTGGCTCATACAAATCATTAAAACTTCGCCTAAGAAACCCGGCTTCCGTCATCCGCTGATGGATCTGGGATACCAGTTCGGCATAATCCCCTTCACTCCATAGATCCAGCTGAATGTAAACACCGGTGAGTTGCTCCTCATCGTCTGCATGAAGTTCTCCCGTTTCCAGGTAGTTAAAAAAAGTAAGATAGGGGCTTTCGGTGCCGGAATAATGCTGAAACCGGACTGGAATGCCCAAATCCGACAGCGTTTCCATGACCTTCGTGTTTACACTCATAACCTCAACCCCCGTCTTATCTCATCCCGGATAATCTCCACAGCTTTGTTTCTATTCTTTTCATAGGCCGGTCCCAGGAACGGGCGGGCTTTCATCTTGGAAGTACCAAATTCGTGGAACTTCATATAGAAAATTTCGGAGATGTCCCCCCGATCAATTCCCACCAAGACATACTTCTCTTCCCCCTGTTTCCGGGGTCGGCTGATCTTTAAACCCCGCTTCCCCTTCCCCGTCTTTTCCGGTGCGTTCTGGACGGCATCCGTTAAGATGGGTTCTGCCGCTTTGATCAGAGCCTGGTTTTCAATACGCGTTGCTTTTTGACCCAGCTGTTGCAGATTGTCCAGCAGTTCCTGCATTCCTTCCAGTTCAATCTTAGCCACCCCGGCTCACCTCCTGGGCTCGAAGAACCAGATAACGTCTCTGGTATTTCACATTGTCTACGGTCATGATGTGATAGAACTGATCCCGAAACCGGATTCGGTGCCGGGTGTGGATGCCTGGCATAAACCTGATGGTGAAGACGACAGTGTTTTCTGCCTGGATGGCAGCAGCGGCATAGTATTCCCGGCCCCGCAGGTGTTCCGCTTTAGCCCAGACAGTGGCCACATCCTTCCATGAGGTCTCCTCGACCCCGCCCTCGCTGACCAGTGTCTCCGGTTCCTGCAGTGTAATGCGGTGCCGCAGTTCCCCAATTTCCATGGCCGCATCACCAGCTTTCTTTTCGGTAAGGCCCCAGGATCAAGGCCATCACCTGCAGGGTTTCTGCCATGCCGCTGCTGTCATTTTTCAGATGACGGTGGGTTCCTTCCCGTTTTTCGTAGAGGTTGGCCACCGCATAAAACATGGCCTGGTTCACCACCGGCGGGACGATTTCCAGTTCGCTTAAGGGATACCGGAGGATACTTTCACACAGTTCCTGGGCTGTTTCCATGAGACGGATGATGAGGGCATCTTCCTCATTTCCGTCAATACGCAGGTACAACTTCACTTCTTCTAAGGTCATGACTGCCCCCACCTCCATCTACACTGATTTTAGTCTTCTTCTGCTGCAAAGGTCACTTCAGCCAAGGTGTTTTTAGTGAGGATCACATAATCCCCAAAGTCCTGCTCGCTTTGATGGGTTCCTGCAAGGTCTGCTTTATCAGAAATCACCACTTTAAACTCCATGTCGGTGGTTAACTCTTCTGCCAGGCCACTGACGGTAAAATCAAAGGCCTGGGTGGTGTGCTCGTTAAGTTTAGTCCGGGTGGGAGCCGCTTCGTTTTGCCCTTTGATAACATCGCTTAGCCAGAGGATACGTGTTGGAGATTCGATGGTGTAAGGCTCTCCTCCAATAGCTGGATTATTTATGGTCACTTTAGTACCAGCCGGAATCAGTTCTGTTGAGATAATGATGGCATCAGTTACCCACGCATCAGAAAAACTGCTCACATTGGAGTAAGTGGTCAGTGTATTGATTTTGTTGTCCGTTTCACTGTCTTCTTCCAGCACAATCATGGCTCTTTCCATGAGTCCGGCATCCTGCAGTTTTGCCAGAAGTGCATTGACCTCATCTTTTAGGGCAGCAACAGTGCTGGCTGTGCTATCTGGCTGACAAGCAGCAGGCTTCATAGTGGTTCCACCAAAAGTAACCTTTCCTTGGCTGCCTATTTTCAGTTCTCCACCAATTACTGTTTTTTCACCGCCCTGCTCCGTGTAGTTCTTTGTGTTGTAACCCATAGGAATCATCCCTCCTTCTTAATTGGACGGGCAGTCAATCTGCAACTGCCCGCCAGTTTTGTTCGTTACACCTTCTGCTGCAGCACTTTGATAGCTTCCGGCAGAATCAGTTTGCCGTCCACCCGTTGGGTGCCTTTAAAGCCAACCTGTCCGGTTACTGCAAAGAGCTCGTTCAGACGCTGGAAGGAGCGGCCCTGCCGGTCGGCCACCCAATAGTAACCAAAGTCTCCAAACGCGATGGTTTTAGCCGCCGCTTCAATGGTGGGGACAAAGGCAGAGGTTTTCACCGGACGGTTCAAAATGGTGTCCGGCTGGCCTGCTGCAATGGAAGGCTGCCAGAGATATTGACCGTTCCCGTCTTTCAGTTTCCGAATGGCTTTTATCGTTCCGTCGTTCGTGACAAACACCGCTTTTTTGCGGTAGGGAGAGCGCAGGGAATAAAAGAGGTCCATCAGCTCATCCGCTGTGATGGCGGTTGCGGAGGCAGCGGTAACTCCCACTTCAGCACCGCCGGTGGCGTTGAAAATCCCGGTGGGTTTTCCGTCCCCGTCCCCTGTGAAGAAAGCTTCCTCTTCTTTGGCACCAATCCGTCTGGCAAATTCCTTGGCAATATAACTTTCAAGATTAAACACGCTGTCGTTTAAGAGTTCTTCCGATACCTTGATCAGGGTGGCCAGTTTATAAGCTCCGATGGAAACTTGAGTAAAGGTATCATCCGACTCTGGAATGGGGGCTTCTTCATCCACCCAGGCAGCGGTGCCTTTCGTAGCGACTACCGGGATCTTTCGGTCACCACTGGAAGTGGTGATCACTTTGGCCAGAGTTCTGAAAATGTTCTCTTCTTCCAGGGCTTCAATCAGGGTTCGTTCAAATTCGTCCGGGACCAGATAGCCGCCTTCGGTATCTTCACCGATTCTCAGGCTGTTCTGCACCTCATAATGATTCTTGTGTCGCATGGCTTTCCAGAAAGCCTGCCGGTACTCATTGGAAGCCCGCCCTTTTTTCTCATCCTCCAGGGCGACACCCGGCGTGGTTTTAATCGCTGCACTGACAGGCCTGGAAAGTTCCAGATCCATGGCAGCCTGACGCTCAAGGCGGTCGATTTCCTTTCCCAGGCTCACCACATCCGCTTCCATTTTTTCATAGGTGGCGGTGTCTTCTGCGGATAACAACCCGCTGTCTGTTCGTTTGCTGTCCAGAAAAGCCTTGGTATCCTCCCACAGTTTCGCTCGTTTTTCCCGCAGTTCTAAAATCTTGCTCATCTTTCATTCCTCCAATTGTAAATTTTTAATAGGTTCAGCCGCTTTTCCAGCTGAATGATGGGTGTGGCATCATCCGTTTTTTCACTCGCTGCCTTCTTTGCTGATTGTTTCAGAGGCAGCTTTTTCATGAGGGCGTTGGTTACCGTTACCTTGTCAAACAAAAAAGCCGCACTGGGCGACTCCATGGTGGGTATTTCTGTTTCATACAGCACTTTATCGGCAAATCCCAGTTCCACCGCCTTCCCCGCACTCATCCAGGTTTCAGCATCCATCATGTGGGAGATTCGGCTTCTGGGTAAACCTGTTTTCTGCTCATAGGCGTTCACAATGCTTTCCTTTACCTCAGAGAGCATGGCAATACCGCTTTGCAGATCCGTCACTTCCCCGAAAACCACAGTGGCTGGATTATGGATCATCATCATGGCCACCGGGGACATGAACACTTCATCGGCAGCCATGGCGATCACCGACGCCGCACTGGCCGCCACCCCGTCAATTTTGACCGTCACTTTCCCGGGGTACTCCTTCACCATGGTATAGATCTGACTGGCCGCAAACACGTCACCTCCCGGAGAATTTAAAAAGATGATTAGGTTGTCCCTGGCTCCGTCCAGTTCGGCCTTGAACTGCTTGGGGGTAATGTCATCGTCAAACCAGCTGTCTTCTGCGATGTAACCGTCCAGATATAGGATCCGGCCCGATTCATCTTCGCTCCAATTCCAAAATCGTTTCTTCACACGTTATCCCTCCGTTCCATCTGCTATTTGTTGACCCAGGTGCCTGCATGGCCAATATCCACCATATTGCCGTTCACCAGATAGGTACTGCCGCCACTGCCCTCCGGCAGCTTGTTCATGTCTTCCAGTTCCCGAATATCATCAGCGGAGAGCCATCCGTTTTGCCGACCCACTGCATAACCCTGCATCCGGCTCTGGTAATCGCCCCGCAGCAGACCATTTACATTGAATTTCACAAAATATGCTTTTTTCTCTGTAGCTGAAAACAAGGCTCTTTGAATGGCCTGTTCCCACCGGATCACCCACGGGTCCAGCGTGTACATGACAAACTCCAGTGATTGCTGTTCGATGTTGGAGAAACTTGATCGTTCCAGGTCACCCACCATATGGGGCGGCACCCGAAATATCCGGGCGATTTCATTCAGCTGAAATTTCCGGGTTTCCAGAAACTGAGCCTGTTCCGGCGGGATGCCGATACTTTGAAATTTCATTCCTTCTTCCAGCACCGCAATCCGGTGGGCGTTACCGCTTCCCTGGTATACCGCATTCCAGCTCTCCCGAATTTTCGAGGGATCCTTGACCACACCCGGATGTTCCAACACGCCGCCGGGATTTGCCCCATTGGCAAAAAACTTCGCCCCATACTCCTCGGTGGCAATGGCCATGCCGATGGCATTCTTGGCCATAGCGATGGGGGAATAGCCCACCAGCCCGTCAAAACCCAGACCGGGTATGTGAAGGACTTCATCACTACGCAGAGAATAATTAATCCCTTCCTTGTTGTAGAGGTAAAAGAGTTCCCCTCTTTCAGTGCGATCCACCGTCATCTTGTCCGGTAGGAGCGGGTATAGTGCGACCACTTTCCCCCGGCCATCCCGAATAATCTGAGCATAGGCATTTCCCCAAAGTAAAAGATGACCCATCAGTGTTTCCCGGAACACAAATGAAGTCATCTCAGGGTTAGGTTCGCTATGCAGAAGATAGTAAAGGTTATGGTCCAGGGCTTTTTCCTTGCCTTTATCTGTATACTGGTAGGTATGAAGCGGCAGCGAGGCGATCGCCTCCGCCAACACTCTCACGCAAGCATAAACTGCTGTGGTCTGCATGGCCGTTCTTTCATTGACTGTTTTACCACTGGGGGTGGTACCAAAGAAAAAACTGTAGGCACTCCCCCAGAGACTGTTCTCCGGACTGGCCCGGGAACGAAATATTCTTGATAAAAAGGGTATTCTCATAGGCGTTCCTCCTAATTTTGGGCATGAAAAAACCGCTTCATCTCACGAAGCGGTTCAGTGGTTTATTATGTTTATCGTGCTGGCGGGTTATTTAGCAAGAAATAAGTTGTTCCTCGAATTGGAATGCCATCTTTTTCATATCGCCCAAAACCCCACACAGCGTATTCTCTGCGCATCAATAAGTCAAAGAGAATTAATCCGAAAAACAAACCGGAAGCATCTTTGTTGTTTCCACAAGCATGATAAAGTGGTTCGTATACCGTCCCAGTCCAGTCATTTCCAGGAATCCAGCTTGATGTATTAATATCGCTCAAATCCACCTTCTGGTTTAATGCATCAATAACATTTTGATAGTCTGAAGCTGAGAGGTTTTTCATCCAACGATCAAATTCTTTTTTGTGAGGAAGTTTCTCAACATATTTTCCGGTATCTACTGAGTACAACATTACTCTGCACCTCCAGCTTCATACCACTGAACATTAGCGCTATCCTTATGAGTAGGACTAATTCCTTCAACTTTCCCAGCAACGACATAATTGTAGAATGCACGCCCCATCGCAAGACGAACACCCCGATCGATGCTTGCCCAATCAGTGGACAATACCATTTTAATATTGAATGGTGTTCCCGGCTTAATACGCGAAACTCTCTCGAGGAGTTCACGAAACCACCTTTTAAATTCAGTGTCCTCCAGTACTTTGTTCTTGATATAAAGTGCTATTGTCATTCCCTCAGCCTCAGCTTTAGCTTCCAAATGTGCGTACTCTGTGTCACTAAAAGAAATTTGAATTACCCTGCTTGCCATAAAATGCGCCTCCTTTATTTATAATATTAACCTTGTGGTTATTATTATAAACCAGAAAGTATTTCCTTGTCAACAGGTTTTTAATAAAAACCAGAGGCGCTGTTTTTCTCTTATAAAATCAATATCCCCCGCCCATCATAGATACTTCCACGGTTCTCATTTCGAACCGCCCTATCCAGGGCCATAATCAATGCCACAGCACCGTCAATGCGCTCGGTGCTTTTTTCTTTGTCCGGCTTGATGTTGCCCGCCGGGTCAGTTCTAACATAAATGTTGTCCATCATCCACCGCAGAACCGGATGACCACCATGAGCTATCTTTTCCTCTAATGTCAGTTTCATCAATTCTTTTGTCGGAGGGCCCATATCTTTGAATCCTTGACCGAAGGGAACGACAGTAAAGCCCATGCCTTCAAGATTTTGGGTCATTTGCACAGCTCCCCAGCGATCAAAAGCAATTTCACGAATGTTATAGTCTAAGCCTAACTCTTCAATGAAAGATTCTATAAAGCCGTAGTGAACAACATTGCCTTCTGTAGTTTTTAGAAAACCCTGCCTCTCCCACAAGTCATAATTAACATGATCCCGCCGGACACGAAGATCTATTGTTTCCTCCGGAATCCAAAAATACGGGAGGATACTGTATTTATCGTCCTCATCTACCGGAGGGAAAACTAGCACGAAGGCTGTAATGTCAGTAGAAGATGAAAGGTCTAGCCCGCCACAGCAAACCCGGCCTTTTAGTTCTTCCAGGTCCACATTAAATGCACAGGCATCCCATTTATCCATCGGCATCCAGCGCACAGCTTGTTTTACCCATTGGTTAAGGCGGAGCTGCCTAAAGCTGTTCTCTTCGGCAGGGTTTTGTTTTGCCGACTCAAAAGCGGCTTTAACCTTATCCATAGTAACTGTAATTCCAAGAGAGGGGTTTGCCTTTTTCCACACTTTTGGGTCTGTCCAGTCATCCTCTACGGTGGCTCCGTAAATGACAGGGTAGAAAGTAGGATCATTTTTTCTCCCGTTTATAATGTCTACTGCCTTTTGATGTACCTCCCAGCATATACTATTTTGGTTATCCCCCGCAGTGGTTATAAGAAAATACAAAGGCTGCATCCGAGCATCTCCGCTACCTTTGGTCATAACGTCATATAGCTTTCTATTAGGCTGGGTATGAAGCTCATCAAATACCACCCCGTGAGTGTTAAAGCCGTGCTTGTTTTTGACATCGGCGGAAAGCACCTGATATACACTGCCTGTGGGCTGATAGATAAGCCTCTTCATAGAATCAAGTATTTTTACTCGCTTTGCCAGAGCCGGGCACATTCTCACCATGTCTGCCGCTACATTGAAAACAATAGAGGCTTGGTTTCGATCGGCAGCGCAGCCATAGACTTCAGCCCGCTCTTCGCCATCACCGCAAGTAAGAAGGAGAGCAATAGCTGCAGCGAGCTCGCTTTTCCCCATTTTTTTGGGGATCTCTACATAAGCAGTATTAAACTGCCTATATCCATTAGGCTTTAAAATGCCAAATAAGTCCCGCACAATTCGCTCTTGCCAGTCTATAAGTTCAAAGGGTTTTCCTGCCCATGTCCCCTTGGTATGATTTAGAGCCTGTATAAAAGAAACTGCATAGTCGGCGGCATCCTTATTATAAACTGAGTCTTTCGACATAAAACGAGTTGGGGTGTATTTCTTTAGTTTCCGAATAACCGCCGCCTCCTTTCCTACAACAAAAAAGGACCCCCGTTTTGGAGCCCTCTTTATTTTGCGTTTTATTTATAGATTGATTTACTTTTTGTTTTTTGCTTTGATGCCGGTCGGATGCAGTTTCACAAAATGTCCAAGTGCAATTAGTTCTTCAAGTTCCGAAGCAGAATAAACTAAAACCTGCTCGTCATCCTCATCAAAAGGTGCTAATACTAAGCTACCTCCCCAGCGACCCACTATCTGGTAAAACTTCTCACTGGCTTTTGTTTTGAATATATCTCCTTTTTGCATATGCCTTGCCTCCTTGAACTCTACTTACATCAAACATATTGGTAGCGCCACTATCCCTGATAGCCAGTATTTGTTTACTTCTCCTCCACAAATGCTTCAGTAGCTCGGCGCAGGATTTCCACATCAAAGCCTTGAGCCTGATAGCCATCAAAGATAATTGAGTAATAATATAAGCTTGGCTTTCCTAGAGGCCTACCTTCATTCATAGTATAGACCATGGCTTCCACAGCCTTTCCGTTTAGCTTAACCTTCACTGTTTCCTTGCGGTAAAGGAAAGGCCAGCCTTCGTAGCGGTCTAAAGCCGCCTCATCCGCTGCAGTTATTTCCCACACCAGCACCGGAACCCTACCGCCTTTAAATGGCTCCACTGTGGCCACAGCGCCCTCGTGGGGGCCCCTAAAAAGAAGCCTCCAATCCGTCATTTCACTTACCCCGACAACTTTCGCTGTGGGGCATCTGCCCGCCATTTGGGGTAGATTGAGGTTTGACCCGTAGGCGATATAAAGTTTCTTATTCATAGCTTCTTATCCTCCTTCCCGAAAGGGCAGCTTAGGCTGCCCGAAACCGCCAAGCTGCTGAGCCAGTAAGAGCCGCTGTCAAATGCTCTCTGCAGTTTGCAAATTCTTCCCCGATAAGGCCGATTCTGTTTAAGTAGGTTCTCATGGCGAACTTTTCGTTTTCAACCTGGGGCTTTTTGGCTGAAGCGAATTTTTGCGTTAAGGCTTGGTTGTTTAAGGCTAGGGCAAGAACTATGTAGCTTCTAACTTTCCCGGCATGCAGTTCGCTGTTAAAGCCTCTAAGCTCTACCGTATGGTTTCCGGTGAAAAAGCTATGGAGGTTTAGGAAATGATAGCGGCTGTTATGGTAGTGAGTGCCTCGGTTTTCGCTGTAGCCTGCGTACCAAATGTCCTCGATTTGTCTCGTGGTTGTTGGCTTTTTGCGGTTTAGCTTTTCAACCAAAAGGCTGTCCATTTTTTTTGCAGTAGTTCATTCTCTGTGGTGCAATTTTTAAAGCCTTGTAAAAAAGGTCGTTCTTGCTGGCGATGATGTTGACAAAGTTTCTAATGCTTCTTGGTGTGTGGTCGACCCCGTCAAGGTGAATGTGAATTCCGCAGCTGTTGTTGGTAAAGGCTGCGGCCTTCCGAAGCTTTCTTACTAGTTGCTGCAAGGCTTCAATGTCCTCCCGGTAGGTTAGAATGGGGCTTACCAGTTCCACGCTGTAATCTCTTGTTGCGGAAACTTTTCTGCCGCCTTGTTTCTTTTGGTAGTTGATGCTACCGTCGCTCATAAACTTCCAAACCCTGCCGTCCGGTGCTGTAACCTTTTTTATGTCGTAGTAAGTACCGCCTTCGCTGTATGTGCCCTGAAGATGTTCCGCTGCAATTTTTGCTGCCTGGCTTCTTGTGATTCCTGTAAACTCAATCTCGATTCCGTATCTCGCTTTTAGCATGCTCCTCGCTCCTTTTAAAGTGTGTATTCCCCTCGGGGTATGTATATATATCACTCTAAAAGGCATATATAGCAAGGCAATTATCCGATAATTCCGAGATAATTTACACAATTTTTTAGCCGTTTTTGTGTAGTTTATTAATCAATTTTCCGGCACATATCTTCACCAAAAGCCACTCCCAAGGAGCTGCCAGAATCCCAGTTTACATGAATAGTTCCCATATCATCCACACCGGTAACAGTGCCTTTTTCGCCGGGCGTCAGCTTAGTATAGGGGTCATCCATTTTGACAAGAACAACCCTTGTGCCTGATGGGTAGTAACTCTTAAGTTGTTTTAGCATTTCGGGGTGTATTTCTTTCATCGGGATTTAGCCTCCCCATAGGCTGGTTGCCCATTTTTGAAAGCGCTGCTTCCGGAAAGTTTTGATAAAAGAACTTTGCGCTCTTTCTTGTATTCCGGACCAATAAAACCAAGGCGAAGGAGGAAACACCGAAAAGCATACTTTTCATTATTGACATCCTTTTCAGTGGCATTAACCCTTTTCTGCGTCCTGGCCATTTCGCAAAGGGCGGCAATAAAATTGCTATAGGCTTTGACTTCATCAGAACTGTACTCCCCGTAAAACCAAGGGAAAATAATCTTTTCTTCTCCAATGATGACCGGAATGGAATCAGTGTCTAATGCCTTCTTAATGAGTGTTTCCTTGCTTTCTACCACTCGCTTTAAATTTTCAAGGGCTAAATCCGAAAATCCTGACCTTGGCATTTCGATGGTCAAAGAATCGGTTTCTTGCTGTGCTGGGTCATATAAGACAGGTTCGCCAGAGTCCTTATAAGGACTAATTCTGTCTCCGACTTCCGCTTCACATGAAATTTGCACATCCTCTGGAATCGGTTCTGCCTCCGGAAGCGGAGCATCATATTTTTCGCTAACCGCTTTAAAATCGTGCAATCCTAAAAGGTCGGCAACCAGCCCTGGACTATCCTCGCCTTCAAGCACCCCGTTCTTGTCAATGTTGTAACCGCCCACTTCATAAGCAAAAGTAGGGGCACCTAGGTATTTTGATGGAGCGCTCAATACCTGGCTAACAGCATTGACTAACTCTTTTCGTTTCGTGCCGGTCACATTGTATTCAATCCTCATTTTTCATACCACCTTTCGTGTTTGGTAGTAACATATATCACTCTTTAGTTTGTAAATAGCAAGTGGTATGTGAGTAATATCCTTTAAAATATGCAAATTAAGCAGTATCTGGGCCCGAAACATCTTGATGCCTATATTCGACACCATTTCTTAAAAGAAATACACCATCATCGTTTCCTACCTGCTCAATATAGCGCTTAACAATGACATCGCAGAACTTTTCATCAAGCTCGATCATATGGCAAATCCTATCTGTCTGCTCACAGGCAATTAAAGTGCTGCCCGAACCGCCAAAAGGGTCAAGCACGATGCAATTAGTCAAGCTTGAATTTAAAATGGGGTAAGCCACCAATGCTACCGGCTTCATCGTAGGATGGTCTGCATTCTTTTTCGGCTTTTCAAATTCCCAAACGGTGGTCTGTTTGCGGTCCGCATACCAGTTGTGCTTACCAGACTTTTTCCAGCCAAAGAGCACCGGCTCATGCTGCCACTGGTAGGGGGAGCGCCCGAGCACCAACGACTGCTTTTTCCAGATACAAGTGCCGGAAAGATAAAAACCCGCATCGGTAAATGCCTTACGAAAATTTAATCCTTCGGTATCGGCATGGAAAACATAAATAGAAGCATCCTTTGCCATCGCTGTTTCAATATTTTTAAAGGCCGCGAGCAAAAAATCATAGAATGCTTTATTTCCCATATTGTCGTTTTTAATTTTACCAGCAGTTCCTTCATAATTGACATTATATGGAGGGTCAGTTACAGTTAGGTTTGCCCGTTTTCCATCCATCAAAAGTTCAAAGATTTCAGCTTTAGTTGAATCGCCGCAAATAAGACGATGCTTTCCTAAAAGCCATAGATCCCCAAGTTTAGTAACTGCAGGTTTTTTAAGCTCTGCTTCTACATCAAAGTCATCCTCTTTAATGCCTTCCCTAAGAGAATCCTTAAAAAGAGCATCCAGTTCAATAGAATCAAAACCAGTAAGGGATACATCAAAATCTGAACCTTGCAAGTCCGCAATTAAAAGCATCAGTTTATCTTTGTCCCAGTCACCGCTTATTTTATTTAAAGCGATGTTTAGTGCCTTTTCATCAGCTAAATTCATATCCACAACAACGCAATCAATTTCTTTTTGGCCTAGTTCAACCAATACTTTAAATCGCTGATGGCCGCCTATAATATTGCCTGTTCTTTTGTTCCATAAAACCGGTTCAACATAACCGAAGGTTTGAATAGAACGCTTAAGCTTCTCATATTCCGGATCCCCGGGCTTTAAATCTTTTCTTGGGTTATGCTCAGCCGCTTTAAGTTTATCTATTGGTATTCGCTCCAATTTCATTATGTTTTCCATTTCACACCTCCAGCTTTCTAGCAGTTTCGCCAGTGAAGCTTTCCCAGCGTTTTACTATAAGATCACAGTAGGCCGGTGAAAGCTCAACAGCACAACATTTGCGGCCTAGCTGTTCAGCTGCCATAAGCGTAGTACCGGAACCAGCAAAAGGTTCATATACCATATCCCCGGTGTCGGTGGTCAGCTTAATAAAGAAGGCCGGGAGCTTAACCGGAAATACCGCCGAGTGCTTCAGTGAATCCTGATTGCCCGGAATCTGCAGCACATTACCTGCTCTGGCGATTCCTTTTTTAAACTTGCCGCTGACGCTGATGTTGCCGGATCTGCCTTTAGATTTATTGTTTTTACTGGAAACCCGAATTTTAGCTGATACTTTTCCCACATCCCGAGGCTTAAATTTAATCTTCTCAGACCGGGTAAAGTGGAAGATGTCTTCATACATATCTACTAAATCCACAGATATTGTTTTGAGTTTATCTTCGTCAGCTTCCACAAACTGTACCATCCAGTCGATTTCCTCTTTCTTCGTAAAAAAGTGTACCGGTTCAAAATCATTTCTTAAACGATTAGGCCAGCCGCCGGGAAGCCCTATTTTAGTCCAGATAAGCTGGTCTACATATCGCCAGCCAGCTTCCGCCATAGCGATTATGGTCTTAAATACATAGAGGGAACGCTGACCCTTTTCCACATGTTCTTTAATGTTTACAAAAAAGGACCCGCTGTCATCCAGCACCCGATAGACATTTTGAGCTACCCTTAAAAACCAAGCAGGGTAATCATCAGGAGGGATGCCACCATAGTCATCTTTTCTTTGCATGGCGTAGGGAGGAGAAGTAATAACACAGTTAGCTTTATCCCCGGCCATTAATTTTTCCACAGCTTCTATGTTAGTACAATCACCACAAAGCAAGCGCTGTTGCCCCAAAAGCCAGATATCACCCAGCTTAGTTATGGGTTCAATGGGAGCCTCTCCGTCAAAATCATCTTCTATAACTTCTTCCTTTAGCCCCAATAGTTCACTGATCTCCTGATCATCAAAACCGGTAAGAGAGACATCAAAGTCAGTTGCATCAAATTCTGCCATGAGATTTGCCAGCTTATCTTCATCCCAGTCACCTTGAATCTTATTAAGGGCAATACATAAAGCTTTTTCACGAGTTTCATCTAGGTCAACTACTACACAGTCCACTTCAGTCAGCCCTAAATCTATTAAAACTTTTAATCTTTGATGGCCACCAACCACATTGCCGGTCTGTTTATTCCAGATAACAGGCTCCACATAGCCAAATTCAGAAATAGAGCGTTTTAACTTCTCATATTCTTTATCACCGGGCTTTAAATCTTTACGTGGGTTATGTTCGGCGGGGATAAGCTTTTCAATCTTCAATTTTTCCATCCGCATATTTTTCTACCGCCTTTTTAATTTGCTGTATTTATTTGCCCCGCCGGGCACTGAGTAGACGCTCCATTACATCATCTTGAGGATTTACACCTTTGTATTCACCGACACAATTTTCTCTAACGATTTGAAAAATCTCATACCATAAACGGTTAGTCTGGGTCATATAGTTTTGCCCCATTGCCACATAGGGGCTTTGAATGGCGTTTCCTGTCGTCGGATGCTTTGCTAAAAAACCATATTCAGTAATAGCTTCTTCGCATTGAATCCACCTGGCTACGCTCATGGCATAACGTTCAAGAAGCTGAGGGGAAACAAGAGAAGAACAGCCACGTTCATCCAGCCATATCCATGTAGCTTTATATATTTCTCCCGCCACCAGTGCCTTGCCATCCTTTTGTATAGCTTCCAGCATTTTATTAGGCTCCGGCATTTCCTGGCCTTTGAGATCCGCTGTATTTGTAAATTCCATAACCGTTAACTTCCTGCCGCCGGGATTTCCTTCGGCTATTTTTTCGGCCAGTGCCTTCTTTTTTGCTCCTGCTCCGGTTCGAGCACCGCCTCTGTTGGTACCGTCCTTTGCCAATGACCACACCTCACTTTTCCACTAGCCCTATTCCTCCCTTTGAAACTGCGTTTTTTCACGCGAAGCCCCCCGCCGCTGTCCGCTTTAAAAGGTGTAGAGATTTGACCTCCCCCACCGGTCACCGCTTTGGGCAGTGATACGGGAGTGACAGCTTTTGCAAAGAGACATTAGATTTTCCTTATTATTACCACCACCATTAGCTAAAGGAATGATGTGATGCACTTCTTCGGCAGGGGTAAGCCTGCCTTGCCTTTGGCACTCTTCGCAGAGAGGATGGGTTTTAATGTATCTATCCCTGATCCGCTTCCAAGAACGACCGTAACGTTTGTTAGATTCAGGGTCACGCTGGTATTTGTTGTATTGTTTATTAACTAAGCTCTGATGCTGCTCACAATATCTATCATCAGTCAGTTCAGGGCAGCCGGGATAAGAACAAGGCCGTTTAGGCTTTCTTGGCATTTTCTCACCTCAATCTCGATATAAGAAAAGCCCCCGCAGATTTCTCCACGAAGGCTTTTGGATATTCTATTTCGCTATTATAATCATACCACAAGTTGCAGGTATCATTTAGTGTCTTTAGGTATCATGCTTCATAAGCCCTGCGCAAACATCCAAGGCAGCATTATGCAACTTATATAAATGATGGATGCTGTAATGCATGTCCACCGCAATTTGCTCCCAGGTCTTAAAGCATAGGTAGCGAAGCTCCAGTATAGTTTGGTATTCCGGATTGGAAACAGCTTTTATTAGTTCTACAATTTTACGTTTCAAATCAACTAACTTACCAATATCGGCATTTATTTCTGATTCTAAATCCATGATTTTGCAGATGATATCTTCCATACGATGATAATTTCTGGTTTCCTTTGGGGGATCATCGCTGATAGTAGCTGTGGCTCTGGATGCTAATTCACGTAATGAATGCACCTGCTCTAGCTTGCTGTTAATTCTTTGGTCGATGCGATACGCTTGGTTAAGATATGTTTTAATATTCATCAGCATCACCAACTTTCAACCAAGGGAATTTGCCTTCATAATAGGTGTCTGCAATATTTTGTTGAGTCGCTTTATCAAGGGAAGCAAGACGGGTGTATGCTTTATTAAGACTTTCTTCTTGCTCTTCCTTGGTTTTAAAGAATGAACAAGTATTGTTTTTGCATTCCATGGTTTTAAGAATTTTACATTGGCCACTTTTATAAGCAAAACAGTTAATGCACATAAGTTTTCCCCTCCTTAAATGTTGCTTTAACCGCATCGATTAGTGCTGCCTGGGTATTATCTTTATTTCTAAGGGCCTTCATCACTCGCTCATCTATTGTGCCTTTAGCTATTAAGTGGTGAATAACCACAGTATCCTTTTGCCCTTGCCGCCAAAGCCGGGCATTGGTTTGCTGGTAAAGCTCCAGGCTCCAAGTTAGCCCAAACCAGATAAGGGTAGAGCCGCCGGTTTGCAGATTCAGTCCATGACCGGCTGAAGCAGGATGGGCGACTGCTACAGGGATTTCACCGTTATTCCATCTTTTTATCGAATCAGTGCTATCTAGGGCTTCAACACAAAATCGCTCCTTAATTCGGGCCAGATCATGTTTAAACCAGTAAGCAATTAAAACCGGCTTCCCATTGGCAGCTTCAATTAAATCCTCTAAAGCATCCAGCTTGCGGTCGTGTATATGAACCACTGCGCCCTGCTCATCATAGACTGCACCATTAGCCATCTGCAGAAGCTTTCCCGATAAGGCTGCCGCATTTGCCGCTGTAATTTCCTCGCCCTGGATGGTTGTTATTAAATCTCGCTTCATAGCATCAAGGGTTTCCATTTCCTTTTCAGAAAGTTTGACTAGCACTTCGTTTGCAACCAAATCCGGAAGTTTAAGATAGTCTGAACCCTTCATGCTGATGGTGATATCTGAAATGAGCCGGTAGATGGCTTCTTCCGCACCGGGTTTTGGTTTGTAGGAAAATACTATCTGCTGGTTTCGTTTATCCGGTACAAAGTAGTCCTCTCGGTATCTGCCGATAAACCTCCCCAGCCTCTGGCCCAAGTCCAGCAATCTAAACTCAGCCCATAAGTCCATCAGACCATTACTTGCCGGTGTGCCGGTAAGACCGATGATTCTTTTGACCCGGGGCCGGACTTTCATCAGCGACCGGAAACGTTTTGCTTGGTGATTCTTAAAGGATGAGAGCTCGTCTACAATCACAGTGTCAAAGTCAAAGGGGAGAGAGCTATCTTCCACAAACCATTTAACGTTTTCACGATTAATGATGTAAATATCTGCTTTTTTCATTAGTGCCGTCTTGCGCTCTGCTTCAGTGCCAACAGCAACTGAATATATTAGTCCCTGCAGGTGATCCCATTTTTCTATTTCTGCAGGCCATGTATCTCTGGCAACCCGCAAAGGCGCTATAATCAGGATTTTGTGTATCTCAAAACTGTCAAACAGAAGGTTATTTAAAGCTGTTAGTGTAAGGGCGGTCTTTCCTAACCTAAGCCCATATCCAAAAATACCGCTGCAATCGGATTCTTTTCAATGTACCCGGTTGCATACCGCTGGTAATCGTGTGGTATGAACTTCATCTGGCATCACCTCCCAAAATTTCAGAGATCATCTCTTGTATTTGCTTTTCATCAGCTAAAACATATACCTTAAAGCCAAGCCGCCGCAGCAGCTCGTGCCTTGCTTCTTGTAGTGGGCGGGGTTTCATGCCCGGAGCTTTCACTTCCACAAAAGCTATTTTTCCTTCCGGTAAAAGCACAAGGCGGTCGGGCATCCCGTCAAATCCAGGGCAGATAAGCTTAGGTGCAATTCCTCCCGCTGCTTTAATCGCCTTTGCCAGTTTTCGTTCTAATGCTTTTTCTCTCATAAGCGCCTCCAATAATTTGTGACAAGTGTGACACCTGTGACAAGGTTTCTATATATAATACATAGGCCATATAGACCCTTATAGACCCTATAGTGTATATAGTAAATAACTCACAATATATATAGGGTAATCCTGTCACAGTTGTCACACTATACCCTCTAAACCCCATGCTTAGTGGGTTTTTAAGGTTGTGACAAGTTTTAATTCTTGTCACGCTCCCACATGCGTTGCAGCCCATAAATCGGTATGCGCTTTCGCGATTCCGTTGATATCCATCCCAGCTTCCGAAGTACTACGCCAATTTCGTAGCTGTCCGCTTTTTTAATGAGAGAAGGGTCCTTACCGTAACATTCAGCCCATATTTCCATAGGACTCACAAACTCTCTTTCAACCGTGCCTTCCTCAGGCTTTCCAAAGTCAGTCCCATGTAAAAATGACCTTCTTGCCCCGATATCGTAATCAGCCCAATTCTCTGGTAAAAGCCTCTCTAGGTAATCACGCACCATTCCTTCTCTTGGGTCGGTTTCAAGCGCGGCATTTTGTTCCCTTACAGCAATCTCCTTAACAGAACCTTCCAGATATAGCTTCTCGCCTTTTTTCCACATAACTAGGGCTTCCGCCCATATCTGCTTTACGTCTTCTTCGGTAATGTCCCAAGAGTGTTTTTTCGTTCCGCCGGGAGTTTTTACGGGCCAGAATCGCCTGTTGCCCGTAGGGTCCCGTAGAAACCCACCTGTGCTGTTGACCGTGGCCACGATTATTGATTGGCGAGGATGGCTTTCCACCACACGCCCATAGCTGGCTCGATACTTATCATCACGCCTGCTGATAAAGGATTTCACACTATCGATATCCGATTTTCGCATTCCGGTTAATTCGCCGATTTCTAAAATCCAGTACCCCTGTAGTTTTTCAGCACCGGCTTTATCCTGCATATCCGTAAGGGTAAGGCCATCATTAAACCATTCATCACCGGCAAGCCTATTAAACAAGGTGCTTTTACCTTTTTCCTGGGGGCCATCCATCACCAGCACACTGTCAAATTTAATGCCTGGTATAAAAATCCGAGCCACTGCTGCCACAATGGTTTTTCGGGTCACAGCCCTTACGTAGGCAGTGTCATCAGCGCCTAAGTAGTCAATGAGCAATGTTTCTACCCGAGGAGCTCCATCCCAAGGGGGTAGGGAGTTTAAGTATTTGCGAATGGGATGATGTTTGCGTTTCGCCGCCACCATATTTAACGCGTCTTGGGTCTTATTCGGCGAATAGATGCCATAAATATTGCTTAAATAAACTCGCAGCTGGGAGGTGTCATTATCGGTCCAGCTTGGGTATTTAATAGGCTCCCACACAGGCTTGGCGAGAAAATCCAGGCTGCTTTTAAGTTCGTTATAACCCACGACAGCCACATTCGGGTCATTGTCCAAGATGATTACCAGGTTATCGAGGGTGTCCTTTACCTTGCCATTCTTTTCGACCTCCAGCTGCGATTGCCAATTATCATCACTAGAGATAACTGCGTCAAATTCTTCTTTTGCTTTTTCCATTCGCTTTTTTGCCAGCCATCTTTTCACAGCTTCATCATTTAGGGCGTAATCGAGCATTGCTTTTACACTTTTTGTTTCCTCCAGATGCCCAAAGCGGTGAACTCGATATAAGTCAAAGGCATTAAGGAGCTGCGCATATGCGGGATCGCTGGCATGATTTGAGTACACAAACTTATCGTCATAAACCACCACGCCCGCTGTGCTGTCAGCGGGGATATAACCGTAGCGTCCACCTTCAGCAGGCTCATATATATCGGAGAGTTCCGACTCTATTAAAGTTTGAATAGGATAGTAGGCATTGTTAAAGGCTCCAATGATTCCATCCTTTGAGAGTGGATCGGCTTGGTGTTTAACTTCATGGCTGATTACTGCACTTTCCCGTGAAGAAGTGGGAAGCTGGGAGCAGTCTCGCCAGTTCGGGTGCTCTGCCAAATATTTATCCGGGTCTAGCCACTTACCATCAAATCGTTTGAATATATACTCGCCGTTGGATGGTGTTGTAGGCCAGTACATTAACTGATGGGGTCTATAGGAACATTCATCAAACTGGTCAATTTCCCAGTCAGATGCATAGTACCGGGTAATCGCTGCATATTCGTCTGAAGTTATGTCCCGGGTAAGGGGAATAATAATCCTAAGCCTTGGTTCCTCCGGTGTATGCCCATGAGTGGAGTAGAGGCAGGAAGTGTATTTGTTATCCCTTTCGTAATGGCTGACAAAATCCTTAGCAACTTTATCCCCATCAAGGGTCAGCATCGAGCGGCATTCCACCATTTCCCGCTTGCGCCTGCCATTTTTAAGCCAGCCCCCGACAAAGCCGCCTTTGTCTTTGACCCCGTCCCGCTCTTTTTTGGGGAGATGGGGGTATTCCTCCACCGTCTCAGAAGTGCGGACAGTATTTTCTAGGCGTTTGCAAAGCTCATCGAAGGTAATGGTCTTGTTTGACCATTTCTTAGCGAAGCGGCTATTGCCGTAGGCTATTTTTAGTTCATACATGGCTGGCACCCCGGTTTGCTTTACTGCCGCCTAAAAAGTCATCCCAAGCAGTGAGGGGGTAACTATTTACTGTGCCAAAGCGCTCATCGTTAGTTTCGCAAGGACGTATCTCTATAGCACGGGCCCGGCAAAATGCCGATAGCTGTTTTCCAATGCGTTGACACTCGGTCATAGTCCAGTTTTGTTTGAATACCTTGTTGTATTTAGCCACCGTGTAGAACTTAAGCGATTCATTAAGGGCAATTTCAAGACTTTCTTTTTCTTCAAGTAATCCGAAAATACGTCGTTCGGCATCTTCCACACGTCTGCGAAGGATGGCTTGAGCACGATCTATAACAGCATCAGGGTCATTCCATGCTTCTTCAACTGATATAAAATATTGCCGGAACTGTTTACCTTTTTCGGAACGTTGGAGCATACAGATTTCCTTAGCCATCGGGATAGAAAGCTGATGGTCGGTCCGCTGCTTTCCTGGGAGCCCATCAGACCTATTACTCAAAATTGAGTAATAGTCTTTTCCTTGTATAAAGCCGTAATCACTCATTCTTATAAACCAATCGTTATATCGTGTTTCAACACCCAGCGCCAAATGGAGTTCACGTCCGCTGACTGTTGGTTTTTCATTTTTGTAGTTGATAGCAATCAGTTCAGTCATCCCGTAACCTCCTCGCACTTATAGTTGAAGTATCTGATAGGCATGCCGCGTTTCTTTGCCTTGGCTATTTCCTGTGCCATTCCCTGAGAAATTTTATCGAATGCCCATAATTCATCACATTTGCCGAGAAGAATAAGGGCAAAGCTAAGTCCTAATTCCCGTTCCTCCTTGTCCTCATCATCCATAAATTGCGGATAATGCAGGTGCGGCGCTAGGGGAATACACCCCTTGCTAACAGCAAGCCTGCAGTATCCCCGGGCCCGTTCCGTGTTTCTTTCTGTGTCACCAGCATAAGGAGAAGCTATATACACAAGGGGAAGATACTTCTTTTTTACTTCTTCTTCCCTAATAACATTTGTTAGAGCTTCATAGGGAGTGGGATCATAGTAGCCTTCGGAATTCTTCTTATTGATACTCATAGGCCAGCCCCCACTTTTTTGTATCTCCCCAATTTTGATTTACTGCAATTTGGGCAGTAAACAGCCGTCCCGTAGAGGTCACTTTCGCCATCGCTAAATAATTCTGCAAGGTCAATCTCCACCTCGCACCCGCAGCCGGGGCAAATACAAAATACATTGTCATCGTGGAGCTCCACGGTTATATCAACCGTAGGGCTGATTTTTTCTTTTACATAAAACATAAAACTTGCCTCCTCTTATTTATTAGGGGCTTTAGCCCTTACTACCCACAGGACAGTAAAAGAGGTTTGGCAACTAAAAAATCAGTCTTTTTTATAAAAGCTGGTTTCATAACCGTCCGCTCTCAATAAAAGCCCTTTCGCCCAGGACGGGGGTTGGCTCATTATTTGACAAATATCTTCAGTAGTTATTTGGTTTTCGGCTTCAATAACAATTTCATCGTGGATGTGCATTACAATAGGGAAATGCCGAAGATTCTGCATGGCATGGCAGAGGAGGTCACGACTGAGAGCTTGTACGATATTCTCTACAAATTTAGGACCGTAGGATTGTAGCCGCTCCCATTTTTTCATTCCTCCGATACCTTCGTAAGTCACGCAATCTGAACCAAACTGGTTAATTCCAATTCGCGGCTTTACATAGGCAAGGCGTCTGCCGGAGGGTAGGGTTATAAAGAGCATTCCGCTCTGATAGGAAAAGCGACTATTGTGTGTTTCAGTTGTAGTCCGATCCCTAACTGCCTTTATTGCCGCCCGGTCAACATCCCACCAAAAGCGCACGATGTTTGAGTTAGCCGAGCGCCAAGAGTTAACCAGGGGCTTAAGCTCATCTTCAGTTAAACCCATCTCCAGAGCGCCCATTGCTTTTAAGGCTCCGACTGAGCCGCCGTAACCACAGGCTAAATCTGCCACTTTACCTTTTTGTCTTAATGGATCTTTTTTATCTATCTGCTCAATAGGCACTTGGAACATTTGGCTTGCCGTGGCTATATATAAGTCCTTTTTTGCTTTGTAGGCATCAAGCACCCATTTTTCACTTGCAAGCCAAGCTAAAACAATTCTCTCGATTGAAGAAAAATCCGCCACGATGAATTTGCAGCCATCCTTGGGAATAAAAGAGGTGCGTATAAGCTCCGACAATACCTCCGGCACGGAATCATAGAGCATTTCCAAAGCTGCAAAATTGCCGGAACGCACCAGACTTCGCGCCTGTGCAAGATCAGGGATTTGGTTGCGGGGCAGGTTTTGTAATTGTATTAATCTCCCTGCGAACCTACCCGTCCGATTTGCTCCATAAAATTGAAACATTCCCCTAGCACGACCATCAGAACAAACAGCGTTTTCCATTGCTTGATATTTCTTTACCGATGATTTTGCCAATTGTTGACGGAGTGACAGTACCTCACCAAGGGGTTCTATTGCAGTCGCAAGCAGCTCCGATACAGTTTTTTTGCCGAGAGTTTCTGTTTCTAGGCCATTGTCAGCCAGCCAATCTTTTAACTGCTGCACAGAATTAGGGTTATCAAGAGCAGTTAGTGATTTCATTTTTTCTAGCAATTCAGAGCGGGAGCGTTCATCTATTTCGATAGCGCGATTTACAAACTCCAAATCCAAAGCCACACCCCGGTCATTAATTTCCTGGTCGAGATGGTATTCATCCCAAATGCTCTCCGGCACAGGAAACCTCGCTAGTTTCGCCTGAATGGAGATTTCAGCTTCCACATCCCGGCGGTTATATACTTTAAATGCCGACCACTTATCTTGATCATGTATTGGCAGGTTTCGATTTCTTTGACCATTAGAAGTAGTGGGTTTGCATGGAGTGCAAAAGTAACGAATTAAATCCTTGCCCTCTATCAGCTTTTGTTTCTCCAGCCCTAATACTGCGCCTAAACCTTCTAACGATAAGGGAAGTCCCATATAGGCTGACCAGACCATGGTGCATCGCCAAGATTTTGGGGCCAGATACTCTGTAGTCAGGCCCAGCCATCTTGACAGGCAGATTCGTTCAAAATTGGCATTAAATGCCCATTTTGTTACGTCAAAATCAGTAAGAGCGTTTATAATTTTATCTGGCAGCTTTTCGCCGCAAGCAAGATCAACCACCTGAACCTGGCCACCATCAACGGAGTAAGCAAATAATAAAACCTCAAAATCCTCAGCCTCGACATAACGGTAAACGCCGGACTTGGCAAGGTTTACACTACTGAAGGTCTCAATATCAATTTCTAATGTTTTCATTAAACGCTCCTTTCCTTGTAATAGATTTAGGGCAGCGAAGATAAGCCTCGCTGCCCGTAAGTGTAAATTAGGAAAGGAAGTCCTCATCGGGGTCGGTGTCAAAATCATCCTCCGCTCTGGTCTTGCCACCAAGGGGTTCACCATCACGAATTTTTTGCAGATTATTAAGGCCGCAAGCAATCCCCTTATTGCCATTGCTATTGAATGCATATAGGTTAATACTGGCTCTGCCGTATACTCCGCTGTAAACTTCCGAACGTTCAAGGATAGGCTGAAGATCGGCATCAACAATGCCCGGTGCAGTAGCGGAGTTAGCATTAATAAAATAGGCATTGGCGTAAGCTGGGTCATCCGGCCTTTCGGCATCTCCATCGCGTAATGGTGTTTTAATAGCGGTTAGAGGAGGCACAGTTTTACCATTTCCTTTTAGCTTTGATTCGCCCTCACGGTAAGCAGCTTCAATAGCGGCTTTGATTTTAGCTAAAGTTTGAGTGTCGGACTTAGGGATGATAAGGGATACCGAAAATTTAGGTGTGCCCCCATTAATAGATTTTGCCTCCCATACATTTGTATAAGACCAGCGCGTATTGGGACCTGTAATAACCTTCATAGGGTTCTGGTTGACTTTTTTCGACATAATTTTTCCTCCTTAAATTTCTTTGAAATCATTGATTGCGGTATTTATAGCCGGTCGTTTATCACTCTCCGGCACAAGGGTTGGCTTGCCCTCTGGCTTCTCCACAAGCCCACCGAGCAGTTCGGCAAATCTGGCTTTACCGAGAGTCTTTTCCATGACGGTAATGCCTTTTATCTTGCGCTCGTAAGGATCATAACCGGCCTCATGTACTACCTTGGCGATAGTATCTTCATTGGTGTACCTGCGATTGCTCCTGCCTTCGACTAACTTCCAGCCGAGCCACTGTTTCCCGCCGAGAGCAGCTTGCAGGGCGTAGTCCTTGATGTCAGAGGCCCACGATACCAGTTCATCAATTTTACCGAGGATGGCTTCAACGTCTCCATCTTCCAAAAGCGGCGGCAGTTTAAAGTCATAGCGGGCAAGTGCCATATTGTACTCGGCCCTGGCTCGGCATTCATGTTTCGCTTTGCAGAATCTGCACCACTCGCCGCATTTGAATTCACCTTCCCCGGCGTAGGCAAGATGAGCAGTAGGCTTCAAAACCTCATCCGCCCATTGGTATAGGCTTTCTTTGAAAACAGTATGGGTGCTGATGTTGTCCCTGCGGGGCTGGTAGACGGACATAGAAACTGTGTTGATATCGTAGATGCCATCGAACAGTTCTAATGCACCCAAGGCATATAATTTCATCTGTGGATTGTTTTCCGCTTCCACTAAAACACCTTGGCCATGTTTATAATCCACAATGTGGAGAACCCCATCGGCGATAATGACGCAGTCGCCGGTGCCAAAGCCGCCTTCGACATATTTGGAGAAATCAAGGCGCTGTTCAATAAGGATCATTGGGTCGGCGCATTCCTGCTTTGCCTTTTCTAAAAGTTCTAGAATATAGGCTGCATAACCGATAGCGCATTCTTCCATTTCCTCGTTGTAGTAAGTAAGGCCAACGGTGGGGTCTTTAGCTTTTATGCCTAAAGCGGCTTTTAATTTGAACTCACCTAAGGTATGGGCATCTGCTCCTTCGGCTGCGTAATTGCTGCCCCTATCCTCATACTGCTCGCATAGCCTTGCGGAAGGCGGGCAATTAAGCCAACGGTGGCTTGAGGAAGCAGAAAGAAGTGCATGATTACCCATTCCCTAATTCCTCCGCTTCCGCAAGTAGAGCAGGGTACTGTGCCGGATCAATCTCGCTAAGCTTTTCTGCCCCATGCTTTTCCAGGAGAGCCTTAATCTCTGCGGTGTGGCCGTTGCGGGACTTCTCTGCAAGAATAGCTCTGACGGCCTCTAGTGTGAGCGGCTTTTCTTCCGGCGGAGAAGATGCTCTCTCAGCCTGTTCTTCTTCCTGGATACCGCCGCTGCCGGTAAATAAGTCAGCGAGAGAGTCTGCTGCACTTATGAGTGCTTGAGCAGCATTTCGCAGTTCTGTTACCACAATGGATAATTCACTCATCTTGCCCATCTGGTTTCTCCCCTTCCCCCTTGGATACGTCTTGCTGTTGAAGTACGAGCAGCTTCTTAGCGAGACGTTTTGACACAACACTTATTGCGGCGAGAATACCGGCGAGTTCTTCATTAAACTCGGGATCTCGCAGTTCTGCATCCGTGTTGTTTGCCTTTGTTTGCATATAGCTACCTCCGTTTCTGGGGGAAATTGTTCTCCCCTCACCATCCACAGGACAGCAAGGGGAGGTTTGGCAACCAAGGAAGGAGTTTTATTTTTTTGTTTCTATAATCACACGCAGCTTTTCTAAGATTATTTTCTTGCGCTTATTCACACTTTGACGTTTCAAGCCGATGTCTGCGGCATAATCCCGCTCAGTGCGGTTTTTGAAGAAGAGCGCATCTATAAGGGAGTGTTCTTCCGGGTCCAGTTCTTTTAATGCTGCATACAGCTCTTCGAGAAGCAGCTTGTCCGCAATAAGCTCGGCAATATCAACGGGGTCGGTTATCTCAAAGCCTTCTTCTTTAAATCTTTCTAGTGATAGAGCACTGCCTGTCCGCTGTTTACCACACTTACTGCAATCTTCAGTGCATCGTTTTGTTCTGCCTTTACCATCACTAATAATGTAGCGTTTCTCACGTTCTTTGCGCTTGTGTTCTGCCCAGGCCGGGCGTTTGTAAGCTCGGTAGACTTCTTCTGTAACATAGATTTTCTTTCCGTCAATTTTGATGTAGTGCTGAATCTTTGGCTGTTGATTGTCACTCTTTGGCATAAATTAGCCCCTTTCTCCAGCGAGAAAAGGGCATAACTATCAGCCAAAAAACTCGCCGTTTTTTTTAAACGGGAGCCTTTCGGCTGTCTTTTAGAAAAAGTACTTCTTATGCTTCTGATTTAATTTTAGTGGATAATGAACCGCTATAAGCGGTCACTACATGTCCGCTTATTGAAAGGAAAAGGTAGAGGTCTGTGTATGACCAGCCCTCAATACAGCACTTTTGAATAAGGTACTGCTGACGTTCTGTAAGCTGCGACATGGCATGGCTGACTGCTTCAGAACTCATAAGATCAGCAAGTAAGTCTGTACCGTCAGAAAAGAAGCGCACGTCCTCATAGGTAAAAGTGCTTAATTGGGTGTGGCGGTCAGGACGGCTATTGCGCCGGTCGTTGCTCTTCTCTGCTGCCACGGATTCCAAGTAGAAGGTTCCGACTTCCTCGGATACTTCCAACTCAATGGTTTTACCGTCTGCATCTTTGTAATTGATTTTCATTGTTTGGCTCCTTTCGGAGCCTGAACAAGCAACTACAAAGCAAAGAACGAGCCTAAACGCATAGCTTTACAGCTACTTGTCAGGCTCGTCCGTCGTATTTAATCTCTGCCGCTTATAGCGGCATTTGCGTCGTGCTCAGTACAAGGTACTCAGTGGTTATTCAATTTTTCTCAATCCGACTTCTGCTTTGCAGTGATAGCATTTAGTGTAGTAGTCCGCTTTCCAGGGGTCATTCTTTTCCATCACGTGCAACTCTGAATGTGTATTCTGCTCAGCATCAATAAGCCGACCGAAACCACAAGCTGGACAGGGTAATCGCTTTTTTTGAAACTTATGTCCGAAGGGCTTCATTAGCTTTACCGTATTTGTTTGCATAGGAACACCTCCGTTCTTATTGTGTCTATGTTAGCGAACTTGCGAACATCGGGGTAAAATATATGGAGAATCCTTAAGTTTAGAATTCTCCGAATTTAATGGAGCAACAAGTTCAAATCTTCAAGCCGTATCGACATAGCAGACTTGGACACATTATATATGTCGGCCATTTCCCTGATGCAGGAATCAGACAGGTACACAGGGGAGAGAGCGTCAACCGCTACTCCCAAACGTTCAGCCATCATCATCCTCACTGTCTTGGCAGGCATAATTAATGCAGCAGCCAGCCGATTCGCCTGCCATTCACGCACTTCCTCATCTGTCATAGGCAATCTCCGTGCACCATCTTCAATTTGATAAACGGCGCATAGGATTTTCGGTATTACATTTCCTGGCTTCTGGTAGTAAAAACGGTGATGAAGAATAAGGTGGGCACACTCGTGGATGATAGTAAAGCGGACTCTACCCTCAACTTCACTACAAAGAATCTCTTTATCAACAAATATATAACCCTTTTCAACCTCAAGCGGGTATTGTTTTGTACGGTCGTCATTCCAGACCATCAATACTCCATCGTTGAAGCATGTACATCCTAGGGTCTTTTTGTCCTGAGATAGGTTGGCGAAGTCAATCTTTGCATCCAAGTGAAATTCCGCAAAGTGGTCTACATCCATCGCCTGCGGTGTAACAAGAAGTTCCCCCTGTTTATATATTTTGAGAATCTCCTCAGCTTTTTTCTCAAGCCGTTCTGGTGAATAGTTGTGATACAAGCTGTTCCCTCCAATCATGGAATTGTCGTCGGCGGTCACTCGCCAATTTTTTTGTTAATTAGCTCGATGACCTCCCGCCAGCCCTCGTCCGAAAGGTTTCCCGATTTCGCCCTACGGAGGGCAACTCGCGCTAAGTCCTTCTCCATGATGTATTCAGGAAGGTCGGAGGACACGGTCTTTGTTTTGGTCAGTGCTGCCAAATCCAGCATATGGGCTTTTTCCTCCTCCTGCAGTTTCAGGATTTGGGCGATTTCATCCAGTTTCTTGTCAGGGGGATATCGACGCCCTTTTTCAATATCGCTCATATAAGCGGGTGCAATATCCAGTTCAGCCGCAAATCCCCTAAGTGTTAATCCCAGAGCCTTGCGTCTTTCTTCTATGAATTTACCGAAAGCAGTCTCGTTTTCGTTCATTATAGGCTCTCCTTTCATTTTGTGTATATGTTCGCTAACATAGTTACATTATACTCAGATCAAATTTGTTTGTCAATGCCCTGTTATAATATTGATACATTATTTCCTAAAAAAATAGCGACGGTTGGGTTACCGCCGCATTCTTGCCTGATTACTTTATATTTTTGAGAGTCGAGCGTGTACCAGGGGAAGAAGTATTTTATCGATTTCTATACGAAACTCCTCGTCCTCAAGGTATCTCTCGCAAAATTCTTGGTTCTTAGTCATACGGCTGAGAACGACATCCATAATAGTGTTGTCGTAGATGATTTTGAAGAGGTCAAGCGGATTCTTGGCACGTAGCACTAATTCGTCGATGGTAGCCATATCCTCCACTATCTGCTCAAGAACCTTATCCTCGTTAGTGAAATTTGTGCCGAGCCGTTCATTGAGTTTTGATAAAATCACTGAGAGATTTTCTTGCTCATCTTCAAGAGGAAGTCCCGTACCGGAAGTTTTGCCATACAACACGCCGTCCTCTTTTACTAAACTGATAGTTCCCTCGTATACCCTCTGAAGACGGTAATACTGAAGTGTCACATCGTTATCAAGGCTCGGTGTGCGTGTTCCTCCATCTTTTGGCAGCTTGCGAATCAGGCACTTAGCGTAAGCATAGAATTTATGGAGGTTCGCATCGCCAAGGCTGATTATATGCGTGAGGAATGAATACAGGCGAATGAACTTAGAGAGAGCGCCTTTGAAGTCCATTTTATCCTGTTCTTCGGTCAATGCCTCGTAACGGTCGACGGCAGGGTCAATGAAAGAGTTCAGCTTTGCCAAGTCGATGTTGCCCTGCGTCTTTGATTCCTTAAAGAACACCTTGGCGAAGGCATCAATCTCGCTGTCCGTATATAGCATAAAGCTGTCCAGTACATTTTTAATGTCGTAGATGGTGTTCGGGTCGGTTGTCTCGGCTACGCCGGTTCCCTGATAGTAATCCTGGAACGCTTTCTCAATATCCTCCGGGGAGTTGACGAAGTCCAATATAAAGGTCTCCGTTTTACCGGGGCAGGTTCGATTGACGCGGGAGAGCGTCTGAACCGCCTTAACGCCGGACAGCTTCTTATCGACATACATTGTGTGCAGAAGCGGCTGGTCAAATCCGGTCTGGTATTTCTCGGCGACGAGCAGAAGCTGATATTCCCCGGTCGCGAATTTATCTACCGTTTCCGTGTCAGGAAACTTGTTCAGATTTGCTTCTGTGTATTCCTTAAACTCTCCGGTCACATTGTCTTTAACCGTGCCTGAAAATGCCACCAAGACACCCAAGTCCGTGTAGCCCATTTTTTTGATGTACTTTTGGAACTCAAAAAAGTAACGAACGGCATGGAGCCGCGATCCTGTAACGAGCATCGCTTTCGCTTTGCCGCCAATACGGTGCTGAACCTGACTGCGGAAATGTTCCACAATGACCTCGGTCTTTTGGGCGAGGTTATGCGGGTGCAAGCTCATATACTTACCAAGAGCCTTGTTTGCCTGACTTTTCCCATAGACAGGGTCATCGGCGATTTTCTTTCCGATTTGGAAGTAGGTCTCGTATGTCGTATAGTTTTCGAGGACGTTGAAAATGAACCCCTCCTCGATAGCCTGTCTCATGCTATAAAGATGAAACGGTTCGGGTTTTCCAGCGGCGGTCTTTGTTCCAAATATCTCAAGCGTTTTTTGCTTCGGCGTAGCGGTGAACGCAAAAAACGAAAGATTATCCTGCTGACCATGCGCCGCCATTTCAGCCGCGATTTCCTCATCGGGATCCATTTCCTCCGCTTCGGCCTTCGCTTCCTCAACGGCATACTCGTGGAGCTTTTTTTCGATGGCGTCCTCGCCCTGTGCGGAAATGTCAGCGAGAACCTCCTTAAGCCGCTCACTCGCCTTGCCCGTTTGGGAAGAGTGCGCTTCGTCAACAATAATTGCAAACCGCTTTCCGGCGGTCGCCACATTTTTCACATCCACAAACGGGAATTTTTGCAAAGTGCAGATGATGATTTTCTCTCCCTTTTCAAGAGCGGTGGTCAGTTGTTTCGAGTTTTTATCGACGCGTACAACTACGCCAGGCTTGTGCTCCATATTGTAGATGTCTCGCTGAAGCTGTTTGTCGAGAACACGGCGGTCAGTAATTACAATAATACTATGGAACACCACTTCGTTGTTGGCATCGTGCAGGTTCGCCAGATGATGGGCGAGCCATGCTATAGAATTCGATTTGCCTGAACCTGCTGAATGTTGTATAAGGTAGTTCTTGCCTGACCCGTTTTTGAAAACGTCATCCACGATCTCGCGCACTGCGTCCAACTGGTGATAGCGCGGGAATATCAGCTTCTCTTTACCTGTTTTCTCGTCTTTTGTTAGCTGGACAAAGCGATGGAGGATGTCGAGCAAGCTGTCCTTCCGCATGACTTCCTTCCAAAGGTATGAGGTGCGGTAATCGCCCTTCACAGGCGGGTTGCCCGCTCCCTTGTCGTAGCCTTTGTTGAACGGGAGAAAAACTGTATCCAGCTTCTTAAGCCACGTTGTCATCCAGACTTCCTCGGTATCCACAGCGAAATGCACGATAGCCCGCTTTTTGGAAGCGAGCAATAATTCACGCGGGTTGCGGTCATTTTTATACTGGTCTATGGCGTTTTTGTATGTCTGCCCCGTGAGCGGGTTCTTGAGTTCAATGGTAATAATCGGAAGTCCGTTCAGAAAGATGACCGTATCGATAGAGTTTTCGTTAGCGGTACTGTATTTGACCTGACGTGTTATTTGGAGGACGTTTTTATCGTACAAATCCGAAAGGCTCTTGTTCATACCACTTCCCGGCTTGAAATAGGCGAGCCGAATGGGCACACCAAGATCAACGATTCCGTGGCGAAGCACATCAATCATCCCACGCTTGTCAAGTTCGGCGCACAAGCGCTTCAAAAACTCCCGCTCCACATCCGCGCCGTGACGTTTTTCCAAATCCACCCATGCTTTAGGCTGTGAATCTTTCACAAAAGCGATAACCGCCCCTGTATCCATCGCCAATTCACGGCTAAACGCGGAGGGACTGCCCTTGACGTATCGGTCGTTTTTTTTCGCACCGTTCGTCAGCCAGTATTCAATTTCCTGTTCAAAGGTTCGCTCTTTTGTATCTATAGTCATTTCCTATCCCTCCGTTACCTTAATTTTACCCGTGACCGCATCGTGGATGATGATCTGGCGGTATTGCTTCAGCTTTTCTATCTGCTCGTTGATGTCTGCGATTAAACCTTCAATCAATGGGATTTTGTCGTCAAGATACTCGACTATTGCTTGTTGTTCTTCAACTGGCGGTACTGCAAAGGGTATATTCTTAATCCGCTCGATTTTGAAATCCCACTGGTCGGTACGGATACCGTATGAATCCCGTCCAAAAAAACCAATATACTTCGTACTTCGTATTGCGTAATTAAAGAAGGCTGGGTTTGGGAAATTCAAGGCAAACACAAAGTACGCCGGGCTTACGATTCCGTCATATCTTGAAACTCCATAGGATCCGCGCCAAGCCTTCATCTTGTTCATAACAAAATCCCCTGTGCGAACAACCTTATAATTACTTAAGTCATCGGGAATGCGGTTGTGATTATTCTCCGAGCCTTCCGTTTCACGGTCAACAACGCCTTTCTCACGCTCGACTGAGAGCAATGGTAAATCGACACTATTCTTAACGCTCACGGCTTTTAGGAAGGCTCGCAGCGTGGTCATTTCCCAATGTGACGGCACTTTACCAATCCAATCTGCGCCGCTATCTTTTCGTAGTGCGGCTTTATCCAAACCACTTGTAACCACATCGGCAATGAGTTCCCGCTTGTAGCGGTCGAGCATCTTCGCTTGGGCGTGCAGGTCGGCGAGTAAGCTGTCAATTTCGGCGGTTCGGCGGTCGAGATGCTGCACGATTGTCTGTTGAATTTCAAGGTTAGGCAAAACAACATGCAGATTTTTTGCGATGCCAAGGTTGATTCTCGTTCGGGTTGTACCTGTGGCCAACAGTTCTGCTTCGTGTTTAACAAAAGAATTCAATGCATAAACGAGAAACTGTGGTAGACAGGCATTTGATAATTTTATCCTCACACAATCTGCGGATATGATATAACAGGGGTACACATCAGACACAATGGTCCCCCGCGCAACCGGATCAGCCATTTTTGCCATAACGACATCACCCGGCCAAATTCTATGCCGACTTAACTGGTCGGCTTTTTCTTCTGTAATAAACTTCAGATTTTCGATATTGTGGTAACCAATGCCAATGTTGTTTAATTGGATAATAGGAACCCCATCTAAGACGTATTCTTCGTTCTTGAGGTCTGATCCGAAGGGTCCATCCACCATTGAATTTGGTTCAGAAGCAACTATATGCTTAATGCGAACTATATCCCAAGAAGCTGGTATTACTCCAATCCACGGATATCGCTGATTGCAGTTATCCACACTCACACCTCCTCCGCAAACAACCGATTAATCCCTGACTGAATCCGCTCACCCAGCGAATGGATTTCAAGCAAGGTTTCTTCGGAATCGCCGAGTTCCTCATATTTATAGAAGTGACGCGTGAACGGGATTTCATAGCCTTTTTTTGTTTTGGAATAATCCACCCATGCATCGGGCGCATAAGGTTTGACCTCCCGCTCGATGTAATCGTCGATGGCTTCTTTTTCCGGCACTATTCTTGTGAATGGTATTTGCTCGGTGTCGCGCAAATCTGTATCAGGTTCAGGATTCCCCTTGGCATCGGTGCAAATTCCGGCGGTTTCGTCCTTCTCAGACAGTCCGGCAAGGATAGCTTTCATGAGAGGCGCTTTTACATCAAGCCCCGCTTTTTTCAATGCCTTCTGGAGCAGCTTGGAGAACTCGGCACGGTTCTTGTACAATACGGAACCGTCAATCGTGGTGATGGCGGCGAGGATTGCTTCCTGTTGCTTTACACCCTCAGCGACTTCTTTAGCGATTTCCTCCGCCTTGCGTTTACGGCTCTTGGCGAGGTTGGCAAACGCCGTTTGCTCACGGATACGCTCAATGCGCTCCGGCGAGGCTTGAAAATTCAGCCGGAGCGGGCGTTCCACTGTGACCTTCCAGTAGGCGAAGTCATCCTCATCAAATATTTTGCAATACTCACCATCCACAAAATTGCCGTAGATTTTAGTGAGTTCAGCGATGTGGGTTTCGTTCAACATCTTGCGCTTTTCGCCGAGTGGTTTCCTCATTCGCTCAAAAAAGGACGTGCCGTCAATCAACTGGATTTTGCCCTTTCGTATGCCCTTTTTGCGATTCGTCACAATCCATACATAGGTTAAGATGCCCGTGTTATAGAAAAGCTGATCGGGGAGTGCGATGATGGTTTCGAGCCAGCCATTCTCAATAATCCACTTGCGGATTTCGCTTTCACCACTTCCGGCATCGCCCGTAAAGAGCGGTGAGCCGTTGAAGACAATGCCTAGACGGCAGCCGGTGACTCCATCGGCTTCGGGGTCATATTCCATCATTTTGCTTATCATATGTTGCAAAAACAACAATGAACCGTCTGACACGCGGGGCAGTCCTGCGCCGAAACGCCCGGCGAAGCCCTTGTCCTCGGATTCATCGCGGATGAACTTCTCATACTTTTTCCATTCTACGCCGAACGGCGGATTGCAGAGCATATAGTGAAACCGCTCCATAGGCAAAGCATCCTCGGTGAAACTGTTTCCGAGATGAATGTTTTCGTAGCCATCGCCTTTAATCATCGTGTCGGATTTACATATGGCATAGGTTTTCTCATTCAGTTCTTGCCCGTAAACCCGTATGATGGCTGACGGAGAATGCTCTGCTGCATATTCTATTGCCGCCGAAAGCATCCCACCCGTTCCAGCTGCCGGGTCGTACAGCTTCGCCATAAACGCCGGGTCAATAATTTTATCCAAATCTGGGTTAAATAGCATAGATACCATCAGGCGAATAACCTCACGCGGAGTGAAGTGTTCACCTGCGGTTTCATTGGACATTTCCGAAAACTTGCGGATGAGTTCCTCGAAAATATAACCCATCTCATTATTTTTTACGCGGTCGGGGTGTAGGTCTATATCGTCCACAAACTTACAAATTACAAGGTACAGCAAGTTTGCCCTGTCGAGCCGCGCAATCTGCGAGTATATATCAAAAGACTCCAATATCGTCCGGGCATTCTCCGAGAAACCCTTTATGTAATCGGTGAGATTATCCGCGATGTTAGTAGCATCGTTTTTCAGTTTGGCAAAAGTGAATTCACTGACGTTATAAAACCTATAGCCTTCAGGCACACTCTCTGTTTTTGTTGCTTTCATTAAAAACGGAGCCTTGTTTTTAAATTTGCAGGTTCTGTTTACCTCCAGAACCGCATCTTTCGTTGGAGCAAGTACGCTATCCAAACGGCAAAGCACGGTAAACGGCAAAATAACATCACCATACTCGCTCTGCTTGTAATCGCCGCGAAGCAAGTCCGCTATTTTCCATATAAAGTTGGATTTTTCGGATATGTTAATATTCATTGATATCGACCCCCTTCTTTAGCAATCGTTCATAGCGAGCATTGGACATAACAACTGCGATAGGCTTACCGTTTTTTTGAATGAACGCCGTCTTGTCATCTGCGACCAGGCCTCTTATCAGCTTTGAGGATTGGCCACGGTTGAACTCTGCAATGTTGAGATGCTCCATTGGCATCTTTGATTTAGCTTTTTTCTCAACCAACTGGTTACTCCTCCTTTGCCTTAATATGGCATTTATTATAACATAAAGTAATTATTTTTACAACTTTAATATTAAATTATTTTCTACATATATTTTTAGTTGCTATAGTAATTACTTTTTAGGTGCAAAAACGGCAAACTGATCGCTAAAATCAGCAATCTTCTAACGATTATCCAATCTTTCAACGATTGACCCAAAATATGCACACCCCTGCTAACTTTCAACGATAACCTCTGTGAACTTTCTAGGTAAATTCAGAGGTTACTTCTTATGACCGCCGAAATAGACCCCAGTAAATGTTAAAGCCGATCCTCTAGAATAGCAGGAACGGCTTTATTGCTGGGCTTTTGGGCAAAAATAAAACCACCTGCTGATAAATTATTTTTTATCAATAGATGGTAGATTATTTGGTGGAGATAAGGGGATTCGAACCCCTGGCCTCCTGAATGCCATTCAGGCGCGATCCCAGCTTCGCCATATCCCCACGTTTAATTTTCGTTGCAATATATATATTAAAACAAGGCAAGACGTATGTCAAGGTCAAAGTCCAAAACCATTTATTTCATAGGTTCAAAGCTGCACCCCGCCTGGCACTGCGGTCTCTGTTCATATTGCCAATTAATGGTCAGAATATATTTTTGTTCCCTTGCGCATAATAGATAGCGAAGGGTCCATGATGGTTGAGCCAAGAGTGTTATTGGGTCCGAAAGGGCTCAATAATATTCGGCCAAAGATCAATACCGGATCAAGAAGGTTCGGTATTGGTCGGCGGGCAGAGCATTATATGTCCTCCAAGGCTGTATGCCAGCCCAACTGTTGGTATATGGTCGAAAAGGATGTATAATGTTCGAGTTAAGACTATTAAGGGTTCCAAATTTGCAGAAGTAATTTAGGCATGACTGACTGCCGGGACCTATTGCAGTCGAGAGATTGCAATAGGTTCCTTAGGTACTCTTAATAGTCGAGCAAAGGTTGGTGTATGTTCCGTAACGCTTGTATGCAGTCGAAAGATTGTATATAGGTGTGTAGGGATGTGCATCAGCCGGAGCGAAGATCATCATGGGCCTTCATTTATTTCCCTAGCATTCAATCATTCCAATGGCTACTTTCTTTATAGAGCCGCAGGCTTCGCATCCAAATATATGCAGGCACTGATCGTCGGGAACTCCATCCACCCTGCGGGTTATCTCCAGATCAAGATAGGGGCTGTAGTCATCTAAATATTCCTGTATAGCTCCCTTATCCTCCATGCAGTTTCCGCATCCTTCACACAGAATTACTTTCCTCTCCAGACCATTGCAAAGCGGGCACAAAAGCTCCATCCAATTCACCTCATATAATGTGCTACCGGTATTCTTGCCCATAGTCGGGTCAAATATTACTCCTTCCTGCCTTCATATTCAACCCTGTTTCGGCCTTCATTCTTTGCTTTATAAAGATACATATCGGCATCCCTTATTAATTGCGCTGCATCCGAGTAATTACCGGCTTTCATCCCTGCAATGCCAAAACTTACTGTAAGGCTTATACGATGCCCCTCTATTTCAAAGGGCTTCTCCTTTATAATCATCCTTAATTTTTCTGCAAGTACTACCGCCCCATCTATATCCGTGTTTTTTAATACTACTACAAATTCCTCCCCGCCATATCGCGCCAGCATATCCGCTCCTCTGATATTATCTTCAAGCCTTTTGGTAAATTTTTTGAGTACTTCATCCCCTATCTGATGTCCATAGGTATCGTTAACACTTTTGAAGTGGTCAATATCCGTTATAATAACCGTTAAAGCAAGCCCGTATCTTTTACACTCCTCAAAGGCCCCTTCGAGGTATTCTTCAAGATATCTTCTATTATGAACATTGGTCAGGCCATCATGCAGCGACAGGTTTTCAAGCTGCTCAATCAGCAGGTTTTTCTCTTCCAACAGCTGTTTGAGCTGGTCCTGAGCCTCCCTTAACCTGATATGCACATTTAATCTTGCCAAAAGCTCCCTTAACTCATAGGGCTTTGTTATGTAATCGTCCCCGCCGGCCTCTAATCCGGTAACCTTATCCTGGACTCTTCCTTTGGAGGTAAGAAAAACAACCGGGATATTTGCTGTTTCTTTACCATCCTTAAGGATTTTACAGAGTTGGTACCCGTCCATCCCGGGCATCATTACATCCAGAAGAATAATGCTTGGCTTTTTTTCAACAGCTGCCCTAACCGCATCCATAGGGTCGGTAGTGGAAATTACTTCATAGTATTCTTCCAATTGGTTTTTTAGTATTTTTACATTAAAACCGCTGTCATCAACTATAAGTACAGAATGCTTCATCCTCCTGAATCCCCCTTTTTCCCCCATGACCTAATAATTTCTGCGTTTCTTGTAAATATCCTTCAAAGCTGCACAATTATTATTCGGGCCTTTTGTCTCAATCTGTCTTTGTTCCTGTAATCAAACAATACGGTTACTTCCCTTTCATTGTCCCTGTTCTCAATTTCCGGTACATGCCCGCATATACAGGAATCAAAAACCTCAAAATGTACAAGCTTGTAAACTTGCTTTGGAGAAAGCTCCGCATAATCGGGAATATAAAACCTAATATTTTCGGGTCTGCCAAGGAAGTCAAAGCACCTTTGCTTGAAAAACGGGGTCTCTATTCTGTTAATCGGCGGCGGCAGCTTCAGGGCCCTTTCGGTCAGCAGAAAATCCAGTTTGAGCAGCTCATTAACAGCCGCCTCCGGCGCTTGTAACCGGTGCACACAGTAATCATAAAGCAGCGAATAAAGCTCCCTGCGGCCGTGCTTTAAAAGATGCAACCCTTTATTCTCCAGGTATCGGGACAGGTCCTTAAAAAATTCAAAGGGGCCGCCGGTAAAACAGGATAGTATAAATTTAAGTGTATTGTCAAAACCGTGGCTGTTATAGTAGTATTCCAAAACCTGCTCGATAAGCTTTAACCTGCGCAAATCCCCGTAGTCCATCCAATCATTGGCCAGGACTTCATAGGGCGGCTCTGCTGTAAAAACATATCCGTATTCCGGTGCCCTCTCCCTTATACCCGAACCTTTAAGCAGCTTCAGAAACCCCAGCTGCAGCATATCCGGAGCCAAACCAAAGACATGGTTAAAGGACTTTGCAAAGGAGGCCATATCCTCCCCCGGCAGCCCTGCTATAAGGTCAAGGTGCTGATGGATATTTCTGCCCTTGGAAATCTCCCCTATGTTTTGAAATAACGCCTCCTGCCGGGTATCTCTCCTTATTTCCTTCAAGACCTGCGGGTTGGTGGTCTGCACGCCCACCTCAAACTGGAAAAGGCCCGGCGGTGCGGTATCAAGAAGCTTAAGGAGTTCTTTATCCAGGAGGTCGGCGGTTATTTCAAAATGGAAATTTATATCGCCTCCCCTTTCAATCAAATGGCCAAATATTTCCCGGGAGAAGCTGCTGTTGCAGTTGAATGTCCTGTCCACAAACTTAACCTGCTTTACCCCAAGTTCCATAAGTCTGTCCAGGTCCTTTTTAACCCTTTCAACCGGAAAAAACCTTACTCCTTTAATGGTGGATGAAAGGCAGTACTGGCACTGAAAGGGACAGCCCCGCGATGCCTCATAGTATACTATTTTATTTTCAAGTTCGCTGTCAAACCCATAGGGAAAAGGAATAGAATCAAGTTCGCATATCAATTCCCTGTCCTTGTTTTTCACAACACTGCCGGCGGACCTGTGGGTTATCCCGCGGATATTATCTATTGGCCCTCTGCCTTCCACAATGTATTCCAGCAGTTCCCTGAAGGTCTCCTCCCCCTCTCCCCTCACTATGAAATCAATAAAAGGATGCTGCTCCATCAGGGCACAGTCGTCGTAGGACACCTCGGGCCCCCCGAGCACAATAACGGTATCCCGCTTAACCTGTTTAATCCTGCGGGCAAGTGTCAGTGTTTCGGTAATGTTCCATATATAGCATGAGAAGGCGACAATATCCGGGGTCTCGCTGTATATCTCCCCCGTTATTGTATGGATGGGATCGTTTATGGTAAACTCCCTGAACCCCAGGTTATAGGGCTTGTCCCTGCAATACGCCATCAGGTATCTAAGGGCAAGGGATGAATGAATGAATTTGGAATTCAGCGTTGTAAGCAGCACCTTCATGTCTGCACCTTCCTTTGCATATAAAATTTTCTATGCTTATATTTATTATACCTTTTTTATTCCTATTTCGTCGAAGGTTTTCATTTGGGTAATCGCCCTGGCCGCCGCTTCGATTATATAAAGGGCCAATACGGCGCCGCTGCCCTCTCCCAGCCTCATATCCAAATCCAGGTAGGGCTTTAGACCCAGACGCTCCAATACAATACTCCCGCCCTTTTCGGCGGAAAGATGGGAAGGAAACATATATCCGGTCGAAAGGGGATTAATCCTTGCCGCTGCCAGAGCAGCCACCGATGAAATAAAACCGTCTATTACCACAGGTATTCTCATATATGCAGCTCCCAGGTAAATGCCTGCCATGCCGGCTATGTCAAGGCCGCCCACCTTGCTGATGACATCTATTGCGTCACCGGCGTCCGGCCTGTTTTCCCTGATGGCCCTTTCTACCACCTTAATTTTACCGGCAAGGCCGCTTTGGTCAAGGCCCGCTCCCCTTCCGGTGGTTTGGGCGGGGTCCAGTCCTTCCAGAGAAGCCAGTACTGCGCTGCTGGAGGTTGTATTCCCTATGCCCACCTCCCCGGTGGCTATTATTTGGCTTCCCGAAGCTGCCGCCTCAAATACCGCCTCAATACCCGTTCGTATTGCCTGTACCGCCTCACTCCTTGTCATGGCCGGGCCTTCTGCCATATTGGCGGTGCCCGGCTTTATTTTTTTGTTTACTATACCCTGACAGCCAAAGGCCTCCTTCATGCCAATATCAATCACCCTAACGTTGACGTCCAGCATCCGTGCAAACACTGCCACCCCTGCGGTCCCATCCACCATGCCCCTGGCTATTAATGAGGTCACCTGCTGGGGATAGGCAGCAACCCCTTCGCAGTAAACCCCGTTATCCGCCGCCATAACTATTAGCGTTTTTTTGCTCATCTCGGGTTCCAAAGTGCCTGTTATACCACAGAGCCGTACGGCGATTTCCTCCAGCCTTCCAAGGCTGCCCAGGGGTTTTGTCAGGTTATCCACCCTTTCCCTTGCCTCTTTCATCTTGTCCCGGTCAGGCGGTCTGATACCCTTATTCACCTTATCCAATAATTTCATCAACCAATAACCTCCTTATATTGTTTGGTTTGTATCCCTGCACAGCAAAAAGCCCACAGTTCAACAGAACTGTGAGCTTTACCGTCACCCACCGGCATGGGTATCGCAGGCAGGTCTCCTGGCTTCCGCTTCATCGCCCCTTCCCGGACCTTCCCGGGCACAAAAACCCAGTGGCATCATTCAGGTTAGGCTCAGCATTACAGTGGCGGGTCCGCCCGGGATTTCCACCCGGTTCCCTATTCTCCCCATCGGGGCACCTGCAATCCATTGTCATTCATAATATTAAACTATCGGCAGCCGGCATCCGTCACAAGACACCTGTTATACATACCAGCTTTATTATATTATTTTGCTGCCAACACATCAATACCCTCTTATACTGCCAAGCATGGAAATTATCTCTTCCACCGATTTCTCATCGGCATTTATCATGGCAACAAACTTATTGTTGCCTCCGGTTTCAATATCGGTGGAATCCGCCCGGTAATCGTTATTGCCAAGGGAAGCCGAATAAATAATTGCATCTATTGTATCTCCCGTATCGTCAATATCGGTAACCTGATAGCCATGCCTTACCACTTCCTGTGTAATATTCTCCAGTCCTTTTTGAATGGCGATCTTTCTTGTAATATTACCACCTCCGCATCAACCCTTATCTGCATAAACCAACGTCTGCTTCTATTCGCCGCAGCTCTCTCCGGAGCTATATTTATTCTCTCCCCAAAACAAAAAAAAATCCGGCACCAGCCGGAATCCGTTAATCCAATCTCCTTATTACCGGCAGGGCGGCCAATCCGCCTGCCACCGCCGTTACAAACTGGGGCCAGCCAAACATAAAGCTTAGGGTGCCGGCCGCAGGCTGCGGTACAACCAGTATGTTTACCGCTGTACTTACCAAAAAATAAAGAAGCAGGAATTTGAGCCCCGAAGCCAGGGCTATTCCGACAGGCTTGTTCTTTCTGTACCACCAGCCGTATATAAGCACATAGACGGCATTGCCTCCGGCTATAATGGGCACAAGCCAGGGAAAAACAATGTGCTGCTGAAAAAGGGCTATTATTGGCGCTAAAATACTGATAACTATCCCGCTCCATGCCCCTACCAGGACAGACGCCGCCGCCAGTGATGCATTGACAAGGCTGCCAACGATAAAATTGGATGCCATCGGAGGAAGCGAGAGCAGAGGCCTTATCATCTGAAATGCTGCCGTCAGTGCCAAAAGCAGAGCTGTTCTGGTCAAAAACCTTATTCCCTTCATTAATACCCCCCCAACATTTAGTAGAAACAAAAAGAACCGTCCCTAATGTTTTTTGAACCGGCTGTTAAGAAACTCCGCAATAGTTCCTGCGCATTCTTCCACATTGTCGCTTCCAAGTTTTAAAACATAGTCATAATTTTTCTCGGAATGATAGTATTTGGGGTCATAATGCTCTGCCAGCAGAATACTTACAATCTTTTCGTAATTCCCTTGCTCCAGCAGTACAAGAAGTATATCTGCCTTCTTTTTGCCCAGTTCTCCCTTGAGCCTGTTTATCGAGTCCCTTATTTCCTCCAGAACATCATCCCTTTGTATACTTATGTATTCATCGACTATTCTTTTTATTCTCTGCTGCATTTTGCACTCCACCAGTATATGGATCCCCGTTCTCATTTTATCCACCAGGGCATTGGGCAGGTATACCCTTCCTACCCTTGGGCTTTCGGACTCCACTATAATATATTCCCCGTCAATTTCCCTTATCCTTTCAAAGAGCAATGCTTCAAAAGCCTTCTGATACCGGGGCCGGCCAAGCCCAACCGTGCCAAAGATTGAGCCCCGGCTGTTGGCCATATCCTCCAGGTCCACCGACGGGAAGCCCTGCCCCCGCAATATTTTGAGCAGCTCTGTCTTGCCCGTTCCGGTGTTGCCGTGGATAACCACAACCTTTTTCGAATCAATCAAGGCATTCAGGTTATCAAGAACGTATCTTCTGTATTCCTTGTACCCGCCCTCAAGCTGATGCACCCTGTGCCCCAGGGAATCAAGCAGCCGGACAATCGACCCGCTCCGCATGCCTCCCCTTGAGCAGAACACCACTATCTCCTTCCCCTTTTCCTCCTCTGAATCTATTTTCCCGTAGATATCCGCCAGCTTCGCCGATACCACTTCAATACCCCGTTTCTTTGCCTGTCTTGTACCTTCTTTTTTGTACAGGGTACCAATTAAATCCCTCTCTTCATCGTCAAAAAGTGGTATGTTCACGGCACCGGGTATCGAACCTTTTTGGAACTCACCCGGCGACCTCACGTCTACTATGGCATAATCTCCGTCATATATTTCGCTGACCTTCATACCTATCGCCTCTTTATAAAGTCATATACTTGAAATTATACATTCATCCGGCTTATCCAACTATATTATACCAGATATACTACAGCTTTATAAAGTTTACTTCGGTTATGCCATCCACCTTCTTTACCATGCCTATTACATCCTTGGGCACCAAACCGTCCACATTCAGCACCATAAGAGCCTTACCTCCCTTTGAGTTCCTGCTTACCCTCATTGTGGCAATGTTTATTTTGCTTACGCCCATAATGGTACCTATACTGCCGATAACCCCCGGCTTGTCCTCGTTCCTTATTAGAAGCATGTATGGTGCCGGTTCCATGTCAATTTTATAACCGTTGAGTTCCACTATCCGGGGCTCCCTCATGCCGAAAAGAGTCCCCGCCATGGTAAAGGTGCTGTGACCGTTGCTTACCTTAACCTCTATAAGGTCTGTATATTCGCTGGCGCTACTGTCCAGGCTCTCCAGCACGTTTATACCCCTGCTCTTGGCCAGGTGCTTTGCATTGACATAGTTAACCCTTTCCTTTACCACCGGCTCAAGCAGGCCCTTAAGATAGGCAAGGGTTAAGGGACCTGTCTTATGCTCCACAATCCCGCCGCGGTATTTAATCTCAACTTTGCTTATGGGCCTTTTCTCCAGCTGGTAGTAAAGCCTGCCCAGCTTTTCCGCCAGCAGCAGGTAAGGCTTCAAGTATTCCATATCCTTGTCCGGAAGGCTTGGCATATTGACTGCGTTTGTAACAAGCTTGCCCTCAAGGGCATCCAGCACCTGGTTTGCAATGTTTATACCCACCTTGTTCTGTGCTTCCAAGGTATCGGCACCCAGATGGGGAGTTACAACGGTATTGTCAAAGCTAAACAGCGGATTGTCCGGGCAGGGCTCCTGTTCGAATACATCAAGGGCTGCGCTGGCCGCCTTGCCGCTTTCAAGAGCCCTGTGCAGCGCCTTTTCCCCGATAATGCCGCCCCTGGCGCAATTGACAAGTCTCACCCCGTCCTTCATAATTTCAAATTCCTTATCCCCCAGCATACCTATGGTTTCCTCGGTCTTGGGAGTATGGACGGTAATTATATCCGCCCGGGCCAGCAAGTCCTCCAGCTTTTCCATCTTTTCAACCCCAAGAAGCTCAAACCTGCCTCCGGGAATGTACGGGTCATAGGCGATTGTTTTCATATTAAAGGCCTGGAGCCTGGAAGCCACCAGTCCGCCAATCCTGCCAAGGCCTATTATGCCAACCGTCTTGCCGTACAGTTCGTTTCCTTTGAACGGGCTGCGGTCCCAGTTGCCCGACTTAATATACTGGTTCGCGCTGCATGTGTTGCGACAGGACGCAAGCATCATGCCTATGGTATGCTCTGCGGCGGAAACCGAATTGCTTTCTGCAGTATTAACAACAACCACCCCCGCCTGGGTAGCCGCATCCAGGTCTATATTGTCTATACCGTTACCCGCCCTGCCGACAACCTTCAGGTTTTTGGCCGCTGCAAGCAGTTCGCTGTCCACCATGGTGGCACTTCGCACGATAATACCCTGGTATTCCTCTATTATTTTTAACAGTTCATCTCTTCCAATCTTAAGCCTTACATCCACATCCGCCTTTTTCTTGAGTATATCTATTCCGGTCTGTGCAATCCTTTCAGTTACTATTACCCTCATTATACTGTGCCCCCTGTGTCAATTATTTGTTTAGCCGCCGTGTATGCCCTGCCCCTATTGACAGGACAGCCCAAATCAATAAGAATCTGCTCAAGGCCCTGCAGGGTATCCAGGACATCCCTTTCGGATATATAGCCCATATGGGCTATCCTTATTATCCTGCCCTTAAGGTTTTTGTTGCCCCCTGCAATAACCAGTCCGAAATCCTGCTCCATACGCTTTACAATATCGCCTGCATTTATACCGTCGGGAACATTAACCGCCGTTAATGTATCTGATGCGCTGCCTTCCCCGGCAAACAGCCCAAGGCCCATCGCCTTAACCCCCGTCCTGGTCATATGTCCCATCCTTCTATGCCTGCGCCAGACGTTTTCCAGCCCTTCCCTTTGTATCAGCGTAATCGCCTCAAGAGAAGCCCTGACTAAGTTTACCGCAGGGGTAAAGGGGTGCTGGGGAGGTTGTTTGCCCATAAAGTCCACCACCTTGCACAGGTCCCAGTAGTGACGGCGGGATTTGTTTCTGCGCGCCGCTTCCATCGCCCTGGAGCTTATTGACAGAAAGGTAAGCCCGGGAGGGCACATGAGAGCCTTCTGGGAGGAAGTAACCGCAATGTCTATCCCCCACTTTTCAGGCCTTACCTCCATGCCCCCAAGGGAGCTGACGGCATCCACTATATACAAAACATCCGTCCCCTCAAGGGCTTTGCCTATGGACTCAATATCGTTGCAGGCAGCGGTTGAGGTCTCATTATGGGTGACGATAACCCCCTTTATGCCGTTATCAAGCCGCGCCATCACTTCCTGTGCACCAATGCCCTTCCCCCACGGAACTTCCAGCTTTTCCACCTTAAGTTCCATGCACCGGCATATGTCATAAAACCTTTCCGAAAACACCCCTGAAGATACAAGGAGTACCCTGTCCCCCGGACAAAAGCAGTTGGTGACAGCGGCTTCCATTCCACCGGTGCCCGAGGCGGTAAGGGTGGCCACCGTATAATCGGTGGCAAAAACATATTTAAGGCCGCTGTTAAGCCTTTCAAAAACTTCGGCATATTCCTTCGTCCTGTGGTGCAAAACCTGCTGCCCCAAAGCCTCTATTACCTGTGGAGGCAAAGGAGTGGGTCCCGGTGTCATAAGTCTCTTGTTCAAAACAATCGCTTCCTTCCTTTTTATAAAAGTATATATTCTGGATGTCCCTGATCCGAAAACTTATCAATCGGGGACAAAAAAACCCCGTCCCTTATAGGACGGGGGTATTTACCCACGTGGTACCACCTAATTTTAGCTTGCCGGCAACTCATGACCTTTAACGGGGTCAACCGTTAGAAACTACTTAATTTTCACTTCTAAGGCTCCGGGACGGATTCCGGCGGGCCGCATGCCGGTTCACACCTGCCACCGGCTCTCTGAAAATTAGCTCTCGCGTACTGTTTCCCTTCGCTGCCTTTGCCAAAAGATATTTTAAAGACAATTATGCAACATATATGCATAATTGTCAAGGGAAATTAATGGAATCACAAATAAAAAGAGCTCCGTTTATTACGGAACTCAACGCTCTCTGTCTATAATAACCATATCAGCCCTACGAGCTGCTGTTCACAAACTTAATCGGGTCCACTGCCTTTCCGTTCACTTCTACCTCAAAGTGAACGTGGGGGCCGGTGCTAACCCCGGTGCTGCCTACCCTGGCAATCACCTGTCCCTTTGAAACCCTGTCGCCCACCTTCACCAGGTTGGTACTGTTATGTGCATAACGGGTTATGATGCCGTATCCGTGATTTATTACCACCATATTCCCGTATCCGCTCTTCCTTCCCGAAAAGGTCACAACTCCCTTCCCCGGTGCCCTTATAGAAGTACCCGATTTGGCGGCGATATCTACGGCTTCATGGAAGTCGTATGCCCTGCTGAAGGGATGCCTCCTGCCCCCAAACCTGGAAGTGATTGTCCCGGATACCGGCAGGAAGGAAGGCCTGGCTTCAAGGTATTTGAGCCTGGCATCTACGTCGGTTAACAGCTTATCCAACTGTTCCTGCTGAACATCCATCTGGCTGGATAACACATGCACTGAATCCGCCAACTGCAATTGATTGACCGAACTCATCATTACCGGCTGTTGCACTCTGACCCCGGCAAACTCCGCACTTCCGTCCCCGGCAAACCTTTGGACACCGCCCCTGGATGCTATAAGCGTACCCTGAAACTCCTCCAGCCTCTTATCGCTGTCGCTTGTGAGGCCAACCATGCTTCTGACTTCGCCGTCAAATTCTATAAGGTTCTCCATCTTTTTCTTTACCGTATCGCTATAATTATATAGGCCTGCTATTTCTATGCTCTGCCTCTCGTTGTCGTTTTCCAGGTATTCAATCCTGTCAAGGGCGATTTTATGGTTTTGGTCCAAATACAAGTAACCCGTTGACAGGGCAACGCTATATGTTAAAAATACCGCTGCAACCAGCGCGGTGCATTTCAAAAGCACTTTGCTGATACGTATTTTTTTCACACCCTTATCGGGGTCAGAAATCAACACAACGGTTATATGGTTTTCCTGTGTTTTGGTAATTGCCTTCTTCATTTTTACCTCCGGAAGAAAATTAAGCAAAGCAAGAAAAAAAGTTCCACACTATAAAATTAAACAAAGATCCGGGAAATCCTTTAGAAAAATATGTAATTTATCAAAAAAAATAATGCAACAGGGAAGAACCTCTCCCTATTGCAATGACAGCTGAATGTGGTGGGGCGAACAGGGATCGAACCTGCGAAACCTCTACCATGTCAAGGTAGCGCTCTCCCAACTGAGCTATCGCCCCAGGTATGGAGCGGATAACGGGAATCGAACCCGCATTACCGGCTTGGGAAGCCGGTGCTCTGCCACTGAGCTATATCCGCATCTTATTGTGCTACTATTATAACCGTTTTCGCGGTCATAATCAATATCATTATTTGTAATGTCATTGTTTGTCAGGGTCAAATATAAAATATTCAAACATAAAATCGTACTCTTCGCCCAGGGTCCTTGCATAGTAAGTCACACCCACCCCTTCGGTAAATGCGCGTTCCTCAACGTAAATCCCGTCGGGCATATTCTCCATAGGAACGGTGTACCTCACTCTGTAGACAATGGGGCCTTCCTCTTCCTCGGCTTCTGCCGACAGTATCTCGGCCGTAAGGTCAGCTTCCCCTTCGCCGCTTTTTACCGTCTGCTCCCACCTGCTGCCGGCCTCAAGGGGCAGCCTTAACAGCTGCAGTTCCTCGAATACATGGATAAGCTTTTCCCCGCGGATTATCCTCTCGGTCACAGTGTCCGAGGTTATTCTGTATTCCAGTTCAAGGCCGAAATCCCCCGGCCCTTCCCCGCCCGAAGGGTCGTCTACCTCTCCGGACACCTCGTAAACCAGGATTTCCTGGGTGTCGGTATTTCCCGAGATATTATCCAGCCTCATGTGATGGCTGTATTCCGCAAACCCTGAATAATACCATTCGTAACCTGTTCTTCCGGGAAAAATCTCAACCAATTGCTGGGAAACCCTGTCGTTTTGGTCTTCCGGGGGGGTCTGTAATCCGTTACCGTTTTCTCCGGTTTCCCCATTTTCGGCAGGGTTCATATAAACATATGCCAAGGCTATTACTAATGCTATAACAAGCGCTATTACTATGTATCCGCTTTTCATATTCTTACACCTCTGTATTGGTTTGTTATAAATTTTCCATATAGTTATATTATACTCTTTTTGCCAAACCGTTAACCATGATTAACCGGATTTTTCACCCAACCCTATGAGCATACCAATTCGGTCAGGAACATAAGCGGCCTTAAACCGTCAGATATTACAAAGCCTTAAGTGGAGTTAACCCGTTTTGGCTTATACAAAAAAATCCGGGGATAACCGGACACTACTGGCAGGCAAAAGCAAAAGTGAAACTCCCTTTCCACATTTCACTGCTTTTTCCTGACCATTCTTTTTTTTGCAGTGGAGGAATACGCCGCTTATGTGTAGAAAACCCTAATCAAAGAGAGAATAAAAACTGTCCCGGTAAAGAAAGGAGTATTTCTATGGATAACGCTTTGCTGTCCGATCTTAACAGAGAGTTTTTCGCATCCCTTTTGGAGCTGAAAAAAGCCTACCCCGATACCATAAACAGGGCGTTCATAAAAAAACATATTGAGAAAGCCTCCTTTGTCAAACAAATGGACAAAATGCTCAAAACCAGGGATTACAGCTGCAGCGCAGTCTTCGAGCTGTGCAGGGATATGCTTAATGAACTGGCCGGCAATGACGTCCCCGACAACTGGCTGGAATACATATACCAGTATGCCATAGGCAAATCCTTCCCCCAGGCGCTGGAAACCAGCTTAAACAACAGCCTTGACGGTGCGTGCAGCGTGTATCTGCAAATGCTCAGGAAAATTTGCAATCTGCAGCAATCCTCGGATGACGGCACCTGGCAGAGCAAATACCCCCTTGAACCATTATCGCCGGGTGAGCAGGCCGAGCTGGAAGACCCTGATGAATACCGGCTTTTCTTAAAAGCCTTTGACAGTGAATATATATACGAAATGATGAAATTAAATGGAGAGCTTATGGGTCACAATACCCTCGACCATATATGCGGGGTACATTACCTTTCCCTGTTTATAGCTCGTCAGTTCAAGGAATTGGGGCTGCCTACAGACCTCGGAAGAGTTTCGGGAGCCGCAGCAGGACACGACATTGGAAAATACGGCTGCAGAGGCGCCGAACTGAAAAGAGTCCCCTACCTGCACTATTATTATACCGACCAGTGGTTTAAAAAACACGGTATTGTATATATAAGAAATATTGCTATAAATCATTCCACCTGGGACCTCGAAATCGAAAATCTGTCCCTCGAATCCCTTATCCTCATCTATTCGGATTTCAGGGTAAAAACCAGCCCCTGCGGGAAAAACAAGGGCAGGATGCACATGTTTTCCCTGGCGGATTCCTTTGATATAGTACTCGGGAAGCTGGATAACCTGGATGATAAAAAGGAGAAGAGATACAGAAAGGTGTTTGCAAAACTCAAGGATTTTGAGGACTATATGGTAAGCCTGGGTATAAGAACAGACCCCGACACCCGGGCGGATACCCCAATCTCTCTCCCGAAGGCCAGGGGTTATTATGCCCTGATGCACGGGCAGCAGGTGGTACAAAATTTAAAGTACCAGTCAATACGACATAACATTAACACCATGTACAGGCTTCGGAACGAGTTTTCACTAAACGCAATACTGGAATCCGCCCGCAGTGAAAAGAATTGGAAAAGCTTGCGGGAATATTTGCGCATATTCGAGGACTACTCCACCTATCTGACGCAAAAACAAAAACTAATCACCATAAAATTTTTGTATGAGCAATTAACCCACCCGGAGGATGATATCAGAAGGCACTGCAGCGAGCTGATAGGAACGCTTATTGCAACCTTTGACGAGGAATACCACAAGGAAGTGCCTCCGGATGCAGTTCTGGACACTCCCGACATTACAAGCTGCCAGCTGCTGCAAAGGTATCTTGATGCCTTTATTGACCCCGACCATAAAATTATTCCCATTCATCGCAGCTGGATAGGATACGGTCTGAACGTAATGGTAGCCTCCCTTTTTGCCCAATGCAAGCCGCAAACGGTAAATAGTTATACGGAGATTTTATGCAAGTACTATTCCAAATACCCTGCAACCGAACTCCAGACTCAATTCTATTTGCTGGAGACGCTTAAATCCGTCCCCGCCGCTTGCGAGAGAAAGCAGCTGGAAATAATGACGGATTTCGCCCTTGAAAGAATTTTTTCAGCTGATAACAGTCTGCGTTTGTCCGCCCTTGATGCTGTCCGCAGCCTTATATTAAGCCTTGGAACAGATTGCAGGCAGGCACAAGGTTTAAAAGAGCTGTTAACCCAGAATACCAGCCGGTCGGACCTTCCTGCCGAAAACTATCTTAAGTTTAAGATAGCGCAGCTTCTTCGGCTTGGGCGCCCGACAATCGAAAAGTACAATGCATACTGCCGTGAAGACCTGGACAGTATTTCGGATATTTTTCTAAGCAACCTTAAAACTGCCACCGGCAAGATTGCAAAAAAGATACAGGTGGAGCTTTTACTGGAGCATACCCTGAGCAATGACAAGAACAACGCCTTTTATACCGCCATGCACTTTTGCAATCTTATAAAGGTCAGCCCCGTTGAAGATGTGCGTATTGGCGCAGGGGATGCGCTTATCCGCATAATCCCCCACCTAAACCTCGAGCAGAGAAACGATATTGCGGTGGAACTGGTCAGGTCCCTGGAACTTGAGGGCCACCAGTTCACCAAGTACATTCCTTATTACCTGGGACAGTTGATACTCTACCTTCAGCCGGTGGAGCTGGACGAGATTCTCGACTACCTGACTGAAAAAACCAAACAGTCAGGACTGGGTATTAACTCCCTCATACTCAAAACGGCAGGAATAACCCTATCCTATTATCTTAAATACAGGCAGCTTTTTCCCCAGGCCGACGAGTTTTACGAGAGCAGGCTGGCCAAGATGCTGGGAATTTTACTGGGCGGACTGGTCAATTACGACCAGCGGATCAGGCAGATTGCCTTCAGTGTAATTGGCAAGGAAATATACGGCTCCGAATACCTTGATATGGAGCAGAAAAACCATATATTTAGGCGGACCGCGAAAAAGATACTGACCCTGCTGCCGGACAACAGGGACAGTGAACTGCTGCTGTTTATCAATTCATCGGCGTTAAACAGTATATACAAGTTCATATCCGCCTATACCTTCCATTACGGCAGCATAGACCTTAAGCACCCGCAAAAGATAGCCTTTTTCCCGGGTACCTTTGACCCCTTTTCGCTGGGTCACAAGGAGATTGCAAAGGAGATACGCCGGCTTGGCTTTGAAGTATTCCTTGCGATTGATGAATTTTCATGGTCCAAAAGAACCCAGCCCAATCTTACCCGCAGGAATATAATCAATATGTCCATCGCCGATCAGCCCGGTATATTCCTGTACCCCGAGGATATACCCGTAAATATTGCATATCCCGAGGATTTGCGGGCTCTAAGAGAAAGCTTCCCCAACTCTGAAGTATACATAGTCGTAGGCAGCGATGTGATACTGCACGCTTCAGGATACAAGGATAAGAAAAGCCCGGATTCAATACACACCTTCCCGCACATAGTATTTGACAGAAGGAGCGCCCTTTCATCCGAAGAAGACGACAAAAAACTGGACAGAAAAATGGGCAGGATAGAAGGAGAGATAATAACGCTGTCACTGCCTCCGCAATATGAAGACATAAGTTCAACCCAAATCAGAACCTATATTGACCAAAACAGGGATATATCAATGCTGGTGGACCCTCTGGCCCAGAAGTATATATACATGAGCGGCCTGTACAGGAGAGAGCCCCAGTACAAAGCCCCTGTAAGCCCCGTGTCCATAGATATGGAAATTATTGAAAACCCCAGGCAGGAACTTCTTGAAAAACTTTCTGCCCAAATGTTTGCAGACAGCAAGGAGGCGCAAAAAAAGCTTACAGCCTTCTCAAACAAGTCCTCTCCCCGGGTTTTGCTGCTTAAGGAAAAAAATAACGGGGGCAGGATACTGGGCTTTTCACTATTTCACTGGGTGCGTCTGAGCATGCTTTTCAAAGAGTTCCAGAACAACATGGCCTCCGAGTATATAAGGGATAATACCGTAGGCAGAATAGTGGTAATAGACGGTATATTTACCGACCAAAAGTGCGGCCATGACAATCTTGAACAGATAATTCTCACCGAAACCCTCTGCTACTGCCTTGCAAAGGATTACAACTATGCCGTATTCAGAAACACCATTGAAGATTATTCTTCCCGGGCAGTGGAAGAAGTACTTGAGCTGCAGGGGTTTGAAAAGCTGTATTTTGGCAATCAGCACCAGCCCATATACCTGGTTGATATGAACGTCCCCTGCACCCTTAACCTGGACGTGTCAACGATAATTAAGGAATCCTTCAGGAATAACGACAATGTAAAACAGGCGGTTTGCCGTTCCAGGAAAAGGCTGCAAAGAGCCCTCTCCGGCCTGTACCCCGGGAAACTGCTGCTGTCCTTTGATATGGGAATGCTTAATCAAAATCTCACCAAAAAGATTTGCGCTGAAAACGGAGTGGATACTGTTCCTTCGGTCCCCAGAAAGCTGGGCTCCTCTGTGTGCGTTCCCTTTGGCACTATCCTGAACAATCAGATTGTGCCAAACACGGTGACCAAATCCCTCCATACCGAGAAGCTGTTTCAGCCACATATGAAATCCTTCAGAATTGGACCCTTCCCCTATTATCTGGACTTGGAAACCCAGATAAAAATGCTGCGCTCTTTCAACCGTCAAATAATACTGGTGGACAATCTGCTGCATAAGGGTTACAGGTTTAAAGCCCTCGATCCCTTACTTAAGCGGGAGGGAATTAGGGTTAAAAAATTCATAGTAGGAATACTGTCCGGACGGGGCAAGGAACTAATGGATATCCAGAACAGGGATGTGGACAGCGCCTACTTTGTTCCGAGGCTGCGGGCATGGTTCTATGAAAGCGCCTTATATCCCTTCCTTGGCGGGGATACCCTGTGGAGGGGCATATACCCCCAATGGAATCTTATACCCTCGGTAAATATGATCCTGCCCTATACCTCCCCCACCTTTATCAACGATGTATCCAACAGGTCAATTTTCGCGCTGTCCGAAACATGTATCAATAACTCCATTGATATAATGACGGCCCTTGAGGAAGAATACCAGGTGATGAATGAACGTAGTCTGACTTTGGACCTTTTGGGCGAAGTGGTCAACCCTCCCCGGTGCCCCGACCGCGGCCCCAATATAAGATACGATATTAACATAAATCCGTCCCATTACCTGCTTAATGACCTGGAAGCGTTAAAACGCATTGAACATACCATAATTAAGTGACGGAGGTAATCCCATGTTCTATTATGAATGCCAGGGCAAAATCCTGGTGTCAAAACACAAATACGCCGGGATAAAGGAAATATCCCAGGCCCGGGCATCGGACTGTACGGGCAGTGTTTATACCCTGAACAGCCTGGAGCCGTCAAGCTCCAGAAAAGCTTTTTGTGTATCCCGGCCCTCGCTGGCATTCCCGGACAAAGAGGGAATAGAAATACTGTTACGAAGAGACGGGCCTTCCAACCTGCCCGGCTGGCTGCTTGATGCCATAGAAAAAAGGAATGTAACATCGGTAAATACGACATATCCGAACTGGCGTGACCTACCTGCCTGCGCCCTGCCGGGAAAATGGAGGGTCAACATAGCAGGGCTTGGAGATGTGGGCGGAATGCTGCTTACCGGCCTGCGCCTGCTGGGGGGCAACCGCATATCCGGCATTGGAATATACAGCAGAAGCTTAAGCAATATGAAAAGATGGGAATACGAAGCCAATCAGATACTTGCCCCCGGTAACAGCGTCGCCGGCCCGCCGGTCTATATGCTAAAGGAGGATGAAGTCTTTGACTGCGACCTGTTTGTCTTTTGCATATCGGCGGGGGTGCCGCCGGTAGGAAGCGCCCCTGCGGATGTCAGGATGGCGCAGCTTAAGGGCAACTCACCGATAGTGGCCGCCTACGCAAAAAAGGCCAGAGAGGCCGGTTTCAAGGGTGTTTTTGCTGTGGTCTCGGATCCCGTTGATTTGTTATGCAAGACAGCCTTTACAGAGAGCAATACCGACAGCAAAGGCAGCTTAGACTTTGGCGGACTTGCTCCGGAACAAATTAGGGGCTACGGACTGGGGGTAATGTATGCCCGGGCCGCCTATTTCGCCATGCGCTCTCCCGAAAGCGCCCATTTTTCCGAAGAAGGAAGGGCCTTTGGCCCCCACGGTGAAGGGCTTGTTATCGCCGACAGCATAAAAAACTATAATGAGGAGCTGTCGCTGTTTCTTACCGAAAAAGCCTGTAACGCCAATATGTATGTCCGCAGCGAGGGTTATAAACCCTACGTGGCACCGGCCCTGTCGTCGGGCAGCCTGTCTCTTATAGCCCTGATAAAGGGCATGTGGCACTACAGTTCCACCTTTATCGGCGGGGTATATATGGGCTCCCGGAACAGGCTGCTGGGTTCGGGAACAGAGGTGGAAGCACTTGATCTGCCCGCACCTCTGTATGACAGGATTAAGAAAACCTACGAAAGGCTGGGTGAAATGCTGTGAAAACCGTATACCTTATTGCTCCCGGGCCTATGTCCCATAGGCTCTCTGTAATGGTCAAAGCGGCTACAGACGGTATTCCCGCAAGAACCTTAACCGGTACAGACAGCCTTCCCGACCTGCAGGGCAAAAAAATACTGTTTGCGGCAGAACTCGACCAGACCGGATTTAGCATTCCCATTATGCAGTTATTTGACAAGCTGTCCAAAAGGGGAAGGGATGCATTGCAGGGCTGCTCGGCAGCGCTCCTGATACACAGCAGCAACGACCTTTTTACCAAAAGTGCCGCGCAGAATATTATTTTTCTTGCAAACCGTTTGGGCTGCCGTTTTCCCGGCAATCCGGTTATTGAAGCAACAGAAGGCCTTACCAACTTGCTGACCTGGCAAAAAAAACTCGACCGGCCCCTTGAGGAGATTTGCAGCCGCCTTTGCCGGGACCTGGGGGAACGGCTTTTTCAGGATAATATTGCAACAATAGAAAAACCAAGGGTACTGGCTGTCCATGCCAGCTCCCATAATACGTCAAACACCCTTATGCTCTGGAATATGACAAAAAAACACCTGTTCTTTGATGATATTGCAGAGCTGCATGTGGAAAACGGCACGGTACTCGATTGCAAGGGATGCACCTATAAGACATGTAAACACTACAGCCGGCAAAAAAGCTGTTTTTACGGCGGAGTGATGGCAGAGGAAATACTGCCCGAAATTGAGAGGGCCGACGTGGTGGTATGGATATGCCCCAATTATAACGACTCGGTTTCGGCAAACCTTATGGCTGTAATTAACCGGCTCACAGCTTTGTACAGGAGAAAGAAGTTTTTTGACAAGACTATGTTTGCGGTAATAGTATCCGGCAACTCGGGAAGCGATTCGATAGCCAGACAGCTTATAGGCGCCCTGAACATTAACAAAAGCTTCAGACTCCCCCCCTATTTCGCAATAATGGCTATTGCAAACAACCCGGGAGAAATAGCAGCCGTTCCCGGTATAGAGGAGGAAGCGAAACTGTTTGCCGAAAACATGATGAGGGAAATAAAGAAATAACAAAGGCTGCCAGGGGGATAAATCCGTTGATATTCAGATGTCACCGGGGAAACCCCCTTGATAAACAGGCAGCTAATACGAGGATAGCTATATGCACAGGATAGAACCAGTATGCGGTATACTTGTTAAGTCTGATCCTGCCGATAAAACTGTCGGACAGATATATGGGTATCAGGGCAAAAATACTTCTGGCCTGGAAGAAGTATCCTTCAAGCCTGATTAATCCGTTATTGTAATACACTATATTTTGCCACACCAGGCCAAAGCTTGAAAGGCTTTCCCATATATCATAATGCTCCCCAAACCAGTTTAAGGAGTTTGCCGATAAAACCTTCGCACCGTAAACATAGGTGTATATAAAGGATAGTATAATATAACTCAAAACCGTTCTGGCTTTGCTGTCCTTAAACAGATGAAATATCATGACAAGCAATAGTCCGTAAAATCCATAATCCAGCCGGGCTTCACAGACAATCTCCAGCACTTCAGGAGAAATCACTGTAATAAAGGCTGCAAACAGAATACCCGCACCATAAATCACCTTTTTTATGTCTTTACTCTCCCTGTATTCTTTCAGCTTTACCCTGCCCAGGTCGTACAGGTAAACAACGCCCAATGCCAGCAGCAATGTAAACATTATATTCAGGTTAAAGGGCTTAAACTCAAGCTCCGGTGAAAAAAACGAATAGGGTATCTGGGATATGAGACCGAATATAAACAGCCTCTTCGCGTAGTTTTTTAAGTTTGATGTTTTCTCATAACCAACCGCCAGCTGATATGCAAATATAGGGAACGCCAATCTTCCAACCGACCTGAAAATTAAGTACTGCGGAAAAAACATATAGCCAATGTGGTCAATAAGCATCGTTGCCATTGCTATAAGCTTAAGAGTATCGTTTCTGGGCATCCGGGCCGGTACCTGGTTTTCATTATTGATTGTTTGCAGTATAACGCTCCCTCCTTTTCTCAAATTTTCATTTTTATTCCGGCATCGTTGTCTCTTTCTCCGGTTATTTTCTCTTTCATTTTATCATAAATACCCTCATATGTTATATTCTATACGGCCGGGGATATGTTCCTGCAAATAATCTGCAGTCTGAAAAATGGAAAACCCTGAAATCAGCTCCGGGCTGTTTCAGGGTTTTTCTGCCCCTGTATGATACAGGTTAAGGGATTAAAGTCCCGGGCAGACTGACTGCTGAAATAATGTTAATCAGGCGGGCACCACCTGTTTCTGTTTTTGGCGCGCCCAGTGACGGTGCCGGACTATGGCTTTTATGAATTCGCGGATGAAGCTGTTCATATCCGATGTGTTTCGGATTGTCACCACTCCCAGTTCGGTAACAGGCTGTCCATAGTTGTCGGTTCCGGCCAGTGCCACCCCCTTAATCTGTGAAGAAACGAGCAGGTCAACCCCTTCATTGGTTGCCCCAATTGCTTTCGCATGACTAAAGGCCTCGTTTACAAAGTGCAGCGTATCACCCTGTGCCGCAAGGCTCGCTGCGCTCTGCTGCCCCCCCGGCACATACACAGCATCGTACATAATTGACCCGGCAGTAATGTAGTTATTTGACGCCTCCAGCTGCCGGCCGTCGGCACCTGTTTTAATACCCAGGTCCTTGCTGATTATTTCCGCATGTATTCCGGCTTCCTTCAAAGCGTCCATCACCTGAGCCACCTCGGTGAAATTAAACCCGTTTTCAGCCAGAATGGCAACCTTTCTGGTCCTTGCATCCCTGATGGTGTTCTCCTGGCTCACCGCCGGTGATGAAGCGGTAATACCGGTCCCGCCGGGCGCCGCCGGCGCCGCTGCTCCGATACCCTGAGCAATTCGGGTTGCCAGCTGCCCGTCCACGTTGTTGAACATGTCCACAACCCTCTGCTTAACCTGCTTGTCTTTAACCTTGCCGACCTCGAAATGAAAAGCTTCTACTATATGCTGTTTCTCGTGCTCCGACATGCTGTTCCAGAAAAGGGTTGCCTGGCTGTAATGGTCATTAAAGCTGTTACTTCGCTGGCGTACTTTCTGTCCGTCCACCTTTTCGGCGTGGTGAATGTATCCGTTCTCTGTATCCGGTACCGGCCGGGGAGTGTTCCCCTGGAGGGAATTCGGGAAATAACTTACCTTGCCGCTGTCGATTGTCATGCGGTGGTAACCGTCCCGCTGGTTGTTGTGTACCGGAGACACCGGCCGGTTGATTGGAATTTCATGAAAATTCGGCCCGCCCAGACGGATAAGCTGGGTGTCGAGGTAAGAGAACAGCCTGCCCTGCAACAGGGGATCATTTGAAAAATCAATACCCGGTACAACATTACCCGGACAAAAAGCTACCTGCTCGGTTTCGGCAAAAAAATTGTCTACATTTCGGTTTAAAGTCATCTTGCCAATAAGCCTGACAGGTATCTCTTCTTCCGGCCAGAACTTGGTAGGATCGAGGATATCAAACCCGAAGCTGAACTCCTCTTCTTCCTCCAATACCTGCACTCCAAGCTCGTACTCTGGATACTCGCCCATTTCAATAGCTTCCCACAGATCCCGCCGGTGATAGTCAGGGTCCTTGCCTGCCAGCTTCTGTGCCTCGTCCCAGACAAGGGAATGCACCCCCAGCATGGGCTTCCAGTGAAACTTGACAAAGCGCGCCTTGCCCTGGTCGTTAATAAACCTGAACGTGTTGACTCCAAACCCCTCCATCATGCGGAAGCTGCGGGGAATGGCCCTGTCCGAGAGCAGCCATATAATCATATGAGCAGTCTCTGGCGTGCTGACAACAAAATCCCAAAAGGTATCATGGGCCGCAGAGGCCTGGGGCATCTCATTGTGCGGTTCCGGCTTTATGGCGTGAACCACATCCGGAAACTTAACAGCATCCTGGATAAAGAAAACGGGAATATTGTTGGCTACCAGGTCGTAGTTGCCGTCCTCGGTATAAAACTTTGTAGCAAACCCCCGGACATCGCGCACGGTATCAGCCGAGCCCCGGGAACCCACCACAGTGGAAAAACGCACAAAAACCGGTGTCTTTTTCGACGGGTCCTGAAGAAATTTTGCCTTGGTCAGTTCGTTCATAGGCTGATAGACCTCAAAATAACCGTGGGCACCAAACCCCCGGGCATGCACCACCCGTTCGGGTATCCTCTCATGATCGAAATGGGTCAGTTTCTCCCTGAAATGAAAATCCTCCATCAGGGTAGGTCCCCGTACCCCTGCCTTAAGGGAATCATCGGTACCCGAGACGTTCACCCCCTGATTGGTAGTCAGCTTGTCTTCCTTGTGCTCGGCACGGAAGCCCGCCAGCTGCTGCTCCTTGCCGTGTTGATGTGCCATATTCTCCGGCTGATGTTGTGTTGTATCCATTTCTATCCTGCCTCCTAATACGGACTTGGAAAACGCCTTTATTGGCTGCGTCTTCAAAAATCCTTGCTTTTAGTATTCTTAACCCTCTTAGTTTGCCTTCAGGACCCATGCTCTATTCTTCCGACTCAAAATGCCCTATTGGGTTAATTGCGTGCTTAGAGTATAATTTTAGTTGGCAAGAATAAGAAAAAAACAGGAAGAAGGCAAAAGCCCTCTTCCCTACATGCAAGTTAACCTGTAAAATTTATTTAGCACAAACAAACAACAGGAGGCTTGCATGA
>Ga0334894_1000165_pt1 | contig 96243 bp, 89 predicted proteins | sample GraSluR3_MG_6_FD_207225 | JGI IMG/M metagenome (GOLD analysis project Ga0334894, IMG submission 207225) | Sludge microbial communities from methane-producing bioreactor in Wageningen University, Netherlands - Granular Sludge_12_05 R3 | ecosystem: Engineered > Bioreactor > Anaerobic >...
TGCTACACCACTTCTTTCATCTATACCATTACTGATACCAACTTGTGGTTCGCTACACTTGGCGGTAAATACCCGTGGCTAGACTTTCACTAGCTAGATTAGTGCCATGCCTGGCACACATAGAAAACAGCCCGCAAAATATGCGGGCTGTTTCTACATGATCAGGTGAGCATCCCGATCATGCTTGATGCAATCTAGGGAAAATCATGGTCACTAAAAGGGAAAATCATGTGACTATGAGGATTGCCAAAATTATAGGGATTTTATTTCATTCCAGATGCTATCGTCAACAAATATGCCATCTCTCGTATTTACTTCTCTTGCCTTGACATAGTCTTCACCCGGATACATTATTCCATTTGATCCTTCTGCTAGTTCAGAGCTTTTTACGTGTTCTATTGTCTTTTTTATGTTTTCAAACATCTTGTCTTCAGAAGTTATCTTTTTCGGATCAATAACTATAAACACTTGCGAAGCTCCACCACAGCTTCCTTTTTGTATCTTGTCAATATCGCTTGCACCTATGCCATCAGTCAGTACCGAACCCAAAATATCAAGCATAAAGGCAAAACTAGAACCTTTCCAATATCCCATAGGCAAGATACGTCTCGTCTCTTCAATTTCACCAGGATCATCAGTTATCATTCCATCTTTATTGAATCCACCTGGAAACGGTAGTTTTTGACCTGCCAGGCGGGTAACTTGAAGCTTTCCATATGCATACTGAGACATAGCCATGTCTAATTGAATAGGATTCTCTTCTCCAGGAAGAGCCATTACAAAAGGGTTGTTCCCCAATCTGCAATCTTTACCTCCCCATGGAGGCATTACCGATTCCGTATTGGTCCACATCATGGCAATATAGCCTCTTTTAGCCGCCATCAATCCGTAGGTACCACCTCTCATCCAATGAGTAGTGTTTTTCATGCCTACCATTCCTATGCCATATTCTTCCGCCAACCCCATAGCTTGCTCTACAGCAAATATGGAATTAAGAATTCCCGGCCCCATATTACCATTAAGTATTTTTATAGCACCAAATTCTTTTTCAACAACAGGCTCTGCATCAACATCAACCCAGCCTTTTTTTAAATAATCTACAAACCTGGGTACTCTATTCGTTCCATGTGAGTAAATACCGTCAAGGCTTGTTTCAGTATGTATACGAGCACACACCTCCGCTTTTTTTGCCTCCATGCCATGCTTTACATAGACTCTCTTTATTTCACCTTGTATTTCATCAAAACTTAATCTCATTGATTTCCTCCTCTTTAAATCAAGTACCAATTTATCAGTACTTTTATATTATTTTGTTACAGTATTCCTTGTAATATATTAGTTAAAATGTTGGCAATCTGATAATTACCCGCACTTAATAAAAGTAACACATATTTTTCCTAATAGACAGTGACTTAGCTTCACTTATAACATGAGAATACGACCTCTTTCTATCGGAGTCATTGCTCCTAACTTCCTTCGTTCTATCTCATCATGTGTGAGTCCCGCGATGCTCGTATACGGGGTCATGCCCTCATGGAGGAATACGGGATCGTCACTTTTGTCATTTATCTTTGTTTTATATGCCTTTGATATCTGTATCGTTGCCATAACACAGACCTTTACCATTACCCGTTTGCTATGCTACAAAAGAAAACTCTTCTGGATGTTTTATTGCTTCAAGCATTTTGGCTTCATCATAATCGACGTTTTTGACCACAATTGTATGAATAATACGTAGAAGCTTATTCACCAAAACAATGATTGCTTGTTTTCCTGTCAACTGATTCTTGGCTCTATATCGATAGTACTGATACAACTCATGAAAAGCCTCGTTTGTACGAATCATCCCTACCACAGCTTGATAAAGTATCTTTCGCAAGTCTTTGCGACCTCGTTTGCTAATAGACATTTTGCCTTTCTTTTGTCCCGAACTACTTTCAACCAGCGATAAGCCTGCCATCTTTATCATCTGTTTTGGGTTCCTATATCCTTTTATATTTCCTAACTCTGCAACAACACCACTAGCAGTTGTAATTCCAATACCTTTTATCTGTGTGATTTTTTGTACCTCAGGCAACTCTTCACACAAGGCTTCTATATTAGTTTCTATATCGTCTATATCTGAAACCAACTCCTTATATCGTTTCATTAGATAATCTAGCTCTTTTCCCGCCATGCGATGTCCTTGCGTTATTCCAACGCTTTCCTTACTTGCTCTGATCAGATTTTCTATCTTCTTCTGACCTACTCCTCTAGGAAACTTTATTCTCACATCTGAATATATTTCTATCACATTTAATTCAGCTATATTAGCAGGAAGTTTATATTTATCTAAAATATACAGAAACGACTCGGCCTCCCAGTTTGCATACCCCTTTTTGTACTCTGGAAAATATCTATCTAACCAATTAACCATTTGATTCTTAATTCGTTTTAAATCATTTACCATTATCTTGCGGATATTCTTAGCATTTCTTAATTCCTCATAAACACCTTCCAGTAGATTTGGTTCTGAGAACCTTGCATCTTTTAATAATTGAGCTATAACCCTTGCATCTCCGTAGTCTGTTTTAGCCTGGTTGTTATCATCTAATTCTTTGCTCTTCTTCACATGTGCCGGGTTTACAGTAGCTGTCCAATATCCTTCTGTTTGTAGCCATCTTGCAAATGGTAACCAATAAGGGCCTGTTGGCTCCATACCAACTAATACTTTTGTTTTGTTATTTTCTGCCTGCAAAGAATTTTTCCACTCTTCGAATTCCAAAAAACCTTGTTTGCTATTATCAAATTTAATCCCTCTTTTAAACTCAACTCCTCTGAAGTCCTGTGCTCTAGCAACGTGGAATTTCTTCGACACGTCAACTCCGATAATTAGAATGTTCTCATCCAATTGATTAAGTCTTTGATTTTGGTTATAATTCATAGTGAATCCTCCTTAAAAATAAGATCTTTGTTTTAGTCAAATTCATTATATCTTATCTTTTAAAGTGAGGGTTCTTTTTTACATTTCTACTTTATCACAGGAAGCTCGAATAATATTAGTTTAAGCGTCGATCTTCGTTACCTTTTTTTCAGATATATAAGCAAATATTACAACCGCTACAGTCAAAGCCAAGAACACAAGAGCTATAGGAGATGTAAGTATTGGCATTAAACTACCATCAGATCTCATCAATGATCGTCTTAGATTTTCTTCAAAAAGCGGTGCAAGTATGAAACTCACAACCAAAGGCGACAAGGGATAATTAAATCGTTTTAGTATATAAGCGATAAATCCAAAGGCAACCATTACTCCAATATCAAACAACCTATTGTTAGCTGCAAATGAACCTATGAAACAAAATATGATAACTATTGGCAATAAGATACTCTTGGGTACTGATAAAATTTTAGTAAATAGCCTAAGTCCTAAGAATTCGCTTATAAGCATGACTATATTTGCAACTATAAAAGCTGCAAAAACAGCATAAACCAGACTTGCGCTAGTCGAAAACAACAGCGGTCCTGGCGTTATTCCATGTATCAAAAATCCTGCAAGTATCATAGACGTAGCATTGTCACCTGGTATGCCAAGTACCATAAGTATTATTAAAGCCCCGCCTACAGCTGCATTATTAGATGTTTCCGAAGCTACTATACCATCAATTATTCCGGTTCCAAATTTCTCGGGATACTTTGATCTTTTTTTTACGAATGCATATGACATCATATTAGATACATTGCCACCTATCCCAGGCAGTATTCCTACACCCAACCCAATTAAAGCAGCACATATTGCATTAGATATTTGAGATTTAAATTCTTTAAATGAAAACCCAAAACCTTTAAATTTTATCATTTCCACATTACCTGTTGATATATTTTTCTTTTCCTCAGCAGCTACTTCCAATATTTGCGAAACTGCAAAAACACCTATCATGAGTGGTATTAAGTTGAACCCATTATTCAATTCACTAAATCCAAAAGTATATCTGGCATAAGCAGTAAATTTATCTATCCCCACAAAAGATAGCGATATGCCCAACAAGCTGGATATTAATCCTCTAGTGATATTCCCTGATGCCAAACTCGATACTGTTGTCAATGAAAATAATATGATTGCGACGTACTCATACGGGCTAAACTTCAGTGCTACTCTAGCCAAAGTTGGCCCAAAATAAGTCAATACTATAGCGCTGAATATTCCTCCCAGAAAAGAAAATACTATGCCGACACCCAACGCTTTAGCCGCTTCGCCATTTCTAGCCATAGGCGTGCCGTCAAAGCACGTAGCTATTGAAGAAGGCGTTCCAGGTATTCCCAATAATATCGCCGAGATTAATCCACCTGAAACACCGCCGACATATATCGCTAGCAAAAATGACAATCCGTTAATTGGAGTCATGCCAAAAGTCAAGGGCAACGTCAACGCCAAACCGGTAAATGCAGATAATCCCGGTATAGATCCAAAGACTATCCCTAAAAGAACACCTCCTATTATAAGTACTATTGTACTAAACTGTGAAATCGATAAAAAACCGTTAATTAGCTCCATATTGCTCCTCCTAACCCATTATTCCCATCGGTAAGAATATATTAAATGCATTATAAAACAGTTCATATAAAATAATCGGAGCAACAATTGAAATTATAGCTATTAAAAATACATTCTTTTTATTCCAATTTTCTTTAGGTGTTATAATCATTATCTGAAAGAAAAGATAGATAATTGATATGACAACGAATCCTAATTTGCTTACAAACATCATATAAAATAATAATAGTATTGACGTAAATATTAATGGCCAATTTATATTGAATTCCACTACACCTTTCTTACTATCTCCATCAGATGCTTTTTTCAACGCTCTTAAGCTATTAATCAAGAGCATCGTAGATAAAATAACCATTGCAATGGCTACTACCTTAGGAAAAAATTGAGGCCCTAAAGATTCAGCGCTAGTTACTTTGATTGAGAAAGAAGTTACGTAAATAGCAATTGCTAAAATAATAAAGAATATCGATGAGATTATGTCCTTATGTTCTTTTTTCAGCATTTAGTCCATCCTTTCATACACTGACTATTGCTTTAGCAAGCATTCTGCTGAATCATATTGATCCAGCAGAACATAAATATGCATTAATTATTGATTTACAAAGTCTTCTTTAAAAGGCAACATTGTTTCTTCATAAAAATTCAAAGCAAACTGATGTGCTTCTTGCGGCTCCATAAATTTTACAGTTAAATAGTTTGCTTCCATTTTTTCAATGTACTCAGGATCTTCACATGCTTTTTTCAAAGCGTCTGAAAATATTTTTACTATTTCGTCTGGTGTTTCAGGGTGCATTCCCAACCAGAAAAACTTGCTGTAATCAAGGTTTTCCATCCCAAAATCTTCAGCCAACGGCAATTCAGGAAGAGCTTGATTTTTTTCTGAACCTAATAAAACCAAAGGCACAAACTCACCCGTTGTAAAGTAGTCCTTTGCCAAGCTATAGTTGATATTGATAACATCTGTTTGTTTAGCTAAAAGCGCTGTCATTTTAGCCGCATTATTTCCAACATCTACATTTTTAAACTCAGCTCCCCACTGAGTACCCATTGCTATACCACATATATTGTTGGTTGCGCCTATCTTCATTCCATATTCAAGTCCTTGTGGATTAGCCTTGGATGCCTCAACTAGTTCAGGCAGTTGGGTAAAGCCTGAGTCTTTATGAACAGCCAAAACAGTGGTATTGTCAATAAGACTTATGCCTGCCGTTTTAAAGCTATCAAGAGTAACTTCAGTATTCCCTAGCATGTTTGGCACAAACACATCCGTGCCATTAACGACCAAGCTATATCCATCAGGGTTACCATCAAGAATTTGCTGCATTCCTGTAACAGTTCCTCCACCTTCAACGTTTGTCACCACAACAGGCTGTCCAATATACTTGCTTACATATTCAGCTAAAACCCTTGCATTGTAATCTGTATCTCCACCAGCAGGAACAGGAACTATGATTTGAATTGGTTTATTGGGATAATTACTACCAACATCGTCATTTTGATCCCCACTGCCACTTCCACCGCTACATCCACCAAATATGGCCATGAGCATGCCTGCTGCTACAATTAATGCTAACACCTTCTTTTTCATTTTTTCTCTCCTTTTCTTATATCTGATTTTTTTCTTACCTTACCAATGCGGGTTTTTTAGAATCAAACTTCCAACCCGGAATAATGTGCTGCATCGCCATTGAATCATCTCTATCATGGTTTTCCATTTTATTGTATAATTCATTAGCTTTCATAACCTTGTCCATATCAATATCTATTCCCAATCCGGGTTTCCTTGGAATCTTGATTTTCCCGTCTACAATTTTCATGGCGTTGGTGCATAGATCTTGACCGTCTTGCCAAATCCAGTGCGTATCCATAGGCGTTATATTGCCCGGCGCCGCTGCTGCGCAGTGGGCAAAAATAGCTAACGATATGTCAAAGTGATTGTTTGAGTGCGACCCCCAGGTAAGCCCCCAGTCGTTTAACACTTGAGCTATCCTGACGCTTCCGTTCATTGTCCAGAAATGAGGGTCTGCCAATACTATATCAACAGACTTAAGAGCAGACGCGTGATAAAATTGTCGCCAGTCTGTGGCAATCATATTGGTGGCCACCTGAAACTGGGTGGCATTTTTGAACTCACACATTACCTCTCTGCTGGAATAACCATTTTCAGGACCACAGGGATCTTCTACGTAAGTCAGTATCCCTTGTTTATCCTTGCATAGCTCGATAGCTTCTTTTAGCGTCCATGCTCCATTGGGATCGATATTTATCCTGGCATCGGGCATCTCTTTTTTAAGCGCTTTTATAGCCTCCATCTCATCGGTTCCAGGCAGAACACCTGCCTTAAGCTTAAAGTCTTTGAAACCATATTTGGCTTTCGCTGCTTTAGCCTGCGCTACAATCGCATCAGGAGTTAACGCTGCATTTCTCCTAATCCTGAACCATTCGTCATTGCTGTCGCTTTCATCAAGGTACGGTAAATCGACCTTGTCCTTATCGTGTATATAGAATAAATATCCAAGTATCTGTATCTCTTCTCTTTGCTGTCCGTCACCGAGCAATGCGCAAACGGGAAGATTCATATACTTTCCAAGGAGATCTAGCATCGCACACTCGACAGCCGTCTCAGCATGAACAACAAATTTTAGATTCTTTAAATCCAGTCCCTGGAGTCCTTCGCCGTTATTTTCTTTTTCTGAACTGGCAATGTTCTTAATTTTATTTACAACTGATTTGTAGTCTCCAATTTCTTGACCGACAACATGCTCTCTGTAGCTTTCCAAAGCTTTTGTTATATCATCTCCACCGTGCACTTCACCTACACCTGTTGCGCCTGTCTCATCAGTCATAATAACGATGTTCCTTGTGAAATAAGGAGCATGTGCTCCACTTAATGTCATCAGCATGCTATCGTATCCCGCTACGGGAATTACCGCCATGTCTACAACCACAGGGGTCCCTTTTCTAATCATTCTACACTCTCCTTACTTAATAAATCACAATATGAGCAATTGATTTTATTGTAACGTTTCTTTGAATTTAGTATACTATGTAGTGTGGCATAAGACCAATTCGCAGTTTTAATGGGTGTAATCAGTTTCACTAATAGTTGTAAAGGAGCACTTATGGACGTCAGATATTTAACATATATTGTAGAAATAGCAGAACAGGGAAATATGACAAAAGCCGCAGAAAATCTATTTGTTTCACAGTCGTCCCTTAGCCAGTATTTATCCAAATTAGAGGGAGAGTTAGGCACACCGTTATTTGAAAGAATGAAGGGTGAACTTAGGCTTACACAAGCTGGAGAGATGTACTTGGACGCAGCCAGGTCGGTTATAAACATACAAAAGAAGCTTCATCAGAATATATCCAGCTTATCTGATACGGGCAAAATCAGCGTCGGGATAACTTCACAGTGGGGGCTTAAGATGATGACTGATATAATATCTAAATTTAAGGACAGATTCCCAAATGTCACTTTAGAGATCATTGAAGACAATGTAATCCCCATAACCAAGTTGATTCAATCCGAAAAAGTAGATCTTGCTTTGATGGCCGCAAATGATTATAAGGATTTCGGAGACCAATGCGAAGTTTTGCGAAAAGAAGAGGTTGTTTTTGCTGTTCCTGAAAATCATAAATTTTGTGCAATTCATAACGATGACCTAAAAGATATTTCACAAAACGAATTAAAAGATATATTTAAAGACGATAGCTTCATTTTATCCAAGCAGGGCTCTACTATACGTTTTATAGCGGATAAAATCTTGAAGTCAAACAATTTTATTCCGGATACAGTGTGTGAAATGAACAGTATGGTGGCAGTTAGAAAGATGGTTTCAAAGGGAATCGGCGTTGCGTTCATTCCTTCGACGTGTGCGGAACCCAATCAAAATGTCACATATTTTTCTTTTTCTCCAAAGGTTTTTAGGTATAACATCATAGCCTACAGAAAAAACCTAATTCTTAACAACGCAGAAAAGTATCTAATCAGCCTCTTTAAAAATTATCAGTTGAATTCATAAAAAAGCACGCTGCAAATATTAAAATCACCTAATATTTGCAGCGTGCTTCTTTTATAGATGCATTTTTTACTAGAAATCAAACAGGTTCAAGCCGATTTCCTTGCTGAATTTTCTGTTCATTCTGCCATTGATAGCTTCTAGCACCATTTCAACCGTCGCACTTACATATGCGGCATTTAGGTGGCCTCCATAGGCTTTGTTTTCGATATCTGAAAGGTTGATGTGCATATGAAGGTAAACCTCATCTTCTTTTGTTGAAACATTGCCCATAAGGCTGGTGATCTCAAAATCACCTTCAAGGGTTCTCACGCTGTACTCTTTTTCTTCTGTCTTAAAAAGCCCCAGCTCAACTTTGTTTACAGCTCCAAATCCATTGATCCAACCAAGTGTGATGCCTTCCTTTTCGCAAAGAGATTTTACCGTAGCGATTATTTCCTCGCCTTTATCCAACCTTATGATGTATTTATTGCCAAATTTCTTAAATTCCATGATCAATACCTCCTCAAGTTGTTTCTTCGTTAAATTATATATTTAATGTCAGGCAATGCCCATATGCTTTACATATGACAAAATCTCTTTTTATTGTATATAAGCCACATAATGCAAAGAAGCAGCCGGTCAATCGGCTGCTTCTTTGTTATTTCAAGGGAGTTAGGTATGAAAAATTGTCTTTATCTAACTAGACAAGGTCTCTTGTTATCAAATTTCCATCCCGGAATCAAGTACTGCATTCCGATGGCATCATCTCTGGCGCCCAAACCTTCTTTAAGGTAAATTTCGTGGGCCTTTTGTACTTCTTCCATGTCAATCTCAAGTCCAAGACCTGGCTTGCTTGGAATCGACAGGTGTCCGTCCTCTATTTTATACGGATTTTTTGTAAGTCTCTCAATGCCTTCCTGCCAGATCCAGTGAGTGTCGATGGCAGTGACATTTCCAGGAACCGCTGCAGCAACTTGCGTAAACATGGCAAGAGATATGTCAAAATGATTGTTTGAGTGAGATCCCCAAGTCAGACCGAACTCATTGCACATCTGTCCAACTCTTACCGAGCCTGACATAGTCCAAAAATGTGGATCTGCCAAAGGTATGTCAACAGAGTTAAGGGCAACAGAATGCTGCATCTGTCTCCAGTCAGTAGCTATCATATTGGTAGCTGTGGGAAGCCCTGTAGACTTTCTGAATTCAGCAAGAATCTCTCTTCCTGAGAAGCCTTCCTCCGCTCCGCACGGATCTTCGCAATATGTCAAAATACCGTGCATATCCTTGCATAAATCGATAGCATCTTTAAGCAACCATCCGCCGTTTGGATCCAGCGTGATTCTAGCTTCCGGAAATCTTTCTTTAAGCGCTTTGATTGCTTTGATCTCTTCTTTGCCTTCCAACACTCCGCCTTTAAGCTTGAAGTCATTGAAGCCATAAAGCTCTTTAGATGCTTCCGCAAGCTTCACTATAGCTTCAGGAGTCATAGCCTCTTCATGTCTGACCTTGTACCATTCATTATCTGCATCTTTGTTTCTGAAGTATGGAAGGTCCGTCTTGTCAGGATTCCCAACATAGAATAGATAACCAAGCACTTTTACCTTTTCTCTTTGTTGTCCATCTCCTAAAAGAGCTGCGACAGGAACTTCCAAATGCTGTCCCAAAAGGTCTAAAAGCGCAGATTCCACAGCGGTTACAACATGAATAGTAGTTCTTAAATCAAATGTCTGCAATCCTCTTCCACCGGCATCTCTATCGCTGAAAACTTTTTGGATAGTGTTCATGATGTTTTTGTAGTTGCCTATGCTCTTTCCTACAATATGCTCTTTTGCATCTTCCAATGTCTGCCTTATTTTTTCTCCACCCGGAACTTCTCCTAAGCCGGTATTTCCATTTGTATCTTTCATTATAACGATATTTCTTGTAAAGTAGGGCGCGTGCGCTCCACTTAAATTTAGCAGCATGCTGTCCTTTCCCGCGACAGGTATTACCTGCATTTCAACAACAGTTGGTGAATTGCCCATTTATAATCTCCTCTCAGTGACCTTTATTTTCCCTAGTCTCTAGTTACTTCTGCGTTTGCAATCTTTTCGTAGAATTTAACGATGCTCGCGTGGTCTTCGACACCACATCCGTCAAGCTTTATCGCTTGCATCATTTCCATCAATTGTGCAGACAACGGAAGCGGTGCTCCTACGCTTCTTGAAGTCTCTAAAATATTTGTCATGTCCTTGATGTGAAGGTCAATTCTAAACCCTGGATCGAAAGTTCTGTCCATCATCATAGGCGCCTTAGCGTCCATTACCGTGCTTCCTGCCAAACCACCTCTGATAGCCTTATATACAAGATCAGGGCTTACGCCTGCTTTTTTAGCAAGTATCATCGCTTCTGATACAGCCGCGATATTTATGGCTACTACTGCCTGGTTGCAAAGCTTCGCGATATTACCAGCTCCGATTTCTCCAACATATACTGCGGAGCCACCCATCGCCATAAGTACATCATAGTATTTGTCAAAGTTTTCTTTCTTTCCACCAACCATGATAGCTATAGTTCCGTCGATAGCTTTTGGCTCGCCACCGCTAACAGGTGCGTCCAACATATCCATGCCTTTTGCAGCTAGTCCTTCTGCGATTTCCTTGCTTGCAAGTGGAGCTATAGAGCTCATGTCTATGAGCACGCAACCTTCGGATGCGCTTTCCACAAGTCCATTTTCGCCTAATGCAACAGCCTTAACGTGTGGTGAATTCGGAAGCATAGTGATTACTACATTTGCTTTTTTAAGAACCTCTGCAGGGGTCTGTGCGCTGTCTGCTCCCATTTCTGTAAGTTCAGCTACAGCATCTTTGTTAAAGTCAAGTACGACCAATTCGTGCCCTGCTTTGATTAAGTTTTTTGCCATGGGCTTGCCCATGATTCCCAGTCCGATAAATCCTAATTTCATAAATATAATTCTCCTTTTCTGTTTTTTAATTTATATATCTTATTTGCACAAAGCTACCATTACGTCATTGACGTTTGTTCCGGTAGCTCCGGTGATTATCAAATCGTCGCTTGCCTTAAGAGCATTGTATGAGTCGTTCATGTCTAAGTAGACTTCCGGCATGATGCCTGATTTCCTGATTTTCTCAGCACTTCTTCCATCAACTATGCCGCCTGCAGCATCTGTTGGACCATCTGTTCCGTCTGAACCAAGAGAGAAGAACACCGCATCCTCAATACCTTCGATTTCTATCGCAGCAGCTAGCGCAGCTTCTTGGTTTCTTCCGCCTTTGCCTTTTCCCATGATCCTTACTACAGTCTCTCCCCCTGCAATAACGGCACAGGGCACTTGTGGCGCGAACCTGCTCGGGTATTCTTTCTTGGCTTCCTTGATGATCGTCGCCATGAATCTGCCCGCATCTTTTGCTTCACACTCAACACTTGAGGAAAGTATTATTGGTTTATATCCAAGCCTTAAAGCACTTTCAGCAGCTGCTTCGCACAATGCAGTCACGCTTCCAGTAATTATAGTCTCGCAGTTGCCAATTTCCTTTGGAGTCTCTATCATGATGGCGTTCTTTAAGTTATCTTCGATATGAAGGCCGTATTTTTCTATTATCTCCATTGCTTGTTCCGATGTCGTAAAATCCGGGTAAGCGGGACCTGAGGCTATGGAATCCAGCTTGTCTCCCAAAACATCTGAAAGCACTATGGAGTACACGGTGGTATTCTTGCATGCCAAGGCGAACCTTCCGCCTTTTACATCGGAAAGATGCTTTCTGACTGTGTTGATCTCAACTATATCTGCTCCGCAACCAAGCAGCTGGTTCGTGATATCCATTATGTCTTCCAGGCTGACGCCCTCCAGCGGCTTTTCAAAAAGAGCCGATCCTCCGCCGGATATTAAAAATATCACTTTATCGTCTTTTCCGAGGCCTTCTACAAGCTCAAGAGCTTTCTTTGCCCCCAGCACCGAGTTTTCATCAGGAATGGGATGGCCGGCCTCTATTATCTCGAATCCTTCAATCTCACCCATTGAATGCTCATACTTGGTTACAACAAGACCTCTTTTGATCTTGTCTCCCAAGACATCCTTTGTTGCGTCAGCCATATTCCAGGCAGCTTTGCCGATGGCTATCACGTATACATCTGTATAAAACTCTTTGTCCTCAAGGGCTCTTTTAACTGCAACATCCGGCAAAACAGCCTCGATTGACTCCTTTATTACCGTCATTGCATCTTCTCGAACATTTGCCATATTATCACCTCTTACCGACATTTAGATTAGATCTAAATCAGCCAGTACCTTTTTTAAATCTTCCATCTTTTCTTCTGAACAGTGACCGATGGGCTTTACCGGATGTCCCACGTTTAAACCCATCAAGTTGAGGCAATCCTTCATAACTACAGGAAAGCTTCCGAAGTTGTAAGCTTTTCTTAGAGGAACCAAGTCAAACTGAGCCTTCATTGCACCCTGAAAGTCTCCTGCAACAAACTTATCGTAAATGTCTGAAACAAGTCTTGGAGCGACATTAGCCGTTCCTGCAACGCATCCCACTCCGCCATACATCAATGTAGCGTAAATGTAGTAGTCCGTTCCGCTTAAAACCTCGAAAGTGTCGTTGTCTCTGGTCGCGTCGATATACTCAACCGTCTGGGAAAAATCCAACGACGTATTTTTGATTCCGATTATATTGTCTATCTCGGCAAGTCTTTTCAGCATGCTTACAGAAATATTGTTGGTAGTCTTTCCAGGATTGTTGTACAAAAGAATCGGCAGGCTTGTAGCTTTAGCAATAGTCTCAAAATGAGCATACATTTCCTTTTCAGAAGGATTGATAAACATTGGGGTAAGAACGCTCATGGCGTCAGCTCCTGCATCTTCAGCCATCTGAACTGCCTTTACACATGCTTTTGTAGTTATTTCACCTGTCCCCGCATACACCGGAACTTTTCCATTAACGTGCTTGACGGTTGTTTCTACAGCCAGCTTTTGATTTTCATTGTCCAGAGCATAGAATTCGCCGTTGCTTCCAAGAACGAACACTCCGTGAACCCCACCATCTACAACGTGGTCAATGACTCTTTTAAGTCCTTCTACATCCACGTTTTCATTATCATCCACCGGCGTGATTATCGGCGGTATTACACCTATGAGTTCTTCTATTTTCAAATTTATTCCTCCTTCTTAATGTCCTCACTTTAAGATTTGCATTATGTTACCGGCGCAGGGTTGAACAGGCACAAGGCATTCTCTATGCCCCAATGGTCGGCCCATGTCTTTTTGTCGCCGCTGGCCACTTCCAAGATAAGATTGAAAATCTCTTCTCCCACTTCTTCGATAGTAGCCTCACCGGTGGCGATGATTCCCGCGTTTATGTCTATGAGGTCCTTCCACTTGTTCTTAAGTACCGATCTGCTTGAAACTTTAATTACTGGAGCCATCTTAAGGCCATACGGCGTGCCCCTGCCCGTTGTAAATACCTGTACAGTGATTCCTGAAGCCAGCTGCAAAGTTCCACAGACGAAATCACTTGCAGGAGTCGCTGCATAAATGAGTCCTTTTTTTGTAGCCTTCTCTCCGGGCGACAGAACATCCACTATGGGACTGGTTCCGGATTTTGCTATGGATCCCAAGGACTTTTCAACTATGTTTGCAAGTCCACCCTTTTTATTTCCAGGTGCGGGATTTGCATCCCTATCGACTTTGCCCATATCCAGGTAGTTGTCATACCATGCCATTTCGTCTTTTAGCTTTTGCCCTACCTCTTCATTTATTGTTCTAGGGGTCAACAGGTGAACGCCATCTCTTACTTCAGACACTTCCGAAAACAGAACTGTCGCTCCTGCTCTGACAAGAAGATCTGCTGCATATCCTACAGCGGGGTTAGAAGTAACACCTGAGAAAGCATCGCTGCCACCGCATTGCAGGCCTATGACAAGCTCAGATGTAGGACATTTTTCTCTTTTTCTGAGGTTCAATATCTCAAGCTTTTCCTTGCTCTTTTCAACTATCGTCTTGACCATCTGCTCGAATCCATCTTCGTCTTGAAGCATTACCACATTTTTGCTCTCGATATTTTCAAAGAGCATATCCGGTTGAAGCTTCTCACATCCCAAAGCTACCACGACCATTTCTCCTCCAAAGTTTGGATGATCAGCCAGGTTCTTAAGGGTTCTTATAGGAACCTTTGCCTCAGGAGCGTTGATGGCAACCCCGCATCCGTAATTGTGATTTATCGGCATGATGCCGTCCACATTCGGATAATTAGGCAATAACTCCTTTTCCACGATTTCCAAGGCTTTGTTTAAAACCCCTTCTACGCATTGCACGCATGTCATTACACCAAGGAGGTTCTTTGTGCCAACGCTCCCGTTTGGATTTCTATAACCCATGAAGGTATATCCTTCAAGAGGCGGAAGGCTCTCGGGTACTTTAGTAGCTACAGGCAGTTCCTGCAAAGGTGGCGCACTGGGAAGATCCACCTTATGTTCGTCTATCCAGCTTCCTTTTGCTATAAAATCCCTGGCGTATCCTATCACTTCACCGTATCTTATAACTTCTTTGCCTTTTTCTATATCAACCAAAGCTATCTTATGTCCCTGAGGTATATCTTCCACTGCGGTCAGATCTTCATATATAGCTGTTCCTTTTTTAATTCCATCGTCGTTTACTACTATCTCAACATTGTCTTTTGGATTTACCTTGATTAGTAATGCTTTTTCCATGTCTACTCCTTTCAGAGCTTTAATTTTATTTCCCGTATACACTGTTCTTATTTAAATTATATTGGAAACTTTGACATCTTTAAATGTCATCCCTGTATTAAAAACCACTGAATGCTTGTACCTATAGTACAATTACTTTTCACATGTTAACTTTGCATTTTTAAGCTCCGGAATCAGGTATTCGCAAGCTTCTCCATTCAAAGACTTTATCATGCTTTCAGCAGCTATTTCTGCCATCTTTGATCTTGTGCTTTGTGTTGCCGAACCGATGTGCGGCAGTAAAACTACGTTTTTTATCCCCAAAAGGGGGTTGTTCCTCCCTATTGGTTCCTTTTCATAGACATCTAATCCTGCACCTGCTATTAACCCATTTGTCAGAGCTTCTGCCAAGTCATCCTCATCGACAACCTCTCCTCTTGATGCGTTTATCAGTATCGCCGAGTCTTTCATCTTTTCGAAGACTCCCTTGTTGAACATTTTACGAGTGCTCTCGTTTATGGGAGTCATTACTGCCACAAAGTCGCTTTTCGCAATCAATTCTTCAAACTCAACATAGACTGCTCCAAGCTCTCTTTCTGCCTCGGCATTTCTTTTTCTGTTGTGGTAGATGACTTCCATGTCAAATCCAAATTTTGCTCTCTTAGCTACAGCTTTTCCGATGTTTCCCATGCCGACTATTCCCAGTACGGCATGGCTGACATCCTTGCCGAAAAGCGTCGTTGCGTCATTGCTTTTCCATCTTTTTTTCCTTACATATCGGTCTAGCTCGGGTATTCTCCTGGCAGTGGATAAAACCAGGCCCATAACCAGATCTGCAACTGTATCGTCCAATACCTTTGGGGTATGGGTTGCCAAGATCCCTCTTTTTATTATTTCCTTGGTATCAAAATTGTCATATCCTGCCGAAATGGCGCTTACTACTTTTAGTTTTGGAGCATAATCGAAAAACCTGCCATCTACCCGCACTTGGGATAACATCACTCCATCTGCGTCGCTGATTTTTTCATATAAAATTTCTTGTGGAATCTTCTCGTCCTTATCCCAAATCTCATATTCGCAGTGGCTGGCGATATATTCTTCAACCTCAGCGGGTATCTTTTTTGCGATGAACACCTTGTGGTTTTTCAATTCTGCTCACATCCGTTTGCCTTATTTAGTTCCTAAGCCGTTTTTGCGGTCTTCATATTATCGTAAATTGCGTATATTACTGAAATTATAATCAAAACCCAAACGACGTTTCCGATTGGTCTGCTAAAAAACACGCTCAAGTGCCCTGCCGATCCCTTAAGAGCATCAATAAAATATCTCTCAAGGTCTCTGCCCAGTATGAATCCTATCAGGTAAGGAGGTATAGGAAGCTTGATTTTTCCAAACAGGTATCCTACCACACCAAAGGCCAACAGCGTCCAAACGTCAAACATTACACCTGAATTTATAGCATATGCTCCAACAACGCACATAAGTATTATTATTGGATACAGCCTGCAGTTTGGAACCATGATTATCTTTGATATCAGCTTTATCGGGAAAAACATGGCAAAGAACATCAAGAAATTGCAAATAAGCAGCGCAAACAATATCGTATTCCAAAGATCCGGATTTTGTGTAATGAACAATGGCCCAACCTGTATGCCCTGAAGCATAAAAGCTCCAATCAGTATGGCGGTAGTTGAATCTCCCGGTATCCCCAGTGACAGCAAGGGAACCAATGCCCCGCCGGTCAGCCCGTTGTTGGCAGATTCACTTGAAACCAATCCTTCAATAGCACCTTTTCCAAGCTCTTCTGGATTTTTTGAGAAGTTCTTGGTTTGAGCATATGCAAGTATCGAAGCAGCACTCCCCCCAACTCCTGGAAGTATGCCCATAAAAGTACCTATGGCACTTGATCTAATTATGTTTATAAAATTGCCTTTAAGGTCCCTGAATGAAAATTTCTTTACCTTCTTATCCAGCAGACCTCCACTGACCCTTTGGGTGAGCATACAGGCCTCGGCTTCCTCAAACACCTGGGAGATTGCAAACAGTCCGATAAGTACCGGAAGAAGCGAAAACCCGTAAATAAGATCGATTCTTAAAAAGTCCGGCACAAGCCTCAACATGTTGTTGTCGGCAAATGTGCCCATCAAAGATGTCAAGACTCCTAAAAATCCGGCAAAGATTCCTCGACTCATATTTCCCTTGGACAAGGCTGCAATTACCGTCATTGCAAAGAGTATTATCAAAAACTTTTCAACAGCTGAAAACTTTATAGCCATCCTCGCCAGGGGCGGTGTGAAAAACCACAATACAGCCAAGCTGAAAAGTCCTCCAAAAAGGGATGATGTTATTCCAATTCTTAAAGCCCTTTCACCTTCGCCTCTTCGCGCCATTGGATAGCCGTCAAATGTCGTAGTTATAGACGAGGGCGTCCCCGGTATATTAATCAAAATTGCTGGTATCAGTCCTCCACTGATTCCTCCTACGTACAACCCTAGAAGCAAATACAATGAAACATGCAAATCATAAGCGTATGTCAGCGGGAGGAAAATAGCCAAAGCCATGGTAGCTGTCATCCCGGGTATTGAGCCGAATACTATACCTATCACTACACCCAGCAGCGCAACGGCAAAGTGCATTATTCCGAATTCAAACATTATTTATTCACCTTCCTTCAATCGTCTATGGCAGCGTGATGTTAAACACTATGCCAAACAAATACCAAACCAGCACCGGAGCCACGATGGACAATGCCGCTGAGATTATGATGGATTTCTTCGAGCCCCAGCCTGAATACAGCATATTAAATAAAAACATAAATATTATGCTTACAGGCAAAAAGGTAAACCAATCCATCGCCAATATATAGCCTATGAATAATGCAAGGGTGCCAAATAGCTTTAGCTTGTCGAAGCCTTCGATAAAAAAACACTCTTTGTCAGCTTTCTTGCATTCTCTTTTCTTTTTCAACTCCTGTATCAAAATAGTTATTCCCAGTATGATTAAAATTCCTATCGTGATCTTTGGGAAAATCATATGCGATGTGGAGTATGTTATATTGATTCTAAATAAATCAGACACGAATCGCTCCTCCTAATTACTTTAATAAAGATTCCGCGCAGCCTTTGCGGCCGCACGAAATCTCTTTTTTAAGAAAGTATTTATTAAATTACTGTGCAGTCAATTCATCCAAGCTTGGAGAATTTTGAATCATGTTCATAAGACTGTCTCTTTTTTGGTACATGTGCTCTTTGTTATCCTCGCTTGACAAATATCCTGCTCTGAAGCCCATATCTTCAAGATCTTTGATGTAGTTAGGATCTTGAGTTATTTCTGCAACCGCAGCGTCAACCTCGTCTATTATAGACTGTGGAATTCCTGCAGGGTAGAAGATGTTGTACTCTTTGTCGAATACGAATGGTTCTCCATCCAATGTGATTCCCATCTCAGCAAATGTCTTGTAGTCTTTTCCGGGGATTCTCTCACCGGAAGTGATTCCTACCAGCTTCATTCTGATTTGAGCATCTACATCTTCGGAAACATATTGCTCAAGGGCAGTTACGTCACCAAAAATCAGTTCGCAGTTTCCATCCCAAAGTGCTTGTGCTTTTTCTGCAGTAGATCCTGACATGAACGCTCTTACTCTGCTGGAAACCTCTTCGCCGTAAGTATCATCTACCCAGCTGTAGTAAGCGTTAAATACTAGTTGAGATACGCCACCGGCTTCGATTGCGATTCTTACAGTTTCGTTTGGATTAGCTTCCAACCATTCTGCCATTTCAGCTAAATCATCGTATGGAGCGTCTCCGCTTGCTGCCAAAGTCGACAGCTGGCTGTAGCCAAACTTCGGTCCTACTACGAAATTTTCCAGCGCATATCTGTCTTCGTATGCTCCGAAAGCAACTCCCAGATAAGTCATGTCGTGGAACATCATAATTGTAGTTCCATCAGGTCTAGTCGTAACTATTTCCTCCAAAGCCCTAGATGCGCCAATTGGGTCTACGCTGCTATTGAAATCAAGCTTTTCAGAAAGATATCTTGTAACAGTATCTGCAGTCAGGTAAGTGTCTCCACCTGTAGATGTAGAACCGATAACAACCCTTACACGCTTGCCGGATAGAGTCGCGTCAGCATCGTCTCCTCCGTTGCCGTTTGAAGCACAGCCTGTCAACAACAAGCTTCCTACTAGTGCCAGCGATAAAACCAGCTTAACAATTTTCCCTTTTTTGCTCATTCTTTTCCCTCCTAAATTTAAAAACTTTATATCGGACGTCTTTTGTCCGATTATTTCAACTCGGCTATTGCCGCGCCGATAAACTAAAACAAGTTGCCCTGATCGTCAAAATCAAACTCTTTGGGCTCGGATAAAATCTCTATCAGCGGATTCATCTTTGCTTCTTCATAGTAGCTTTCAGAAAGCCAGATGTGCTCAACATCCAAACTGTTTGAAATCCTTATTATCCTGGGGTTTTTCTTATCTATTTCATTGCAGGTCCTTATACAGACCTGTATCGCTTCCTTATCGTTTTTCATTACCATGGGAACCCTTACGTTATCCACTACTGTAGAAGTTATAGCATTCGGGTAAGTCATTTCAAAGATCATTTTATTAAAAAATCTTTTAGTCGTAGCATGTGCAGAACCGATTCCGTTGCCGTTTCCATTACTCTCATCACTTAAATCAAGTACCGCCACCTTTTGCGACTTAAGTCCACCTGATGCATAGGGTGTTACGAATGTCCCTGTAATGTTTGGGTCCATTCCCCCGCCGCTGAAATTTTTTCCTATCTTATCGCAAATCAACACATCGCATTCGTCAAACAATATCCTTGGCATCAACTTCTTTGCCTCTTCCAGTAGCTCGGGTTCGCTGCTTTCGATTTGCGCTGATTTCAAAACCTTTATTTTACAGGTCTCGTCAAAAGCATTCTCCAGCAAAGCCACAGCACATATTATCGATGCCTGGCTCAGAATCGCCTTACCAAACATTGGAATATACTTTGCCATATGCTTAAACCCAGCTTCGTGACATACTTCTGCACCCGATTGTTTTCCTAGGCCAATGGTCATCATTTTCATGATTCCGCTTTCATATGGCCCCCTGAAACATGTATGGGGCTTAATTCTGTTACAAACTATTATACCATCCGCTTTGCTGGCATACTTATCTATAAGTACATCCATTCCCTCTTCATTAGTGCCAATTTTCACGACATCCATAGATGCTTTTATCTCGCACCCCAAGTAATCTTCGGTAATCCCGTAGCTTGCAAGAACTGCTTTCTGACCTTCTGCCGTCGCCCCCCCGTGACTCCCCATTGTGGGTATCACAAATGGCTGTGCTCCTTTGGACCTTACTGCTTCAATGATTCCTTTGGTTATAAGCGCGATATTTGCCACTCCGCGACTTCCTGCAGTAATCGCTATGTTCATTCCGGGTTTTATCGCACAGCTGATCACATCATCTTCCATTCCAGATTTGATTTCCGTTAAGATTTCTTTTTCAGATAGTCTGGGTCTTTCAAAGACTTGCTTTGCTTTGAACATTCTTGGCATGTAAACATCTTGTACGAGGCTTGAAACGACACTTTCCAACTTTTCACCCGCTTTTCATAAATACGATTACAATTGTTAATCAAGTGACGAGCTTCCTTGTTAAGTTTGTCCTGCCTCCTGATTACAATCTTATTCTATTCCATGTAACATGATTTTAACATGTCACAGGTGCATTAATTTAGGTCGTCATTATTGTACGTTATATACAAATGGTATTGTTTTCATTTTAAGCCTTCTAACTAAAAAAGAGCGGGCATTGCCCGCTCTCCAAAATACTATTTTCCTACTTGTTTCGAAAGTAATAAGCTAGCTCGTTTAAGAACTCCCTATCCGCAGCATTTGCTATAGGGTCTATATTTAGAGTGTTTTTTATTTTGTTTAGCCTGAACACCAAGGTGTTTCTATGCATGAAAAGCTCCTTTGCGCTGTTTACTACATTGTAGTTATTGTTGCTTAATACCTGCACGGTTTCTGCTATCATCTGTTGCTCATCCTCGGTGAAAACCTGGTTGTATACGTTGAATATGTCATCGAATTCCTTCATTGTGACTATACTCCTAAAATAATCCACTATGTAGTCGTCAAAGAAGTTGACCCCCTCTTTGTATTTTGTATGCAAAAATATCTCCTGGGCATGTATGTACGATTTTCTGTACATGTCAAGCTTGTTTTGAAGGCTTCCCACATAAAAGCTAAAGTCAGAAGAATGAAGCCCATCGGGAATTCTCGTTAAAAAATCTTCAATAAATTCTTCCATATTGTATCTGTAATCTGACATATCGGTTATACCTTTAGTCTTTCCAGACTTTAAAATCACGATATTGTCATTTGATGCTACCACGACCAGGTCAGTATGGGTATATCCCTTTGAAAGCCTGATTGACTTGAGCATGCTTTGAGTGTCATAATTTTTTTGCACCTTAATGACAATCGCTGTTCTCATCAGCTCTTTATCAAGCTCTATTTCGTCTGCTAGGCTGTTAAGAACAGTCAAATCAGGATTTTCTTCGAAGAGAAGATAGTACAAAAACTGTTCGGATTTGTTTCTCCTGCTACGCTTTCTTTCCATATAGAGCTCATATTCCAGCATAGCCTCCAAGGAAACCTTTACCAGCCCAGCAAAGGATTTTACGCTTTCAGGGTTTCCTGTTACGCAGATTACGCCTACAGGTTTTGCTTTGTGCTCTATAAACAAGTTGACTCCAGGTTTGGTACCGATAAACTTTTTTTCTTCATCAACTACCCCTGTATTCAAGGTGCCGTTAAGCATCCCATAGGCGACTTCGTGAAAATCCCCTATCCTGTTTTCGTCTCTGCTTGCTATTATTATCCCATTTTCGTTCATTACATTTATATTATATTCAAGGTACTTTCCCATTTTGTCTATAAAACGTTGTGCCAGCGCTGCATCAAGCAAAGCCATATCGATTCTCCCTTCCAACCTTTAAATATACTTTGTTATTAAGTATATCCTTATACTAAGATTATATCCTTTTGCGCTATGGGTTGCAATACGGCTATACCATCCCAAGAGTCCTAAAAACAAAAATGAAACCCGTCATGGTAACTACAGACAGGAGGGTCGTTGCCATTATAATGCTGGAGGCAAGCTCTCCATCACCGTCCATGCCAACTGCAATAATATAAGACACTGTGGCTGTTGGCACTCCAAAGAGGATGTATACCAAGATGATATCGCTATTTTCAAAACCAAATGCCGATGCCGCGACAACTGCCAGCAGCGGAATGATCACAAGCTTTAGGCTTGTAGCTTTAAGCGCGGGAGATAGATTTTTAAAAATCACGCCTACATCCACCGATGCACCGATTGACAACAGAGCCAGCGGCGTAGCAAGGGACTCAAGGTAACTTGCCGTCCTTAAAGCCGCCACCGGTATCGACAGGTCTATCAAAGCTGCTATAAATCCTAGGAAGATCCCTATTATCATAGGGTTCTTTGCAAGCTCCAAAAAGCTGGATCTCAAACTTACCTTTACTTCTCTGTCAGGATTGTTAAATGAAAATATAATTACAGCAAGTATATTGTAAAGGGGCATGGTAACGGCCAACATCATTGGAGCCTTCGCCCCCAGGGAGCCCATGATGTTTTCTATCAAGGAAAACCCAACATAGAGGAAATTGCCTCTAAAGGACCCTTGGATAAAGGCGCCCCTTTGACCTTGGATTTTGATTACAAAAAAAGATACTATCCACGCAAAGACTACGCTTAGCACTACACCCAACATAATGAAAAGGTAAAACCCAAAATCGAGTATCTCACTTAAATCGACTACTCTCACGTCATTAAAAAGCTTAATCGGAAGCGCTATGTAAAATATCAGCCTATTTGCTTGCTTTACGAACTGTCCGTCAATCCATCCTCTTTTTCTCAGCCCATATCCTGCGACCATGACCAAAAAAATTGGTGCCGCTATTCCTATACTGAATACCATATTGTCTATCATAATCTCAAACCTTTCAAGTTTAGGTCTATATGCATCATTTTATATCAACGAATGTACATAAAGAATGTAAGGTTGATATTAAAACCCGGTAAATAATTGTATCATATGCACAATTGAAGCATGTACAAATCAAAGCCTTGAAGAATCCTCCAAGGCCTAACATCTACTTTACCATATGTACATCCATTTGCGGGAAAGGTATGCTAATGTCGTTATCATCAAAGGCTATCTTGACTTTTTCCATGGTGTCAAAATATATAGTCCAGTAATCCTCAGCATTGCACCACACCCTGTAATAAAAATTTATGGAGCTTGCATCGTGCTTTCCAAGAACTACCTGCGGCTCAGGCTCATGCAAAACCAGCGTATCCTCCACAGCTATTTTCATTAGTATCTCTTTGACCTTTGCTATATCTGATTCGTACCCCACGCCAAAAACAAAATCCACTCGCCTTGTAGGATTTGCAGAGTAATTGACTGTTCCGCTATTTGACATATTCGAATTGGGCACAATTATTTTTTTATTGTCTGGAGTGGTCAATATGGTGTAAAACATCTGTATTTCGGTTACCGTACCGGAATAGCCCGCAGCCTCGATATAGTCCCCCACTGTAAATGGTTTAAGCAATAATATCAAAACTCCACCGGCGAAATTTGAAAGGCTCCCCTGAAGAGCAAGTCCTATGGCGAGCCCGGCTGAACCGAGAATTGCTATAAAGGATGTTACTTGAGCACCCATCATAGATGCAACAGATATGACCAGCACTATCTTCAGCGTAATTTTTATAAGAGACAGCAAAAAAGGCCTTAGGGATAAGTCCATGTTGTTTTTTTCAAAGCCTCTGTCTACAAATTTCATAAACTGGTTTATGACTGCCAGACCTATCAAGAGCACTATAATTGATATAAGTATCCGCCCTCCGTGGGCAATGGCCCGCTCATAAAAATATTCTAAATTCATGTCGCTTATCCTCCTGTATTTTATCAAATAGAATTCTTACTCTTACTAGTCTAGTATATTTGAGTTGATTTTTCTAGCATTGCCGTCAAAAACCTCAATAAATTCGCATTGTGCCACAACTATCCTTGTGATATAATGCCGTTAATAGAAAATTTCTTGCAAAGGCGCATTGATTTTAAATCAATGCGCCTCTTTTTTTAAAATAAAGGAGCTGTTAATCAAATGAACGAATATGCTACCAAGTACGGTTTGCTTAAAGGAATCTCCCACCCTGTTTACCACGAGGATGGCTCTTTATCTAGATGCGGGCTATTAGAGCAGATAACACTACACACGCCAATCGGTCCATTGGTTCCTCTATACGATTTTTACGGAAGAAGATCAAAATCTGACAGCGTGTCCTTTTATGCTGACGGAAGCTTAAAAAGCATTTGCTTTCACAGTCAAAAGCTCATCCATACCTCTGTAGGGGAAGTTCCGGCAGAAAAGGCTATCTTTTATCCATCAGGTAAAATCAAAAGACTTTTTCCTCTGGACGGTGCAGTCACGGGGTTTTGGACAGAGCAGGATGAATCAGCCCTGATGAGCCCTATTAAGATAAACATCGACAAAATCTCTCTTAATGTTAAGCTTATCGGCTTATGCTTTTATGAAAGTGGATCTTTGAAAAGCCTTACACTATGGCCTGGCGAGATAAAGGAAATTTTTATGCTTTGGGGGAATATGACCATAAGATGCGGAATTTCCTTCTATGAAGACGGAAGCATCAAATCTATCGAGCCTGCCTATCCCACCCCCATGAGTACCCCTGTTGGTAAAATTGCAGCCTACGACAACAACCCCCTGGGCGTAAACGGAGATCTAAATTCACTAAAGCTCTTTCCGGATGGACAGCTAGAATCAATTACCACTGACATGAACCTAATTGAAGTATACAAAGAAGAAAAGCTCGTAAATATAGCGTCTCCAAAGCTTATAAGAAGCTTTTCGGATCCCCGAAAAAAAGAGCTCTCTCCCTTAACGCTTAACTTTGGGAAAGAATCGCAGTCAGTTTCTATTGATGATAAAGAATATATTATTCCTGACTTTGATTTTAAAATAAAATCCTATATCCCACCTGCAGGTCTTTGCAGCGACTGTTCGAGCTGCAACGCCTGTGGATGAGCTTATCAAAGATAAATTTTATAAACTTGTAAGTTCTCTCTAAATAAGGTTAGGCGTATCCAGGAAATAAATTTAAAGAAGTAAGGGGTTCTTTGTATTTTGTATCGGGAGAGCTCCAAAACCGTTTTTATTAACATATATCCCTGTATTTCCTAAATGCACTTTATTCATTTCACTCACCTTCTTATCTCATATTTTCATTATTTCGTTTTTTACCCCCACTACTTCAATCCTGTGCTCTTGCTCGATTAACTCCAGAATCTTATCCAGCTTCTGATCTATTTCCATCTGACTCAAGGAACAGTACGAAAACCCTATCTTTCCTTTCTTCCATAGATCGTTGTCTCCGCTTTCGATTACAGATATGGCAAATCTGCTTTTTATTTTATTTAGAAGACTTTTAACGACTCTTCTTTTTTCTTTTAGAGACCCTGACTCATAAATCAAGAATTCTACTTCACATCCTGCGATGAACATATTGCACCTCCTGTTTTCTTTTTTCAATTCAGGGAATAAATAAGTAAAGTCAACACCAATGTTGGAGGTAAACATGTCTAGAGAAAAATGCTGCGGCAAATTTAAAAAAAAGGGCAAATACTGCAAAGACTGCCCTTTGATAAATATCGATAAGAAAAAAGACAAGAAGAAAAAGAAAAAGAAATGACCTTATTTCACCACGCCATCATATGTCAGTATGGGCCGGTACAAATCCGGTCTTCTGTCTCTAAATATTCCCCACTCAATTCTTTGTTCCATCAAAGCATCCAGGTCGAACTGAGCCACCAGTACGTCTTCTTCATTTCTGCCGGCTTCCCTTATGATCTCTCCTGTCGGTCCGGAAATAAAAGATGAACCGTAGAAATTGATAGTAGAATCATCGATGGCTTCCAAGCCCGTTCTGTTCGAAGCGACGACAGGCATCAAGTTACAGGCACCGTGACCTGTCATGCACCTTTGCCAGTGATCTTTAGAATCCACTTCAGGGCTTTCCGGCTCAGACCCTATCGCAGTAGGATAAAACAAAACCTCAGCGCCCATGAGAGCCATGCATCTTGCTGCTTCCGGAAACCACTGATCCCAGCATATTCCTACGCCTATTTTGCCATATTTCGTATTCCACACCTTAAAACCCGTATCTCCCGGGTTGAAGTAGTATTTTTCTTCATAGCCCGGACCGTCGGGTATGTGGCTCTTTCTATATATGCCAATCACTTCTCCGTCTGCATCTATGATAGCTACCGAATTATATAGCGCATTGTTCTTTCTTTCATAAAAGCTTATTGGAAGCACCACGTCTAGCTCCATGGCAATTTTTTTAAAGTAATCTACAGCCCTGTTTTCTTCAACCGGTCTTGCTAGGTTATAGAACTCGGGCTTTTCTTTCTGACAAAAATACAGGCTTTCAAAAAGCTCCTGTATCAGAACAATATTTGCTCCCTTGGAAGCAGCTTTTCGAACAAGGATTTCCGCTTTTTTAATATTTTCACCTATATTGTCGCTGCAGCTCATCTGTGTAGCTGCTACCTTTACGATTCTCATATCTCTTTTGACTCTCCTTTCCAGTCAGCCGGCACCTGTTGTGTGATGCAGTGCACATTGCCTCCTTCTTTGACAAGTTCCAAGCCGTCAACCGGCACTATCTTTCTGCCGGGAAACACTTGCCTTAATATTAAAGCAGCCTTGGCATCGCTCTGGCGAGCATCACCGCCAAAAACAGGAAGTATTATTCCGCCGTTTACAAAATAGAAGTTCAGATAACTTAGAGTCAGCCTTTTTCCTTTGTAGTCTCTCATGGGCGGTTGTGGGATTTCGATTACTTGCAGCTTCCTGCCCTTCGCATCAACGGATTCATTTAATACATCCAAGGAGTCTTTGGTTATTTGATAGTTTGGGTCTTTAGGGTCGTCGCACGTCTGTATGAGCACTACACCCGGTTTTGCAAAGCAGGCTATATTATCTATGTGTCCGTCGGTTTCGTCACCATCTAGACCTTCATCAAGCCATATTATTTTTTTTGCTCCAAGGTATTCATTTAAGATTTTTTCTATCTCCTCCTTGGACATGTGAGGGTTTCTATTTTTATTAAGCAAACACTGCTTCGTCGTCAAAATAGTGCCCTCCCCATCAGAGTGTATGCTACCACCCTCAAGCACCAATGGAGGTTTTATTTCCTTGATATTCATGGCCTTTAGAATCTTTTCCCCTACCAGGTCATCGAGATCATAGGGTTTGTATTTTTCCCCCCAAGCGTTGAATCTCCAGTTTAGAGCCACCAAATTGTTATCTTGATCATAACCAAAGGTAGGTATGTTATCCCTTGCCCAGGCATCATCATGCTCGATGAGCATATAATCAACCCCGTCCCCCAGGCAAGCCTTCGCACTATCTATGTCATTTTTATTAACTACCAAGCTTACCTTTTCGAAATTAATTATAGCTTCTATAACTTGGGCGTATGCCCTTTTTACAGCTTCATAATTGTCAGGCCATATCATTGATTCTCTCACCGGCCATTCCAATATAGTCCTGCTGTGCTTTTCCCATTCCCCGGGCATCCTAAATCTATCCTCTGTCAAATCATACACCTCGTTTTCATATTCAGGAGATTATTATACCTATACAGCATGCCAATTTGCAACAATATCTTTATGCCTGAGCTTCCCCGGTTTACGGCTCCCAGTTAAAATCCGTCCCACATTTTGGACAGGTCGCCTTGACCTTTCCTTTTTTGTTTGGCAGCCTAAGCTTTGCCTTGCATCCCGGACACTCAACCATCCTATGATCCACCAGGTTTAGAATCTTTTCTTTGTCAAGCCCCACTACTACATCCTCTCCGATCAGAAATGACGGCACTCCCCGAAGATTGAGGTTTGCCATCTCCTTTTGGGCCTGGGGATCTACCGAAGCGTTTTTTTCTGTATAGCTTATCTTGTTTTCTTTCAAAAAATCCTTGGCAGACCTGCAATACGGACAAGTCTGTGTCGTATACATTATAACTTTTTTCATTTGTAACTCCTCCCTATTTCACCAAATTCTCAATGAACCTTTTGGAAGATGCAGAGTCTGTTCGATGATATCGGCAAAAATGTCCGGATCTCTTACTCCTTCGGCATACAGGTCTGCTATGCCTCCGATCAGAATCTTAAGGATGTATTCCGGATGTGAAATGCTTATGAATCCGGATTTGATTCCCTCCTCCACCAATACTCCCGTATGGTCTAATGCAGATTTGCACAGGCTCCTTTTTACTAATTCATATACCCCCGGATTTGATTTGGCAAGCGTGTTAATCCCTAAATTTTTGCTAATCGTCAAAAAATAGAGCTTCAGTATCTCTGATAATTTGCTAAAAAAATCTAGATTTCTATTCTGGACTATGCTTTTCAAAACCAATTCGCTTTCAAGAACAAACTGCTTTAGTGACTCATCCACGAGCTCTTCTTTTGATTTAAAATAATAGTAGACGAGACCCTTGGTAATGTCCGCTTCCTTTGCGACATCCGCCATCGACGTTTTTTCTATGCCCTGTCTTTCAAAGAGCCTTGAGGCTGTATCCAGTATTTCTTGTTTCCTTACTTCGGGATCCTTGCTTATTCTCATATTTTTCTCCTCTATTCTATGGATTTCAGCGACTCCACCATGTCAACTTTTTTTAATTTAAAAAACATCAAAACATTTACCAGCACCGAAAATACCATAGTCAAAGCCACAGAATACATGTAACTCCACCCCGAAATGATCCTTCCAAACATCATGTTGTCCACCTCCATTGTGTCCATTACGAACTTATGCAACACAAATCCCAAAAAGAGCCCGAAAACAGTTCCGGTAAATGAAAGTATAAGGTTTTCCCTGTATACGTACGCCGCTACTTCTCTGCTTCTAAATCCCAAAACTTTTATGGTGGCAATTTCTCGCAAACGCTCTGTTATGTTAATGTTTGTCAGATTGTACAAAACCACAAATGCAAGAGCGCCCGCCGAGAGAATCAAGATTAAAACGACGTAATCGAGACTGGACATCGTATTATTGAAATCCTCTCTAAAGGTAGATGAAAGGGATATGCCTACAGCCCCCTCATAGCTCAGGATGTCTTCCCTGAATGCGGACTCGTCGAAAGCCCTGTCTTCATAAAGGTTAAATATACCGGCATTGAATTCCGGCCTTCTCAATGTTATCTTGTCGAAGTACTCTTCAGACATGAAGATGTTATGCCCTAGATAATTTTCGGCTATACCTGAAATTTCAAAACTGTAGACCCTGTTTTCTGCATCCCTGAATTCAAGTTCATCACCCACGGAAACATCAAAGAGCCTGGCAAGCTTCTCCGTAACCACCGCCCCGTCCTCGCCGAGATCTAATGGCTCTTGGGATATCCTCTCATGGAGATCAAAAAAATTGGCAAACTGATCTTTTTCTTTTGGGACCCACATAGAGACCTCAAACTGCCTGCCTCCTCTTTCTTTATAAACCGATACGCTTTCCACCATGGCTGAGGTATATTCCCTCACACCGGGATTTGTTCCGAGTATTTCCTCCAAACCGGGCCTGTCCTCATTTCCAGTATCCATAGCGACTATTCCATCATACAAAAACACCTGGTCGAACTGGACTTCTGAAATGGCGTTTACAGAATCCTTTATACCATATCCCGCCAGCAAGAGAGCGCTGCACCCGGAAATGCCGATGACTGTCATGAAAAACCTTCTTTTATATCTGAAAATATTCCTCGCAGTCACTTTCTGTGTAAAATTCATGTGCTTCCACAAAACGCCTATTCTCTCAAGCAAAATCCTTTTTCCCGGTTTTGGCGCTTTAGGCTGCATCAACTGACTGGGAGTAGTCCTAAGCGCTGCCAGGCTTGCCCACATGGAGGCTGATACAGTGGTGAATACCGCGATTCCCGTTGATATTAGGGCGTAGTTTAGATGCACAGGGCTTAGCATGTGAGGTATTTCATACATTCCTCCGTAAACCGTCATTATTAGCCTAGGAAACAGCTGGAAGCCTAATAAAAATCCTGCTATGCTTCCAGCAAGACTTGCCAGCAGACCATACGCTAGGTACTTTAGGGCGATTAGTGGCGTGCTGTATCCCAGCGCCTTTAAAGTTCCTATTTGAATCCTTTCCTCTTCGACCATCCTCGTCATGGTTGTCAAGCATACCAAGGCTGCTACCAAAAAGAAAAATAATGGAAATACTTTGGCAACCGCGCCTATCCTATTGGCATCGTCTCCATAGCTTGAATATCCGGGGTTTGCATCCCTGGTATTGACGAACCATTCCTTGGGGAGCTCTAAAATCTGTCTTTCTGCATCCTTGATTTCAGCTTCCGCTTCAGCTATTTGTGCCAGAGCGTCCTTCTTTTCCTCTTCGAAAATCCTCCAGCCCTCTTTTACGTCTTCCCTAGCTTTTTCGAGCTCTGCATAGCCTTCATTTAAAGCCTTGTCAAGCTCTGCCTGAGCTTTTTCAAGTTCCTCTGTGCCACGTCTTATATCGATTTCTCCTTTTTCTATCTCCGCTCTTGCAAAATCGATCTGACGCTTCGACTCATCAAGCTCTGCCTTGGCTTTTTGAAGCAATGCTACTCCTGCTTCGTATTCCTTAAGTCCTTTTTCATATTGTGCTTTACTCTCTTCGAGAAGCTTCTCACCTTCTTCTACCTGTTTTTGTCCCTGGGCGTAGTTATCTTCCAAGGTGGCTATTGCAGAACCCAAAGACAGCCTAAACTGGACAAAGTACTGGGGGCTGTATGCAGAAAGCGCCTGGGCAAGCTGGGGACTTGCCTGGCGTATATCTTCTATCAAGGCGTCGTATTCATCCTGGGTTGGTACCTCATCATCATCAGGAAGCCCTGACTGAACCTCTTTCAATGCAGTAATCGTAGCATTGGTTGCCTCGAGCTGGATTTTTGCATTTTCAAGGTCTGCTTCGCCGTTTTCGATCCTTATCTTGGCATCGTCCAGTTGGGATTTTGCCTCTATCAGGTTCATCCTCCCGTCTTGGTACTCATTGTAACCCTCGAGCCAAGCAAGATATCCTCCGAAATAGGATGTCTTTGCCAGCTCAATAGCAGATCTTGCATTTTCCAGGTCCGACCGCCCCATTTCTATCTCCCGTTGGTACCTGCTTTCTAAATCACTTAGCCGGTTTGCTCCGTCGATAATTTCCTTCTCTGCATTCTCAAGTTCAGCCTGAGCCTTGTCGATTTCATCCTGGGCTCTTTGCTTGCTTTTAAGGAAAGTATCTCTGTTTTCTTCGAGCTCTTTTCTGAATTCACCGGTTTCCCTCTCCATAGCAGCCACTCCCAATGCTTCAAGCAGCGTTTCCGGGTTTTTGACAATGCTGTAGTATCCCTCAGAGTAAGCCTCGTATTCATGACTGCCCTCAAGTGATACGTAGACTTCGTTGAAATGCTCAAGGCTGAAATCTCCATGGTGTACATAGCCAAAATAATCAATTGAACCATTCCCTATATTGGTCTGTCCTCTTTCATAGTTGATGTAAAGGGGCGAGCTTACAAAGCCCACTACAATAAATTCCTGGGTATTAAGCTCGTCCCCTATTTCTACCCCCGAAGGCGCAGAGGCCATAAGAGAGTCTCCTATTTCTATTCCCCTAGGCACGTTAAAGCTTCTCTCCAAGGCTATTTCACCTGATTTTTCCGGTAGCTTTCCTTCTAATAGATAGGGTATGTTCATGCCATTGCCATCTTTAAAATCCCCGGGATCGTAGCTTAACAGCTTTGCGATATTACTGTCTCCATTTGGAGACGTTAAGAAAATGTCCTTGTAATACCCTTTTTGAACCCGTGATACTCCTCTCAGGCTTTGTATATCTTCCAAGTCCACTTCTTTGAATCCTAGAGGAGATATTATCCGAAAATCCGATAGCTTCTGCTCCCGGTAGTATTTATCGGCAGAGATTATCATATCCGGTTCTGTTGCATTTATTCCTGCAAAGAAGCTGACTCCCAGAAATATTATCGCCATGATAGAAAAAAACCGTCCCTTGCTGCCTGATATTGACCTTGCGAGATTTTTATAAAAAGACCTCTTCTTCATCACCATTCAATTCCTTCCACGGGAACAGGGTTTTCGTTAACTATAAACTTGGATACTTTTCCATTTTTCATCTTGATAATCTTGTCCGCCATATGCTGTATAGCGGCATTGTGTGTGATTACCACGACCGTCATGCCCTGTGTCCTACAAGTTTCTTGAAGAAGCTTTAAAATTGATTTGCCCGTTTGATAATCCAGCGCTCCGGTAGGCTCGTCGCAAAGAAGCATCTTTGGGTTTTTGGCTAGCGCTCTGGCTATGGCTACCCTTTGTTGCTCTCCCCCGGACAGCTGAGAAGGAAAGTTGTCCATTCTTTCCTTTAGTCCCACCATGTTCAGTACCATTTCCACGTCCAGAGGATTTTTTGATATCTGTGATGCCAGCTCCACATTTTCCTTGGCCGTTAGATTTTGTATCAGGTTGTAAAACTGGAATACAAAACCTATGTCAAATCGTCTGTATTCCGTGAGCATTTTGTCATTGTACAAGGATACATCCGCTCCGTCTACTATGATGCTTCCTTCGTCCAGCTTGTCCATACCTCCTAGAAGGTTCAAGACTGTCGTTTTGCCTGCGCCTGATGCTCCTACTACGACTGCAAAATCACCTTTTTCAATTTCAAAATCCACCCCGTCCACTGCAGTTATCGTGACTTCGCCCATCTTATATCTTTTTATTACATTTATCAGTTTAACAAATGACATCTCCTACACCCCAATCTATTCATACTATAATTCTATCACTGACTGACCGTTAGTCAATAAAAAATTGCTACTCCCTGCAAAATGAACTTTTATCTCACTTTCAGACTTTTGCACAAAAAAAAACAGAGCATCTCATAAATATCGATTGAATGATAATTATCGAGAACCCTGTTAAAGCCCATATAAATAAGCGGAATATTATAGGATAATTATATCTAGTTCAGGATACGCTTCTAAAATGTGACCGTCTTGTCTGCCCACTCCACCATGCGAAGGCATTCGAACATGGTAGATACCTGGCAGAGCTCGCTTTCCTTCATCATCCTCGTATTCATGCATGTTCCGCAGGCCAATAGCTCCCCGCCAATCTCATCAAACTCCTTCACCAAAGATCCCACATTGAAGGTTTCGTGGTGCAAAAACGGAATTTCCACTCCCTCTCCAAGCAGGAACACCCTTACCTCATGACCGCTTTTTTCTGCAGTTACCGCAAACCTCATTCCATTCCATGATTTTTCGTAGTCTTTTGTTTCGATTATTATGCCTATCTTCATAGCTCATGCCTCCCATTTAGTATTTATCCAATTAATATTTTACCATTTCTTTTTTAAAAACAACATAAAAACCGGCATCCTGGGATGCCGGCAATTTGCTCGATTTACACTCTGAACAACAAATCTCCATAAGTCGGGAAAGGCCAAAAATCTTCTGCTACGATTTCTTCAAGAGCGTCGCAAGGCTCTCTTAAAGCCTGCATAGCCTCGAAAACTTCGAATTTATAAGCTTTCGCCTGCTCGCCAATCTCTTCGATAGCATGAACCTTTTCCAAAGTAGACTCAAGATTGGACAACGCTTTGCTTGCCTGTGCATACAAGCTGTTTACTTTTTCTACAACTGCACTTTGCGCGCTCACATCTGCACCCGCTACTACGGATTTGATGCTTGCTACTGAATCAGCTACGCTGCATGCGTATTCCAAGGTTGCAGGAAGGATTTCCCTCTTTGCAATCTGGATCATGGTCAAAGCCTCTATATTTATAGTCTTAGCATATTCCTCAAACATAATCTCTTGTCTTGCTAGGACTTCACCTTCTGTAAATACTCCGTGTCTCTCAAATACCTTTATGTATTCCGGCTTGCTGAATGTTTCAATAGCCTCTACAGATGTCTTGATGTTAGGAAGGCCTCTCTTTTCGGCTTCATCTATCCAGCTTGGGTCGTAACCGTCACCGTCGAAAATCACGTTGAAGTTTTCTTTGACAAGTCTTTCGATGATCTCGCTTAGAGTCCCCTTGAAATCTTCAGTCTTTTCAAGCTCATCTGCAATGTCTCTTAATATATCAGCAACTATGGTGTTCAAAACGATGTTTGGTCCGGAAACCGACATTGTGGATCCTACCATCCTAAACTCGAACTTATTTCCTGTAAAAGCAAAGGGTGAAGTTCTGTTACGATCAGTTACGTCTTTTGGGAACTTTGGAAGCGTCTTTACCCCAAGATCCATATTAGTTTGATCTGTACAGGATGTAAGAGCTCCATCTTTTATTTGATTAATGATATCTGTCAGTTGCTCCCCTAGGAAAATAGAGATGATTGCAGGGGGCGCCTCATTTGCACCAAGCCTGTGGTCATTTCCTGGAGATGCTGCAGAAAGCCTTAAAAGAGGTGCGTACTTTCCTACAGCAGCTATGGTAGCCACAAGGAATGTTAGGAATTGAGCATTCTCATGGGGCGTAACTCCCGGTTCTAAAAGATTCATCTTGTCAGTTCCCAATGACCAGTTGTTATGCTTGCCTGAACCGTTGATGCCTGCAAATGGCTTCTCATGAAGCAAACATGCCAAATCATGTCTGTTTGCCACTTTTATCAACGTATCCATGACAAGCTGGTTGTGATCTGTAGCGATGTTTGTTGTAGTAAATATAGGTGCCATCTCGTGTTGAGCAGGAGCTACCTCGTTATGTTTAGTTTTAGAAGATATTCCAAGCTTCCAAAGCTCTTCATCAAACTCTTTCATGAATGAAGATATCCGCTCTTTGATAGAACCGAAATAATGGTCATCCAGCTCTTGTCCTTTTGGTGGAAGAGCTCCAAACAATGTTCTTCCTGAAAAGATAAGATCTTTTCTTTCCTGATAAAGTCTTTTATCAAGCAGGAAGTATTCCTGCTCAGGTCCAACTGTGGATGTAACTTTTTTAGTATCGTTGTCTCCGAAGAGCCTTAAAATTCTTACAGCTTGCTTAGATACTGCTTCCATAGATCTAAGTAGGGGCGTCTTTTTATCAAGCGCCTCTCCTGAGTAAGAACAAAAAGCTGTAGGAATATAAAGCGTTCCGTCTTTTACAAATGCAGGCGATGTAGCATCCCATGCAGTATATCCTCTGGCTTCGAACGTCGCTCTAAGTCCGCCATTTGGAAATGAAGATGCATCCGGTTCTCCTTGAATCAATTGCTTGCCCGAAAACTCCATTATTACTCTTCCGTCCCCGGTAGGCTCGATGAACGAATCGTGCTTTTCTGCCGTTCTTCCTGTCATAGGCTGGAACCAATGTGTGTAATGGGTCGCCCCTTTTTCAACTGCCCAGTCTTTCATCGCGCTAGCCACGACTTCTGCTACCTCCGGCGTCAATTCTTCTCCTAAGTCAAGTGTCTTTTTAAGCTTTTTGAAAGTGTCTTTAGGCAGCCTTTCCTTCATTACCGCTTCACTAAAAACATTTGTGCCAAAAATCTGTGATGTTCTTTCCATATTATCTTTTCCTCCTTAACTTATTGCGAGCATTGCTCTTATCTTGTGCTATATAATTTTATTGATCCTGGTTTAAGTATCAATAATTAAGTCTCTAATTAAATAAAAAAAAGCGTACTCAAATAGCTTTGAGAACGCCGTTGTTCAAAAAGAATATGTTATTGTAATTACAGGCTCCATTGCCTACTGAACTATGTATGCAAAAATTATAGCATACGAGTACAGCTTTTGCAAGGGCATTTCTTAATTTTCTTGACGCTTTTGTGCACAAAGCATAAACATGGGAGTTGCCTGATATCTGATTTTTTCTTTTTCTTCCCATACCCTTTTACCGATATTTTCATCTACCTTAAGCACGCTCATTCCGCAACTTTCCAAGGCACCCACATCCCAACCCGGTCTTTTAACTTTGGATAAAGGAAGATTATAAGCTATCTTTTCCATGTTGACGCCAATTGTCCTGCTTGGACAATCATCAGGATATAGTCTGTCGGCTTCCTGCTGACACTTCCTGTGCTCTTCTTTAAGTTTTTCATCAAAGAGATACAAATACCAATTGGCGTCGTAATAAAGTATTCTCCCGTCATTTGACAGGACTCTGCTCCACTCCTTAAAGGCGGCTTGAGGGCTTTCCAGGTTCCAAACTACATTTCTCGACACGACCAAATCGAACTCTCCATCCATAAAAGGCAGCTGGTGGGCATTTGCCTTGTCAAACCTAACTTCAGCACCGTAAACCTTGGCGTTTTCTTTAGCTTTTTTCAGCATCCCCTCTGTGCAATCAACCGCTGCAACATCGTGACCTTCCAAAGCCAAATTTATGGCAAAGAATCCCGGACCTGTGCCTACATCAAGTATTTTCAGCTTATCCTTGTGGGGTGCGTTTTCCAATATGATTTTTCTCCAGGCATCTCGCTTGAAAGAATGAAGCTCTGCGATATTCTGCTTTGAATAACTATCGGATCTTTTATCCCAATAATCTTTGACGTCTTTTAATACTCCTATATCCGTGCTTTTTTTTATGCTCATCTTTCCACCTCTTTTAATTTTGTCGCCGATATCATAAACATGAGGGTTGGTCATGCGCGTCAGCTTGTGTAATTAATCAAAAATCAATTAAAAAAAGGCTCGCTTAATAAAGCAAACCTTCATAGTTTATCGTTTTTTGATTTATGCTTCTCTGATTCTAATTTTCCTCAAGTCTTCATGACTCAAATTATTTTCTCATTTGATTATATTGTTTAAGCTCTTCCAAGTCAACACAAACGAGAGGAACTGCACTTTTTCAAGCAAGAAATCTCTTATGCCCTTGCTTTTCCTGTTATGTGTTCGATTTTGATTTTATATACCTTGATTTTATCCTTGGCTTCTTTTATATAGGCACTTCCCCTGTCCATTTTTTCTGGTGAATATTTTTCTACAAGCTTGATCATAATTCCCGTTTTTTCACTTTCATCAACCTGAGATGCCCTACCAAAAACGACTACACTTTCGTAGCTTCTACTAAACCTATTCTCCACGACTGCTGTCTTGCCGACAATGCTGAAGCATACTTTATCGTTATAATCCAAATTATCAATTTTATGTCCCTCCCGCGGGGAGTGGAAGTAAATTTCATCGTCAAAATAAACGTAATTTAGGGCGATTGAATACGGATATCCATCTTCCCCAGTCGTTGAAAGAAAGCCGTACTCCGACTCATTAAGCAACTTTTTGCATTCAGCCAGCGGCATCTGCCTTTCTTTTTTTCTCATTTCTCTGAACATGACCCTCTCCTTCTGTTCCAAAACAAACTTAGTCGCTTCTGCTGTTTTGGATGGTTACTTCCACAAGATTTGAATGCTGTGGGTTGCCTTTGGCAAGGGGTGTAGGTCTGCTTGTCGTCAACGCATTTATCGAGCCTCCTACATCTGTGCCAAATCCGTCATTTTTATACCATGCTCCCTGTGGCATCGCAACCACTCCTTGGACAATTTTATCCGTGACAAAGGCTTCTATCTTGATTTTTCCTCTATCATTGTAAACCTCCACCATATCTCCGCCGCAAATGCCCCTTTCCTTTGCGTCCACTATGCTAATCCATAGCCTTTGAGGTTCAAGTTTTGCAATTTTCTTGTTGTTTTCATGGGTTGAGTGAGTCCGCCTCTTAGTGTGCCATCCTATAAGCTGCAGAGGGTAAATATCTTTTTTATCGTCACCCATCCCCTCGAACCCTTTAGTATACTTAGGTATCGCCGGGATTTCATCAGGCTTGTTCATGTCGTAGAGTCTCTTGGAAAATATCTCTATCTTCCCTGACGGCGTAGGGAATGGATTTTTGTCTAAATCCTTTATCTGCTTTGAAAACGCAATAAAGGTTTTATTGTTCTTGTATTTGTATCCTCCGCTTTTTACAAATACGTCAAATGGCGGAAGCTCTGTTTCTCTTTTTCTTAAGTCTTCGTAAATGTACTCAAGATAATCAGTCAAGCTTTTGCCTCCCACTGAAAACTTTTCGTAAAGCCCTAGCTTTTCTGCCAGGTCGCAGAGCCAGTCGTATTCAAACCTAGACTCATGCACAGGCTCTATAGCTTTGTTGTTATATAAGATGAAATCACCATACATCCAGGGCCTGGTGATATTCTCGTTTTCAAACATTGATGTTCCCGGAAGGAGTATATCCGCAAACTTGGCACTCGGGGTCATAAAAAGATCTGAGCACAGGATGAATTCACAAAGGGATTCGTCTTTAAGTATTTTTATTGTTCTATTGATGTCCGAGTGTTGGTTCACTAAAATATTCCCTGCGAAGTTTATGATCATTTTGATATCTGAGTCGAGCTTTTCCACTCCTTTCAGTCCGTCGTCCGTGGCTGTCATCTTCGTGCCTCTAATGATTCCATCCGTCCACAAAAAAACTGGGATCTTCCCGTCATATGGGTTTTCAGCTTGAGGGAATGCCGGTTTTTCGTGCCCTTTTACAGAACCTTTGCCACCTGCCCAGCCTCCCGCCACACCTACATTTCCCGTCATGCAGGCGATCAGCGTGGAGCTTCTTGCTGCCTGTTCTCCGTTTGAATGCCTTTGCGGGCCCCAGCCCTGTATAAAGGCTGCCGGCTTAGACGATGCGTATTCTATAGCAAGCAGCTCTATCTTTTTGGCATCGATTCCTGTAATAGCTTCCGCCCACAAGGGTGTTTTGGGTATGCCATCCTTTTTGCCTGTAATGTAGGCTTCATAGCTCTCGCCGCTCTTCATGCCTTGTGGCATATGCTCCTCGTCAAAGCCTATGCAAAAATTGTTTAAAAACTCTTTATCATGAAGCTCTTTTGTATATATAACATAAGCCATGGCATCAATCAGGGCGCTGTCAGTACCTGGTTTTATTCCAATCCATTCATCAGCTATCAATTTTGCTGTATCCGAAAATCTAGGGTCTATCGCTATTATCTTGACTCCTGCTTTTTTTGCCTCTTTTAAATGCCATAAGAAATCTCCAAATCTTGTCTCTGCCGGGTTGTGCCCGGATAGTATTATAAGTTTAGAATTCTTAAGTTCTATGAGTGAATTTCCGGTAATCTCAGTGCCGTATGTATAAGGCGTAGCAATAGTCGTGCATGCATCGGAGTAGGAGTTATAGTAATCCAAAAAACCTCCATCTAATGCCAACAGATGCTTTGCAAGAGCGTAACCTCTCATCACTCCCATGTTTCCTGTAGCATAGTTGACATATCTGGAACCCACGCCGTATTTCTCTCTGATTCTGATCCATTCATCTGCAATGATTTTTATGGCATCATTCCAGGAAATCCTCTCAAATTCTCCTTCGCCTCTTTCCCCAACTCGTTTCATAGGGTATCTTAATCGTCTATCACTTAAAAAAGTTTCTGAATAATTCATGCCTCTTGGACAGGCCGTCAAGGGAACTTCTTTTGAATCTGAACAAGGCTTGTCAGTTTGTATTTTCACAACATTTCCATCCTTGACACAAGCCTTTATAATGCATCTTCCTCCGCAATTATTCGTACCCGAGGTCAGGACCCACTCTTCCATGTTTATATCTCCGCTTCCGTTTTATAGAATATTCCGTAGTTTGTTATAGTTTCATATCTATAAAGGGGCTAATTAGCCCCTTTGTAGATTGAATCCATTAATTTTTCAATCAATATTTGATGAATTTATCACCTGACACATTACAGATACTGCATTTATCGGGGCGATATTTTTCTATATTTCCGCATACTGGACACAAATAATAAAAGATTTCTTCTGTCTCGTCCAAATTCTCTAATGCTTCTTGATAAAGCTTAGCGTGGACTTCTTCCGCCTTCATGGCATATGTAAATGAGAGCAAGGCAGCCTTGTTTCCTTCTTCTTCCGCAAGCTTTACAAAATCAGGATACATCTCTTTGTACTCATGAGTTTCACCTGCTACCCCATCTTTAAGGTTATCAGCTGTAGTTGAGACTTTGCCAGCCACTTCAAAGTGCTTCAAAGCGTGTATTGTTTCAGCGTCTGATGCGGCTTTAAATAACTTAGCAGCATTGACCTTTCCGTCTTTCTCAGCTTTTTTGGAGTAAGCGAGATATTTTCTGTTTGCTTGCGCCTCACCTGCAAAGGCCTCCATCAGATTGTCAAGTGTTGTTTTTTTATTCATTTTAGCATCCTCCTTTATATTATTCTTTTGAAGGATTCCCAATAATCTTGTTATAGTTTCTTTTGGCAACCCTTCTGATTGATCTTTATTTAACAGTTCCTGAAGCAACATCTGCACGTTCTCGCTCTGTGGAAGCATATAACCGGATTCACGAATAATATCTTCGGTTAACAGTCGGTTTGATACGCTAAGAGCTCTGGCAAGCTGACTAAGTATGGGATTATCTGTACTGCTTTCTATATATTCAGCAATTTTCTCCTGTTTTACTTTGCTTTCAGCCAAGTTAAGCATTGCTCTCTTGACTTCAATCGTTTTTTTCTGCTGAGGAGGGAATTCCTCCGGAATCAATGAAATCGCATGAGAAGGACATGCATCAACACAAATACGGCATCCATCTAAGCATTTCAAAGCATCAATCTGCCCAGTTTCGGTATCCGTAGCACCCGTTGGACAGACATATAAGCATAGACAATCCTTTGTGCATAAATCTATATTTCTAACTGCATGCATTTTTCCTACCCCCTTTTTATCTCAATGATTTTTTTATTTGGCACTTTGCAAACGGGACAGATATCCGGCAATTCATCGCCTATATAAACAAATCCGCAAATATCGCATACATAAATATGTGTATCTTCAAGTAGTGCATCTCTATTTTTTTCATATCTATTTAGTATTGACCTCAATATCTTAGTGACCTTCTCACCCCACACTAAAGCTCTTAGAGCTCCTCTATCTTCTGAGGCCCCCGCAACCGAGTTTGCTTGTGAATATCCCGTACTTAAATCTTCACTTATAAGAGCAATTATATCTCCAATTTCTCCTTGGACTTCAGTGCCGCTTTTTTCTTTATAAAATTCAGCTAATTCATCGAATAATCCTGCTTCTTCCACGCGATATTGCTTTGTACAGCCTTTAGAAAGGTTTGTAAACAGAGCGCTTAATTCCCCGAAAGACAGCTCTCTTAAACTCTCTTCTCCTGCTACAGAATAATCCGTATCATCTTTTACAGGCTGCTCCTTGATAATTTCTTCAAGAAAATCAGATTTCGTCGCGCCGCATAGTGGACAATCCCAGTCATCTGGAATTTCATCCCATTTCGTGCCAGGCTCGATCCCTCTGTCAGGATCTCCTGTTGCCTCATCGTAAATATAACCACAGATAGAACATGCGTACTTTCTCAAAGCAAACCCTCCTTCAGATCATGTTAATTTATCTTCAGTACCTCAGTACATTATATCATGCAAACGACTTCTTAGCCATGTATCAGACTGTTTGCTTTAATGTAGATTTGGATTATATTTTATATTTTTCAGCAGTTATCTGTTCAACATCCAAATTCTATTGCTTTATTTAATATATTCGCCCCAGCGATACCTTTTGTTTTGCTGTAGTTTTTCCAAATCACAGGACAGACAGAGCCCGTTGTGGCAGCAGATAGCACCCCCGCATCTTTGACATTTCCAAGTTTCTTCTTGTTTCTTCAAAAAAGCGTCCATCCCATTTTCTTTAATGTATTGAAGATTTTCGATCATGCTCATATGATATTTAGTTCGGTACCTTTTATCTAGAGCCTTTAACCTTTTGCACGGGAATTCATCGCATTTATAGCAGAACCTCACCGCCCCTGTCCTTAAAAGCTCGCAGGAGTCACCCATATGGGTGCAGTTTTCACCTCTGGGTATGCAGCCCTGGCAGTATTTTCTATTGAATCCCTTCTTTTTAAGTTCCAACGTCGTAGCCTGAAAATTTATGCATAGACTGCAGTTCATACCACATGGGGCTATAAGGTCTTTTTTCATCATCCGATCCTCCTTTATACAATGACACGATTTCATCATATTCATGTCAGCACAAGTTTCGTTTTATCTCTAGATAGTGACGTGTTCCTAAATCACTTGTCTCTCCTTTTTTACAAAACGAGAGCTTTGCCAATTTGGGATTCACTCGCTCTACCACAATTTTCCCGTCTCGCATCTTTGATTCCAAGATGCTCAGTGCCTCTAGAAACCTTGTATCTTCTTTGGCTCTATCATAAAAAGAAAGGACATATACATAATAAAACAGGTTGTATGTTTCAAAGGGATACTCCACTTGCATAAAAAGAGTTCCTATTCCGTAATGGCAAGGACCTATGGGCATTCGAACAGTCCAGTGATGAAGCAGAAATTCCACTGCTTGATCTAAATCTAAATTTCGGTTAAGATACCTTGTAAACCGAAATGCGTTTAAAGCCGTCAGAGTAGGGCCCGGATTTGAATATTCGGTTTCGGGACCTTTTCCGTAACTGAATTTTTTGCACCTCCAGCCTCCATCGCCGTACTGAATATCCATCAGATAATTGAATGATTTTTCTAGCCTCTCGTCGCCTGCATACCCTAAATTGCACAAGACGTTCAACGCATGTATTGTGTGGCAAGGATATATCGCTCCCTTTGGGGAAAGTTTAAACCTTCCGTCTTCCCGCAGGCAGCTAAAAATAAGCTCCGCAACATCCAGCAGAAGATCGTCAGATGACTCAACTCCCAGTTCCCGGAGAAGCAAAGCGCTTGACAGGGTGGAAAATACTCCGCCTTTTCCTAACCTTTTGTCAGGGGTAGTCCAATAATCCCATCCGTTATGGCATCTCTTTGAGATTATTTCTTCTATGTCAGACTTATATTGACGCTGAACAATCATCTTTTCTTGCCTCCAAACTCGACTTATTCGATTGGCCTTTTTCCTACTTCAAATATTGATCCTTCACGCCTGTAGCCTTGTTTTTCATAGTATCCGTCCACATCGGACATAACATAGACGGTCTGGCCTGGATAATCCGAGCAAATGCTTTCCATCAGCTTTCGCCCAATGTTCTTGCCTCTGTGATCTCGGTCCACCAATAGATCGCAGACGTATATGTAGAACCCGCAGTCATCAATGGATCTTGAATATCCACACAAGATACCCTCTTCTTGATATGCAACGTAAGTTATCGAATCATTCAAAGCCTTTCTATACTTTTCTGCAACATCTTCTCCAGTATAACATTCCCATTCTTCTCCCTCAGCCTCAATCATGTTCATCAGATTTTCTTCATCAAGCTCTTTTATAAATTTTCTTATTTCCATTTAATCAACTCCTTGGACTTGTACAATCAAAACAGAGCGCTATTTTTGATTATCAATTACTTAACCTCACTACCACCAGCTCAGGTCTATTATTGATGCGCATGGGAATTATGCTATTGCCCAGTCCTCTACTGACTATCATTTTTGTTTCTCCATCTTCTACGATACCTGAAGTGTATTTAGGCAGGTATCCTTGATTCGGAGCTATAAATCCTCCAACAAAAGGTATTCTGAATTGGCCGCCATGTGCATGACCTGCTAGAACCAAATCCAGTCCTGCTGAAACATACTCTTGAAAAAGCTCAGGGCGATGAGATAAGAGTATGGAATATGAATCCTTGTCGTAAGAAATTCTTCTTAAATCATTGGCAACGGTTTCACCATCTCCCACATAAGCAGATATATCACTAAAAGATGGATCTGCTACTCCCAGCAAGGATATAATCTCGTCGTTATGAAAGATCTCTTCGATCTGTCCATCCATAATATGCGCTCCTGCAATTTCCAACCTTTGCTTCAACTCATCATAATCTTCAATTCGGGCTTCATGGTTACCTGTTACATAATAAACCGGAGCTACCTTTGCCGCCTCTTTTATAAATATCATGGCTATATCTATATTGGTATTTCTCGAATCCACAAGATCCCCGGTCACTGCAATTATATTGGGCTTGACTTTAGCTATTTGAGATATAAGGTTTCGTTGTTCATATCCAAACTTCTGGTTGTGCAAGTCGGATACTTGGACTATCGTGAAGCCAGATAAATTATCACTTATTCTTGGGCTTTGCACCTTATAGGTCGTAATTTGTATAGCTCGATTGCTCCAGAAAACCCAGGCGAAAAAAGCTATTATTGCAATCAAATTGCTAACAATCTTTACATTGTTTTTATTCTTCATTATCAAACCTGTCCCTCCTTGACTATTTTTGAAGTAAGTATCAAATAAAGGCAATCGGTCAATCCAATTTTAGTTTTCGCACTCCCCACTTTTAATATCCGCTTCAACGACAAAATAATCCACACCGTTAATCTAGGATATGCACTCGCAGTTGCTCGTTACTTGCATATATACTCTTAATGCAAATTATAAGATATCATCAAGTATTTATCAATGTAAACCCAGGTTAAATTAAAAAACCAGCTCAGAGCATTTATCTTGGAAACCGGAGCCTGTAGAATCAGTCGTTTATATTAAAATCCGTCAAATACCGTTAGGGCAAAAAGATATATCTAAATTTGTAATTTGGCACACACGTTTACAAAGCAACGCGATGCTGAGATTTCTCCCTTCTCTCGAAACGATGTATTTTCCTATATTTTGTTTTCTAAAGCAGACTAATATAGCAAGTCATCTGCAGTAAGCCTTTTATGATATAATGGAAATGGACAGATTAAGTCTAGATAAAAAAGGAGGCATGAGCATAAACTATGAAATATAAAATCATTGCAATAGACATGGATGGTACTTTGCTTGATAATAACCAATTAATTTCGGATGAAAACATTGAAGCTCTTCACGCTGCAAAAAATAATGGATATAAAATAGTTTTTGCCACCGGAAGAGTCCTAGAATCTGCCATGGCTTATTCTGCTGCAATAAATCTAGACAATGATTATGTCTGTTGCATGGGTGCTATAATGCAGTATTCCAATATCATCAAAAAACATGCCATGAATAAGGATTTAATAATAAAGTATGCTGATTTATGCCAAGCGCATGGGGCATATTATGGAATTGTAACTGACGATAATATTTATTATTTTAATAATGATCAATTCTATTACAATTATTATTCCGATAATAAAATGATAATGTACAAAAACATCTTATCAAAAAGTACTTTTAGTGATATCCGTGAAATAGAAAACAAACTAGAATCTTCATCTGTACTGAAGATGGAGCTATACGAAACTGGAAATGATGTCCTATCAAAAATTTGGCCTAAGCTAGACCATGATTTAATGAGCATAGTGAGAGCAAATTATTTATGCATAGAAATCGTTAGCCCATATGCAAACAAAGGTTCAGGCGTTTCTCTTATAGCTAACCATTACGGTTTAGGGTGCGAAGAGATAATTGCAATAGGGGACAGCGATAATGATATTCCTATGTTTGAAATATCCGGCTTATCTGTTTCCATGGAAAATTCTCCTGACGATATAAAATCAATCACTCACTGCACGACTGATTCAAACGACAATGCCGGTGTTGCTAAAATTTTAAAAAAACTAAAAATTATCTAAAAACGCTATGCTGTCTCACTAGCGGTCTGCATCCCACTATTGCAAGTGTGAATTCCTCGAAACTGCAACATCCATTGCCGGCAGAACGTCCAATCAATTATCCTGCAATTGAACACTACTTCGGTTACAGGGATTAATGGAGGGTGCTAACAGTGACCCAGATCCATCATATCAGAAAATTATATTCCGGGGAAGGTCGGATGTGTTCCGCCAAGGATCTAGTCTGACAATACAAAAATCGTTGTAACCAAAATTTTGAAAGACGGAAAAATACTTAGAGCTTCTCGCACTGTACTGTAAGAAAAGTACTATGAGCTCATAGACGATTATGTCAAAAGCGATAAATACGCTTACAAAAGCAAGAGAATCGTAATCTACAAGGATTATTCTTCACATGAAATCCTTATAGCAGTGGAAGCAGCACTTAAAGCAAAAATCCCCAACTTCATCAACATAAAATACAACCGCAGCCTTTCAGATGCAAGAGCTGTATCTGCCTTTTTTATGCACCGCCTTTGCGATTTCACCTACAAGGACATCTGCAAGGCCCTTGGCAATATCACTGCAAGCCAGGCAGCTAACCTTTGCGACAAGGGTTATGAGCTGATCAAGTCCATCCCCAAATATCAGAATATCTATCCGGAAATCCTGGATTTCATAAATCCTAAATCATCCTAAGAACAATTTAAAAACCATTTTTTGCAATCCTCATTCGGTGGATTAGTTTTGTTGTGAATATTTACATTTCTTGCCTTTTGATATCTCGCCATGATTAATTATTAATCTCGAAACCAAAAATCAAGTGCTTTATTACACACCCATAATGTCTTTATTGTCTTTTAGTTGCGAAGTGACCCCTTTTTACATGGCTGAGGTGGTTTTGAGATAGAAATTACATACTTAAATTTTTGCAATTTCTAATGAATTCAATTATCCAAGCCTATTATGCAGATCCGAAGCGCTGTATAAAATATTTGTAACAACAACTTTCTGATTTTTAACAACATATATAACCGAGTAATTATCAACGGGCATTATACGGAGTCCTCTAGAATGTTCTGGTTCTGATTCAATTAAGCGATACCTTCTGGGCATAGTATCTAGTTTCATTATATTTTGTGTAATTCGTTCATATTGACCACTGGCAATTTCTGTTGATAATAGACTGTTTGCAATATACAAGTATATTCTTTCTAAATCATTTATTGCTTCATTCGTTATCTCAATATTGAACGCTTTCATATTGAATGTTTCTTTCTTATCAAATTGAAAGCTTCTGATGCATCTGCTACTCTACCAGCTTCAATATCATCATAGCCTTTCTGTAACTTATCATGCAACTCCACCTCTGTCATTAATTCAGAATTAATTTCAACAGGCGCTTTAGGTATTTCAACCGAAAAGGGAATACCTCCTGTCAAATTGATCTGTCTTAAATACATATTTATCGCAGTAGACATTGAAATACCTAGTTCTGATAAAATTTCTTCTGCTTGTCTCTTAACTATAGGATTCACTCTTAAATTTAAAGTTGTATTATTAGCCATATATATCATCTCCTTTATTTCATTGTAACGCAATATGCGTTACAAGACAATATTTTTCTATAAGATGATTGAATTAATTGATTTTTCTTACGAAGCAAGGGATAGCCAACGGCAATAATTAATTCTGGGCTATAAATGCGCAACATATTCAATCTAAGCAGCTAACCTTTGCAACAAGGGTTACGAGCTGATCGAGTCCATCCCCAAATATCAGAATATCTATCCGGAGCTCCTGGATTTCATAAATCCTAAATCATCCTAAGAACAATTAAAAAATCATTTTTTGCAGTCCTCCATGCGGTGGATTAGTTTTGTTGTGATTGTTTACGTTTTTGCCTTTTGATATCTCGCTATGATTAATTATTAATCTCAAAACCAAAAACCAAGTATTTTATCATACACCCTTAATGTCAGTTTTGAGGAATAGTTGGAAAGTGTCCCCTTTTTTCTTTTTCCTATCCATCCTTGAAAACAATGTCGCCAAGGTAATCAGCCAAGATACTAATCAGGCTCTAGCCGGTATCGACAAGAGATTAGGAGAACTACAGGCTGAACTTCTCAAACTGGCCAGCACAAAATCTGATTATGAGGATGTAACAGATGAGATCTACTGATTGAGAGAAGAAAAGCAAAAAGTTCAAGTGGACAGCGCTGCAAGGATGAAATTAAGAAGCGGATCGCTGACATGAGCGCCTTCCTAAATAAGCATAAGCAGTCCCCCACCATTACCGAATACGATGAAACTCTGGTAAGGAGGCTGGTTGAAAAGGTCACTATCCACGAGAGCAAATTCACTGTGGAATTTAAGTCTGGACTGACAGTTGATATAGAAGAATAAATGATTTGCTTATAACAAAAATAACTTGGATACACCAAATTAACAACCTTTTATTATAAAACTCTTTTTTCTCGCTTTTCATATTACTCCATACACACTTTGTTCCGTCCCTCACGTTTTGAGGCATAGACTGCCTTATCCGCCCGATCAATTACTTTTTCATAATTCTGAATTTGTTCTTCACCGCAGTAGGCTACGCCAATACTGACGGTAATACATCGCCCTTCAACATCTGTACTTTGCACGGCAATTCGTAAGCTTTCCGCTATTAAGAACTGTTCTTTTTTGCTGTATCCATAAGCCATTGCCACGAATTCCTCACCACCATAGCGAAAAAAGCTTAGCCGGAAATGCTGCGCAAATTTGTTCAGAGTTTCTCCAAAATAGCTCAAGCACCTGTCACCGGCAGCATGGCCGTAGTTGTCGTTGAAGTCCTTGAAGTTATCTATATCAATCATCATAATGCCAGATGGTTTTTCTGCATCTCTTGTTTCGAGTACTGCCAGTTTTTCAAACAGCTTGCGGCGGTTAAAAAGCCCTGTCAGTACATCCGTCTCTTTTTCAATGGTCAGAAGACGTTGTGCTTCAAAGCTTTCTAGACGAACCTTCACCATTGTCCGCCCGAGATAAAACCCTAAAACAGCTGCGACCAGGCAATTGATGGCATCATCAAGTGCATATTGTGGGGGCTTAAGATAGTACGCCAACACCGTATGCAACACCAACCAGAAGGCCAAGACTAGTATGCTTCTGCGGGGTAGGTCAATGAAACTAAGTGGCATAATCACAAAACCTCCTAGCAGGATAGTCGCTCGCATATCTGGTGAGTGAATGACGCTAAGATATATCCCCAATAGAAATAACACAGAGAAACCGGCATATAAACCAATAATCGTGTGCTTTTTTATAATAGGAATTTTAAATAATAAGAACAGAGCGAAAAAAGACGAGAATGATAATATGTAAGCTGGAACAGCAGCAGCTTTTGTATTGCTAAAAGGCACAGCCACCAGTGGCACTAAAACTAGTACCCATCCCAGAAGTAGCAACGTGGACAGCGACTGATAGTTATACTTATCTACCTCCCTGCGGTTGACAGATGCAAGCTGCATATAGTTGTTTTCTTTCTTCCATAATTGCTTAAACATATTCTTCATATCTTTTTACCTCCGTAGAACTTTCATTAAATAAGTCTATATATTAAATAGATCTTCATTCACCTTCGAATATTACCAATTAAGTCTTTGCATCAAATTTACTCTCTCAGCCCCGCCATTCTACAAAAACATCTATTCTGCTCTGTACGGACCCTCTGACATCTAATCTGTTCTGTACGGTACTTTATTCCCTCTTGGACAAATTCTCGCAGAGCAAAAAATCATCGTTTTTTAGTTTTGAAATTTTCATCCTGAAAACCCGGAAAGGCTAATATCAAGCCTTCCCGAGCACACCTCTTTATTTCCTTGTTATCAATACTACCGTCTCAACGTGCATATCTTTGTCCCACAAAAGTTCCTGTACTTCCTGCCCGTCTTTATATACGGGGAAGTTAAAGGAGATAGCCTTTAGCGGTACTTCTGTTTCACCACGGGGATATATCTGAATTTCTTTAATCAAGGAAGATACTAGAGCTTTTCGCTCTTCATCATTAATTTTATCGTATATTCTTTCAAAATTAATCATTAGTTTATAAACATTATCCAGTGTAATTGCATCTCTCTCAACTGATTTCCGTCTTAGTTTCCCATCCTCAATCTTTTCTTCTAACTCAACCATTATATCATACAGGTCATTTAAGCGAATAGTCATATCATATAACTTTCTCTCACGATGCCTAGCATCCTCTGGTAGGGTGTCGATTTCATTTTCTAAACGGGACTTATTCAAATCTACCTCTCGAAGTTTAGATTCGTAATTTTTTATTTCCTTATCAATTGTTGTAGTGTCAATTTGAGTACCTATTCTTGCCTTAACTTCCTTTGCAAATGTTTCATTGCTGACCAATTCTCTAATAGCCTCAATTACAAGGGGTTCAATTATTGTTTTCTTTAGCATTGCTTTATAAGTACAACTTCTACCTGTAACTGCTCGTTTATGGCTGCACACATAATAGTAAACTTCCTTGTATGTTCCGTCCTTATTTGTCCAGGCATGTTTATTGGTGTACATAGGTCCCTCACAGATAGGACATTTTAAAATCCCTGATAATAAATGTACACGATCTTTACCTATTTTTGAGTCTTGCTTTATTCCTGTTTCTATTCGTTTTTCACGAACCTTGTTCCATAATTCTTCACTAATTATAGCTTCATGTTTCCCATCAGCTAAAATATAATCGTCTTGCCAAGCTTGGCGGTATTCATTTTTTGTACCTATTATTTTTTCCCTTGCCCTCCTGCCAAAAGCAATCTTTCCACTATAGACAGGGTTGTCTAAAATCTGCCTTACAAAACTGCCACTCCATTCGTTGAGTTTTCCATTCTGCCTTTGAATTTTCTTGATTCCTTGTAGGTTAAGATACTGTGCAACACCACCATAACCCATTTCCGTATTAGCAAATTTATCATATATGATACGGATAGTCTCCGCCTCTTCTTCCTGAATAAACAGATTTTTATCTTTTAAATAATAGCCATAAGGAGCAAAACCACCATTCCAACCACCTTGTCTTGCTTTTTCCTTACGCCCATTCATTGTTTGCTCAAGAATATTTTCTCTTTCAATCTCAGCAACAGCTGAGAGCACAGATATTAGTAATTTCCCACTTGCCTGTGATGAATCAATCCCTTCTTCAATACATATTAGATTTATTCCATAAGACTGGATAAATTCCAACGAGTTTAAAATATCAGCTGCATTTCTTCCAAATCGTGATAGCTTATATACTAATATGTAATCTATTTGCAAGCCACTTTCTATATCTGATAACATCTTCTTAAAGGCGGGTCTGCCTTCAATTGATTTTCCTGATTTCCCTGCATCTTCATAGATATCTACCACTACCATTTCTTCTCTATCAGCAAATCTCTTTAAACTGGTTATTTGACCATCTAAACTAAAACCATCTACCTGCATTTCTGTGCTAACACGAGGATATAAAACACATTTCGTTCCACTTCTATTCATAAACAAAACCTCCTTTTATTGGGGTAAACAGATGGAAATTTTTCTATGTAACGTGCTGTGTAATTACACAGCACAATCTATTTCCTCTAAAATCTCAACTCCGTATTTTTCTACCACACTTGCCAGTATATTAATGAAAGTGTCATATTCTTTCGATTGAGAGTATCTGGTTTCTTTTTTCGGAGCTGATTTTTTAATCATTGTGTCTTCTGACTTAGGTCTGCTATTTTCCATCTGTAAACACCTCCGTGAATACATACCTCTATTGTAAGTAGGTTTTGGCTTTATGTGAATTATGTCGATTTCCTTTTCAATCAAATCCAATCCTATATTTTGATAGAAAAGTGTATAATTATAGGCTCTCCAATCCAACACTGATTGCGAGAGCCTTATTGATAGATGTTATTTCTTCTTCGCTTATTCTACCAACATATCTTTTTAAACGCTTTTTATCTATTGTAATAATCTGCTCCAGCAAAACCATTGACGGAACTGATAATGCAGGAGAGAGATTTATTAGACAATGGGTAGGTAATCTGGCTTTATAGTGAACTTTACCTGTAATTACTGCTACGATAACCGTTGGACTAAACTGATTACCCATATTATTTTGAATGATGAGGACTGGGCGGTATCCCCTCTGCTCTGAACCAATTCCATGATTTAGATTGGCATAGAAAATATCTCCACGCATAACACAGTCACTCATGCTGTTTCATCGCCTTTCCATCTAAACTTTATTTTCAAGACTATATTTTTTTAGTAATAACGGACGGCTGTTGGCACAGCTCCACGGGAGTTGAACCCTTTCGACGGTCTGCCGAAACCCTACCCATTGCCTGCGACGCTTTTAACGCTCGGACTGTGGCTATAGGGGAGTATCATTATCCCATTTATATGTCCTCGCCTACAAACTGCCATATTTGTTTTGCGGCTTGATATTGCTCGCTCACTCTAAACAGAGGTCATGGCGTATCAACCACTTGGCTCGATATAAATGGAATGTATCCGTTTTACTTTATACTGCAAAGTCGTTATCTGACCTGCGTTCTTTGTCAAGGTGCATTTATCTAATAACAAAACTATGGATAGGAAGTACGGAAAGGGGGGGCATACTTCTCCATAGATTTATCTATTAAGCCGCATTAAAGGTTAAAATTTTGGTTATCAGTTTAGTTTCTAATCTACGGCGTAATATATCATCTACACATAAATGCGGATTGCCACCTTCGTCGTAAAATCTCCTCATAGACAATGCCACTATGTACCCTTCATAATGTTTCAGAACGGCATTGATAGCATCCACATCGCCACCAGAGGCTAATACGATAACAGGGTAGGAAAGTAAATGATTATTTCTTTTCTTGTTGTTCATAGACATCTCCCTCCATAAAATTTTTTAGCTGTCGCAGCGTACTTGTTCTTTGGTACTGAACAGTAGAACGTAGCATATTCAGCTTGTCCCCGATTTCTCGGTCAGACAACTCAAGGAAATAGGAAAGCAAGATAATATCACGCTTGCGTTCTGGCAAGCCTTGTAATGCCTCTGCAATAACATCATCTGTAATAATGACATCAAGACCTAAAACACTAAAAATTATCTCAGTGACAAAATATTTATCCTCTGTATAAAGCTGATCCATTTGCTCTGCGGACAAATCGGAAAAGGATACTTCTTTATCACGCTGGCGTTTTAGCTCATCGTAATAATCCCTTGCCTCATGTTTCAGTATCTTTTTGCAAAAGCTGTCAAAGGCGTGTCGCTTGCTTTGCTCATGGCTGTTAGGTTTCACATTCTCACCCCCTTTCGGGTGGTGACTCCGCTGTTCCCCTTTCGCCACTATTACGGTGAGAATTGCAAAACTGCCAAACTTTTTATAATTTTTTTGAAAAAAATTTAAAAAGTACACAAAAATGCCCGACTGAAAATACAGTCGAGCATTTTTGGATATGTCTAACCTTATTAGGTGATGTGTGTGTTCATATTGATAGCCGTAATATCCCGCTTGTGGGTGTAGACTTTTTTTGATATGTAGAATGGTATCAAATTATGTCGAATAGAAGTGAACACGGCAGTATCCTCCTTAATACCGCCGTGTCCTTAAAAAAGAGCGACTTTAATACACCCTCCGAAAACCCATTTTTGAAAAAGGAAAATGGCGGCTTTGATTGTTATCTCAAAACCGCCGCTTGGTTTTTATGCACCTACTTTCCCAAACAACGGCTTTATATTCGTTGTTAAGAATGTCATTATCGCGTAGCATGAAAGCTATCATAAAAGAAAGAGCCGACAACCACAAGTTTCATTCTCGTAGGTTATCGGCTCTGCGTCTTAGCGTCTGGCTCTTTGATAACTGACATATTCAGTTGTTTTACATTGATTAGTGTTTCCTGCTTGCATTTGGGACAGTAAAGAGGAAAGTTTTTAAGAATTGTATCTTCTCTAATCTTTAAGCGAGTTTTATTTTTACAAACAGGACATAGTATCCATTTTTCATCGTCCATTGTACCATCTCCATATAAATACAGCTTTTCTTGATTTAATATCTCTTGTCGAGATACCTAAATATCAATATCCCCACGATATACTGGAATGTCGCATATCCACCTAAATATATAATCAAGATTTTTACATTTTGAATAATCCCCAAGAAATATAGTACCGAAAAGACTATAATGGAAATACAAACAATGATTAGTCCTAATACATAAGCATATCGTCCAGATTGGTTTCTGAACTTTTCTTTGCGTTCGTCACGTAAGTCAATTTTTTGGTTCTCTACTTTCTCCACATATTTTTTAGATTTATCGGGTTGTGCCCAATAGAAATATCTACATATTAAGATAAATCCGGGAATAATCCCGCCACCTGCAAATCCCCAAAACAGACTATTAAATTTTGTGTCTAAAAAAATCCCGCATAGCAAAAATGCAATTCCTACAAGGACAACCATAAGTCCTGAAGTAAGCGTGTTTTTTTTCATTTTACAACTCCTCCTTTTTCAAACCAACTCATGTAATTATTCAAAAATCCCGCTTATTATAGAATAAGAGTGATGTTCGATAGGATACAACCATTATCCCAAGCCATATAACTATAATGAATAATATCACAGCAAAAGTATTCATCGCCATCCACTCCAAAAAAGCTGTAATTTGACTTGCGAAGATGTTGCCTAAAAAATTATTTGCTATTAAAACTACCAAAGGAAAGACCATAAATGGCAAATAGGACATAAGCTTAGCTTTAGAATATCCCAGTTTGAAATAAAGAGGTAACTGTATAGCTTGTATTATGCTGAAAACAATAAATAAAACAATCGTTACAGTCAATCCTTCCAAAGCATTGAAGCCTTTCCGCAATATAGTTAAAGCAACGAAAGAATAAATATAAGCTAAAACTCCTGCGAATAGGTCAAAGAACAATGCGAATAAATATCTTCCTAAAACTACTGTGCCGCGCTTGATAGAAAGCGTCGGGTACAGAGCATCAATTCCATTTTTTTCACCTACCGCAAAAGGATAACTCACATACAGGACAGCAATTACCATAAACATCGTCATAGCCGTCGTGCCAGAGCCATACCCTATGATAAAAACCAGAGGCATTACAGAAAAAATAATCAAGTTTTTCAAAGTGAAGTATGGTTTAACTGTAATGAAGTCAAGGCGTACAAAGTTCAAAACCTTATTCATGTAAATTCACCCCTTTGTTCATATAAACAATAATTTCTTCAAGCGTAATTGGCTCAATAAGAAGGCACTTTGGAAGTTTTTTTATGGCTGCCGTTTCCGTCATTCCCTCAAATTCTGTACCATGCTCACGCAAGCCGACAATCAGCTTTTTTTGCTCGGCGCTGATTTCGCGAAGACCACCTTTCACAATTATATACTTTTCAAGTAAATTTTCTTTTGAGCCTGTAAAAACAATTTTACCACCCATAATAAAAGTAATATAATTGGCAATCTTTTCAAGGTCAGATGTTATATGTGTGGAAAATAACACGCTTCTTTTTTTATCGGCGACAAACTCGCTGAGCGTATCACATAATTCATCACGCGCCACAGGATCAAGCCCACTTGTCGGTTCATCGAGTATAAGCAACTTAGCATTGTGAGAAAGCGCGACGGAAACCATTAACTTGACTTTCATTCCGCGAGATAACTCTTTTACCTTTTTCTTTCTATCTATACCAAACTTCTTTAAAAATTCGGCGTATTTCTTACTATCCCATTGTCTGTAAAACAGTGAAACCGCCTTTTCAACATCGGCCGCTGTCCAATCCTCCACATAAAATGGAGTATCCATAACAACTCCTATTTGTTCATATATTTTATCGGTATTGTCTTTACTTTCCAACCCAAACGCTCTTATCTTGCCGGATTGATAATTAACCATATTAAGAATGGATTTTATAGTCGTAGTTTTTCCTGCGCCATTTGGTCCGATAAATCCCATTATGTAACCCGTAGGAACCTCGAATGATACATCTTTGAGTGAAAAAGTATTATATTTTTTATTGAGGTCGCGTACTTCTAACACGTTATTCATAATTAACCTCCTTCATAAATATTTCCTCAATAGGTAATCCGAAAAAATCAGAAATGGTAAAGGCTAACTCTAAAGAAGGATTATATTTTCCCGTTTCAATCGAGCTAACAGTTTGCCTTGACACCCTTATTGCTTTTGCAAACTCCTCTTGACTTAATTTTCGAGATTTCCTTAATTCTTCAACTCGATTCTTCACAATCTTATCACCCCTTTGACAAGTTACCTTTACATTTATTATATACATCCTATAATGTTTTGTCAATGTTCCTTTACATATTCTTTCGAAAATTTTTCTGGATTGTCTTTTTCTTTTCCATTACATTGGACGCTCATCAATGTTAAATATTGCTTGTCTTGCTACATCGCTTGTTATATATGATTTATTTTACTCAACTATATGCTATGTGTAATCATATCCAAAAGAAAAGGTGAACAGTAAGATGTAGTAGGGTGAAATAATATGAAGCGAGAAAAAATCAAATATGATTTTAAGGCTTTCGGTCAAGCCATAAAAGAAGCGCGAAAAGTAAAAGGATTATCGAGAAATGAGTTAGCAGACCAAATGAACATTGCCCCTCGATATATTGCGTCCATAGAAAATAGCGGACAGCACCCAAGCTTGCAAATTTTTTATGAGCTTGTTACTCTTTTAGATGTATCGGTAGACCAATTCTTTTTTCCAAAGAAAGATATAGACAAATCCACGCAGCGCAGACAACTTGAAAGCCTACTTGACGAAATGGACGACAAGGATTTAATCATCATGACCGCTACTGCAAAGGGAATACAAGAAGCCAAATCAGAGGAAAGGACGGAAAATTGAACCGTTCTTTTTCTTATATGTTTTATCTCAGAACAAAAGTTGGCAAGCAGGGCAAGGTGGTACACACCTTGCATTTTTGCTTGTTGGGGAGTATCCCCAATCCCCATAGAACACACAATAAATTGTGCGGCTACGCTCCCTTTGGGAGCTGAAAAAACACAGGAATAAATTATCTCTGTTCCTGTGTTTTTTCTTTTCTATCACTCTCATAATTTTCCCCTAAAAGGCGATCAACATTTGCCTTTGCAATCAAGATATTTTGCTTTTCTTTTTTTATGGAATGGTACTTTACATAGGCTTTCTTTTTTGCAGAAAGCAATTCGGAATACTCCACTTGTAAGTCTTTAACAGTAGGTAATTTCTTACTCTCTAAGTTGTCAAAAGCCACCTTTGCCGCTTTATGCAAAAGCAAATCAGCCGTATGCTCTTCATAGAATTTTTTTGAATATCCTGACTTACGGTAAGCCGTGTAAACCTCACGGGTTTTGGAATAGTTGATGATATGAGTTTTAAGACTTGCTATCTCCGTCATACGCTTTTCGACAGCGTTAATTTGAGCAGACAACTGATTGAAATTATCCGTAATATCCTGTGCTTTTTTCTCTAAATCCTCATAGATAAGCAGATTATTTTCCGTTAGATAATTGATGGTCTGTGCCATCTGTTTGAGGTTGAAAATCTTTGCCCACCGCTCATAGCCAGCACCTTTTCCTGCCTGTAATTTTGCCTGTATATCCACTAAAAGATTAACTGTAGATTTTGACTTTTTATTTACTCTCTTTTTATCAACAAAAGATTTGTTACCATGAATAACAGCCTTGATTTCTTCCTCTGAATATCCACTCCCTAAAGAACGAAGGCGAATGAATTTCTTTTGATTTTCACTCTTAAAACTGATGTATTTTCCTGTCTTGATTTCATATCCTGCCAGTTTTATTTCTGATAAAAACTCTTCAAAATCGGAAGGCTTTTTTCTAAGGATTTCATCTATGGCAAGTCTTAATTTTTCAGAGTGTGAAACAGGCTTTTTATCTCCAAGCCATTTACCATAATGACTTTTTCCACGCTTCGGATTTTCAATTATTGACAATCCATTTTCAATGCAAAGGCAATCAGATACTTTCTGTACTGCTCTACCAGAGCCTAAAAAATCTCTGAACTTTTTGGTGCAGTCCAGAGATGTAGAATTATAGATTACGTGATTGTGAATATGAGCCTTATCAACATGAGTTGCAACTATAAAGGCATGTTTTCCTTTGGTAAACCTCATACCTAATTCATAACCAATTTTATTGGCAAGCTCCGGTGTGATTTCGCCTGGTTTAAAGGACTGTCTTATCTGATAAGCAATCACATCATTTTTTTGTTCTCTGCCTGTAACGTCAGAATAAATTCTCTTGGATAAAAGAAATTCTGCCTGTACGGTTTTAGGGTCACACTCATAAGAACTAATATATTCACCATCATTTGTTTTGTAAGGATTTTTTGCATAATCGGTGCGATCCCTAAGGCAATTAGTAATGGATTTCCCGTTGTTTTGATGCATGGAAATTAAACGAGTGGTTGCCATGAAAACACCTCCCTTCCAAATAAAAAAAGTGCCTTACAATAGACACTTTTATCCCCTTTATTTCAATCGAGTGAATTGCATATTTCGCCTTTTTGACGGAATAAAAAAGCGAACACTGAACAAGCCTGTCATAGACAGCATTTTCAAGAAACGATTTACATCAAATGCAATAGAATGAGTGAATCAACCCCTTAACAATACAATTTTGAAGCAGGACAAACCATAAAGGCTAAGCCGCCTTTTTAACAACCGAGATCTGATTCACAGCAATGGTGCCAGCCAGAAGAACAGTTGCACATAGCTTGAAATGAGTACCTGCAGCCTTTCGTCCAGATGAACGCAAGCTTTCCAGCATCACATGATTCTTTAACCGATGGTTGCACCGTTCCACACTGCTTCTTAAGTTGCTCAGTTCTTTGAACCTTTTAGAATTACGGGGCAACCCTGGATGCAGGCGAGGATTCTCTTTAACATTGACCTTTAGCGTATATCCGTAGTTGGAACTAGAACACCAGGCACTGCCGTGGGGACAGTCCACCTTACCCATTACATGAGGACACCTGAACTTTAACTTGTCACCATCTTTGCCCCAATAGGTTAGAGGAAAAGCACCTGAACACATTGGCTGGTAATCTTCTGTCATGCCAGATGGTGGTGCCTGAGAACCACGCTTGTTGATGGGAATGATGGAAAGAGCCCCTTTCTCTCTGACAATATACTCATAGATCTCACTGGCATCATAGCCTTTGTCCATGATATATGCCTTGGGATCATAAGGGATCTGGTTGATCAGGTGGATGGCCATTTGAGAATCATGGATATGGGCCGGTGCTTCCATAATGGCAACCGGTAACCCAGAAACTGCATCACAGGCTACATGCACCTTCTAGCCATACCAGAAAAACTGGCTTCCTTCAGTGTTAATCTTCACACTCCAACTGGGAGCGTTATCATCCTTCACGCATTTTGACCGAGGCACAGCTTGTTCATAGGCTTCTACATGAGTGGCATCGATGGAAACATTTTCTTTCTGAATCAAACCCAGTTCTATGGCCTTGTCCCGCTGCTGCTGAAACAACCTATCAACGATGCCGGCTTCCTCCATCTGCTTCATAAACCTGGAAAAAGTGGCTTGAGAAGGTGGTGGCTGGTAAGGATCAAAACCACAGTTGTACCGGAACCTTGCATCATCCCGTAGCCGGTCACATAATGCTTTTACAGTAGGGATCTTTTCTACGATCCGGGCAACCATCCCGTACAGCATCGCCCTTTTGCAGTAACCTCTGGGCCCAGTGCGAACATCCTGGGACTCCAGTTGGCATATGACGTCACTCAGGTCAATCTGTGAAAGAATCAGTTCCAATTTAGTCGGTGGAGAAAAAATTTCAATTTCTTCGAAGGATAATATGATTTCTTGTCGAATATACACAGTGAGGGTTCATTCCTTTCTCTGTGAGGTGTCTTTGTTCGCACTTATATACTTCGACAGAGGAGGGGTGAAACCCTTTTTGATTATGAAAAAATTTGTTCATTTTTCAAGGTTTTTAGTAATATGAAATTTACTCAATCTATTTTCCTTTCACTTTATTGTGGTAAAACAACAACACTATTACTTGGGTAAAGCCCGACACGTGGTGAATATCGGGCATATGTACGATTGTTTATAATGTTTGTGGTGTTGAAACTGGCACCAGTAGAACCAGTGCCTCTGTACTGCCAAAAATTATGCTTTTTCTGCTCACTTTACTATTAGACTTTAAATAGCACACGCGCCATACCAAAATCTTCATCGGATATGATGTCCTTATGGCTATATGCTTCAGTTGTTAATTTACTCCACTCAGAAAGCACTGCTCAAATCTAGTCTACATATTGATGGCACATATTTAAGCTTTGTCATCAATACTCCGTAGTGGCATCGCGTTCATCCTCTTTGGCACAACAAAAACACAGAGAAGATAGAATATCTACTATTTTAAATTAAAACTGATAATCAATTTAATGGTGTGACATATCCCTAATGGCATAATCTAACTTACTTCAATTCTGGTAACCTAAGCTCTCTTAAAAATTGATTATGTTTTGCCTTGGCTTCATTTATGTCTCTTTCAATACTGTCTAAAGTCTTCTTCACATCTACAAGGTCAATAATTTCTTCTTCTGCAGCTGTGCTTACATATCGTGATATATTTAGGTTGTAACCGTTCTTCTCAATTTCTTCCATGGAGACACGTCGTGAATATTTTTTGTCATCTTCTTTGCGGAATTGATATGTTTCCACTATTTTGTCGATGTGTTCAGGCAGTAGGACATTTTGACGTTTTCCCCTTTCATAGTACTCACTTGCATTAATAAACAGCACATCATTGGGATTCTTACACTTTTTGAGTACAAGAATACAAACAGGAATACCTGTAGAGAAAAACAGATTTGCTGGTAATCCTATTATTGTGTCAATATTACCATCTTTAAGTAATTTTGTTCTTATTCTTTCCTCTGCACCACCACGGAACAATACACCATGAGGCAAAATTATTGCCATGGTTCCGTTATCGCTTAAGAAATGAAAACCATGCAGCAAAAAGGCAAAATCAGCAGCTGATTTTGGGGCGAGGCCATAGCTTTTAAAACGAAAATCTTCGGCAAGGGTGTCATTAGGTTCCCAGCGGTAACTGAAAGGTGGATTTGCTACAACTGCATCGCACTCCAGTTTCTTTGCCGGGTTCATTTCATTTAAAATACTCCAATCATTTAATAGTGAATCTCCGTGGAATATTTGAAACTCAGAATCCTTGAAACCATGAAGAAGCATGTTCATACGAGCAAGGTTGTAAGTTGTGATGTTCTTTTCCTGTCCATATATCTGCCCAATGCTGTTTGGCTCAAGCTGCTTTTTAACATTGATTAGAAGTGAACCCGAGCCACAAGCAAAGTCCATCAAATTTTTAATATACTTTTTTTTGCCGTTTTCAGGTTTATGGCTATCAAGTATAACGATGCGAGAAAGAATCGTTGAGATTTCCTGGGGGGTGTAGAACTCTCCGGCTTTTTTGCCTGAACCTGCGGCAAACTGACCTATTAAATATTCATAGGCATTTCCCAAAAGATCTATTTCATTAGAAAACTCTGAAAGTTTCTCAGCAATTTCTGTAATAATTGAACACAGCATTGTATTGCGTACTTCATAATTCTTCCCAAGTTTATCAGAATCAAGATTTACTTCAGAGAACAAGCCCCGAAATGTGCTATCAAAGGACTCATTTTCTATAAATTTAAAGTCTGACTGCAATGTCTTTAAAAGTTCTTTGTTTTGCGTACGAGCCAATTCGTATATGTTGCTCCAAAGATATTGTGGCTTAATTACATAATGAAGCTTGCGACGCATTTGCTTTTCAAACATTGTCACTGCATCAGAGTTTTTAGCATACCACACCGAAAGCGGCGTTAAGGCTGTTATCTCGGCACTATCATCAGTAATCAATTTTTTTAAATTTTCTTCCAACTGTTCTATGCTTAGATGATCAGCATTACTTTTTTCAAACGAACCTTTATTATCATTACTTTCTTTTTCTGAATTAGCTTTTTTTACATATTCTTCGCATTGCAAATAATCGCTGCCGAGCTCTTTCTTTGCGGATTCCTCGTAATTATCAGAGAGATAACGCAAAAAAAGGAAAGATAGCATATAATCACGAAAGTCATCCGCATTCATCGTCCCACGCAGTTTATCGGCAATCCCCCACAAAGTTGCGCCTAATTTTTTATGTTGTTGATCATTCATCGCTACCACCACCTATATGCAATATAAAATTATATTTGTTTTGAAGCTTGTTAAATACGTTTAAAAAAAGCTCTGCATTATCAGGAACTAATTCTTTAGCCTCGTATCGGAAAACAGTTTTATGCGACAGCGTATTTAGTATTCGAGCTACTTCATCAGTGTCTTCTATTCCAATTTGTTCAAGTACATATGAGATGCGCCCAACACCTAGGAAAGAAGAAACACTTTCCAATGCTTGCCGTAGTATTGCAAAATGATATGCGTATAACTGATTGTCATTTATCGCATGTTGTAACATTTGCAGTAATTCAAGATGATAAAGAAAAACATCTTTTCTACAATCCATTAAAAATAACTCGTTAGCGGAATTTTTTAAAACATGCATTTGGGTAAGCTTCTTATATGAAGATGCTTTTTCGCCTTTTGTCAACCAGTCTGAAAGAATAGAAAAAATCCCGACATGGTGTGTAGTAATAATGATTTTTCTCTTCTCATAATGTTCATCAATCAAATCCATTATTGTTGATGCTGTAACAAAAATATTATGGTCATCTAAGCTTGAAACAGGATCATCAATAAAGAAGTGACTATTTTGATCACCTGTCCAACCTTGGACATCAAACATCGTGAGAAACAGGCACCAAATAAAAATTTGTTGCTCTCCACGAGAAATTTTTATAGTCGCAGGCTGTTCTTCACCTTGTGACTGCGGATAAAAACTTATCGAGTCAATCCCAAACGATATATCAGTATGATAATTAAATTTAAAATCAAACTTTGGCTTATATGCAGCAAGCTTTTCTCGAAGCTTATCTTCATCCAATGAGGAATGGTACTGATTCAAGGTAGAACGCATAACATTCAGTTTTATTGGAGAGCCCGTATTTTCAGTGTCATTATCCCAAACGAACAAATCTTCACTATAGGCATTGTAATAAACACCGGAATGATTCCCGTCGTTCAATTCTTTGGTAATATTTTTGTATTCAACTGAAAACCGTGTTTTGCCGGTTCCATTAAAAGCAAATACCAAAATAATATTTTTTCTTGATTCAATAAGTTGCCTTGCCAAATCTTTTACATTTTCATCTGTAATCGCACTCATTCGCACACCTCCTCAATAGAGGGGAATAGCCCTTGCATTAATCCTTTCTTATGTACTTTCAGAGCTTCAATTTTCTCTGCCTGTGTGGTTATAAGTGCGTCTAAGGCGGAAAGGCAGTCAGCTATTTTTTGTTGTTCTTTTTCTGCAGGAAGAGGAATTGGTATAGTGTCCAGTTTTGCTCTGTTTAGTTTAGGTTGAGCCATCCCCGTAAGAAAGTCGCTCAAGTTAATGCTATTTAGATAGCTTTCCACTAAAACTTGCGTAAAGCTATTTTCAAATTTAAGCACATGGGCATGATTGTTTACCCAGGTTTTCCCTGAAATGCTAAATGCAATAGGATATGTTCTTGCGACTAAATTAGCACCATCTTCTGAAACGCATAACAATTCTTCATCAAAAATAAAACCATCAATATAATCTACAATACCTGATGCTCCATAGTATGGTGTTGACCCTTTCTTTCTTTCTTTTTCTGCAATTGGGATTCTTCTTGCATCCAAATTTTGGCAAATTTCCATTAATGGATAGATAAGCCACTCTCTACTATCCTTAAACTCCGGAAATCTCCATTCGGGCAGCATTTTGCCTTCAGCAGGAAACAGCTTTTGCATTAAGCCTTTTTTATGCGATTTGAGAGCTTCAAGCTTTTTATCCTCTGCATTAATAAGGTCATCAAGGGATGATAGGCAGTCTGCTATTTTTTGCTGCTCCTTATTATCAGGTTTTGGTAATAGTATAGTAGAAAATTGACTATAGCTTACCATTTTCCCATCTCTAATTCCTTCTAAATCTCTATTTAAATCTTGGATAAATCTACTTGTCTTAAAGTAATACTTATAATATTGTTCTACAACATCAATTTTTTTGCGCAAAATAATATAAGCTGGACTGCAGATACCATGATACAAAGAGTACTCTATACCACCTTGAAAAGATCTCAAACTAATGATGAAATCTCCTTTTTCGACAACCTTGTAACTTTCGATACTCTTATCTGATACCGACACGTTGTAATCAATCTGATCTCTTGGGATCGCTCCATGCTCCTGCGTAATGGCAAGAACAGGAAGATCTGAATTGTGATTTTTATTACTGACTGCTTCAAATATATAATTACCATTTTTAAGATTAACTGTTCCAATATTTTTAAACTCTGGAAATCTCAACCTTGGTACTAAAGCTGGTTTCTTATTCATATGCTTTTAACCCCACAATCTCACGCCCATCTGCTAACTTTTTCAGTAGCGGAATTAAATCTTCCATCAGTTCCAATTCTTTCTTTGTTCTGTCTCTCCAGCTAAGGTTAAGAGGCTCTAAAAGGTCGCTTAACTTCTCGCCATCAAAAATCATACGCTCCATAATTTTATCAACAAAGGCTTGCAATGATGCTGGCTCTATACCATGTTTATTTGCAACTGCAGTCAGTTCTTTAGCCGATTTTTCCGCCTTAAATTTTTGATAGCCTACCCTTATGGATTTTTCATCCAATCCTTTTCCAGCTTCCAACGTATTGATATATTCTTCTATGTCTTCTCGTTCATCCATCAAGTTGGAGGTTGAAGATATAAGATCGATTAATTCTTTCTTGGTCATTTTTTCTTTTTTAGGCACATCAGGCTGTGTGTATTTTGCAATCAGCGACATAATATAATCATAGTCAATAATAGCAGAGGAAAACAGAACAAACTCAAAATCGAGTTGTTCAAGCTCTGGTATTTTATCCACAATATCCTTGCCTTGCTGCGCCTTTAACCTTTGAGCCGTCTCAATATATGCCCCACGGAATGCACGCAAAGTATCCTCTGGCAGCAATTCTTCAATGATTGCAGCGTGCTCTTCTTTTATATCGGTATATTGGTCAAGCTGTGTTTTAAGGCGCTGTACCTCTTTAAATTTATCAACAAACTCTGCACGAGCTGCATCTCCCTTTAAGTTACTTACTTCCTCCGGTTTACACTCCAACCCCTGTAATTCCATAAACTTTTCAAGCTCGGCAACAGCCTTATCCAATTTTTTAACCACAGCAGGAGCAGGATCAACTAGCCAAATTTCTTTTACTTTTTCGCTATTTTCTTTGCCGGAAAACAATTTGATAGCAGCATCGACCTCATTTTCATGCCCTCTAAAGTCAATGATATTACCATACGGTTTTGTAGGATTCAGAACACGATTTGTTCTTGACAAAGCTTGAATTAATCCATGCTGTTTTAAGTTTTTATCAACATACAGAGTGTTTAAATATTTAGAATCAAAGCCTGTTAACAGCATATCCACAACAATGATAATATCAATTTTGTTTTTGTGCGGATAATCTGCATTCGAATATTGTTGATCTTTAATACGTTTTTGCAAATCCTGATAATATAAGTCAAATTCATTTATGCTGTGGTTCGTGCCATATTGTCTGTTGTAATCGTCGATAATAGCTTTAAGTGCAGATTTTTTCTTGTCGGGTTCCTGCTCGTTATCAGCTTTTTCCTGAGCCAGATCTTCTTGAAGCTGTTTCACATCTTTATTACCCTCAGCCGGTGGAGAAAAGACACAAGAAATATTTAATGGCTTACAGTTCTCATCACCACTACTCTTGAGTTCTTCTTGTAAAGTTTTAAACAGCTCAACATACTCGATTGCGTCGTTTATCGAAGCTGTTGCAAAGATTGCATTATACCGTCTGTTATATGTTGCCGCATCATGCTTTGATAAGATTGCTTCAGCAACTGCCTGTTTATATTCTTTTGAAGATACTTTTTCAGCCTTCTTATCATCTTCTGGTTTGAAATAATCAATATGAAAGCGCAACACATTACCGTCATCAATTGCATTTGTTATGGTGTAGGCATGAAGCTCCTGTTGAAAAACATCTTTTGTTGTTCTGTAAGATCCTACAGTGCCATCAATTTGCTTATATGTAGAGTTTGCTTCGAAAATTGGCGTACCGGTAAAGCCGAAAAGCTGTGCTTTCGGAAAAAAAGTCTTTATTGCATCGTGATTTTCTCCAAACTGGGAGCGATGGCATTCATCAAAAATAATTGCTATTCGCTTATCCCTAAGTTTCTCTAATCTTTCTTTAAAGGTGCGCTCACCTTTTTTCTTTTTCTCTTGATTACGCCTGCTATCTTCATCAAGGGCAAGCCCAAGCTTTTGGATGGTGGTAACAATCACTTTGTCTTTGTAGTCGTCAGATGTTAGGCGCTTGACCAAGCTTTCGGTATTTGTGTTTTCCTCAACGCAGCCCTCTTGGAACTTATTAAATTCTATACGTGTTTGCCTATCTAGGTCTTTTCTGTCCACGACAAATAAACACTTTTCAATTTCTGGATTGTCTTTCAAAAGTGTAGATGTTTTAAAAGAAGTGAGCGTCTTTCCACTTCCGGTAGTATGCCAAATGTATCCATTGCCACGATTTTGTTCAATGCAATCCATAATTGCTTTAACAGCATAAGTCTGGTAAGGACGCATAATCATAAGTTTTTGTTCACTTACAACAAGAACCATGTATCGGCTAATTAATTGCCCAAGAGCACATTTTGGTAAAAACTTATCCGCAAATTCATACAGATTAGTTATCTTTTTATTTTCTTCATCTGCAAATTCATAGATTGGTAAAAATCTTTCATCTGCATCAAAACAAAAGTGTTCTTTATGATTGTTGGCAAAATAATAGGTTTTGGTTTCGTTGCTTACGATAAAAAGCTGTATAAAGCAAAGAAGCGAGTTGGCGTACCCATTACCTTGATCATTTTTATAATCTACAATCTGCTCCATTGCTTTTTTAGGCGTAATTTGAAGAGTCTTTAACTCAATCTGAACAACAGGAACACCGTTAATGAGAATAATCACATCATAGCGGTGATTGCTGTTGTCTGTGTTTATACGCAACTGATTTATCACTTCAAAATCGTTTTTACACCAGTCTTTGATGTTTACAAGAGTGTATTGAAGAGGTGTGTCATCATCACGCTTAAAAGTGTTGATTTCTCGTAATGTTTTAGCAGCTGCAAATACATCCGCAGTGATAAGGCTATCCTTGAGTCGTGCAAATTCAGAATCGCTTAATTTAACACGATTCAATCTTTCAAAATGTCCTCTGAAGTTAGCTTCAAGAGAAACTTTATCTCGAATGTCTTCTCGATATGTATATTTTAAATCTTGTAGTTTTTGAATAAAGCCTAATTCAATTTGCTTTTCAGATTTCATAGCAAGATCTCCTCACGTTATAGAATTGCAATTCCCCAAACCCATAATATCTATTTTGCTTTTGAAAGCAACGTAACTAATTCGGAATTTATATTGTTATTTTTGCAGAGCTCAATTAAAGCATGCCGAGCAATTTGATTTGGTTTTGAGTGATTGTTTTCCCAGCGATTCACAGAGGTAAATCCAACATGAAGCTCTCGTGCAAGCCCCTCTTGAGACAGCCCAAGTTCCAAACGTACAGTTTTAATTATTTCACTTAACTCCATTAGAATCACCTCGTCATGATATAGCTAATCAAAATACACTATATCAGAAGCTATAGCGTATTGCAAGAGATACTATCAGTGTAAAAACAAAAAAACAACCGCACAAATTTTATTTCTGTACAGTTGCTTTTCTCGTATTCAGTTTATCATTACCCTCGATTCTATAGCCCCCTGTGTTAGGGTAGTTGTCGTTATGGCTACTCGTATTTATAGGACAGTTATTTTTTTACCAAGAAATAGCAGAAATACCAGCACAGCACAAGATGCGAAACAAACTGATTTGCCACCCTTGTTATATGCTGGTACTTCTGCTCTGGTCTGTGTCAACTAAAGAGAAAAGCCTAAATGTGCTTTCGCCCCTTTCATCATTAAATAGATTTTAACCGTTCATTGACTGCCTGTAGTTTTCCGATAAGCTCTCCAGCAAGCAAGGGGATTCCATAAGGACTAATGAGATAGGCAAGTAGCATTGCTTTTAATCCCTCCTGTGTTTCACCTAAGAAAATCATAATGCCTAGTGCTAAGGTAAACAGAAGCAATGCCAAAATTGAAAACAGCATTGTTCCAAACAAACAGATAAACTCACAAATCAGCAATATAACAGTAAGTATCAAGGTAATTGGAAATAAAAATATCTTTAGCAGTATCCTCATGGTAGAGACCTCCTTTTTGTTGCAATCCGCTCTTATAAAACAAGCATATCAAAATCGGAAAAAGTAGTCCATGATACCAGTTTTCATATTGCAGCAAGGCGAGAGAGAATTTCCCCCGCCATATCCCATAATTTATCATAGCTTTGTTGTAAATCCTCCAAGTCTTCACCGTAGATATGCCCTGTTTCATGAACTCGTTTTGTAAGCTGATTAAGATTGTTACTTGTGCGTCTTAGTAGTGAAACAAGCTCCCGGATATCAGATAAATCAAGTTGTATCACATAACCGTCCACTGCCATTTTACGAAGATATGCCCCTAAATTTTTTGTACCAAGCTGTGCCATCTTTTCCTCTATAAATTTTCGTTCCTGTTCTGATACCATAAAGTGCAGCTGTATATCCCTTTTTCGCTTCGCCATTACCGAACCTCCACATATTTGTTTTGCTTTTCCTTGGTTTCTATACCTGCCACTGGGTACTGCTTTAGGTTATCTAATACCGAAGGTCGTTCTTTTTTAGAAACTTGCCTGTCAGCCTGTTCCTGGGGCTTAGAAGCCCCCATGTTCAGCTCCGCATCAAGGATAGCAAGACGAGAAACCTTGTCTTTTAATTCCTTCTCCTGCGGAAACGGTTTACCGACCTCAGATTTTGCTGCCTCTTGCTGTTTGTAGAGATTATCAAGTTGATACGTAACGGCTTTTAATCTATCAGGCATAGCAGTAAGGATATTGTCAATCCGGGTAAGATTTCCTCTTGCGTCCATGCCCAGCTTGACTGTATGGCTCATTACTCCCTTTAAGGTGAGCTGAAATTCATTATAAAAACCGTCATAGGATAGGTGCATAGTAAAGCCTCTGTAACTGCCTATTTCCACAAGTTCTTTACCTTTTATCTCTTTGCAAGTCTCAAGGAGAGCAGCTCCCGCATTTTCTTTATCTATCAATATGTTGCCTTTAATTATCATCGGCAAAAAAGCACCTTCAACAGGCGTATTCTCAGTAAGGGTCTTTAAATCTTGCTCAAATCCTTTAATAAAGCCTTTGTTCTTCTCAATGTTTTCAGGAAAGTATTTTAAAAGGTTATCTTCCAGTCGATACTGGTTACTTTGGTGGCTTGCTTTTAATAGTTTGAGCCTTGATACCTCAATATCAAGATCCATTTTTTCCTTAATTTTTGGATTGCCAGCACATAGAGCCTTAATTTCCGCATAAGACAAGGCTGCCTCATCTACGTCCTCACAGGAACGGACAGGACTTTTTGATGTCATTATCTGCGAAATAAATTTCTGCTTATTTTCTACTGTCTGGTCGAGTAGGTCAGCGGTATCGCTACCGCCTTCCCCTCTAAGAACCGTGCATGAGAGTTTCCCCTCACACGGCTCAAGTTTCTATAAGCCCTTCTTCGAGAGCCAGCATTTAACTGTTCTTCAAGGCATGAAGTTTTCCGTGACATTCAGGGTGTACAAGGTTTTTGGTCATATTCGTTCCATCGCCAACTTGATGAATACGGAAGTCTGTTTCAAGGGTAATTTTACCGCCACAGTAACTGCAACAACCCTTTTGGTTTACATACAGCTTATTTATGATAGTCCTACCCTTGATTTCGTTCCTCATCTGCTTGTCAGTTCTTTCTTCAAAATACAACTGCCAGTCTTCATCAAAAGGGTTCGCTTCTGCTTTTATCTTAGTAAATCTTCGGATATCTGTATCTGTTGCATATATTAAACGGATATAATAATCTTCACCATTTTTCATCTTACTATCCGTAGGAACACTAAAAGTCCATGTCCTATTTCCGATTGTATGGAAATATTTCTTAGTAACCCACTTTCTACTTTTCTTAGGATGTCGCCTTTTACACCATTGCCATAGGCATTCCCAAATTTCATAATCAAGCTTTTCAAACGCTTTCGCAGATACATTGAACTTCTGATAGTTCACCCACCCCCTAATTATAGGGTTTAGTTTCCTTATCAGAAACTCTTGTTTTGCTGATTGATTACTTTTAATAACCTCTCTGATTTTATTGATTATCGCTTCATAATTTTTATTGGAGGGTTTCGTCAATAGCTTGTTTCCATACATTCTAACATTGCACCCCAAGAAGTCGAAACCGTCATTGATGTGAGTAATTAGTGTTTTTTCCTCTGATAGCTCTAATCCTCTTTCTGCAAGAAATTCTATGATAATAGGTTTAACACCGTTTTCAAGGATTTCTCTGCTTTCTCCTGTTACAATAAAGTCATCAGCATATCTCACGAAATTAACTTTTGGAAAATATGTTTTCCCGTTCACCTTCCGTTTATGATATTTATCCTTGATTGCCTTTTCTAAGCCATCAAGTACCATGTTACAGATTGTCGGTGAAATGGGTGACCCCTGTGGACTTCCAAATTCTGTTGGAAACAGTTTCTTGGTTTCAATATATCCACATTTAAGCCACTTTTCTAATATTTCCTTATCCATTGGGATATTTTCTAGTATCCATTCGTGACTAATGTTGTCAAAGCAACCTTTAATATCCCCTTCAAGCACCCATTTGGCTGATTTTCCTTTATTCAGATTTTTAAAGCACTGTTCGATTGCATCTTGTGTACATCTTTTTGTCCGAAATCCGTATGAATTAGGGTCTGCTGTTGTTTCTGCAATCGGCTCTAATGCAAATTTATATAAAGTCTGCATAGCTCTATCAATCATGGTTGGAATACTTAAAGGTCTTCTTTTACCATTCTTCTTAGGGATATAGACCCTTTTTAATGGCATTGGGTTATATCCTCTGCGTTTTAGCCTTGCTATCGCTTGATATTTGTCTTTTGGTGTTGCCCAGATTTCTCCGTCAACTCCTGGTGTGTTTTTGCCTTGATTTTCAGTAACCCTTTTTACTGCCAATGCTTTGGCATAAAAAGAGGTGGTGAGCAAGTATTGTAATGATTTTACTTTATTTAACTTACCCTCCTGCCATGCTTTCACAATACGCATTTGCAGGTTTTTAACATAGCTTTGAGCTCTGTTCCAGTCAATGCTTTCCCATTCTCTTGCCATGTCAGAAGTAGCACACGTTTCAACGTTCATTTGCTTTCTCCTTTCAAAATTCTGTAAATTATCTTGTAATTAGAAACCTAATGGAAGTCTGCACCCTTTCGGGTTAGGGCAAATTTTGAACCCCTATCTATCTCATTACCAGATGGCATTCGCTTTTTCCATTTTCCTTTACCCGCACTGCTATCGGCATTCCTTACGGTCTGCTTTGCTAAAAGCAGCAATACGGGCTTACCATGTTCCGCCTAATTAATAATTGATGGTTTAGGTTCTACCTCTCCGCCGGCAGTCTTATGTCCGTGTAACCCCACTATGGAAAGGATTATCCGACTGCGTACCATTTTGGTTCAGGCTTATCAGCAACTTTAGCCTGTTCGCCTTAACGACGTTTATCAGTAGTTCACTTACGTTAACCATGCCATCGAGCCTGCTCCCTAACCGTATTGTGCTAACAGTTTTGGCTCTGCCTCACGGCTTCACCTCCAAATAGGGCTACATTTTCATATCAGCTTACCACACTGTCGTTACCAGCAATGCAGTTGATATTAGGCTCAACTAACGGAATAGTTGGTCTGGTCATGTTGCCAGACAATTAATTAGGCGACTTCATGTCGCACCCATAAATATGCGTCAAAGGTTGCCTCTGTCACATAGCGATAAATATTCACTTCCTCGTTTAAATTTCCTTGTCGTTCAATTCTTCCGGAGCGCTGTGTCAAATCCCCTGGACGCCACGGGCAGTCAAGGTCATGGAGAGCCACAAGACGGTCTTGTATATTGGTACCTGCACCGCATTTGGCTGTACTACCAATTAATATACGGACATCACCGCTACGCACCTTGGCAAATAACTCTTTCTTCCTAACTTCTGTATTTGCTTCATGAATAAAGGCTACTTCATGGGCAGGAACACCTTTTTTAACCAGCTTCTCCCGTATATCATCATAAACATTGAATGTAGCGATATAAGCCGCTTCCTCCTGAGCCAATCTGTCCTCCAAAGCATAAAGCTCCGTACCATTAATTGTTTTGTTTCCTGCTTCTGCTACCCTTTGCTCCTGAGTTGTTCTTCCTTTTGGAGTAGAAATATCACAGAATACAAGCTGTGTCAGCCTTTCTGATGCACCCTTATCCCAAATACGGTAGATATTATCGACACAAGCATTTACTTTGCTACTTTCATCATCAGGAAGAAGTGCGTTAATGATCCGCTGGTCAAGCCCCAACTTCCGTCCGTCAGAAGTTATTTTTAACATATTGTCAACAGAAGGGTCCACTTTATTTGCTTGAACCTCAGCGGCTCTTTCCGATAAATCCTTAACCATTTCCTGCTGTATTTCTGTAGGCTTTACAGCAATGGTGTGATAGTTTGTTTTTGGGGTAGGCAAATTTAACTGGTCAGCTGTCTTAATATCTGCAACTTCTTTGAACATTGCCATAAGTTCGGGCAGATTAAAGAACTTTGAAAACCTCGTCTTTGCCCGATACCCCGTACCTTCAGGAGCAAGCTCAATAGCTGTCACCGTTTCTCCAAATGTGCTTGCCCAACTATCAAAGTGAACAAGCCCGTTACGCTGAAGTGTAGAGTATTGCAGATACCGCATCATGGTATAAAGCTCAGTCATGGAGTTTGAAACAGGCGTACCTGTAGCAAATACAATGCCCCTTCCGCCTGTCAACTCATCCATATAACGGCATTTCATAAACATATCACTGGATTTTTGGGCATCGGTGGTAGACAGCCCTGCCACATTACGCATTTTCGTATATAGGAACAGATTTTTGTAATTGTGCGCCTCATCTACATAAAGCCTGTCAACGCCAAGCTGTTCAAAGGTTACAACATCATCTTTCCTTTCCTGTGATTGTAATTTTTCAAGCCTTTGCTCTAATCCTTTTTTAGTCCGTTCCAGCTGCTTGACGGTAAACCTTTCTCCCCCGCTTGCCTTGACTTCCCCAATACCATCTATAATTTCATCAATCTGCTCACGGAGCAGGCATTCTTGGCGTTCAAAGGACATGGGAATACGCTCAAACTGGCTGTGTCCAATAATAACCGCATCATAATCGCCTGTGGCTATCCTTGCACAAAATTTCTTTCTGTTCTTTGTTTCAAAATCCTTTTTCGTAGCTACCAAAATATTAGCGGCAGGATAAAGTCTTAAAAATTCACTCGCCCATTGCTCAGTCAAGTGGTTTAGTACGGCAAAGAGAGGCTTTTGGCAAAGACCAAGCCGCTTGCTTTCCATCGCAGCAGCTACCATTTCAAAGGTCTTTCCTGCCCCTACCTCATGGGCAAGCAACGTATTATCCCCATAAAGAATATGGGCAATGGCATTGACTTGATGAGGACGGAGTGATATTTCCGGATTAATTCCCACAAAGTTGATATGCTGTCCATCATATTCACGGGGCCGAATGGAATTAAATTTTTCGTTGTAGGTTTTTACTAAGGTCTGCCTTCTGTTGGCATCCTTCCAAATCCAATCTCTAAATTCGTCCTTGATTGCCTGTTGTTTTTGTTGTGCCAAAGTGGTTGCATCTTTATTCAGAACACGCCTTTCCTTACCCTCTGGATCTGTCACAGTATCATAGATACGCACATCACGAAGATTTAAGGTATCCTCTAAAATACGGTAGGCATTGGCACGGTCTGTACCATAAGTGACATACGCTGCCACATTATTATACCCAATGGCATTTTTATTGGTAATACTCCATTCAGCGGTAAAAGCTGCGTATTTCACCTCAATTTGCCCTTGCTGCCTGTAAGGAGTATCAAACAATTCATACATAAACTGCTGAATGTATTCCTTGTCAATCCAAGTCGCCCCAAGACGGACATCAATTTCAGAGGCATCAAGGTCTTTTGGCTGGGCCGCCTCTAAAGCCTCCACATTAGGAATGTATCTGTCCGATGTTTGTGCCGCCAGTTTAGCAGTATGCAGCTTTTCCCTTACATTGCCGGAAAGGTACTCATCAGCAGTTACATAGCGTGTAGGCGTGCTACTGTCATAAGACGTGGGTACAGGGAAAATAACGCCCCTTAAATCACCAGCAAGCTGTTCTTCTGAAAGTCCTGTCAATTTACCCATATACTCCATATCCACCTTTGCTTTTTCAGAGATGGAAAGTGCCAGTGCCTCACTTGCTGTATCTACAGAATTTACTGCCACACGCTTTTTAATGGTACGTTTGGTAAACATATCGGCTTTAGCTTTTAAATTTCCGTTTTCGTCCACATCTTCAAGGGAGCAAAGAAGATAATAGGAGTTGTCATCACTAAAGGCGAGGCTGTTTCCACGGCTATTAATCAATCCGTACTTTGCGGTAAAGCTATCATAAAGGCTGTTTAGAGTTTCCTGCTCCTGCTTAATGGTTTCTTCGCTGTAATCTTCAAGCTGATAACGGATAAGATTGTCCACACACTCCCTAAGCTCTACCATTCCCGTAATGCGCGCCTTTGCTATTTGGCTCAAATTTGGCTTTACCATACGGGAATTCTCACGATAATAAACCTCACCATCCACAAGAATATAAGAAAAGTTCTTTACCATAGGGTCGGCAGGAATTGAAGTATCGGTGATGACCTCCATATCAGTCAGCTCTGTTTCGGGTATGCTACCTTCAATGTTTTGAATAGCGGATTTTAGCTGTTCTGCAAGGTCACCATCAGTAATTGGTGTACAGGTACTTTCCATTCCAAACTGACCACTTTTCATTTCCATTGTTCCCAAAATCATTTCAGGGTGGTCGGCAAAATAGCTGTTTAGAACAATTCCGTCTTCATTTGTATCAAGGTGAATCCAATCTCTATCCATATCAATGGGCCTGTCACGCTTTTGTAAAAAGATAATATCACTTGTAACTTCTGTTCCTGCATTTTTTAGAAAAGCATTGTTAGGAAGTCTGAGTGCACCAAGTAGTTCTGCCCTCTGGGCAAGATAGCGACGAACATCAGGACTTTGTTTATCCATAGTTCCCTTTGAGGTAACAAAAGCAACCACACCTCCTGGGCGGACTTTATCCAACGCCTTTGATAGTGATAGGTAATTCTTTGAAGTTATCTCCGAATTTTCCCCCACTCCACACCGTGCGTGCGACTTTCACCGCACACGGCGTTCCACCGTTTATGAATTGGTTTTAACTAAAGTAAACTTACAATATTCGAGCAGTAATTAACTCATATATTTAGATTTTTTCAAGTTTTGCTAACAATCGCAGTTTGTTGAGTTTTTCTTTTTGTTTTGGAGTTAGTTTTAATTGTGAAAGATAATTTTTAACTGTTTCATCTGTTGTAGCGTGTAAAAGTCGGTGTGCATCTTTGTGTAAAATGATTAAATTTTCATATCTATCATTCCCACCTTGACTAACTGGAATTTTATGATGACAGTGTATTTCATCAATATATAAGACTTTTCCTGTAATGGAACATTTACCATTTTGTGCTACATATAATGAAATGCGATTATCCATATATTCAACGGTTCTACTGACTTCTTTTGCTCTCATAAGTAAAATCATCGTCTTTGTGTCTACCGCTAAATTTTTATGGATTTCCTTTCTGCCCTCGGACGTGAATTTACATACCGACTTTCGTTTCCACATAGGGCTTTTATGTGTTACATAAGACACAGGAGCTAAAGGTTTACCGCTTACAAATCGAATTTGTTTGCTTTTTCCATATCTTCGTTCAATGTATAATGCCCCTCTGTATTCACCTTTTGTAGATAACGCTTTTCTTTTAATTTGGCTCATTCTCACAACATCAACTTTTCGCCCTATATCTCGAAAATCCGCACTCACCGCTGTTGCAATTTGATAGTAGTTGTGCATACCCATAACCTTTGAGTTATACTCATTGATTAAGGTCGCCCTTTCCTTATCATCTTTTGGGTGAGCAATTTTCTTGATTTGTTGTATCAAATTTTCTGTTTCTCGCTTTTTAGCTTTGTCACACATACTTGATTTAACAACATAGGACTTTGCTTTTTCCATAACGGTAATTTTGAAACCTAAAAATTCAGAATGTCCTTTTCTCAGATTTACAATTTTGGACTTTTCCTCACTGACCTCTAATTTCAACCTATCATATAGCCATTGTTTTGTAGCATTAAATGCTCTAACGGCTTCGTCATAAGTTTTACAGAAGATTTTGAAGTCATCAGCATATCTCACAAGTTGCATTTCTTTTAAATTTGATTTTCTAAAAGCTTCATAGGCTCTGCCACGATGTATTGCACCTGTTTTTGTTATATGGTCTTTAATATTATGTGCAGGGTGCTTTTCCCATTGGCTTGATAGCCACCAATCCAATTCATTTAAAACAATATTGGATAGCAATGGTGACAATATGCCGCCTTGTGGTGTGCCTTTTGTGGGCATTACCATTTCACCGTTTGGCATAACAATAGGTGCTTTTAGCATTTCTTTAATTACGCATAGCAACTTTTTATCTTGTATCCCCAATTTCCACATCTGCTTTATCAGCTTTGAGTGGTTGACATTATCAAAGAAACCTTTAATGTCAATATCAACTACGAAATGTAGATGTGATTTTTGTATGAATGTGTAGGCTTGTGCCATAGCGTGTTCCGCTGACCTGTTAGGTCGGAAACCATTGCTTTTATCATGGAATTTTGCCTCACATATAGGTTCAAGGATTTGTAAAATACACTGTTGGACTATTCTGTCCCACATAGTGGGAATACCAAGTGATCGCATTTTTCCGTTAGGTTTTGGTATCTCTACTCGCCTTACTGCTTTTGGTTTGTACCATTGGAGCTTCTTTCGCACAATCGATACAAATTTTTCTTCGGGTATCTTTTCAATATCTCGAATTGTAATTTTGTCTATACCGCTTGTGCTACTACCTGAATTTCGCTTAATACTTCTATATGCAAGTCGTATGTTTTCATCTTGTGTGATAAGTGACATCAAGTTTGTGAAAATCTTTCCGTCATCACTGTCTGCATACAATTTATCTAAAGTTTCTTGTAGGTTGTAATACTCCAAATGGCGTAATTTTGAGTTCTTTTTCTGCTTCTCATTTGTCACAGGCATCTCCTCCTTTCGGATTTGATTTTCTTTGTCATACTCGAAGCTGTGAATGTTTACTTTGTTATTATTTAATATCATAAACGGCTAATGGCTGTTCCTCCGCTTCCATTACAGAAACATCAACGGTCGTGCCATCGCTCTCGCAGAGAACTCACACAGTTATGAATTCCTGTGCTAACTAATATTTTATTAGCTTCTCTACTTTCCTCGTTCCAATAATTCTATCTTTACATATACCCTTAGGTGTCCTCTCTGAGCCTGTGTGCTTGATACCGCCTGTAACGGCATAAAGTATTTCATATCTTCGATTTTTACTTTACTTCACACACTATCCTTTTTAGATAACTGTACATTTCTGTACAGCCCACTTTTAGACCCTTACATTCAAGACTTCGTCAGACTTTTTAAGTCATTCTCACCATAGGTACTTTATAGACCTCCGGCATATAGGTTACACCATTCACCGCTGAACAGCTTTCGTTGTACTTTTATAGCACAATACGGTAACTCTCTGCCGACTTCACCGAGCTTCTGAACATCTACCTTTTGAGTAGAGCCAGTCGGAGTATCAAGGTTGGCGTTTCAGGGCGTTACTCCGTCATTCCACCAATCGAATTATCAGTTTGCAAATATTATCTTTTCACCGTCCTTTCTAAATTTGCACCTAAGCTTTTCACTTAGGAACGAGTCGCACCAAAGAAATGATCGTGAATAAGGAAATTATTATTGTCATACCGTTTTTCACTTAATTTGTAGTTTCCAAAGGGTACATTCCCGATGGCAAGGTCAAAAAAGCTGTCGGGAAGTTCTGTTTTTTCAAAGCCTGTAATGGAAATATTGGCATTTGGATAAAGCTGTTTAGCAATCCTCCCTGTAACGCTGTCCAGTTCAATACCGTATAGGCGTGAGCTTTTCATACTATCAGGGAGCATACCGAAAAAATGTCCCGTTCCACAGGCAGGCTCTAAAATATTGCCTGTGGTAAATCCCATATTCTCTACTGCATCATAAATAGCTTTGATGACTACAGGGCTTGTATAATGGGCATTGAGGGTGGATGCCCTTGCCATTTTGTACTCTTCTTCAGACAACAAAGATTTTAACTGTGCATACTCATTGCTAAAACTACTGTTGTCCTTGTCAAAAACTTCAGGCAAACCTCCCCAACCAACATAATGAGATAGGATTTCCTGCTCCTCTTTTGTAGCGATGCGGTACTCTCTTTCTATGACCTGCAAGGTATTAATAGCAGCTATATTTCCTGCAAGCTTCTCACGCTTACTGCCTTCACCTAAATGATCATTTGTAATGCGAAAGTTCTCTGCCTTTTCCTGTGGGACTTCAGATTGAGGGTAACGTTCCAAAAGCCTTAAAAAACTCTCTTTACTTTCTGCTCTAAGGACTGGGTAAAAAAGTGATGGATCAAGCAGGGTAACTTGATGGTCTGTGATTTCCTCAATTAAAAAAGGCGTCCCGTTTTCAAGATAGACGGTATCGCCCTTTTTAAATGGGATTATTCTATTTTCTGCCTGTTCTTCGGCTTGATGTTCTTTTTCATCTACTGAAAGAGAGGGAACAAGCTGTGTTTCTACAAGTCCTGCTTTCTCTCTTTGCATTTGGTTAAATCGTTCCTTTTCTTCAGCCGTCAGATAACGGTCAGCGGAAATCAGATAATCAATACGCTTAGACACTTTATTCCAATTTAATAGTAGTTTATCATCACTATCTCTGCGGCTGTATAAAATTCCTTTTCCATCATGCTGCTGATTGCTGTTGTCTGCTCCAGAAAGTGCATGGCTGCTACCTCCTGTGCCATATTCATTTTTCAAGAAATCTTCTTTTTCTTTTGGAGTATGAGATTGTGTAAAGTAATCATAAATACGATATTTCCCGTCCTGAAAACTACTTCCTCCTGCAAGTTCTTTGTCTACTTCATCTTGCGTGATGAACATTTTTAGATCAGAAGGATTAGATATTGTAGAACTAAACTCTCGTCTAAGCAAGTTCAACTCCATAAAATCCGAAAGTAGTTTTTGTGGTTTATGGAAATGAAAGCGTAAAAGTTCCCTGTCGTTCTGATAAGCAGTGGTAAACTTCTGCAATCTCTCTATGAGAGAATTTGTCTTTTGGGGGTCATTTAACTGCTTCGCAATATAGCTAGTAGCATGGGAGAAACCTCCCTTAAAAAGTTCCTCGTCAAAAAAAGCTTCTCCTGCTTTGTCAGAAAAGTCCTGGTGTAGATACCAAAGCCTTTTTGCAATCTCCAGTTTTTCAAAGCCTTCTGCCCTATCCAAAGTATCTTGAGGAACAAATTGTCCATCCCTTAACAGTTCCTCGATTCTATTCGCCACATCTGCCCAGCTAATCACTTGCTTAGGATGGGCATAGAGGGCCGTATCTCCTTTTGCAAGATGAATACCCTCTGTATGAAACCATACAGATACCTTTTCTTCATCAAGATAAAGTCCTTTTCCACCTTGATATTCCTTCTGCAAAAAATCAGCTTTTTCTTCTAGTGTTTTGTCCTTTTGATAAAAAGTAACAATCCGTAGCAAACTGTCATTCCTATTACTCCCTGTTCTCAAAATGCTATCAATTTCGTTTTGTGGCATAGAAAAAGCGGAGATACGAAAAGGCTTATCAAGCCTATCCTTCTCCGCTATATTTTGTATTTGCTCCTGCTCCGCAGGGAACATAGTTAGCTGTATATAAGTTCCGTCAGTAAGATTTCCTCCGCCTGTGCTTTGAGGTTGTTCATGTAGCCTACCCATTCCATCTGATGCGTCATCTTGTCGGGTGGTACCTGTGTTTTCTGTAGATTCGTCATAATCTGTGTGAGCCTCCTGTTGGCTGTCTGGTCGATCTCCAACAGGTGAGGAAACAGTTTCTCCGACAGGAGAAGGGAATGAAACAGGGGTGTCCTGTGTTCCTGAAGATATTGTTTCCTCATTCTCCCATATTTGCCCAAGGGACTCTGATCCTTGCTGACTGTTGAATGTGTTAATGTGAGGTCGGGTATTAGATAATCCCCGTTCCTGCTGTAAGTGATTTCGCTCATTTTCCTTACTCCTTTCACGTTCCGTTTTAATAATGGTAATAGAGATTTGCCTAAATATTTGTTCCGATTGTTCGCTGACTGCCGTTCCTAACAGGGCAACGGCGTCCGCAGTGTTAAAATCAAAAACACTTGAAAAATCATCATGTGTAAAATATCCTTCAGTATCCAGTCCACACCGTTTCATTAAAGTGTATGCGGTACTAACAGTAGTAGCATCTTCAAAAGCTAATCTTAGATTGTCCTCATCGTATTCCTCTAAAAAGCTGTTTTCTATAAGATAACGAATATCGCCTTTGTGATTATCATAATACTCTTTGGACATATTTCTTGCAATGTTGTAAAAGGCATCAGAAAGGGTACTATCCTCTGTTCCATATCTGCCTTTTAACATTTCTAGAACCGGTTCTCTCTGATACTCCTGCATTTCCCAAAGAAAAGGGCGGCTGGAATTTTCCCTGCCGCCTGTATCTGAAACATCAAAAACATATTTTAACCTCATTGTATCGCCTGTGGGGTCAAGCAGCGCAATTCCTTTTGAACCACGGCGAACATATCGGTTCATGGTATTGTTCCACAGGTCATATTCCGCACAAGCCGTTGCATCAGGTCTTTGTGCGTAAATCATAAGCTGTTCATGATAAGGATATTTATACAGCCGTCCTATCGTGGTAAGAAAACTTGTCCAATTCTCAAGACTGCTTGTAACCCGTTTAGCGGTTTCTTCAGCCATTGTTGACAACAATTGCAGTTTTTTAGGCATATCGGTCCTCCTTTTCATTTTCTAAATACAAACAGACAACCTTATCGAAACGACAAGGTTGTCTGTGAAACTAGAATATTTATTTTTCCCAATACCATCAGAAAGAATACGAATACTCAGGTTAATGAGGAGAAATGGTAATTAACAGATAAAAAATCATCCATTCAATATCATAGAAACTAAACAAACAAAAACATCTCTGTCTTCTTCCTTAATGGCTGGCAATAAACGATTAAAATTATCTTTTGCCTTTTCTAAATTATCAGCTACTCCTAGCTTTTCAAAACTTTTCTCCAATAAATCCAAATCATATCTTAAAATCATAAATTGATCTTCGTTAATTTCTTTCTTCTCCAAACAGTCTTTTAAAAAATCTATACCTTCCTTTTTCATACTACTCTTAAGATAAGCCTTGGATAACTTATCAATAACAAACGGTGACTTGTTAGTTTGATAATACTTGTTTAATATTTCCACTCTATAAATAGGTGGAAGCGTACTAAATACAGTGGGAACCCATGACCCATTGGTAAAATTTCCAAAACCATTTTTTACAAAATAAGAATAAAATAATTCTAAAGAGAATTCCTTTATGGCTTCCAAGGAATTCTCAATATCTTGAACAGTATATAATCCCTCCTCACCCTCATGTGCGCCTTTATTTCCGACTGCCTTTGCACTTAAAACTTTATTGACTATTGAAATATCCATAAACTCCTCAGAAGCCTTGATTTTGTCATGTAGGTCAAGCTTCTTCCATTTATTTTTAGTTGCAGAAGACACAAATTGAATGACCATGTGATCACATACATATCGTAGGCATTGGCGGACATCTCCTGCCCTATGATGAATTTTTTCTTGAGTTTCACCTGCATATAAATAGTACTTTCTTGATAGTGGTGATATTAAAGGTAAATTTATTTCCATGTTTTTTAAATCATCCTTTCTCGCTATATAAATTTCACTTCTCAATCTACCCAAAAGATGTTAGATAATTTTATTTAAATTATAAAGTGCCTACCTCAAAAATTCTACTAGAAACTCTGTAATCTCGTCGCTGCACCATTAGAAAAGATAATTACCTCTAATCTCAGAAGTCATATAGAATACTTACGATTTACATTTGATTTGTTATTTGTACAAAAGAAAATGCAACCTTGCCCACTTGACATGGTTGCTCTTATTCAATAATTATCTTAATGCCTATAGTATTCTTCCATTGCTTCCATCTCTTCTGCTTTTGCATCTTCTGCTGGGTCACTTGATGGAATAACTTCTCTACTTATTCGTGTATTTTGATTTAATGTTAAATCGAAGTCAACAGTTTTCAACTCAAGAGAAATCCCCTCATCTTCTAGTTTGTTATCTATCTCAAATGTAAACTCAGACTCAAATTTAGGTTCATGTTTTTCATACACACTAATCCACTCAGAGTAAACATATTCTTTTTCTTCCGAGTCCCAAATGGAATTATCAATATCAAAAAATGAGCATATAGCCGAAATTAAAGAAGTTGCGGTTACAGTTATTTTTACGGTATTTACTGTAATTTCATCAACAGACTTAAACTCAAAATCAACATTCTCAATACTGTCAATGTATACTTCCTCATAATCATAACCCTCGCAATAACCTTTTCGGTCACAATCCAATCCATCAATATCAAGATTTTTATTCTCTAAAGCAACTTGAATTTCTTTGCACAGTTCAGCATGGGTACTACCTTGAGATAAAAACTGAATAATGTTTGTGTATGTTTTTTCTTGCTCCTTATTAATTAAATCAAATACCTCTTTTAGCGATTCAAAAGTTTTAATACCATTATGGTCTTGAATGGCTTCTCTAAATTTATTGTCGTTACTGACAACAATGACAGAATTCTCCTCACTAAAAACCATCTTTAGCTTTGCTATCATAATGGCATCAGGAAACTCAAACTTTTTCTTGTCGCTGTTAGCGAATGGAGGATTACCCTCAAAATAGTCATATATGATTTGATTGCAATCAACATTAGTACAATCCAACATTACAGCATTGGTGTCTTGTAAAAAAATTTCAAAATCAGCTAACATTTTGCTTAACATTTGTTTTTTATCTGTTTTGTTAAATAGATACGAAAACTCCCACTGACTTAAGTAATTTTCAGAAACAGTTTCAAACGTACTACTCCTTGATTTTTTAAAGCTATTGTATATTTTTGAAATTTCATCACTAATATGATTTTTTACTTCACCTTTTACAATGCTGCTGATATATAGTTTAATTTTACCCGCAGTAACAAAGTTAGAAAAGGTGTTTAAAATGCCCTTATCGCTAAAATCGTATTTTGCTGAAATAAAGATGTTGGTATCCAAAAAAACTGCAAGCGGATATTTTAGCATTTACATATCACCTCACCTATAATATTTTTTAAAAATTGTTGAATTTAACGAAATTATACTTTAAATGGTATGTTAAATCAATCAAAATCAGCAACTAACTCTGCTGTCATTCTGTTAAACTCATTATCACTCATGGCACTTAACTTATCTACAACGGATTGGGTCAGTTCCCAAAGCTCCTTTTCGTCTTGTTCTAAATGGGTTTTCATTTGAATAAGTTCCGAGATTAAATCTTCTCTTGTACCTGAATGGTAGATGCAAATTAAATTCGTTTCTTCTACAGTAAATTTGCTCATAGTCACCGCTCCATTTCCGCACCCATGTTAGGTGCTGTTTTTTGTTGTTCCTTGGTTACAGATGCTTTGGTTTTAAGCTGCTCCACCACGGAAGTTCGCTTATCCTTTTTTTCTTCCTTTAATGGAGAGACGAGATCTAAACCTGAAATCTGCCTCCCTGCCTTTACGGTCTGTTCAAGATTTGCCACTGTAGGCTGATTGTTGATAATACCGTCAATCTGATTGTAATTCTGCTCAGTAGATTTTTCAGCAGTTTCTAAATAGTTTTTTTGCGGAAGAAAGTTAGACTGTTCTGTAAAACCAAAGCTGTCAACGTAATGGAAGGATAACTTACCATCTACTTTTAGAGCAACCATGTCACTGACAGATAGGGAATGTCCTCTAAAGTCGGCAGGGTGTTTTATATTAAACTGTTCATAGAGCCTGTTAAGGGTTTGGCTTTGGTTTCCGTTAAAATCGATCAGAGGTGCAGTATAGACCATCTCATAATTATCATGCTCTACAGAAAGTCCGACCTTTTGTAATCGCTCTATCCCTTCAAAACGATAATCCCTCAATTCTTCATCTTTTTTCAGCTGATAAATAGCAAAAGTATCGACAGGGCTTTCTAAAAATCTCTGCTCCAGCTCTGATGCAGAAAACTTTTCAGCCTCTTTCATTGACTCATAGTCTTTAAAAGCAATCCAATCGGTATGCTCTATACCAAAAATACCGTCATGATTAGTTATATCTTCTCTATCAAATGCCATCGCCTCGGTATTGTCCTCATAAAGTAGATATACCGTTAAGTCTTGTTCAAACAGTTCTGCAGCACGTTCCTTTGATAAGGGCAACATCTCATCATCAAAATAACCATAGGCATTGCGGTCTGAAATGCTTATATCAGGGTCAGGCAAAGGATAGGTATGCTCTTGTATTGGCACATTTAAATCAGAGTTTTGCTCCTTTGCAACCTTTGAAAAATTATAGTTAGTTTCCTCATTTAGAACTGATGTCGTGATACTATAGGCTCCTGTGGCTTCCAGTATGCCTTGAGCTTTAAAGGAATAGTGTTCATGCTGATTGATTCCGTTTATAATTAGATGGTCTACAACTTGAATGCCTAGCAGATTTCCGGTATCTTTAAGGCGTTGTGTAATGCTAATATCCTCCTTACTGGGGTGTAGATCTCCCGATGGGTGATTATGACAGAGAATCACGGAATTTGCCTTATTGATGATTGCATTCCTAAAAACTTCTCTAGGGTGTACGATAGAACTGTTAATAGTTCCAACGGATACAACTTCATGGTCGATGACACGATTCTTGGTGTTGAGAAATGCCACTACAAAGGCTTCCTTATCGTGAATTTTATCCATCACTGAATGAAAAAAGTCGGATGCTTTTTCTGGTGAATTAATTATAGGTTTTCGAGGGTTAATGGCACTGCTCATTCGGTACAAATCGAGAAAAGCTTGATGCTTTTCCCGTTGAACCGGAGTGGCAAGGAGCTGTGCAGCATTGTCCACCAATGCATTTAATCCCTTTCTTTCGGCATACTCTATGGCATCATCCTCTTTTACACCGATAATTCTGGAAAAGGCCTGAATATAACGAAGTTCATCATTAGTTGTCATCTTCATCCACCTCCTGTCTCTTTGCCAAATCCATGAGCAAGAACAAATCCTTTAGCTTTTCAGCATCCTCTACTTTAGTGACATATTCCTTGGGATTTTCACGTAGCTCTAATATATCCTCGGTGTTCACTTCTATGTCTAAAAGTATCTTAATAAAATTTTTAATACTCATGATTTACCTTCCTTTCTTTGTAGGAAACTCCATTGTAAAGTTCACAAACTGACTGCCCGTATCATCAAGAATAATAACGGCATCATAGGTCTTACCTGTCTTTTGGGAATAGCAGTCTGCAAGGCTGGCTTTTCCATTTTTTAATAGGTCTGTGGCAATGGCTTTAGTCAAAACCTTTTTCTTTACAGTAAAAAACTTATTATCTTTCCATAAAGCAAAACTGCAATCCCTGTTCTCACAGCAAAAGCCTTTCTTATTCTCCATGACCTGACTTTTACAACGAGGACATTGGCCAATGCTCTGACTTTTCGATGGAAAGAGAGTATCCGCCTCTTTTATGATTTCATAGGTAGATACAAGGTCTTTTGTCATATCAGAAATATCCGCTAAAAAGTCTTGTGGAGAAAGTGTCCCACACTCAATCTGTTTAAGCTGTTCCTCCCATTCAGCAGTAAGTTGTGCTGATTTAATCGACTCCGGTAAAACAGTAATAAGGGAAATGCCTTTCTGTGTCGGTATAAAATACTTTGTCTTCTTCTCTCCTTTACGCTCTGCCAGTCCTGTTTTAATAAGTTTTTCTAAAATCCCTGCACGAGTAGCCGGAGTACCAATACCTTTTCGCTCTGCGTCTTCCATTGCATTATTGGCATTTTCCATAGCAGAAAGCAGGGTATCATCTGTAAAATGCTTTTGGGGAGTGGTCTTGCCCTCCTTAATCATTGCTTTAGCAGAAAAGACTTCGCCCTGGCTAACAGGGGGCAAGGCTGTGTCTTTCTCCACTTGTGTCTGTTCCATTTTACTTATCCGATAGAGCTTTTCAGCCGCTTTCCAACCGTCCTCAAGAACAGTTTTTCCCTTCGCAGTAAACAAAGAACCGTTGCATTTTCCAGTTATAATGGTTTCAGCATAGCGGCAGCTATTACTAACAGCACAAACTAAGCGCAGTGCAATGAGCAATAAAATTTCCCGTTCTCCAAATGGCAGCTCATAAATGTCACAATCCTTTACACTCATTGTTGTGATGATGGCATGATGGTCGGATACCTTACTGTTATCTATAACCTGTTCCATACTCATAGGCGAATTTTGTAGTGAAAAAAATCCTGCGGCGATTTCTACCATAGCAGGAATACTATCTTTCATATCCTCCGTTACATAACGGCTGTCTGTACGGGGATAGGTGACAAACTTCTTTTCATAAAGGCTTTGAACGTATTCGAGGGTTTGCTCTGCGGTAAATCCAAGCTGTCTATTGGCCTCTCTTTGCAGGGTTGTAAGATCATAGAGTTTAGGGGGTTTTTCTGACCTTTCTTTGCGTTCCACTGTTTCAATGGTTACATTTTGACCGTCACAGGCTTTGCATAGGGTTTCTGCCTTTTGCTTATCTTGTAGCTTTTCTCCGGATAAAATAAATCCACCTAAATTAAGCTGTACCGTATAAAAAGGTGTTACCTTAAATGTAGAGATTTCTTCCTCACGTTCCACCATCATGGCAAGGGTTGGGGACATCACTCTCCCCACATTTAAGGTCTGCCCATATAAAACAGAAAAAAGGCGTGTTGCATTAATTCCAACAATCCAGTCCGCTTTGGCTCGGCAAAGTGCAGATTGATAAAGCAGTTCATAATCTACTCCATTGCGAAGATTTTGAAATCCCTCTGCAATGGCACTTTCCTCCATAGAAGAAATCCAAAGCCTTCTGACAGGCTTTTTACAGGAAAGTTTTTCATAGACCAATCGGAAAATGAGTTCTCCTTCGCGGCCTGCATCGGTGGCAGCAATAATTTCCGTAACCTCAGTTTTTTCCATCAATTCCCCAATGATCTTCATCTGTTTTTCTTTACCCTTTGAAATGACATGTTTCCATTTAGGGGGCAGGATAGGCAAATCTTCATATTGCCACTTGGCATACTTCTCATCGTAGCGATCAGCAGAGGCAAGTTCCACCAAATGTCCCACGCACCATGAAACCATATAGCCGTTACCCTCCATATATCCGGTTTTTTTAACATTAGCACCAATAACCGTGGCAATGCTTTGTGCCACGGACGGTTTTTCTGCTATCACTAACTTCATTCTTTCATGCTCCCTTCTTTAGTGTTGGGGATAGGCTCTTTATTCGGTTTATCCCTTTCTTCACACTTTTTCTCATTACGGGCGGGAGTTTTTTTCTCCCGCCCGTTCTTAGGTTTTTGCACCATCATTTTTTCATAAACACTATCAGTAAAGTAGGTCATCGGCTATCAGCCTCGCTTTCTTCCTCGTCATCGACTTCATATTCTTTTTCATATTCCTCCTCGTCGGTGTCCTCATCATCTTCAAAATCATATTCTTCTAGGGCTGTATTGCCTTTCATGCTCGGCTTATTTTTTAGCACTTTGAAATAATAAAATGCGCCACCGCCTATCATGCCCACAATCAGTAGAAAAAGCAATGTTCCTGCTGTACCATTACCTTTTTCTTCTGTAGGCTCTGGAATTGGTGTAGGGGTTGAGGTCTTTCCTGTGCATTTAGTCAGATCATTTCTGCATAGAGGACAATTCGCATCTACCTTTCCATCTTCACAAAGGTCAGTACAATTACATATCTGTGGTGTTTGTGACTGTTTTGGAATTTCTCCCTCAATCAAAGCAAGCAAATCTGCCTCATCTACAAGATTTAAGAAATGGACATTTTCTTTATCGCCTGCTCGGTCAATGATTAAGTAAAAGTAGTTGCCATTCTTAGAGACAAGGGTTACAAACTGTTTATCCTCGGCTCGTTCCCCATCAATATCATCTACAAGGGTCAAATTTCCATCGGGAGTAAGGGGAACTTTGGCAGGCCTTGTCATTTCCGTCACTTCTGGAATGAGTGGAATTTCCTCCTCGCCACCTCCTGCAAAAGCTGTGGCTGGAAAGATGATAAGACAAAGGAATACTGCAAACAAGACAGTAAAGATCCGAATATTATTTTTCTTCATGGTTTATTTCCTCCTGTTTTTGATTGAAAAAAGACGTATCGTTTTTTTCTCGATACGCCTTTAAAAATGCCGATAATTCACTGGTATTCATTTTAGTACTGCGAACAAGTGCCACAATTTCAGTATTTTCTAGTTCTGTTTTTTGCTGTTCCAGTTCATGAAGTTTTTCTTGCAGCTCTATAATTTTTTCTTTGGTTTTTGATATGTCCAAAAGAAGTTTTTCTCTTTTTTTGCTCATGGTTTCCTCCTTAATTCAAACGCCCATAGGCATAGAAGTGTTCTCTCCAATAAGGGGTATTCACAGAGGCATACTGTATGGGATTTCCAGCATGGATCATCATTCCATTGCCTACATAGATGCCCACATGGGATACTGCACCACTACTTGCATAAGTTCCTGTGAAAAAGATAATATCTCCAGGTCTTGCCTCACTCGGGGGTATTTTAGCAGATTGATTGTAAATGCCCTGTGCTGTTGTTCGGCTCATAGGGTATACTCCTGATTGGTTTAATACCCAAGTAACAAAGCCGGAACAATCAAAACTGGTGCTTGGAGAGCTGCCGCCCCATACATAGGGATACCCTAAATATTTTTCCGCCTCTCTAATAAGGGCAGCAAAAGCAGGATCAGTCAGTGCATCAGGCGGTATATCATAATCTGTGTATTCACCTTTGTTATGGACATAAATATTACCCTCAAACAAGTAAGGCTTGTTACCCTGTGTTTCCATATACACCCCAAACATTTCATATTGCTGAGCGGTCAACTGGCTCTCTGCAAGAATACTAATGTCCTTATTTTTCAGAGTGATATGGAGAATGTAATAATCATAGGGGACTTCCACCGTATAAGTATCGCTGTGAGAATTTCCATCCTCATCTGTCCATGTATCTGTGTGTGTTTCTGTTCGGTAACGCACCTGTACTTCTTCCCGAATAGTAAGGGTATATTGCTGGTCAAATAAGCCTCTTAACTCTGCCTGCACCTCAGACCTTTTATATACCTGTAACTTTGCCGTTAGAAAAGACGCTAGCGTAAAGGGATTATGTCCGATTTCGTCTAAATGATACTGGTATTCATCATAACCAGGATATTCATTTTCGATGTTGTCTATACGTTCCTGTAATGCCCGTTCCAATTGGTCATAATCCTTATCAACGGCTACTATGTCCTCGTCCTCGGAAGTGTAGGAAGTGCCTACTATGCTTTTTAACCCTCCTTCCATCATTATGGAGAAGGAAGATATTGCACTGATTAAAAACATTAACGCTACTCCAACTCCAAGAATGATTAATATACCTTTAGGATTTCTGACAATAAATTGTGTTATTTTTGATGTGGCGCTAACTGTCTTTTCTGCCGCCTTTTTTGTGTTTTTAGTAACCTGATGTGCAGTCTTAACACTATTTCCATAACGCCTTGCAAGGTATTGTTTTTTAATTGTTTGCTTTTGCTTCCAGCGTGAAAAAGGATTGGTCATAGGGGTAGGGTTATCTCTCAAACTCTTTTGGTACAGATAATTAACTTCAGCTTTCACCGTCTGCTTTTCTGCTTTTGCAAACTGGCGATAAGGTTTTAATTTATGACTACGGTAGGCGCTTTGTATCCTTTTTGCTCCAAATTCTATCCCTTGCTCCGTCTTATGAGCTGCTTCTACACCCACATTATCCTGTTCAACTTCACGTATTTCCTTATGAATTTTATTATGCAACGCCCTCCCAGGAACAGCCTTAAATGCATGAGATAGCTTAGAGGGTGGTTTGGGTTTATCATTCTCTTCAAAACATAAACGCACTTTTGCTTTGCCTGTTTTGGCATCAAAAGTGCGTTCTGTGACCAGAGTTTTTTTCTTTGGGATTTTCGCCTGTGCCTTTTCTAATTTGTCCGCCGCTTTTTCTGCTTTTTTCAGCGGTTTTTCAAGTTCTGGGGCAGCACGTTCTGCTTCCGTAAAGGTAAGCCTTGATACCTTTCCTGCCGGACGGAAGGGTCGTTTACTCTTTTGGCTCATAAAACACCTCCTGGTCTAATCCTTTACAGTTTCATTTGGCTTAGTGGTCATGATACGATAAAGTTCTGTATCTTTAGGAAATTTATCAGCAAAAGGTAAAATCACATTGCCATAAAACAATAACCCTTCCCCTTCGCCCGATTGGGTCACATAAGAAAGCTGATGTGGAGAGATGTTAAGCTGTTTTGCAAGAATCTGTCTATCTCCCGATGCTTGGTTAAGCATATAGATGAAATCAGAGTTTTCAAAAATATTCTCTACTTCACGAGATGATAAAAGGTCCTTTACATTTTGGGTGATGCCCGTAGGAATACCTCCCCATTTTCTAAACCGTTTCCATATCTCTACCGAATATGCGGCAGTCTGCTCTTCCTTAAGCAGTAAATGAAACTCGTCCATGTAATAACGGGTGGCACGTTTCTCCGCGCGGTTTACCGTTACCCTGTTCCAAACCTGATCTTGCACCACAAGCATACCTAGTTTCTTTAGCTGCTTACCTAACTCCTTTATATCAAAGCAGACAAGTCGGTTGGTAATATCCACATTGGTACGGTGGTTAAATACGTTGAGGGAACCTGTCACATAGATTTCAAGGGCAGCTCTGATGTGCTGTGCCTCTTTTTCTCCCTGATTTTCAAGGGCATTATACAAGTCCTCCAAAATCGGCATCTTTTCGGGTACGGGATCGGCAAGGTAATCAGCATATATAAGACGAACGCAGCGGTCTATAATACTTTTTTCCACAGGCTGTAATCCCTCTTTACCGCCTACAATCAGTTCACACAAAGACAATATAAAGTCTGATTTCAGAGATAAAGGGTTTTCTTCTTCGCTGTAATTTAAGTTAATATCCATCGGATTTACATAGTCTGTACTTGTAGGAGAAATTTTAACTACCTGCCCATTCAGGCGGTTGACTAGGGGATAATACTCTGCCTCTGGGTCACAAATAATAATGTCATCGGTAGTAATGAGAAAGATATTGGTAATCTCACGCTTTGCTGAAAAGGACTTACCACTCCCTGGCGTTCCCAAAATTAAGCCATTGGGATTTTTAAGCCGTTTTCGGTCTACCATGATAAGATTATTGCTTAGGGCATTCAAACCGTAATACAGTGCCTCACCACTTGATTGAAATAATTCCTGGGTAGTAAAGGGGACAAAAATTGCCGTAGCCGAAGTAGTTAAACTTCTCTGTATACCTATCTGATTTAATCCAAGAGGTAAAGAGGACATGAAGCCTTGTTCTTGCTGAAAGTCCAATCTTACCAACGTACAGTTGTGTTTTTGGGCAATTCCTGATGCCTGAAAAGCGATATTTTCAAGCTGTTGTTTGCTGTCAGCTGTGTTCATCACAAGAAATGTCATAAGGAACATTCTCTCGTTTCGACTCTGCAAGTCAGCAAGGAGCTTTTTCGCCTCTCCGCCATAGGTGGCAAGGTCGGATGGAATAATATCCATGTCATAACCGGAACGGACAGCCTTTTTTTGCTCTTCAATCTTCATTTTATCAAGATCAGTTATCTTTCGCTTGATGGTCTTGATTGCCTTTGTTTGGTCAACAGACTGAATATGCATTGTAATTAAAAGGTTGCTTTCCATATCAAGAAAGTCTGCAAGTACCCTGTCATTGAGTTCAGGAGCTAATATCTGTAAGAATGAAACTGCACCGTATTTACCACCTGTTTTAAATGTCCTACCCTCGCGAAATTCAAAAGAAGATGGGGCAATAAAATCTTTGGTAGATAGTCCTGATGCCACAAGCCATTTCCAATCAAAACGAAAAGACTCATTCCCATCCATTCTAAGAATATTGTGGCAGAGCTTTAACCGTTCCTTTCCGTTAAGAGACTCCACCGATACCCCCATTCGTTTTAGTCCATTCCACAGGTCATTTTCAATTCTCTCTAGCCTTGGTTTAGCAATTTTAATACTGTCTGCCTCAATGCCAAAAGTCAAATATTTGGTTTTTGTCAAACCATTATTCCCCTTTTCAAGCTGATTGTGGAGCATATCTGCATATTCAGTACGGATGGTGTCAAAATCATCCTGTTGTGGCTTAATAGAAATACTGCTCTCATAATCCTTTGCATTGGCAGTCATGTTAAGAAAGGAAAGCTGAAACTTAATAGAACTGTCAAAGTAGTTAAGGAAATCGCACCAGCTTTCAAAGATAGCAGTTTTATCCTCATTTTGGGCGAGCTGATAGTTTATATCTTGAAAGCGTATGGTCTTTGTATAAAAGCGATCCCTGACATGGCAAATACCATCTGGGAACATACGCAAATAGGGGATACTGTCCTGTGCGGTTTTTTCCTTTTTATTTGTATTTTTTGCCCTTAAAATAGCAGCGTTAATTTCCCGTCTATCTGCTTTTGTCAGCTTTGGACGGATTGTTTTGTTTTCGTGTAACAATGTGTTTGACCTCCTTATCTAGGCTTGCTTGCCGCATGATGACAGCATAGAAATTATTTGTTTTATAGGGTCTTTGCTTTGGATTTAAAAAACGCAGTTCCAAGTAATGCTTTGCAATTACTTCAAGGGGTTGTCCATGCTTTTCATACATCGCGAGCATGAAAAAAGGCATCATAGAAAAAATCATGATAAGAGTTGCAGCACTTGTTCCTGTTCTATTTTTAAATAGAAAAAACAACGGCAGTCCTACCAAAAGAGCAATGGAAAAACAGATAAGCTGCCGTTTAGTAAGGTTAAATACGACCTTTGTTTTGACGTTGCTTAAATCTTTTGGTACAGGTACATAAGCCATAAAATCCTCCTTCCGATCTACCTTTAATGGGCATTAAAAATACTCTTAGCCAGTGAGCCTGTCTTAAACAGGGTAAAACACAGGAGTACCGTATACCCTACACAAGTCCAAATAGCGCCCATAATATCAGTATCAGTGGCAATGGATTGTACTAATACTGCATAAATACCTACGCATACCATAATGAGAAAGGCTTGAAAACCAAGAGCTAGCATTGCCCTTAGATAGTTGTGTCCCATTGCTCCCCATTCACGATTTACCATAGTAGCAAAGGGGATTGCTCCAAGGGAAGTCATAAGATAAATTTCAATCATCCGACCATAGATGATTACAAAAATGCAGATAGTTAATGCGTGCATGGTCAGTCCTACAAACATGCTTTGCAGCCACAAGCCAAACAAAGGACCAAGCTCCATTCCCATGAGCCGGGTTTCCATATCTGCTATGATAGTGGTAATGTCTATACTGGTTTCTGAAATAATCACACCTGCAGCATTGGATACAACATGCTGTGATACATCAAAAATCCCCATAATGATGTTAAAGGTGTTAGTTATAATCATCACAGCTATAAATGTTTTGAAAATCCATTTAAAGAACATGAATGTTTCAATGTCGTGAAGATTATTTTTTTCAATGACCATTTGTATCAGTTCGTAGCACATCACAAAGGTCAAGATAATGCCGGCAATGGGGATAATCACGGTTTCGGATAGGGATTGTATCATGGAAAAGACACCGCCATTCCAAGTTGACGGTGTCATTCCTACTTCCCCTGCGATTTCGCCAACCCTTTGGTTGACGTTATCGAACATCCCCGACAAGTTTTCCGTAATACCGCCGACTAATACTTCTTTAAGCCATTCGGTAATGCTGTCGATGATGCTTTGCATAAGGCTTTACCAATTAACCGAATAATCCAGAAAGCAGAGGCACAAGGGTAATGCCAATCAGTGCTACGCCACCGCCGGCCATGAGTTGTTTCATACCTTGTGATTTTGCACCTGGATTGTCATTTCCATATCCCTCTAAAAGATTGATAACTCCCCAAATACCAAGTCCTGCTCCAAGAGCAATTACAAGTGTCTGCAATACATTTACTGCCTCATTAAAAAATGCCATAATTAATCCTCCTAAATATTTATTTTTTTTAGTAAAAAAATAACCGCCTAATCAGCGGTTTGGTTCTCATCTGTGAGGTTGATTTCGTAAACATCATATATCTCATCAAGCTTTGGTTTCAGTTTTGTGGACAGATACTTTTCAATATTAAAGGTGTTTCTTTTATCAAAATCTGATAAGTATTTGTAATTAGGATGCTTTGTAATGTCATACTTCTCGGAGAGAAACGGGCGAACACCTCGTAGCTGTAAGATGCACTTGCCTCCGTCCATGACAGCAAGTTCATCCATACTCATAAGCTCCTTTCCCAGCTTTTGATAATTAAGCCCGTAACTTCTTTGTGACCCTCTGGTGTCAGAAGTGTTAAACATATCAATGGTTTCTTTACCGAGGGTTTCTGATAAATCCTTGAGGGTTGTTTTTTCTTTTCCCCCAAGAAAGATCATACTGTCGCAGTTTCCGATAATGGTATCGGCGTTGTCTTTATACAAAGCCTTAAGTTGGCTCTGTGCCTGTAACACAAGGCAGGCAGAAATCTCTCTTGAACGAATGGTAGCCATCAATTTTTCTAGTTTAGGAATTTGACCGATGTTGGCCGCCTCATCAATCAAACAGCGAACATGAACAGGTAGTCTCCCGCCATAAACATCATCTGCCTTATCGCAAAGGAGATTAAACAGTTGTGTATATGCCATAGATACTAGGAAATTAAAGGTATCATCGGTATCGCTAATGATAATAAACAGGGCAGTTTTTCTATCACCTAATGTATCAAGCTCCATTTCATCATAAGCAGTCAGCTCACGCAATTCTTTTATATCAAAGGGAGCGAGTCTTGCCCCGCAGGAGATAAGAATGGATTTTGCCGTTTTTCCTGCTGCCAGTTTATATTTTTTATACTGCCTTACGGCAAAGTGTTGTGGGTCTTTTTCCTCCAATTGAGCAAACATTAAATCCACAGGATTTTGAAAGTCTTCATCATCTTCCCGTACCTCAGAGGCATTGATAAACTCAATGAGGGTAGAAAAGTTCTGTTCATGTTCGGGAGCTTCAAAATAGATGTATCCAATGAGCGCTGTATAAAGCAAAGTTTCTGCTTTTACCCAAAAGTCATCTCCTGCCTTTCCTTCACCTTTGGTATTGGCTATAAGGGTGGTGACTAACTTTAAGATATCTTTTTCGCTTCTGATATAGGCAAAAGGGTTATAATGCATGGATTTCTTAAAGTTGATAGTATTAAGGATTTTGATTTTGTATCCTTCACGCTGCAATAACTTCCCGCATTCTACAACAATACTGCCTTTTGGATCAGTGACCACATAAGAGCTATGGCACTGCATTAGATTTGGCTTTAGCCAAAATCTAGTTTTTCCGGAGCCAGAACCGCCCACAATAAGTGCATTTTTATTTCTTGCGTTCTTAGGATTTTTGGGGCGGTTTGACATCATAAGACGTTCTGTTTGTGTGAGTATCACGTTGTTTTGGAATACGGGATCTACAAAAGGGCGGATATCTACGGTATTGCCCCATCTTGCAGAACCATACTCAACTCCTTGTATATTATATTTGTCAGAGTCGTGGTACACTGACATCATTTTTCTATTATTCCCTCATGCCACGTGGGATAATGGAACTGTGCAGTTGAGGGCGTCGTCTTCACTCCTTGAGAGTA